>Ga0182027_10001380_pt1 | contig 40755 bp, 39 predicted proteins | sample 712E1DmetaG_FD_121300 | JGI IMG/M metagenome (GOLD analysis project Ga0182027, IMG submission 121300) | Permafrost microbial communities from Stordalen Mire, Sweden - 712E1D metaG (Illumina Assembly) | ecosystem: Environmental > Terrestrial > Soil > Wetlands > Permafrost | place: Sweden...
AGTATTTAGTGCAAGGACAGTGCCTGTACCAGAAAGACTAAGAGAAGTTCCCCATGATGTACCATTTGAAGTGTAAGCAACTCCAGCACCTGGGTAGACCATAGTAGAAGGAGGAGTCACCCAAGTAGTTACACCTGATCCATCTGTTTGAAGAATAAAACCATTTGTTCCGTTTGCTGATGGGAGTTGGAAAACAATACCAGCACCTGCAACATCAGCGGTTTTAATTATGGCTCTACCAGAAGTTGCGCCAGCAAGAGATAAAGTTCCTGGAGTTGTACCCGCTAATCCAAGTGTGAGAAGTTCAGTTGGTGAAGTTGTTCCTATTCCTACTTTACCTGTATTTATTATACGCATTGCCTCGCCGGTAGAAGAATTAACATTACTGAAAACCAGAGAACCACTTCCACCGCCAGTAGTAGTTATTGAACCAATATAACCGGCATTATTAGTAACAGTTCCGTGTTTAAATAATATTCCTTGATTACCATTAGCAACATTTCGTCCATCAATAGTTAAGAATGGATCTGATGTTTGGTCATTAATTTCTAGTTTTGTACTTGGAGATGTTGTACCGATACCGACTAGACCAGTGCTATCAATTCTCATTCTCTCTGTATTGTTGGTTGCAAGAACTAAAGGTTGCGCACCAAATGTTCCTACACCAAGAGGAATAGAACCGTTCTGGCTTAACAAACCTACGTTACCAGACGTAAAACCGAACACAGTTCCACTTGATTGCCCAAAGTACAAATTATTTGTTGAAGTTAAAAAATGTAAGAATTGTCCTCCGGCATCTGCAGTTGTACCAATCGTTATTTTTTGATCAGGTGCAGTTGTACCAATACCAATATATCCCGTTGTAGTTGGATTTATTATAATGTTATTACCATTGTTAGTCGATATACTTAGATATGCATTTGCGACAGTAGCATTATAATTCCAAGTCATTCCTCCGTAGTAGGAATTACTTTGCCCAAACAAAAATCTTGAATTTGTAGTTGCACTTCCTACTGCAAAATCTCCTTGTGCCGGAGGAGCATAACTAAAAGCATCTCCGATTTGAACACTACCGTTAACATTTAATTTATGTGTTGGGTTTGTTGTTCCAATCCCCACTCTGTGATTTATAGAATCAACAAATAAAGAATTCGTATCAACTGTTAAATTATGAATTCCTAAATCTACATTTGAAGTTCCACCGGTATATGGAACATAACTTCCCATCGCAGTTGTGATGTCGGAAGTTAAAGCAAGTGTTCCTGTTGTTGTTGGAAGTGTAAGTGTTGGAGTTCCTGCAGTTGCACTTGTTTGAATTATTGCTTTACCTGATGTTACTCCGGCGAGAGATAATACTCCGGCTTTTGTACCTGGTGTCCCGAGAGAAAGAAGTTCGGATGGATTTGTTGTTCCAATTCCGACGTTACCTGTACTCAAGATTGTCAACATTCCTTTATCACCTCGTAATACTTCTGTTTCTTTAAATGCTCCTTGAGTCGTGTAATCGCTAACGTATCCGATTTGGAACATTCCTGCTCCACCGTTATAAGTTGTTCCCAAACCCCAAGTTTTTTTATCGCCGGTATTATACATGATAATACCATTTGCTCTTGAAGTTGAATCGGTTTTTAACAAAAGTTCGGAACCAACTAATCCAGTTGACCCAGTATTTTCAATAGTCATACCTGTTCCAATAACGGATGTACTGTAAACATGAAGTCTAGTAGATGAGTATGTTGTATTGGTTCCGGGTGCTGTTGTTCCGATACCGACAATACCAGCTTTTATTCTCATCGCCTCCGTAAATACTCCCGCTCTTGTTTGAGAACCAAAAGATATTTGCTGATTAAGACTATCTCCAAAAAGTCGTAATGTATCTCCACTATATGCTCCTAACCCGGCAATGTATGTGCCATCGTCATACATCAATAGTTTCCCTGTAGCTTGATCATAAGTACTGCCAAGAGATAATAATGCGGAAGGATTCGTTGTTCCAATTCCAACATTTCCGCCACTCAAGATTGTCATCTGTGCAGTCGATGCTCCACCTGCTGAAAAATTTATATTCCCTGTAGCTACGTCATTAAGTATTGATATATTTCCGGAAGTGTAATTATAAAAACCTAAATCATTAGCTGATATTGTTTTATATGCGGTGTAATTACTATTTGCTTTGTATAAAAGTCCACTAGAATTAGTATCTCCAGAAACACTTATACCACCATAATAGTTACCACTAGATGCTGATGTATTTTTTACTAGTATTCCAGATTGTGATGCTAAACTTAATTCTACATCTAATGGCGTAGTTGGTGATGTTGTACCAATACCAACACTACCACTTATAATTAATCCATTTGATGGAGCTGCACTTACTCCTGCATATGAACCAATAGCAGTACTACCACTTACATCTAATTTATTTTTAGGACTCGTCGTTCCTATACCGAGGCCACCATTAGTGTCTAGTGTCATTTTTACAGTATCATTTATTCCAAAATCTAATGGGTAGTTATTTAGAGTTTCTACTCTTCCTTTTGTTGGGTATGAAGCCAATACTACACTCGAACCCGAATCAGTTCCTACTGTAATATAATTCGCAAGTGAACCTGTTCCTGAAAAATTTGCGATAGCATTACTTGTTCCTCCTAACATTCTAACTTGCAATGGATTAGTTGGATTCGTTGTGCCTATTCCGACGTTTCCACTTTTAATTACCATACTTGCTCCAGCTAATGTTCCCATATCAGAAATTGCTCCACCCAATCCAACATCACCAGGAGTTCCAAGTGCACCTTCGACAACTATTCTATTTGTCCAAGTTCTTGCAGAGCCAACTGTTGTCGCAGGAGAAGTTGCAAATGCTTGACCATAAGCACTTGCCATCCAACGACTTCCGCCAGCGTTCAAAGTAGAATTTCCTGATGTATCAGTATGTGACATTATTAGTGGACCAAGAGAATTATTTGCTTGAATGAGAAGTTGGTTTCCTGCTGTCATAGTATCTGAAACTGCAAGAGCAGCTTGTGAACCATTAACTTGAAGATTTGCAGTTGGCGCAGTTATTCCAATTCCAACATTACCTTCAACTGTCATTCCTGATGTTGGAGCTAACATTGTTCCATAAGTTGCACCAATACTTACATTGCCGGTGACAGATAATTTAGATAACGGAGCAGTGTTACCTATTGCTACATTGCCTCCACTTGAATTGTTGCCTATTGATACATTCCCTCCATTTGGATTTATAAATAATGGATAGTTTGTTGTGTAATCACTCCCTGCGTGGAATTGTATCCATGCACCATTTGTTCCATTTTGTCCAATATCTAATACTGCTCCTGTTTGATGTCCTGTTGTATTACTTAAACGAAGAATATTATTTGCCGTCGATACTCCTGATGTTGGAGGTAATCCATAAGTACCTTCAACATTTAATGTTCCTCCTGGTGCAGTTGTTTCTATTCCAACAAGACCACTGCTTGTTATTCTCATTCTTTCATTTTGTAAACCAGTTAATCCTCCATCTCCAATATTACTGTTGGTTACAAAAGTAAGAGCACCATATACTGGATATGTTGTTGTATTATATTCTGCGATTGCATTAACCGAAGCACCAATGTATGGATTTCCATTGTCAGCACGAGTTCCACTAAATCTCAAACTCCCTAAAATATCTCCTGCTTGGGTTCCGCCAGCATGATGCGATTCTATGTTAATTACATGACCGTTCGTTTGATTTGTTGCTTCACTATATATATGTAAGTTATATAAAGGATTGGTTGTTCCAATACCTACATTGTTGGTAGAAAATAGGTTACCGGCATTAAGGGTATAAGTTCCTAAATTAACATTTGAAATTGCGCCACTGTAAGGAACATAACCAGTACTTACATCTGATAATAATGCAAGAGTTCCTGTTGTTGTTGGAAGTGTAAGTGTTGGAGTTCCTGCAGTTGCACTTGTTTGAATTATTGCTTTACCTGATGTTGCACCAGCGAGAGATAATACTCCGGCTTTTGTACCAGCTAATCCGAGAGAAAGAAGTTCGGATGGATTTGTTGTTCCAATTCCGACGTTACCTCCACCACCCAATGAAAGAATTTGATTTGCAGGTGTAGCATTTGCAACACCATATATTAATGCTTGTGACCTTCCATTAGTTTCATTTGACCTTCCTATGCTATCTATTATAAGTTTATTAGAACCTGTTTCATACATTCCTGCTTCATATCCTAGAAATACATTATATGAACCTGCTACATAATATCCAGTACCATAACCTAACATTGTGTTATAACTTCCTAAAGTTGAAGTTTGTGCTATTAAACTACCAATTAATGTATTTCCTTGAGTTGCAGTCGTTTGCTGATAATTGTTTAAATATCCCATAACTACATTATAATTAGCATTACCAGTCATAGCACTTTCTGCAAGTACTCCCATATAAGTATTATAACTTCCAATAGTGTTAGAACCTCCTCCAACAAATACATTAGCTGACCCCGTTGTAGAATTACTTCCAACATTAGTTCCTAAAAATGTATTATTTATTCCAGAAGTTACTGATTGTCCGGCACCACTACCTACAAATAAGCCATTACCACCATTTAAATTTAATCCAGCTTTATATCCGACAGCTGTAGTATAAGCGTCAGTGTAAAAAGCTCTATTACCATTCACCTGTATAAGATTATTTGTTGTATCTCCTTTATTAAACCCATATCCGACAGGTCCAGTTAATCCCGAGTCTGGAATATTATCCAAATATGATAATGTGTTTACATTATTTATAGTTGCAAGAAGTTGTGCATTACCGACATATCCATTTGCAGTTGTTCTGTAAATTTTATATCCGGTAACTCTATAATCAGTTGGTGCTGACCAAGAAATTGTTACCTTTCCGTGACTTCCATCTGTCGTTACGCCAGGATAACCATTTTCCCAGTTACCACGTGTCTCTCCGAGTGCAGTTACATATGACATAAAATAATTGTGCAATCCTGCATCAACCTGTCCTGCAATATTTTCCAAATTTAATGAGACTACAGGTGGTGTTATAACTTGCTGGAAATTAATTCCAATATCAGAGCGAATCATATCCGATGAAGTTGTTCCAGCAACGTGTAATTTAACAGCTGGTGCCGTTGTTCCAATACCAACACTGCCCTTTAATATTGTTTTCGCAATACTATCATTACCCAAGACAACACTATTGCTTCCTACTCCTATTGAAGGTGTACCAATAACTATTTCGTTTGTGTCACCATCTGCCAAAGCTGCAGCACCAACTCCTATATAAATGGAGCTACTGGATGTTTGGTTAGGATTATTACCTGTATAATAGCGACCAGCATTTTGTCCGAGAGCAGTATTAAGAAGTCCCGTTGTGTTTGAATACAAAGCTTGAGCACCAACAGCAGTGTTCATATAACTTGTCGTATTATTGTCGAGAGCTTGGTGACCTACTGCTGTGTTGAAATAACCAGTATTATTAGCAATTAAAGCATATGTACCGATTGCAACGTTGTATTGCCCAGTAGTGTTTGCAGTTAATGCATTAAGACCAGCCGCAACATTATAAGTACCTGTCCCCGTAAAGTTGCCAGCTCCTGTACCGAAGAAATAATTATTGAGAGCTGTTTGTGCAGTGATAATATTTGCACCGTTATACATGTAAGCAGAACCCGCAGAAACATTTATATTTCCTACAACATCAAGTTTTTGTGCTGGATTTGTCGTTCCAATACCAACATTCCCATTTTGATCAATTCTCATTCTTTCAGTCATTGCTCCACCAGTAGTTGTTGTCGTTGGATTAGTATAAAAAGCAATTTGTGTTCCCCATCCCGCACGTCCAAGTGCCATACCTGCTCCACCCGCCGAACCACCGGAATAAACTATTCCCATTCCTGGACCATCATTACTATCACCAGTAAACCTTATTCCATTATTTAAAAAGTTTGAAATATTTGTTACTGAAGTTGTATCATTCGTACCTACTATTTCTAATTTTGCGTGTGGACTGATTGTTCCAAGACCTACAAGTCCAGTCGGGTCAATCATCATTAAATCTCCAGCACTGTTTGAAAACTTGAAAGAACCATATGAAGGAGATGTTCCACCTATAAATTTCATATTGTATGCTGCTGTAATTGTCGCAACTCCATTACCGTCACCACCTAGCAAAGTTAGTTTCTGATCGGTGTTTGACGCTCTATCAATAACTAATCCCGCATCACTATTTATATTGAGACCTGATGCAACAGGATTTGTCGTCCCAATTCCAACTCTATGATTTACTGAATCCACAAACAAAGAATTCGTATCAACTGTTAGATTGTGAACTCCTAAGTCAACATTGCCAGTTGCTCCCGTGTAAGGAACATAACTTCCCAAGGCACTTGCTGCCGCATAGTAACTTCCATGTTGACCATCGAGTAAATCGGCATTTAAGTTTGAGATTAGGCCATTATTTGAGGTAGTTAGAGTATTTGCTCCAAGAGTTATATTGCCACCCATCGTAAAACCGGCAACTGTACCTGTAAATGTTGGACTTGTGAACATTGTAGCCTTACTTTCATTGGTAACATTGCCAAGTCCAGCATCTCCCGCTGTTACTGTCATCCAAGAAGGAACCGCACCGTTCGTTCCATCCCCGGTCATTGAGAAGAATTTCTTGGTTATTGTTGTATTAGGAGCAAGAAGAGTAGTTGTGTCTACATCTGATTGATAAGGAATAGAACCTTTTAGAGTTGTAGAGTTACCACCAACTAAATTATTTGATTTTAAAGATTTGGTTGACTCAACTGCTGCAGGAACTGCACCCAATGTTTTTCGTGGTGTCATTTCTCCATCCCAAGAAGGAGTTCCTGAAGTTCCTCCGATATTCACTCCCAAGTAAAGTGATTGATTAAAATTTACGCTTGCAAGAGATGTTACTTCACCGAGCATCACGGAAAATAATCCGTTTGTAACTTGAACTCTATTTCCACTCGTGCGTGTCTCTGTCCAGACAACCGAACTTCCGGAATCGTAAAGTTTGAATTCCATATTGTATGTTCCATTCGGAACTGCAACATTGAGTGAGTTCGTAAGTTTTCCTTGATAATTTATTTGTTCATTAAAAGTGGCTTCTGCTTTTACCAAGCTTAAAAGTGGAGAAAAAGTTAGAGTGATTATTAAAAAAGAAATTATTAAAAAATCGAATTGATTTTTTTTGTTTCCAGTATTTCTTTTTATAAAATAATTTTTCATTAATCTTTTTTTATTTTGTTCGACCCAAACTTTTTCACTTTTCAATTCTTCATTCGTAATTTCTAATTTATCTTAAGACTTCCCCCGTCGGAGGTAGCTGCTCCTTTATTAATTTCTTTTGCCGGAGCAACTTTAGATTTATTCAAACTTGATAATAGGAAAAACAAACCGATAAAAATTATTACGGCGGCGATAATTATTTTTTTAGTTCTGGTAGGAGAAAAGAAATCCTTAATGGCAAACTCTTGATGGCGTACTTTTTTCTTGAAAAGATAGTCCTTAACTTCCTCTTCTGTAGTAAACCAAGCTCGTCCCTTTTTTATACCTTTTATCTCTCCGGTGCGTATTAAATAACCAAGGTAGTCTTGAGTGTACCCTGACAACTCGGCTGCTTGATTCAAAGAAATGGCTTTTTTGAGTGATTCCATTTTTAGCTTTATATATAAGAATATCTCGGATAGACGAGAATGGAATTTTTGGAATCTCGCCTTACCGATACTTTCAAAATACTCTATATATTATAACAAAATAATGGAGTTATTCAACGATAATCCACATAGTTATCCACAGGTTTTAAGTTTTACTAATAGTGCTTGAAAAACCTAGGTAAAATGACAAACAGTAGCAATAAAAATAGCAAAGCAATGGCTGTAATAAGAACAATAAACCAGAATATATACCAGTAATAATCATTGCTTTTTTCAGCCTGAGTCTTTGAAATCAAAAAAGCTCCCTGGTTAACTATTTTTTCAACTCCATTATCGTATCTATATACGTTCACACTGTAATAACCTCCTACCCTAAAGGATGGTATGCAGGCAGTTATAAAACCATCTTTGTCCTTCGTTCGAGTGAATAAATATTTACTGACAATATTATTTTTATCGATAATTTCTATCCACATATCATCATCGAGAGTTTTAAAAGAATAATCCGTCTTCATCTTTATCGGCTGATTACTATTCAAAGAAATAATATCTCCTATTTTAAAATCGTGAGAATATATACACTGGTTCACTTTATAAATATTTGACAGTGGTTCTATCTTTTCTACAGGAGTAAGATTGTTGCCAAAATTATCTTCTCCTTGCGGATTATAAATAACATCAATGAGAGAACCGGAAGAATAATTCCCCGCTCTGTCGCGACTATACAACGAATAATAATATTTATTATTTATTATTACATTGCTGTCGGTAAAATATGTTCCCTTACCTTCATACACAAGTTCCCCGATTGATGGACTTCCATAAAAGCGATCATCATTTCTCATAACACGAATGTAATCAAAATCGAGATCGGTGGGATTTTCCCAAGAAACTGTAATTCCTGATTTTGTAGATTCGGCAGTTACGTTTGTCGGATTACCAGGAGGATTTGTGTCTGGTAGTTGTAGTGTTCTGAAAATTTGATTCTCAAGCGAATTTGTTTTTCCCAGAAGAGTTTCCGCATCAATTGTAAAATAATAAAGTGTTCCATCTTGTAGATTTGTAAGTTCTACTGTGTGATAAATTAAATAATTTACATTTCTAAGTACACCATCTTTGTAGTCAGGATTCGTTCCCCATTTAACACTGGATATTGTCGGAATTGAACTCTCCCATTTAATAGTTGCACTATTATAACTAACTTCAACTCTAAGATTATTAAAAAGATTATCCATAACAAAACCGCCACTAGTGCCTCCATTTGGATTTGTTGGTGGAACAACAACCGGAGTACAATCACTCGGACAACTAAAATAATCTTCAGTTTCTGGATCACAAATTCCATCGTTATTACAACTACCAACATGCAAGTTTACGTTTATTCCATTTGTAGATGCAAAAGATAAAGAAAAACTACCTAAAAAGAGGAAGGTAGCTATAGATAATATTTTTATAAAATTATGGTTTTTCTTCATAAGGTGACTGCTGTCGCTGTAATTGTAACATTATAAACTCCAGAAGTCTGAATATGATTTGCTCCTGTTTGTGCCCTTATTCGAAGGGAAACGGTACTTCCGCCTGGCATATTCGAGGTAGTTCTCCCAGCTATATTCTTTGGAGTGGTTGAAAACCCATCCCAACATTTATCCGCATGTTCAAAAGTCCCTGTATTGCAAGCCGTACCGTCATCTAAATAACGTGATAATGCTTCTGTTCCTTCGGGTGAAAAACCAAAAGAAGATGCATTGGGAGCGTTAGTAAAGTTATAATCAGGGTCAGCTCCGGCTGGAGTATAGTCAGCAAGTGAATCTTGTGCAGACTTAAGCGCCGGTGACGTAGAAGCCACCACAGATACGATGTAGCCTGCAGGATTGTCGGTTAAAACATTCCAAGACATCATACTTTCACTTGATCCACCGGAAAGACCACCTATTGAGCCCATATTTACGTCAGGTTGGTCTGAGATAGAAATGAAACTTGATTGCATTTGCCAGTAACCAGCGTGCATATTGTAAGTTGCACTATTTGAGTCTCCAGTGCCAGTTTCACCCAAGGTGTCATTTAAATTATAAGTTGGGCTGGATGACCCTACTCCACCAAGATTTAGACTATCGGACTGAATTCTATACTGGTTACCTTGCATATAATCTGCCAAAATACTATGAGAAAAAACAAAAGAAAAGGTAATAACCAGCGTTAAAATAACGATATTTTTACTTTTTTTAAAAAAGCTAAAAAAATTCATATCAAATTTTATTTCTTCTTAAGCTCGAAACGCGTAAGAACGTAATAGACAAGAGAAATAACAATCAACAATCCAACAAAAGTAATTATTAGTATCTTCCAAGGAATAATCCAGAAAGATACATCAGCCTCATTATTTGTATTTCCAAAACCAGGGAAAAGTGACAAGTGTGCTGTATAACGACCAAGACCCGTACCTGCTTCCCACAGAACTTCACGAGAACGAATAGAATTTGGAAGAGAGAAGTATGCATCAACAGGAATTTCTCCAACATCTTTTCCTAAAAAGTTACGTATTATAATTTTTCCGTAAGGAACTAGGTGAACATTACCGGTATTTTTGAATAAAATTTCAAATCCATTTGGTCTTTCACTGTAAAATAATTTACTTGGCCCACTTACTTTAAAGCTTTCCAACGCTCCAGCTTCTTGACCTTCTCCATTGATTCTCAATAGGAATAATGAACCAATTCGAGAAATAAGACGAGCTTGACCCTCTGTCTCCGACGACTGACCTGGACTTAATACATCTGGTTCATTTGAGACAATAAGAGCTCCATAATAGCCTCGTGGCTCAGCATCAATAGGTACTGATATAGTTACAGGAATAGTAATTTTTTCTCCTAAATCAAGAGAAAAATCATTAATTTCAGGTATGATAAGGTCTTTCAACGAATATGGTCCTCTTTCGTCACCTAAAAGCTTGATAGGAGTCAATGGATCATCTGTCCCTATCATATCTTCAGTAGTTAATTTAAATTTAACTGTCTTATCTATACGATTGGTGATTGTAATATATTTAGTAACACTTTCACCTGGATTTAAGAATATTTCAGTCTTCCCTGGTTCAACGACAAAATCGTTCTGGGCAACCATGTCGGTTTTTGATTTTACAAAAGCAAAAGCTTTTGTTGCAGATAAAGAAAAGAGTATAAAAATAAAAACACCACTTAGTGATTTTATAAGAACTTTGTTTTTAGTATTTTTTTTCATTTATATTTAAATTATATAACAGCAGCGGTTGCGGTAATTGTAGCGGTATATGTACCCGAAGCAGCATAAATCGCATTTCCTTGTTCAGCTGCGAAACAAATATTTGTCGTTACACCTGATGGTGTAGTAACAGTATTCTTGGTAGCTATTTGTAGATCAGTAGATCCATTAAACCCTAAGAAATACGAATTGGCATCTGGAACACCAGTACCTGTATTTCCACAAGTAGTTGCAGTACCAAACTTTGCTAATACATCAGTCCCACGAGCAGAAAAACCAAATTCCTTACTACTTGCAAGAACTCCACCCCAAGCGTCAGGAGTGTTTGCAACTGCTGGAGTATAATCATTGAATTGGTCAGCAGCACCTGGGACAGGTGGCTTGTAAAGAGCAGGAGTAGTTGAAGCATGAACTGCAAGAGTATATCCAGCTGCATTGTTTGTCGCTACAACCCAAGAAGATGAACCAACAGATTTCATCTGCGTTACACCAATATTAGGAGCCATTGTTGTATTTGCTCCATCACTAATAGAAACTCCAGCATCCACATTTAAAGTAACAATCACATTATCTGTCGTAAGAGCAACAGCTGTTGTCGGTTCAGCTAGAATATATAACATTTGCACAAAAAAGAGTGAAATGACCGATATTGTGAGTACTTTCTTTATAAAAATTTTTTTCATATTTATAGATTACTTACTGAAGAAAAGACTAATATATTATAGTGGTAATAATAATGATTTGCAACTTGATAAAGTTTTAATTTTTGATTTTGACATGACTTTATTACTTTGTCTATTAACTTCAACCTACTCAAACATTCAAACTATATAACAGCAGCAGTAGCAGTTATGGTAGCGGTATATGCTCCTGAAAGAGCATAAATATTGGCTCCCTGCTCAGCTGCGAAACAAATATTTGTCGTTACCCCTGATGGAGTAGTAACTGTTGTTTTGGTAGCTATTTGTATATCCGTTCCCCCATTAAAACCAAGGAATTTGGAGTTGGCATTTGGATTACCTGCTGAACCACAGTTTGCTGCTGTTCCGTATGATACTAATGCATATGTTCCATAAGCTGAGAAACCAAATTCTTTGACAGTTGCAAGGACTCCCCCCCAAGTATCAGGGGTTCCACCAACTGCAGGTGTATAGTCGTTGAAATCATCAGCAAGACCAGGACTAGCTGGCTTATGAAGTGCCGGAGCAGTCGAGGCATGGACTGCAAGTGTATACCCTGCCGCATTGTTTGTTTTAACTACCCAAGATGACGAACCAATTGATTTTAAAACAGACATACTTATATTGGGAGCCATTGATGTATCCGCTCCATCACTAATTGAAACACCAGCATCAACATTCAAAGTAACAATCACATTGTCAGTTGTAAGAGCAACAGCCATTGTCGGTTCAACAAGAATATACAACATCTGTACAAAGAATAGTGAGATGGCTGACATTACGAGAATTTTTTTTATGAGAATTTTTTTCATTTATATTTTATGTTATTTATATTATATAACAGTTGCTGTTCCAGTGATAGTAGCAGTATATGTTCCGGAAAGAGCATAAATGTTTGCCCCTTGCTCAGCAGCAAAACAGATATATGTCTGAACGCCAGATGGTGTAGTGACAGTGTTTTTCGTTGCTATAGTAAAGTCGGAAGTAGAGAAACCTTTGTATTTTGCAGAAGCATCAGGAAGACCCGTGCCTGTATTACCACATGTAGTAGGACTTCCAAATGAAGCGAGAGCATCTGTTCCACGAGCAGAGAAACCAAATTCTTTTGAACCAGCAGCAACCCCACCCCACAGATCTGGAGTTCCTGAAATTGCTTCTGTATAATCATTAAAATCATCTGCTAGCCCTGGACTAGCTGGCTTATGGAGAGCTGGGGTAGTAGAAGCATGAACTGCGAGTGTATAACCTGCAGCATTGTTTGTAGCTACAACCCAAGAAGATGAACCAACTGATTTAAGTTGGGACATACCAATATGAGGAGCCATTGCTGCGTCTAGTCCGTCACTAATAGAGACACCAGAATCAACAGTTAAAGTAACTATCACGTTATCAGTAGTCAAGGCAACAGCCATAGTTGGTTCGGCAATAATATAAAGTATTTGTGCAAATAAAAATGATATGACAGATATTGCGAGAACTTTTTTTATAAGAATTTTTTTCATCTATAGATTGAATTAATCTAACACTCTTAATAGTAAAGTATTGCAAATAAAATAGCAAAATAAAGTGGGGAATACGTTGTGTATAAAATGGGGATAACTTTACAATAAAAAAAGCAAATTTTACTTGATAAATTTTTGTTTTTTATTTTATTTAAAACTTATACACATTAGCACTCTATCGTCACGGATTCCCCTGCGTTTGGAGTGAAAGCTTTCAAATTAAAATTATCACGTAATCTTTGCGCCAAAAACATTGATGATTTAGGTTCTCCCATCACAACAAAAACTTTTTTTAAGGTATGAGCAGTCTTCTCGACAAATTCCACCAAATGGTCTGAATCTTTATGACTGGAGTATCCGCTAATGATTGCGACATGCGCACGAACATGAATTTCTTCTCCCATTATGTGAACTTTTTTTGCACCATCATAAATCAAACGTCCCAATGTTCCGACTGATTGATATCCGGTGAGTAGAATAGTATCATTTTTATTCGGAAGATAATTTATTTCATGATGAAGAATTCTTCCTCCGTTTGACATTCCACTTCCGGCAATAATTATTTTTGGTGGCACTACACTAAGTATTGCTTTTGATTCTTCCGTTTCAAGTGTTTCTTTCAACCCAGGGAAATCAAATAATTTGTCTCCGGATGCAATTAACTTTTTTGCTTTCTCGTTAAAATATTTTCCGTATTTTAAATATACATCGGTTAGCTTAATGGAAAGTGGTGAATCCAAAAATATCGGCATTCGAGATATTATATTATTTTCAACCAGAGCATTTATTTCATAAAGTAATTCCTGTGTACGCTCAAGAGAAAAAGTTGGAATGATAAGTGTCCCTTTATTATTGTAATTATCTTTTATAATCTCCTCCAATTTTTTCTTTCTCTCGTCTCTCTCTTCGTGATTTCTGTCACCATAACATGATTCCATTATCATATAATCGGCATCATCGATAATATCTGTATCGGGAAGAAGTGGTGAAGGAGAATTCCCCAAATCTCCGGTAAAAACAATTTTCTTGTCGTTATAAATAATATTCAACATTCCTGAGCCGAGAATATGTCCGGCATCTTTAAAATAAAATTGGAACCCGCCATCAACATCCAGCTTTTGACCGTACTCAAGTGTCTCCCATAAACTGATGGCTTTCTTTATATTCTCTTCCGTGTATATTTTATCGAGTCCAAGATTTACTTCACGAGATAAAATATGAGCCGTATCGTCAAGCATTATCTCCGTAATTTCTTTCGAAGGAATCGTGGAAATTATTTTTCCTCTGAATCCTTCACTTATAAGCTTTGGAATGCGTCCTATGTGATCTATATGACAATGAGAAATAAAAAGTATATCAATAGTAGAAACGTCATAAGGAAATTTTTCCCAATTCAAATCATCCACAAACTTTTCTCCTTGAATGAGTCCACAATCAATCAAAAATTTCTTACCATTCCCTTCCAATAAAAAATTTGCTCCGGTAACAGTCCCTGCACCAGAACAAAAAGTTATCTTTAAGTTTTTATCATTTGCCATATAAGAATCATTATACATTAGATATAGATATATAAAAAGGAGGTCGGAAACAAAATAGTCTTATCAAAGGGACTTTTGAGTTTGTCGAAACGAAAACTGAGAAAATTTTTAGCAAAAAATTTTCGTACCCTTTGAGAAGAGCTATTTCGTGGACAACCGGTGTTAATAATATAAATAAAGAGCATAGACTCTTTCTTTTGTCTTTGCTCGATAAAATAAAAAATCCTTCCAAAAGGAAGAATTTCTTATTAGGACTATTGAAGGCCGTATTACCATAGCATAAAACTAAGTGGGATTAAGGATGAAGCAGATTTGTTAACAATAATTAGTCACAGCACTGTCTCAAAACTCTATATCCCCTAAAAAATTGTTCTAGGTAACACATTTCAAATAATCCTATCTCAAGTATACTCGGGCATAAAAACTATACAAGCATTTTTACAGAAAGAACACACTTTTGACAGTATTTCAAAAATATTTTTAATCAAAAATTTATATTTACGTGGTTCAAAAAAATAAAAACCCTTGTTTAAGGGTTTTTATTCAAAAAAATTTATTCGTCCACTCCGAAACGTTTATATTCATGAATAACGGCATCCCCAAACCAGTGTTTAATCTCATGTTCCGCCTCTTCTTGTGTCTCAGAGCAGTGAACTATGTTGGTAACACAGCGTTTTTCTTTGTTTGCCAGAACCGGACTGTCAATTGAGAAATCCCCACGAATTGTACCTATTTCCGCTAAATATGGCATTGTTGGACCGGCAATTTTGCGAACTATATCAACAGAATGAAGACCTTGTACAACCATTTTTACAACTGGAGCGCTAAGCATGAAGTCAATCAACCATTTGCGAACTCCCGGGCCAATAAGTGCCGGGTCAATTGTGCCGAAATCTGCCATTGCGTCATAACCATATTTTTCGTATGTATTTAAGGTTTTGGTTCCGAGGCGAGTAATCCACTCTTCATTTTTTGGGTAATGATTATCCATTTGGTCATGTGAAGGTTGAGACATTTCAAGAGCAACAATCTTTAGTCCACGCTGTTCAAAACGCTTAATAACTTCACCGATTAAACCTTTTCTGACTCCGTCTGGCTTAATCATCACATATGTTTTTTCTTCTTTTGGATGTTTCATAAAATTAACTTTAATTCTAATAAATTCGATTAATAAATAATAGAGAAATTCTAGCACAAAAAACTCATAAAACAAAATCCATTTATTTTACTGTTTTCTGTATTTATCCATTATCTCCTCTTCAACTTCCGCACGAGGGCGGCCATATTTAAGATATGATAATTGTTTAATTTTATCTACAACTTCAAGATTGCCATCAACTGGTTTAATTGTCTCCATATTAAATGGTTTGGTTGGCTGACCGTTTATAAGCATGGAAAGATATGCATTATAATTATCCAGCTTCATAATATCAGCTGCTGTAAATGTTGGTTTAAATTTACTTTCAAGGAATGTCGCATCTTCACTACTGACTCGGAAAACCGCCATAGATCCAACGTTCCCGAAGACTGCATTTTTTATTCCTTCTTCAAGTTGGGCAATATATTGGTGAGCAATATTCAAAGACAATCTATACTTACGAGCCTCTGAAAGAATAGATGAGATGGAATCGGTCGTAACATTTTGGAATTCATCAATGTAAAGATAAAAGTCATTCATTTTCTGTCCATACATATCAACGCGGGAAAGCGCAGCCATCTGAATCTTCCCTACTATGAGCAAACCAATTAAATTTGCATTTATTTCTCCTAATCTTCCTTTCGAGAGATTTACAAGAAGAATTTTTTTGTTATCCATTATGTCACGGAAATTGAAAACTGATTTTTCTTGCAAGACAACCGGACGCATAATGTCATTCGAAATAAAATTATCAAACTTTGAAGTAATATATGGAACAAAGTTTGCGATAGATTGTTCGCCTGTTGTTTCTTCTGCACTTTTCCAAAATTGAGAAATTATTGGATTCTTACAATGTGACAACTTCATATCACGAAATGCCTTATCGGAAAGAACTCTTCCGATTTCAAGCAAAGTTGCTCCACTTTCAGGATGCTCCATGACAAGGAAAGCCGAATTTTTAAAATATTGTTCGAACATCGGACCCCCTGAAGTCTTCATATCAAAAAGTTTATTAAAAATACTCATTAACTCATTGACCACAAAAGTTTTTTGTTCGGGATATTTCGGGTCATACTCAAGCATATTGAGTCCCATCGGTCTATCTGTATATGCTGGGTCAAAATAAATCACATCATCAATTCTTTCTTTTGGAATACGAGAAAGAATCGTCTGAATATCCGTGCCATGTGGGTCAATATAACAAACTCCATCTCCGTTCTGAATATCTTGAGTAACCATGTTGAGTAAGAGATTTGTTTTACCTGTACCGGTCTGACCAACCACATACATATGACGAACTCTATCTTCACGGGCCATGTGAATTTCTGTATCTTTACCACGGTATTTATTTACTCCTAGAATAATTCCCTCTTCTCGCATCTCTATCGGAGCTCCGGCAATTCCACTTTTTGCTTGTTTTAATTGTGATGAAACAACTCCATATGGGAAATGGAAAATTGTTGAGAGTTCTTTCAAGTTAAGTGGCATAGAATACTCTTTTGAAAACATTCTATAGGTAAAGTCATGAACTAGTTTTGATAATTCTGTCCCTTGTGGATGGTTAAAATTAAATCCATTACGGTCGGCTTCTGTAAACTGATTAAAAGAAGACTCAATATCGGACAATATTTGTTCCGATCTTGGTTTATTTTCGGCGGATACGACAATACGAATATTTGACGCCATTATCGTACTATTCATTTTAAGCGTTATATTTTCTACTGCTTTTTCATTAACTTTCTTTTCTTCTTTCTTTTTTGACGAACCAAAAAGTATTTCTTTTGCTATTGCCGAAAATTCTTTTGCAACTTGTCGAGTAACACTTGAAGCTGTTCGCACAGACATGCCGGCTTTCACATCAGATAAAACATTATGGAATTCTTTTATAATAGCATCATCTTCCGGACAAATAGTGAACTGAATGGAAGCTCCTTCACCAGATTTTTTTAATTTTGTAAAAATATTTAAAATTATATTAAGCGGGTCATGGTCAAAAGTATCGTATAATTTTATCGGATACACATCATAATGCGACAGTGTTGCGTACGATGCAGAGATAGACGCATTTTCGGAAAAAATATTGTAATCATCCGGAACTTCCTCAATTTTTGCATTTGGGTGAACTCCAAGTAATTGTTTTTCAAACAAATCAGCTTTCTGAGAAGGAACTGCAGTATAAAAAACAAAATTATCACTACCTTCGGCCAATGCAATTTCCAAAGTGAAATGATTTCTATTATAATTTTCTCTTCCTTCCCCGACAGAATGCATTCCGGCATAGAATTGTTCCATTGAACTCAATAATTCTTTCAAACTTTTTTTCTCATGTTCATTATCATTTACATCGGGAAGAGTAATTTCAAAAAGTTTCATATCGAGTGATTTGAAAAGTGGTGTATTTTCTTTTAGTCCTGGAACTTTGTGGGTACTATATAAATATTGGACAAGAAAACGATGAAAATCATCATCCAAATGAGGATTATTCATCTTGCTGATTATGGATAAAGTGTTAGATATTCCTTTATCAAGCAACACGCCAAGCATTTCTTCCATTTTATTGTCATGAGGTTCAGGATGTAGTCTTAATACCAAACGTTCAGCATCACTTCTTTTGATAACTGCATCTTTATGCATTACTTCTTCCGGTTCGTATTTACGGTATTCGGAAATTACGTTATGTGCAAGTTCTTGTTTGTTGACTTCTTTACCTTGTTCACCAAGAGCTTTTTCTCTCTCTGCAATATGAGCTCGCAAAAAAGCTAACTCTTCTTGTGGAGTTTTAAATTTTGGTGTGTTATCCAGATTAATTCCTTCCATGAGAATATTATAACATAAAATTAAAGTTCGTTGTTTGTTGAAATAACTCTTCTCAAGGGGTACGTAAATTTTTTGCTAAAAATTTACTCAGTTTTCACTCCGTCGAGTTCAAAAGCCCTTTTGATAAGACTATTTCAACTTCCAACTAACAGAATTCGGATTTAAGAGTGTAGCAGGATTGTTGAAATTATGAGTCGCGTCGGAGCCCAGTAATCTGGGTAAAGCGCGAATAATTTCAACAATCCTGCGGATCGATTTGTTTAAATCTTCGTCAAAATTTCCGCATCACCTTCAGTAATCAAAATCGTATGCTCAAAGTGTGCAGAACGAGAACCATCGGCAGTTTTAATTGTCCAGTTATCATCGGCACTGACAATATGTTCACCACCCATATTTAACATAGGTTCAATGGCAATAATCATTCCGGGAATCAGTTTCTGACCCTTACTAGCTTTTCCATAATTTGGAACATATGGGTCTTCATGTATTTCAACACCAACTCCATGTCCGGCAAGTTCACGAACTATACCATATTTTCTGTTTATAAATGATTCTATGGCATGGCCAATATCTCCTACAGCATCACCGCCTCGGGCTGCCCAAATACCGATTTCAAGGGCTTTTTTTGTCATATCTATCAAATCTTTATCTTTCTTTGAAATTTTTCCGACCGGAACTGTGACTGCATGGTCGGTAAAATAACCTCTGTGTTTTAAACCAAGATCAAGAGAAACAATATCACCTTCTTTTAGAATTTTCCCTTTCGATGGAATACCGTGAACTACTTCATTGTTAACCGAAATACAAATAGTTGCAGGAAAAGGACGCTGTGCTCCTTCCGGTTTGTAGTTTAAAAATGCAGGAACATCCCCGCCGTCTTTGATTAATTTGAATGCATATTGGTCAAGCTCATATGTCGAAACACCAGGTGCAACTTTCTTTGCAACTTTTACCAAAACATCAGCGAGAATTTTTCCTCCTTCGCGAATTATTTCTATTTCTTTTGGTGTTTTAATAATTACTGACATATAATTTTATTTAATAATTGTTCCAACAAATGGTTTGCCATCAAGATACGCTTTTAAACTTTCGATATTTTTACCGTTCATGATAACAACTTCAATTCCTCTAGATTCTGCTTCTTTTGCAGCAACCGGGTCAAAAGGAGTATTAATTCCCGGTCCCCATTCTGTTGGAATTATTTTTCTGAAATCACTCCATGAAATTTCTTTAATCGGTTTGGCGTCAGGATTATTCTTTGGATCTTTATCATAAACATAATCAATATTGGAAAGATTTATAACTTTTATTGCACCCGTACTTTTTGCTCCATGAATTGCAGCTAAATCACTACTATTCCCAGGCTTCCAACCGCAACCAACAATAATCGGCTTTTCGGTTTTAGGAATAGAATCTGGGTCTAATGCAATTTTTTCATATGCTAAATCTTCGAAACAAATCCTTACAAACTCGGCATTTAATCTCGTAGCGGAAATACCCAACCAATCCAAATCTTCGTTTGATGGATTGACGATTTGTTTTAGAGAATCGTTATACTTGCGACAAATTTTTCCGCCTCCGGTTATTATGAGAAAACTAAAATCACGAGAAATATATTCTTTTATTGTGGAAACAAATAACTTTAAAAAATCAACATCAATTTCATTCGGAATTATGAGAGAGCCGCCGAGAGATATTACGATTTTATTATTTTTGTTTTTCATACTAAAAATTAAGCACTTTAATTATATCGTTGTGGACTTCTTCTATTGATTGCTTTCCGTTTATCACATGTATTATGTAATTTTCTTTATCTTTAAAATAATTCATGGAAGGAATGACGTTATTAACATATTCATCAAAACGTTTTGCTATTCCTTTCTCCGTATCATCCGATCTTCCGCGCAATTTCATTCTTTTCTCTGCTTCTTCTTTATCCAATTCAATATATATAATATGAATATTTTTCCTGTTGTAAAATTCCATCGCTTTTTCAAACGTTTCGGACTGGGCAATTGTTCTCGGAAAACCGTCAGAGATAAATATTGTATTTTCTTTCATTGAATCAATGAGAATATCCGTAAATAAACTGATAGTCAGAAAATCCGGTTGTAGATGACCTTTTTCTACCGTTTCTTTTACAATAGTACCGGTGTAATTTCCGCTTTCTATCAACTTGCGATATTCTACTCCAGTAGAAGTAGAGACAACATCATCAGAAATATTGTGCTCTGTTAAATATTTCTTCAAAAGTTCTACTTGTGTACCCTTGCCGGAACCAACTGTTCCAAAGAATATAAATGTGTATGGTTTGTTCATATTTTCGTATTATACTAGATAATCAGACATTAAAAAAGACCCATATTATTGGGTCTTTTTAGTATTCTCTCATTGATAATTGCGCTTCGGTTTTCTTTATCATATCGAGAACTACTGAGACCACAATCAAAAGGGCTGTTCCCCCGATAGAGACCGCTGTAATACCGGTAATTGCTCTTATAACAAGAGGAAGGACAGCTATCAAGCCAAGGAAGACTGCGCCCATCATTGTTGTACGATTCAAAATTCTGGAAATATACTCTCTAGTTGCTTCACCAGGACGAATTCCCGGAACGAAAGCACCATTCTTTTGTAGATTTTCGGAAATTTGTTGTGGGTCGAAAGTAACTGCTGTATAGAAGTAAGTAAAGAGAAATACAAAGACGAAATAGAATAACGAATACAACCAAGTATTAGCCACAAACCAAAGTAACGCGTGTGAAATCGATACAAGCGTTGCGTGAGTACTTCCTGCAAGTGCATTACCGATGAGTTGAGGGAAAAGTAAAATTGAAAGAGCGAAGATTATCGGAATAACTCCTGCTTGGTTAACGCGAATAGGAAGATATGTCTGAGTACCTCCGGAAACATGGTCGCCCCGAACTTGCTTGGCATAAGTCACGGGAACCGGACGTTCCGCTTCTGTAACAACAACCACTCCGGCAACAATGAGTAAACCGACAGCCAAGAAGAGAATATAAATCGGTAAATTGGCCGTATCAAATGTGAAAAGAAATTGCGAAACTTCTTTCGGAATTCTCGCCACAATACCCGCGAAAATTATCAATGAAACACCGTTACCAATACCAAACTCGGAAACCAACTCACCTATCCACATGATAAGCATAGAACCGGCAACGATAACGGAAAGATTCGTAATCAAACCAAAGAGGGACATATCGGTCATGATTCCCTGACGGCGAAGTAGAACAAGAAGGGCCAAACCCTGAACAGCTGCCAAAGGAATAGTTATCATTCTACTGAATTGAGTAAATTTTTTACGTCCTATTTCTCCGTCTTCCTGATACATCGCTTTTAATCTTGGCGACATAATAGTCAAAAGCTGCATGATGATGGAAGATGTGATGTATGGACCAACTCCAAGCATAACAATAGACAAAGTAGATAAACCACCACCGGAAAAAATATTCAAAACTCCGACAAATTGATTGTTCGTAATAAAATTTTGAAGTTTTATTGAATCAACTCCGGGAATCGGAATAGCCGAAAGAAGTCGGAACACAACAAGAGCACCAAGCACAAACAAAACTCGATTTCTTAGAGTTTCATCTGTAAATATTGCTTTTATTTTATTCCAAACAGTTTCCATATTATTTTATTGTTCCTCCAGCCTTCTCAATTTTGGTACGAGCGCTTGCAGAAACTTTACACTCGGTTATAGAAAGTTTCTTGCTGAGTTCTCCGGTTCCAAGAATTTTAACTTGAGGAAGTATGCCACCAACGCGACGAATTAGATTCTTTTCGAGTAAAATAGTTGGATTTACGGCCGCGCCAGTTTCAAAAACATTCAATGCTTCGACATTTACAGGGGTGAATTTGTTTGAAATTGAAGCGAAACGATATCCTCTCAACTTTGGAAGCTTCTTAATTATATCACGTATTTCCGGGCGACGTTTGTTACCTGCACGTGCTGTCTGTCCCTTGCCTCCACGGCCGGAAGTCTTACCACGAGTTCCCCCGCGACCAACTTGTCGTGATTTTTTATTCGGATGTTGTCTTTTTAATGTATTTAATTCCATAAAATTTTTTATTTAATTTCTGTTTTAACTTCTACCTCATCTTTAAGAACTTCTGCAACAAAAGGAACGGATTTTATTGCGGCTGATTTTTCGCGAAGCATATAAAGCGCCTTGTAAGCTACGCGAGCATTGTTTAATTTATTCTTACTACCGGAATGAAGTTTAGCAGTTACATTTTTAATACCGGCAAGTATCAACATATCACGAACAGTACTTCCGGAAACTAAACCTTTTCCGCGGTTTGGCATTATAGAAAGTTTTGCACTTGAATACTTTGCGGAAACTTCATGAGGAATAGACATATCTTTTGTCGTCTTAATTTTGAACATATTCTTTTTTGCTTGGCGAAGAGCTTTTGCGATTGCAATTGCTGTATCTCCACCTTTTCCTGTTCCGAGACCGACTGAACCTTTCTTGTCTCCAATAGCGATAGCAACAGCGAATGTCATACGACGTCCACCGGCAACCACACGAGTAACACGACGAATAGAAACCATTTTCTGGTCAAACTCAGGCTTTGGACGCTCAAATGATGGACGTGAACGACGATTGTCGCCATCGCGCTTTTGACCACCATAAGTTGGCTTACTAAAACCTCGGTTATTGTTTGGTGTATTTTGTTTTGGTTTTGCTGTATTATCCATATATTTTTATATTAAAACTTAAGACCTGCGGCGCGAGCCGAATCGGCAAGAGATTTAACTCTGCCAGTATATTTGAAACCGTTGCGATCAAAAACACATGCTTTGATTCCTTTGGCAATTGCCTTTTTTGCAACTTCTTCACCAACAGCTTTTGATCTCTCCACTTTCGTTCCTTTCTTTACTTTCAAATCCGAAGCCGAAACAATTGTAACTCCTTTCATATCGTCGATAATCTGTGCATACATAAAATTATTTGAACGAAAAACAGAAAGACGTGGACATTTTGCAGTTCCCATAATCTTTGTACGAATTTTTTTCTTTAATCTTATTCTTTTTTCTACTTTTTGATTCTTCATATAATTTTATGATTTAGATAAACTAATTAAGCAGCCTTCTTGCCTTGCTTACGACGAACAACTTCATCAATATAATGGAATCCTTTTCCTTTATATGGTTCTGGCTTCTTCATTGCTCTTATAGCTGCAGTAAATGTACCAACCAATTCTTTGTCTATGCCTTCAATCGTAATATTATTCTTATCTGCGGTAACTTTTATACCTGTTGGTATTTTGATTTTAACTGGATGCGAAAATCCCAAAGCGAGATTTAATGTTTGTCCGGCAACATCCGATTTGAAACCAATACCTTCAAGTACTAGCTTCTTTACATATCCTTCGTTCACACCGATTACCATATTTTTAACATGTGAAGCATATGTACCCCAGAGAGCATTCACTGTTCTGTCGCCTTCTTTATTTGGAGTAAAAGTAATTTCATTGCCATTAACATGCAAAGTTACAAGACCAGGGAAATCACGTGTCAACGCTCCTTTTGGTCCTTTCACGGAAAGAGTGGTACCGGAGAGTTTAGCCTCTGTACCTGCTGGAACTATAACTGTTTGTTTTCCAATACGTGACATATAATTTATTTAATTACCATAATTTAAACAATACTTCTCCTCCGACCATTTCTTTTTTAGCTTCTTTGTCGGTCAAAATACCTTTTGGTGTTGAAATGATTGTTAAACCATAACCATTTTTCCCGGTTCGTATTTCTTTAACTCCCTTGTAAACTCGGCATGATGATTTTGAAACGCGGTCTACACCTGTAATTTTTGCTTCGCCATCTTCGGAATAAGCCAAACCAATTTCAATTGTAGGAAAACCTTTTTTTGTTTTCTTTGTGACACTTTTGATATAGCCTTCTTTCATTAAGCATTCTGCAATTGCGAATTTAATTTTTGAATGAGGAACGACAATAGACTCATGCCCTACAACACTTGCGTTCTTTATCATATTCATCATGTTTGCTATTTGATCCATTTTATTTTGATTAACTAATTAATTACCAACTTGATTTGCGTACTCCTGGAAGCATTCCCTCATTTGCGAGTTCACGGAAGCAAATACGACATAATCCGAAATCTCTCATATAAGCATGCGCTCGGGCACAACGAAAACAACGATTTGTTTCTCGTGTGCTAAATTTTGACTTCTTTAAATGTCTTGCTATAACTGATTTTTTGGCCATATATAAAATAATTTGGGTACTACCCTCATGAATCTCGATATCTCATTTATTTGCTTAAAGGAATTTAACCCTTAAGTAGACAAACGGATCTAAAACTCATGTAGCCCTATACTAGCAAATGAATGAATATATGTCAAATTAAAAGGATCGACAACAAGTTGTCGATCCTTAATACGCTTTTTTTATTACTTCTTTTTTTCTTCGAAATATATACCTGACTTAGTGAAACCTTGATAAATTATCTCTTCTAATTCTACAAAATCAGAATGATCATTTATCCAAAACTCGTCACCCCAAACAAAATGACGTTGACTATTTGATGATACTCCAGTTGCTCCTCGCGAAACAAAACCATAAATCCTACTTTCCCACTCTTCGGTATACATTTTAAAAGAGGATAATGGACATCTCCATTCTTGTTGTTCTCTATCACATTTTATTTCAAAAACAATACATAGTATTGACTCGCAGTATACATCCTTATCAAAACAATTATTGTGCCACGGTGAAGCTGTAATCTTAACGCTATGAATAGTGAAAGATTCTGAATAAAAGTGACCCCTTGCTTCAAAATAAAGCTCATCACGATAAAACAATGTGATTTCTCCACAAGATAGATAGTCATTTATTATGGAGCGCATCTCCAGGTGAAGTTTTCTTATTCTGTTAGTTGTTTCTCTGTCTTTCTCAAACAATTTCTTAAGTAAAGTTGAGGTTTTTTCTATTACTTTTACTTCGTTTCCCATTTTATTAGGTTTTTATAGATTCATATTTTCCTTCACATTACTTCTAATCACTCATAATGTCAATATAATAAAAATCAGTCCTAATATTAAACTAGGACTGAGATTTTTTAATTAAATTAGAATTTTTCAGATAATTCTTCACCATACAACATCAACCGTAATGATAACCAAACTATAAAAACTACGGAGATAATCAGCATAACAGTCTCACTGAGGGTGATGACAATAACACCTTGCTGTAAATTATCCAATAAAAACCAACCCAGGAATATAATCGCCATCATTAGAACTGCTCCAATGATTCTTATTAGGTAAGAAAAACCTAATATTACTATTGTTTTCATCTTTCAGTAGATTAATTTATCAAAATACTATATTGTTTATATTATATCATGTCTAAACAAAAATCCCCTTTCGGGGATTTTTTGCTTTAGTTTTCTATTTTTTGAATGGGATTCCGATAAGTTCAAAGAATTCAGTTGCTTCGGCTTTTGTTTTTGCTGTTGTGACGATTGTCACAGCTAGACCGAACACATCTCTTAATTCTTCATCACCTGTTTCAGGGAAAATTGTATGCTCTTTGATACTCATTGTAAGATTTCCGATATTGTCTACAATTTTTCTTTCAATACCACGGAAGTCTTTTGTTCTAGGAATTGCAACATTAATAAGCTTATCCAAGAATCCATACATACGTGCTCCACGAAGTGTTACAAGAACTCCAACAGGGTCACCAATACGAATCTTGAAAGAAGCGATTGATTTCTTGGCACTACGAGTTGCAGGCTTTTGACCTGTAATCTTTGCTAATCTATCCATAACGAGCTTGTTGTAGTCTTTATTTCGCTTCACACCGGAACCTGTTCCACTTGCAACAACCACCTTGACGAGACGAGGTGCAGCCATGACGTTCTTGTAGCCATGCTTGGTTTTCATGTGTGTATATACTTTTTTCTCTTTTTGTTTTACTGTTTCCATAAAATTTTATTATTCGTACTTAGCGACATTTGATGCGTGTATTGGCATTGCTATATCCAAAATCTGACTTGGGTCGCCTTTTGTCTTGGACTTATGAGCTTTCTTTCTCATATTAACTCCTTCAACAACAACCTTGTTCTCCTTAGGCATAACTTTCAAAATCTTTCCTTTTTTGCCTTTGTTACTACCGGCGATAACTATTACATTGTCTCCTTTTTTTATTTTCATATATTTATATAACTTCTTGGGCTAATGAAATAATTTTCTGGTAGCCACGTTCTGCGAGCTCCCGTGGAATCGGACCGAACACACGACCACCTTTTGGATCAAGTTTATCTTTTTCAAGAATAACTACAGCATTGTCATCAAAGCGAATATAAGAACCATCCTTTCTGCGATATGCGTTAACAGTTCGGACAACGACAGCCTGATGAACATCTTTTTTCTTTACGATTTTGCGTGGGTCGGCAACTTTTATTGAAATAACTACCTTGTCACCAATACCTGCATAGCGATTCTTTGATGAGCCAAGTACTTTGAAAACCTTTCCGATTTTACCACCGGTGTTGTCCGTAACTATTACTGTTGTTCCGTCTTGAATCATATAATTATGCTATTACTTTAAACTTTTTATCTTTAGAAATTGGACGTGTTTCCTCAATTTCTACAGTGTCTCCGACTTTTTTACTATTGGTCTCATCATGGACTTTGTACTTCTTTGTTTTCTTGATTCTCTTGCCATATTTTTTGTGTTCAACAAAGCGGGTAACTTCTACAACAATAGTTTTATCCATTTTGTCTGAAGTAACAACACCCTTTAAAATTTTATTTGTTTTTATTGCTTGTTTTTCCATAAATAATTTATCTTGCAACTACACAAGTACTAATTGGTAACTTTGTTCCGGCTTTTCTTAGTGACTCTTTTGCAACTGCATCACTGACTCCATCAACTTCAAAGATTATTCGTCCTGGACGAACATCCAAACAGTACCCCTGTGGATCTCCCTTTCCCTTTCCCATTCCTACTTCTGCTGGCTTTGCGGTAAAAGGTCTGTCAGGGAAAATTCTAATCCACATACGGCCAGTCTTACCAAGTGCTCTAGTTGAAGCTTTACGTGCTGATTCTAGTTGGTTTGAACGGACACGTCCACCGGAAGTTGCTTTCAATCCGAATGACCCGAATGAAACTTTTGTTCCACGAGTATCAGGTGTAACCTTCGTCATATCAGTACGACCGGTTTGCCACTTTCTATATTTTACTTTCTTTGGAATTAACATATAATTATTTAATTTAATTTATTTTATCATTTCTATTTGAAGACCCAGCTTGTGCATTTTTTTCTGTTGCAAAAACTTCTCCACGATATATCCAAACCTTAATACCAATGTCTCCATAACTCATGTGTGCTTTCTCACGAGCAAAATCAACGTCGGCACGAAAAGTCTGAAGAGGAATAGAACCACGTTTAATTTGCTCACTACGGGCAATTTCTGCACCAGCCAAACGTCCACCAAGATAAATACGTGCTCCTTTAACTCCGCGAGCAGACATTATTTTTTCAATGGCTTGTTTGATAACACGGCGATAAGGTAAACGCTTTTCCAATCCTTCGGCGATAGAACATGCAACGATTGCGGCATCTGCATCCGGATTTGTAACTTCGAGAATATCAAATTTGAAATCTTCGGGAATGGCTATACCTTTTTTCTTGAGTGCAGAAACCAATTCAGCTTTGAGCTTTGCAACTCCTTCTCCCGAACGTCCAATAATCATACCTGGACGTGAAGTATAAACCATAATCTTTGTAGCTTTTACACTTCTCTCGATTTCAACGCGGGAAATATAAAAACCACGAAGCTTTTTCATCAAAAACTCGCGAATAGTAACATCACTTTGTAAAAGAGTCTTGTATTTTTTATCGGCAAACCAGCGTGATTTCCAATCGCGGAGAGTGACTAATCTATGAGCATATGGATGGACAACTTTTGACATAAAATAAAATATGATTAAGCTTTAGCTGTTACTTTTTTGACTGTTTTCGACTTCTTTTCTATCTTTTTGACTTCTTCTTTTTCAACTTTCTTTGTTTCTTTTGCCTTTTTTTCAGATACTTTTTCAATAAGAGAAAGCATCACATGGCTTGTGCGTTTGTTGATACGAGACGCACTTCCACGAGCACGAGGCATAGAACGTTTCATTACAATACCTTCATTTACAGTCACATTTTCAATAAAAAGGTTATCTAGACTGATTCCGGCAAGCTTTGCATTTGCCATAGCTGAAGCAAGTAAAGACTGTATAGGACCTGCAGCTCTTTTGGGTAAATTATCGAGTATTACAACGGCCTCAGCAATCCTTTTGCTTTTGATTAAGTCTGTCACAAGGCGAACCTTACGAGGAGACTGTCTGTAGTTTTTTAAAAATGCTTTCATACAAAATTATTTTTTCTTTAGTTCGACTGCTCCCTTGGCTGATTGTGCTGCTGCGATTTCGGCTTCTTTTGTTTTTGTTTCAATTTCTTTCTGCATCTTTCCTCCGTGTTTGGTGAACTTTCGTGTCAGTGAGAATTCTCCAAGTCTGTGTCCCACCATATCTTCACTAACTAGGACTTCAATGTGAGTCTTACCGTTATGAACACCAAAAACGAATCCAACCATTTCCGGGGAGATAACACATGCGCGTGACCAAGTTTTAATAACACCTGTTTCTAGGGGTTTCTTGCCGGCGATCTTTTTCAAGAGCCTTTCGTCAACGTATGGACCTTTTTTGAGTGACCTTGTCATATACAATATAAATAAGCTCCTTTGAGCTCGTTCGTCCATACTATCAAATATAGAAATAAAGTCAAATATCCAAAGCTGTCGCCAATCATTTGTTTGACAAAACATCGTGAAAAGGTAATATGAGAACTAAATTTGTTTAAATTCTTTAAAATCTATAGTCATGAAAAAATCGTTTAGAACTTGGATAGCTAAAAAGATAGCTAGAACAATGCTTTATATCAAAGCGACCACTTACAACAAACCTACCAAGAAAGGGGAAGAAGAGGAAAATAAAAAAGAAGAAAAGGACAGGAAAAAACCTTATATCTGGGCATGCGGACTGCCAATGTGGATTTACAATGACAATCGCATGATGCTCGGTAATTACAGACACAGAAGTAAAATTACCAGAGGATTTTCATTCCTACTTAAGGAGAGAAATATTAATCCTGATTTTATTATTGGAACGGCTTCTTCTGGAATTGCTCCGGCTGCATCTTTGGCACAATCTTTAGGAAAAGAATTGTTAATCAATATTGATAGCGATTTTTATTCTTTCAAAAAAGATTTACATCTTGAACAAGGAATCAGAGAAAGTGAAGCTGATTTAATTATTTCAACTTCTCCAAGTGCAATTCCTTACGGAGTACAACACGCGAATAAACTTGGTATTGGTTTTGCTTATGTCAGGTCCGAAAAGAAAGATCATGGAAAAGGACAATTAATTGAGGGTAATATCAAACCAGGAATGAAATTCTTCTTCATTTACAATGAAAAAACCCTTGAAGAAATTGATGAAATTACCAAAAGCCTGGAGGTAGAATTCAAAATCAAACTTTTGGGAAGCATGCGGTTGAAAGACTTGCACATAAAGATGTCATCGGAAGAATTAAAAGGTAAAAAAGCCGTTGTAATTGAAGATCTTTTTTCGACTGGTGGAAGTTCAACTTTCCAGGTACATCTGGCTCGTGAGGCAGGGATGATTTGCAATCATTGTTTCTCAATCTTTTCTTATGGATTCAGTTGTTTGAGAAAACAATTTTCCGGAGAAATAAACATCGGAAACAAAGAAGTAAAATTATCAACTCCTTGTGAAATTGACTCACTTCTTACTTTTCCAACCCTACTGAAAGTAATAATTCAAGGACAATTTTATCCTATGGAAAAAATCGAGGCGATGAAGGAAGAGATTGAAGGTTTTGATGAAAGATACAGATTGTTCCTTGCTGAAAAGGCAAAGATTCTGGAGAACAATATCAATCCTGTAAAAAAATAAAAATTTAAATTAAAAAGAGGATGCATTAATTTGCATCCTCATTTTTGTTTGTTTGACAAAATACAACCAAAAGGTATTATGAAGAAAATTCACATTTTCTAAATCTTTAAAATTGTTCCATTATGAAAACACTGAAACCTGAAGAACGTTTAATCGTTGCAGCTGATTTCAAACCAGAAGCCGATGTAAAATTTCCTAACGAAGATTATGCTTCAAGAAGAGCATGGATTTCGGACAAAGTTCTTTCTTTAGCAGAAAAACTTGAAGGAACTGGCGTTTGCCTTAAAGTCAACTCCGCACTTCGTGCCTGTGGATATGATTTGATTGATTCAATTCATTTCTATGGTCTTATGGTCTTCGCAGATCTCAAACTCTTTGATATTAAAGAAACTTTATCAATTGATGCAATACTTCTACGTGAAGCCAAACCAGAACTTTTAACTGTTGTTTGCTCGGCAGGTGTTGATTCAATGATGTCATTAAAACTTGAACTTCCTGAAACAGAAATTCTTGGGGTTCAGGTTCTTACTAATCTCAAGGAAGAAGATACTATAAACATGTTCGGCTGTACAATAAACGATGCGGTTTTGAAATTCGCAAAAATTGCACAGTTAGGCAAAACAGACGGACTAATTTCTTCTGGTAAAGAAGTAGCCATGTTAAAGGAAAATTTTGGTGAGTACCTCTCTTTAAACACCCCAGCAATCCGTCCATTATGGGCTGTTGTGAAAAACGATGACCAAAACCAAAAAAGAACAATGACTCCAGCTGAAGCAATTCTTGCAGGGGCTGATCGTATTGTGGTTGGCAGACCTATAACACAAGCAAAAGACCCTTACGACGCAGTAATGAGAACGATTGAGGAAATTGATTCCGTAAATAAATAATCGAATTCAAAAACTAAACAAAAAACCCGACGAAACTCGGGTTTTTATTTATTTTATCAGTACAATTATTTTCGGTAAGAAAATTATCAATCCGATAATTCCTGCAACAAGAACTGATATGAGGACCGCGCCAGCGGCGACATCTTTTGTATCACGTGCATATGGATGAAAAGTCGGCGAAGTTAAATCAATATCAATTTCAAATGCTGTATTCAACGCTTCCGTTACAATCACCAATCCAATAGCAAAAACTATCATCACCCATTCCATTTCGGAAATTTTCAGAATGAAGCCCATATATATTGCGAGTGCTCCAAAAAAGAAATGCATCCATGAATTGTGTGTTGTTCTTATAAAAATTCCCAGACCTCGTAAAGCATGAGTCGTGCTTTTAAGACGAGCAACAAAAGAAAATCTTTTCTTTTCCGTAATTTTTTGCTCTATCATAATAAGTTCATTATACATTAAAAAAGCCCCGCATAATATCGGGGCATTTTTGTACAAGTGGATTTACCAACTTGCTGTTTTAACTAATTTTCTTTTCTTTCTGGCTGAATACCGGCTTGCATGTTTCGGAGAGTAAGAATTTTTATGATTGTTGCTTTGAGGTGTTTTTGTTGTTACTCCCCTTAGCTGATTAAGTCTATTTTGTTCCCTCTTATAATAAGAAAGAGCATAGTCCTTGGGATGTCTTACTACCTCACTAGTCTGGTTACATCTGTAACGTTTTCCTGTCAGAGGCTTAAAAGTCAATCTCTTTATTGTTTCCATGACAATATTTGTTAAATATATTAGTACTACTTTTGCCTTAAACTTACAACATACTCTAATATTTGTCAACAAAAAATCCCCGATGTAGGGATTTTTTGTTGATAGAATTTAATATAATACTTTACTTGTTGTTCTTTGCTTTGCCAACTTTTCGGCGAGACACAACCCACATGTTTGAATACTTCTTTGGTGTACGTGTCTTCTGGCCTTTTCCTGATGGCTTGCCCCACATAGTTTTTGCTCTGCGGAGACCACGTCCCTGGCGTCCTTCACCTCCACCGTGTGGATGGTCAACTGGGTTCATAGCTGTACCACGAACCTTTGGACGAATTCCTTTCCAACGTGAACGTCCGGCTTTACCGAAGTTTTGTAGTTTAAATTCACTATTTGAAACTTCACCAATACATGCCCAAGCATTTTCGGAAACTTTTCTTACTTCTGTTGAAGGCATTTTGATATTTGTGTAACCAAGGTCGTTAGCGACAACTTGTCCGAATACTCCTGCGGAACGAGCAAGCTTTGCACCGTTCCCAGCTTTGATTTCAATATTGTAAACAAATGTTCCAACTGGAATTATTTTGAGAGGTAATCTATTTCCAACAGTAAGTGGAGCATTTTTTGATACGATGAACGTATCTCCAACTTTCATTGACTTAGGAATAATGACATATCTCTTTTCTCCATCTTGGTAACAAACCAAACTTATGAATGAATTACGATTTGGGTCATACTCCACAGATAATATTTTTGCAGGAACATCATATTTGTTGTACATGAAATCAATCTCGCGATATGCCCGCTTGTGTCCACCTCCTTTATGACGCATTGTAATACGTCCCTGATTATTTCTTCCGACATGTCTTTGAAAACCTGTCGTTAGAGATTTCTCCGGCTTACCACGGGTAATAATATCACGATATGATATCGTTGTCTGGTGACGTCTGGATGGACTTGTAGGTCTATATGTTTTCATAATTATGCAAATGTTATCTTATCTCCTTTCTTTAAATGTACGACCGCCTTTTTTCCGCCTTGTTTAACACTTGTTATCCCACGACGTGTAACAGTCTTCTTTGCAATTTTAGTGATTGAAATATTTATTGGTGTTACTCCATAAATATATTTAATGGCTTTCTTGAGCTCATTTTTATTTGCATTTTGAGTGACATTGAAAGTGTAAACACCTTTCTCAGCCGTTATTGCGGACTTTTCGGTAACGCGAGCACCGATAACAAGCGGATGTGTTTTCTCTTTCTTTTTTGTTTCATCCTCTTTCTTTTCTTCTGTATTCTTTTTTGTTTTTGTAGTTGCCATATTATTTCTTTTCTATTTTACCACCCAAAAAAGCAATACTTTCTTTTGGTTGTGCCATAATAATATACTTGAAAGACATTAAATCAACAGGATTTATATTTTTTATTTCATCGACTTCTACGGTCTTAATATTCGCAAAACTCTTTTTTAGAATATCGGTTTTTGCAGGAGTTGTAATATAAACATTTGGATTTTTTCCACCTGTAATTTTTTCAAATCCTTTGATTGTACTTAAACTTTCAACTATTGAGACTGCCTCTTTTGTTTTGATATTTTTGAGAGATAATTCTTCAACAAACATAATTTGTCCTTTCTTGAATTTTGAAGAGAGAACCGTAAAGAGTGCCTTAATCCTCATTTTCTTATTTATTTTCTGTTCGTAACTTTTATCATTGCGAGGTCCGTGAGTTACTCCTCCACCTTTCCAGATTGGAGAGCGAGAAGAACCATGACGAGCACGTCCTGTACCCTTTTGTCTCCAAGGTTTTCTACCACCACCGCGAACTTCTCCGCGAGTTTTGGTATGCGCAACCGGCGTGCGGGAATTTGCTTGCATCGCAGTTACGACTTGGTGAACAAGGTCACCATTCCAAGGTAAACCAAAGATTGTTTCAGGTAAAGAAAGCTTCCCTACAGATTTTCCTTTTTGATTGTATACTTCTGTTTCCATAATATTAGCCGACAATTTCTACGAGCGTTCCGCGGCGTCCTGGAATCGCACCCTTAATGAGTAATTGATTGTTTTCTTTATCTACCCCAATAATTTCTAGATTCTTTATTGTGATACGATCTCCTCCCATACGACCTGGCATACGCATTCCTGCTGGAACTTTATTTCTGAGTCCTCCACCGATAGAACCATGCTCGCGTTCTGAATGTTTTTGTCCGTGACTACGTGGTCCTCCGTGGAAACCATGGCGTTTAACAACGCCCTGGAATCCTTTACTCTTTGAAACTCCGGAAACAATAACCATGTCGCCAACTTTAAAAACGCCAACGGTTATTTCATCTCCTTCTTTTATTTCTTCAATATCGCGAAACTCTCGAAGATGCTTGTATGCTCCGCCTGTTTTCTCTGTTTGAGATGCGAGAACATGACCGAGATGCGCCTTTGTGGCGCGACTCTCCTTCTGTTCATCGTAAGCAACTTGCACCGCAGTGTAACCATCTACGTCAGGGCTCTTAACTTGAGTCACGACAAGTGGACCAGCGGAAATCACTGTTGCCGGAACGGCAGTTCCATCATCTTGAAAGCACTGCATCATATGCTGTTTTTTTCCTAGAATAAATTTCATATATTTACATCATTTTCACATCAATATCGACACCGGAAGGCAGAGATAGATTTGTGAGTGCCTCAATAGTTTTTGGATTTGGATTCAAAATATCAATGACACGTTTATGGATTCTTATTTCAAACTGTTCTCGAGCATTTTTAAATACAAACGATGCTCGGTTTACTGTGTACTTTTTGATTTCGGTTGGAAGTGGAATAGGACCAACTATTTTCGCATCATATCTTAGAGCGGTATCAATAATTTGCTTGACCGAAGCGTCAAGAATTTTATTCTCGTAGGCTCTAACTCTTATGCGAAGTTGGACAACTACATCCTCCTTCACTTTTTTTGGCTTTAGAATTTTCTTTGTTGTCGTTGCCATATGTTTGTAATTAAAGGAACGGAATAAAACTACTTAATGATTTTTGTTACAACACCTGCACCGACAGTCTTACCTCCTTCACGGATAGCAAAGTGCATTTGTTCTTCAAGAGCAACTGGTGTTACAAGTTTAACAACTAGTCTTACTGTATCTCCAGGCATAACCATTTCTACACCTGCCGGAAGAGTTGCCTCTCCTGTAACGTCTGTGGTACGAATGTAGAATTGAGGTTTGTATCCTGTAAAGAATGGTGTGTGACGTCCTCCTTCTTCCTTTTTCAAAATGTAAACTTCACATTCGAATTCTGAGTGAGGAGTAACTGTTCCCGGCTTAACAAGAACCTGACCACGTGTAACATCTTCTTTCTTTGTTCCACGAAGAAGAATACCTGCATTGTCGCCAGCCATTCCTTCCTTCAAATTTTTGTTGAACATTTCAATACCGGTAACTGTTGTCTTTGCTGTAGGTTTAATTCCAACAATTTCAACATCTTCACCGACTTTAACAATTCCTCTTTCGATTTTACCTGTTACAACTGTACCACGGCCTTCAATTGAGAATATATCTTCAATAGGCATTAAGAAAGGTTTTGTTATATCACGAACTGGAACCGGAATATAAGTATCGAGTGCATTTACGAGTTCCATTATTTTCTTTGCATACTCATCTGTATTATCTTTTGATTCAAGAGCTTTCAAAGCTGAACCACGGATAACCGGAGCTTGTCCATCAAAGCCTTGTTTTACAAGGAGTTCACGAACTTCTTCTTCAACGAGGTCGAGCATTTCAGGATCGTCAACCATATCGCACTTGTTTAGGAATACGATAATTTTTGGAACGTTAACTTGTTTTGCGAGAAGGATGTGCTCACGTGTTTGTGGCATAACTCCATCTGTTGCAGCAACAACAATAATAGCACCGTCCATTTGAGCGGCACCAGTAATCATGTTCTTGATATAGTCGGCGTGTCCTGGAGCATCAATGTGTGCGTAGTGACGTGTTGGTGTCCAGTATTCGTTGTGAGAAAGAGCGATGGTAATACCACGAGCTTTTTCTTCCGGAGCCGAGTCGATTTGATCTACTCCTTTAATTTTTGCACCATAACCATTTCCTTCGCGACCCAATATACTTAAAATAGCCGCAGTTAATGTAGTTTTCCCGTGGTCAACGTGACCAATTGTACCTACATTTACATGAGGCTTATCTCTGTTAAATTCTTCTGTTGCCATATTTTTTTATTGGTTGATATTTAGAATAAAATGTACGAGAAACCTCACTTTATTCAAACTACCAACATAAATTATTAATAATATTTCCCGTCATCGGACAGGATTTAATCCGCTCTCCAAGCTCTGCTCGGAAATTACGCGAATCACAATGACTTTCATACTATCAAATCTGAAAAAAAAGTCAAATGAGGCACAAAAAATCCGGTCACGACCGGATTTTTTGTGCAATTTAATTATTTAATTTTCTTTTATCTGCAAAGTAATAACTTTTGTTACAACTGTGCTGTCGGTTGAGCCACCACCATTTGTACACCTGAGAGTATAAGTGGTTGTGACAAGAGGAGAGACTGTAACACCTGGTGATAGATTAGTAACCGCTCCTCCTGTGTTAAAACCTATTCCTGCACAAGAATCGGACGAAGGTGAACTCCAAGTAAGAACTGAAGATTTTCCTTTGAATATAGTTGATGGGGTTGCTGTGAATGCAGCAGTCGGTGCGTCAACTATACATTTTGTTCCATCCCAATGAGTAGTATTTGCACAAACAGCCGTCGCCGAAGCAGTAGCAAGTTGAACTCCATTATGCCAAAGGATAAAATTTTGAACACCTGAAGGAATGGAATATGGATAATTAACACCTTGATTTGCCGTCGTGACTGTAGTTGAACCATTTTTAACAATGGAAGTAGTTGTCGGATTAATCGTATTCCAATTTAAAATAGTATTACAACCAGTTTGTCCGACAGAAATAGTACAACCTGATGCAGAAATTGTTCCCGTCGTAGCTGTCACAAAAGTACCATCTACGGAATATCCTGTTCCTGTTCCGTTGGTAGCATAACCACGATAATAATATGTAGTATTCGGAGTTAAACTTGATAAGCTAAGATTAAACACACCAGTTGTGATAGTTGTTGGTGTTATTGAGAAAGACCTAATACAACGCGTACCATAAGTAGTGACACTCTTACTATTGGAAGCAATATTGCCATCAGACATATCCACTCTAGCTCCGTTAGCCGATGTAACCTCAACCGAAGCCCAATAGGCACCAGCAGTGAAATTACTAATACCAGCAGCCGCTTTATTTTGATACAATTTAGTTAGTTCATTTGTTGACGGTAAATACCAGTCGGTCTGACCTCCTTGATTTAAGTCGTAACATAATCTGGCAGAATTAGTTTCTGCTCCATATAAAGCAACGATGGCGTTTGTGTTAGCATTTCCTAAACCGATAGCTGTTTGTCCTGATGTTCCTGTAGTTCCACTATTTGATGCATGCCAATATTTATTTGAGGACTGATCAGTTGTGGCTGCAATCAATCCATTTGTCTGACCCGCTACATAACCGGGGTCACCAGATTGTAAAATGTAGTAAACAATTCCTCCGCCATAACTATTACCAATTGCAGGAGGTGTAGCTTGAGTTGCGACTGGTGTGCAATTTGTCGTTGGGTTTGGCGATGTTCCGTAACAAAAACCATCAACAGATACCGAAGCTGGAGTTCCTAAAGACACAAGCTCGGCTCCTATTGTAGCTGCTGTTTGTGAAGTTGATGTGGAAGTTGGATTTTCTACATCAGGAAGACCAGTCGACACAGTCGTTGTAAATGTTCCGTCAGGAGAATATCCAGTACCGGTTGTGTTTACCGCATAACCACGATAGTAATATGTAGTACCAGGAGTCATAGCACTTCTTACTTGTGAAAATGCCCCTGTTGTTGTACCACCTTCGGCTGTACAATTTGTCGTTGGACTTGGTGATGTTCCCCAACAAGTTCCACGAGAAGAAATTGTTGCAGGAATACCTAGAGAACTAACAGTTGCACCAATATTTGCGGAAGTTGTTGTGATACTTGAAACCGTAGGAGATGAAAGTGATGGAGAGACATTTACAATTGCTACATTTACAGTAATCAAAGCGGAGGTTGCTAAAGCTGTAGTTGCTGAAGTATTTCTGCATTGAACATAATAACCGTATGCTCCAACACTTGCAGGAGCGGCATATATTATCGGACTACTTGCTTGATAAGAAGTTAAAGCCGTAGAAGTATTATCAAGAAGACGACATTCCGTTGCTCCGATATTTGTAGTCGGAGTATAAGTGAATGAAACATTGGAACTCGGAGCTATATTATTATAAGTTGTCGGAGACGCAGTGACTGAAGTAGTTATGACATTTGCCGTAATTAAAGCTGATGTTGTAGTTGCTGTTGTAGTTACAGTATTTCTACATTGAACGTAATAACCATATGAACCTGGTGTAGAAGGTGGAGCATATTGAATAGGATTAGTTGCGGCGTATGATGTTACCGCTGTAGACGTATTATCTAGCAAACGACATTCATAACTTCCAGTGTTTGTACTTGCTGTATATGCGAAAGGAACATTTGTACTTGGAACTGTATTATAAATGAGTGGTGATGCTGTTACTGAAGTAGTAACAAGTGTACACGTACTACTAATCATCGCATATCCTGTGGCACACGTCGTACATGTTGGGAAATTTGTCGCGCCGTTTGCACAACTTGTATTCGTAAATGTCGCCGTTACTATACACGCGGAAGTTATTGCCCCAGTTGTATAAGTTATTCCGGAAAGTGAACCTCCACAACCTGAAGCCAAAGCTGTATATCCTGAATTTGGTGTAACGGTAAATGTTGTTGTCGAATTATAATTTACAGTTCTCGTCGCAGGAGAAATTGTTCCGTTTGCTCCGGCACTTCCGGTCACTGTGTAAGTATTTATTGTAAAGTTTGCTGTCACTGTACAGTCGGCAGTTATTGCTCCTGTAGTATAAGTAGTTCCGGAAAGCGAACCACCACAACCAGATGCAGAAGCAGTGTAACCAGTATTCGGAGTAACTGTAAGTGTAGTTGTTCCACCATAGTTAACTGTTGTTGTCGCAGGAGAAATTGTTCCATTTGACCCAGCACTTCCTGTAACAGTGTGAGTATCAATTACACAACTACTTCCACTCCAATGATAATTGGCAACACAACTTGATGGTACTACTACATCATCAAGTTCCACAGCATTATTGTATAAATAAAAATCTCGAGAACTATATGGAACAGTCATTGCTTGGCTTCCGGAATTTCCATTTACTGTCGTCATCCCTGTGGCTGTCACGGAAGATGTTCCGACTGGATTTGTTGTAGACCAAGTGATTGTAGTATTACAACTACTTGCTCCGGCGGCAATCGTACAAGAAGTTGGAGAAGCAGTAATCGTTCCTGTCATTGAAGGTTTATTCTCAGAACAGTTTGCGGTTGAGCCACCGTTTGAACCATTACAATTCCAAGTCCAAGTAGTTGTATTACTGGAATTATTTGCACTTGTTCCGGCGTTACAACTATAGTGTGTAGAAGAACAAGAACCATTAATTATTGGTGCACAAGTACTTCCGTTCCAATTTGTTCCAGAAGTACAGGTCGCAGTTGCAGTATCAGAATCAAGGGCAACACTGTTATTGTATAAATAAAATGTTCTAGAACCATAAGGAACAGGAACAGATTGAGAACCTGATTGTGGAGTTGATGTTGAAGTACTGACATTTATGTTTGACATCCCGGAAGCAGTGATGGCAGTTGTCGAACCGATTGGATTTGTAATAGACCAATTTTCAGTTACGTTACAACTACTTGACCCTGATGAAATAGAACAACTACCAGAAGAACTTATTCCTCCTGACATAATTTTATTTTCGTTACAAGCTGTATTTGTTCCACCATTAACACCATTACACGTCCAGGTCCAAGTAGATGTATTATTTGAATTGTTTACACTTGTTCCTGTATTACAACTATAATGTGACCCTGAACAAACTCCTGGTGTTCCACAAGATCTACTATTTGTTCCTGAACTATATCCACGAGTTGCACAAGTTGGAGCTCCACCACCAGTTGCTTCAGTACAAGTTCCAGATTGAGTTCCACCTGAACAAGTTCCCCAGCCAGACCATGATGATGCGGTTCCACAAGATTGAGATTGAGTTGCTCCGTTTGAATAAGGACAAGCTGTTCCTCCATTAGCAGCATTTTGTGAAATAGTATATGTTTGAGATTGAGAACCATTACTACAAGTACCCCAAGAACCCCAAGAACCTACACAATTCACTGGACATCCTTGCGTGTTACAAGATTGTGATTGAGACGTCGAACCAGAACAAGCAGCTCCTCCATTTGCAGGTGCTGGATTTGTACAAGTACGAGTTTGAGATTGTGTTCCACCGCCACAAGATGCACTACAAGAACCCCATGAACTCCATCCACTCCACCCA
>Ga0182027_10001382_pt1 | contig 40753 bp, 34 predicted proteins | sample 712E1DmetaG_FD_121300 | JGI IMG/M metagenome (GOLD analysis project Ga0182027, IMG submission 121300) | Permafrost microbial communities from Stordalen Mire, Sweden - 712E1D metaG (Illumina Assembly) | ecosystem: Environmental > Terrestrial > Soil > Wetlands > Permafrost | place: Sweden...
AGTTATTGGAAACAATCAAGAAATTAGAAAACTCAAAATAATATAACCTCTTGCCAAATCCAATTTTAATAAACTATTTTGATTCATTAATGATCTGCAATGCCTCTTCTGAATGTTTGTCAAATTGCATTTGAGAATTAAAGACAAGTTTTACAATTCCATCCTTATCTACAACATAGGTTACTCTACCTGGCAATAATCCAAGCATGCTTCCCGGAACTCCAAAGAGATTTCGGACTTCGTTTTTTTCATCACTTAAGAGTATAAATGGCAAATTATGATTTAAAGCAAAATTTTTATGGCTCATGGGACTATCTGCACTAATCCCAATTACTTCCGAATTACTTTTAACAAATGTATTATAATCGTCACGGAATTTACAAGCTTCTGCAGTGCAACCTTTGGTTTCATCCTTGGGATAAAAATAAATAACAAGGGTTTTCTTCCCCAAATAATCTTTAAGATGAAACATTTTATTGTCTTTATCTGGTAGTGAAAAATCCGGAATTTTATCACCTATTTTTACCTGTGCTGACATGAAAGCTGTATTAAACATAATAAGTAAAACGAAATGAATACTTTTCATATTGAATTTTACTTAAGTAATTCACAATAATTCAAATTACTAACAATGAATTTCCACAATTGTTTAAGAATTAATCCAAAGTTCCTAAACAAAAAATATTAATCCGAAGTTGAAGCATCTTTTGATTTCCAATTATTATTGCGAATTAAGAGTTAAAAATTAAAAACATCTAAAGCATTACCTCTGAAATGCTGAGAGTAAAGAATAAATAGTCCCGGTCTTTAGACCCGGGTCAATGAATTGTAATTAACGCGCATCACGCTGAAGTCAAAATCAGGGTACGGCAATCATTGGTGCGCAATTCTGAATGCTTTGTTCAAACACAGTTTAATTGCGCCGGAAATTAACTTCAAATCCTTAAAAATGAATGGTGTCCGGCGCTATCAGTATGTCATCTTTTATCCACGGGCTAAAGCCCGTGGCTATTAAAACCATATAAATAAAGTAATAATATATTTTATACGAAAGATGAAAAATCCTTAGCTTGACGGCAATTCTGAATGCAGGGGCACTAATGCTAAAAAATTTTCATTAAGTTTTTCGACTCTTAATTTGCATTACTATAACCTTGTATCCGATTAATTAAGTTAGACAAATCTTGCGCAATCTCTTTTTTGAATGAAGAAAATGCAATATAATTGTGAATATATGGTCTCTGCTAGAATTTTCATATTGTTTTTTTTCATTCCATTGTATGCTGAGGGAACAAATAGTTCGTTACGCTTTCAGCACTTTAATACCGACGATGGTTTATCTAACAGTACGGTCAATTGTATTCTGCAGGATCAAAAAGGTTTTTTTTGGTTCGGGACCTTTAATGGTCTAAATCGGTATGATGGATATCAGTTCACCTCTTTTCTCAAATCAAAAGGCAACCGTCATGGGCCTTGTAGTAATCGGATTATTGCGCTCTGTCAGGATCAACAGGGAATAATCTGGATTGGAAGCAATGATTACGGATTGAGTGCATATGATCCGATCAAAGATCAGTTCACTAATTACTCTTTTGATCGGGCAGATGATAACACTCTGTCCAACAATACAGTTACTTCGCTATACTGCGATAAAAAAGGCCGTTTATGGATTGGTACCTCTGGCGGAGGATTGAATCTTTATAGACCTGAAACTCATAATTTTAAGCGATTTTCCGTAAATTCATCTGATATTCAGTTACCTTCCAATCATATTACCTATATTTCTGAAGACGACACAGGTAATTTATGGCTCACAACTGACGGTCTGCGATTCTGTTCCTTTAATCCTGACAAAAAAACGTGCGTTACATACAGCCTTAAATTAATGGCTGGCACAACATTCAGTTCCTATTACAAAAAAATTTACATCCACAATAATATTCTTTGGATTGGTACAGAAGGTACAGGTTTATTTGCTTTTGACCTGCTAAATAAAAAATTTATCAATCTGAGCAATAATAAAGCTTTTACCCGATTGAACAATCGGATTATTAAAGCCTTGCAGATTGATAAAGATGGTAAAATGTGGATTGCATCCGATGGAAGCGGATTAACAGTTATCAATACAATTGATAATAGTTTTGAAGATTATCATTTTGATTATTGCAATAATGATGCATTGACTACTGATGCATTACTTTCGCTATATATAGACCGGCAGCAAAATGTTTGGCTTGGGACTTATCAGTCGGGCATAAATTTATTTCGCAAGAATACTTCACGGTTTGATATTTTGAAGCAGAAGGAGGCAAATGGATTAAGCAATCGCTCTGTTTTATCTATTATTGAAGATGAAAAGGAAGACCTATGGATTGGAACGGATGGAGGTGGTTTAAACCATATTTATCAACAATCAGGGAAAGTTGATTATTATAAGAACGATCCTTCAAACCCCCTGACAATCTCCGGCAATATCGTTAAAGTTATTTACAGGGATAAATTGAATGATTTGTGGCTGGGTACCTTTGGAAAAGGACTCAACAAATTTGAAAGAAAAACGGGCAGATTTTTTCATTATAATCACGATCCGAATGATTCACAAAGCTTATCCCACGAAAATATATGGGCTATTTTTGAGGATTCAGGTAATAAATTTTGGGTAGGCACTTTAGGCGATGGGTTGAATTTATACGATGTAAAATCAGGAAAATCAATCCGTTATGTTTCTGATTTTGATAATCCGAATTCAATTGTACATCCCCTGGTTACTGTAATTTTTGAGGATAGCAGGAAAAATTTATGGATTGGCACTGAGGGCGGGCTCGATCTTTTCAAGCCGGAAGAAAACGTGTTTTATCATTATAAACACGGCGATACATCTGGATCGAGTCTCAGCAATAATCTCATTACCTGCATTTTTGAGGACGATCATAAAAATTTATGGGTAGGTACTGATGGAGGAGGCCTTAATAAATTAAAGGGTGATTTTAAAGGTTTTACGATCATTTCCGTAAGTGATGGTCTGGCTAATAATGGTGTACAATCCATTTTGGAGGATAGTGTTAATTGTTTGTGGATTAGCACACGAGGAGGTATCTCCAGATATAATATAAATACAGGCCATATTGTCAATTTTGACCGTTACGACGGATTACCAGGGAATGAATTCAATGGGAATAGCTCTCTGCATGCAAAAAACGGAAAACTTTATTTTGGTTCTTCACTAGGTTTATGTTCTTTCTTTCCCAGCCGTATCGGACGAGATACTACTTTTCCTACCCTTGTTTTTACGAGTTTGAAAGTGTACAATGCAAGCGTGGAAACTGCCCGAAAATATAACAGACAAATAATTATCAATGACGATATATCATACACAAAACAAATTCATCTTAGTTACAAAGAGAATGTATTTGCTTTGGAATTCTCTGCACTGGAATATTCAACCCCTTCCAAAATTAAATACCGATATATGTTGGAAGGTTTTAATAATAATTGGACAATTACCGACCACACTAGACGTATTGCCACTTATACCAACCTTGAAGGTGGTAATTACAAATTTATTCTTTGTTCAACAAACGCAGAAGGTGAATGGAACCCTGTTCCGGTATCTGTAAGTATTCAGATAGATCCCCCTTATTGGAGGACCTTATGGTTCAGAATCCTGATTTTTATTATTATAATGGGTGTGTTGTTTATAATCTATCGTTATAACATTGAAAGACATCGTCAAAAATTGCGTGAAGAATCATTGACAAATGAAAAAGAATTGGCACGGCAACGAAACGACGAGTTGCGGTCTGAAATTGCTTCAAATACTATGCTAATTGCACAAAAAAATGAAGTTCTTCAGCATGTTATTACCAAATTGGGTGATTTGGGACAGGTGAACTATAAATCAGAACTCAATGAATCAATTTCATTGTTGCAAAAGGAAATTGATAGGGATAGTTATTGGGAACAATTTCATTACAATTTTGATCGTGTTTACATGAATTTGCTATCACGGCTTAAGGAGAAATTTCCGGAATTGACGCGTACGAATTTAAAACTTTGTGCTTATCTGAGACTTAACCTTTCATCTAAAGAAATTGCTTCACTTCTTAATATTACAGTTAGTGGAATTGATAAAGCCCGAAATCGCCTTCGCAAAAAACTCTATCTCGAACCCAATGAAGATCTTTACGATTTTCTTTTACAATTTTAGTGTATGGGACTGTTGTCTGGAAAATATTACTTTTAGAAGCCATCCTTATTTTGTCATAGATATTTCATAGTTCTAAGCTCTCCAATAAAAGTATTTTCAATAATCATTTGTGTACTTTTAAATCGCTTTTCTGAAATACTCGTAAATATCGAGATATTGATTTATACAATTCAAAAAACTAATCTAAGATAACATGAGAAGTAAAAAATATATTCTGAATTTAGTTTTTATTATGGTGATTGCCTGGATGGGTTATAGTGATGCCTGGTCACAGGGCTATTTGCACCAGAGTGGTAAATATGTCGTGGATGGAAATGGCGATGAGGTAATTTTACAGGGAATAGGATTGGGTGGATGGATGCTTCAGGAGCCTTATATGTTAAATATTCAAGGAATAAATACGCAACATGGTATTAAATCAAAGATACAGACATTAATCGGCGCTCAAAGTACTGATACATTCTATACGGCCTGGCTGACTAACTATATGCAAAAAATTGATGTTGATTCTCTGGCATCATTTGGGTTTAACAGTATACGTTTACCACTGCACTATAATTTGTTTACATTACCAATACAGGATGAACCTGTTGAAGGTCAGAATACATGGTTACCCAAAGGTTTTGAACTTGTGGATAGTCTTTTAGGGTGGTGTGCTCAGAATCATGTATATCTCATATTAGACTTGCATGCAACTCCTGGAGGACAAGGCCTTGACAGCGCAATTTCTGATTATGATCATCGCAATCCTTCATTGTGGGAGAGTGCCGATAATCGAAATAAAACAGCCTCGTTGTGGAAAAAACTTGCCGAAAGATATGCTGATAATGAATGGATCGGAGGTTATGATCTTATCAATGAAACCAATTGGAATATGAATGGAAATACGCTTTTAAAACAATTGTATGTTCAAATAACTGATTCCATCCGTAAAGTGGATACACATCATATGATTATCATTGAAGGAAACTGGTTTGCAAATGATTTTACAGGATTAACTCCTCCCTGGGATAACAATATGGCTTATAGTTTTCATAAGTATGGGACGTATAATACTCAATCAGTAATTCAATGGATGCTGGATATTCGAAATAATTATAATGTCCCTGTTTGGTGTGGCGAAGCTGGAGAAAACTCAAATACCTGGTATACCGATGCAATTTCTTTACTCGAAGCGAACAAAATCGGATGGTCCTGGTGGTCGTGGAAAAAATTTACATCCATTTCCGGCACTAATTCCGTGAGTCAAACAAATGACTATAATACTTTATTAAATTATTGGCGGAGTGGCGGGACAAAACCTTCTGCAGCCAGCGTAAAAAGCACTTTGATGGATATGACAGTCAATCTGAAACTTGAAAACTGTACTATAAACAGGTCGGTGATTGATGCAATGTTTCGACAGGTAACAACAATTGCAACAAAACCATATACAAATCTTATAGTCCCAGGTATGATACATGCCACGGACTATGATCTAGGCCGAAATTCTTACGCATATTTTGATACGGATACAGCAAATTTTCAATATAGTAATGGCGGTACCTATACGGCATGGAACAGCGGTTGGACAGGAAGAAATGATGGCGTCGATATAGAGACAAATCATGATGTCTTAAATTCAAATGGATTCGATATTGGGTGGACTGTCCCCGGGGAATGGATGAAATATACCATTGAAGTTGATTCTACTGCCGGTTATGATATGATTATACGTTATGCCGGAACGACTGCTGTCACCAGAATGAGTTTTTTATTAGATAATCTTGACATTACTTCCGGAGTTAGTATTAAAACTACCGGGTCATGGACAACGTGGGATTCATTGACTGTTCCCGGTGTTGTTTTGACAAAAGGGACTCACGTATTAAAAGTAATGACAGTTTCCGGTGGTTGTAACTTAAGCTATTATTCTTTTGAAAATCCAAAGTCGATTAAAGAAATACCCTTTGATGCTCTGACAGCTTCAGCTCTCAAGGACAGCAATCGTATCGAACTCACTCTTAACAAAGATATAATGGCTCCTTTGGGTGATGTAAAAGGTGATTTTACTGTGAATATAAATGGTAAAGCCATTGCAATAGATAGTATAGAAATAAGCGGAACTTCAGAAAAGATTATTTCTTTAACTACTCAATCGAATATCCATTATGGTGATGTCGTAACAATCGATTATTCAGGATCTACAATTAATGGGACAGACACAACAGTTCTAACTAAATTTACCGGACTGCCGGTTAAAAACAATTCTTCAGTTCGTTACAATATACCTGGTAAGATTCAGGCTGAAAATTGTTTTTATCAGCAAGGATTGGCTTTTGCCGCAACAAGCGATGTGGGCGGAGGCCAGTATATGAATTCAATGAATGCCGGAGACTATGCTGATTATCTGGTATATATAAAAGATTCTGCAACTTTGAGCATTACATTTCGCGTTTCAGCATCTATCACCGCAGGTTCTCTTCAACTGCAATTAATCGATGAAAAAAATATTAAATATACATTGGAAACTTTTTCAATGCCTGTAACCGGAGGAACTCAAAAATGGCAATCAAGCACAAGTAGCATAACTCTGCCTGCCGGATATTACAAATTGAGAATGCTGGTGATAACGGGGGGCTTTAATTTGAATTGGATCCAAATTGATATACTTTCCGGACTTAATGGAATAACGCTAAATAGCGGCAAAATTGGATTGTATCCTATCCCATGTGGCGATCAATTGAATATAGTTTTTCCACAGAACATGAACACTGTATCAAAAGTTGAAGTTTATGATATTACGGGCATATTGGTATTAACAACCAATATCAATAATAATCCGGAAAGTAATGAATATGGATTGGATGTCCATAAACTGGAAGAAGGGATGTATTTTATAAAAATCTTAACGCGGAAGGGCGATTTTACATCAAAAATAATAATTAAACGATAGTTGATTAATTTATAGGAATATCGAGAGAGGAGTGAGAAGTATGAATACCAGTCACTCCTCTCTTTTAATTTTGTCAAATCAAGGGTGAAATTCTGAATATTTGATTTTGTATGAACTAATGGTTGGGGCAAAGAAAATCCTGATAGCAGCTTTTAAAATGGCTGGATTTAAATCTAAATCCTGAAAGAATAAAAACAAAAAAACCCTGCATATATTGCAGGGCTTTCAAGATCTTTAAGCAATACTCAAACTATTTATACTAGTTTTACATTTACTGCATTCAATCCTTTTTTTCCTTGTTGAAGCTCAAAAGTTACTTCATCATCTTCTCTTATTTTATCAATAAGACCAGAAACATGAACGAAATACTCTTCATTTGATTCAACATCTTTGATAAATCCGAATCCTTTGGATTCATTAAAGAATTTTACTTTACCTTCTTTCATAATGATTTAAAAATTTTGGTAAAGATACAATTTTTATTCTATAATGACTAATGTAAATTTTGAAAAAGATTTCCACAGTATGAAATATTAAAGCGCTAAACATAGATTATAACCTGTAAATTAAGGCAATATATCCTATCAGCAAGATAAAAAAAGTCAAAAACAGGTTTCTAAAGTCAGCCGGGTATTATGATATATCTGTTTTATCCAAGCCGGATAGTAATTAGCACCTATTTTTTAATTCTTAAAAATTGATAAGTTTGTATTTTTGTAAGCCATAACAATCTTTCAAAATCCTGATGAACTTATTACGGAAAGTACTTTTTATTCTCTATCGGCCATATGAATGGTTGGTTTTTTTCCCTGTTTTTTTTATTGATACATTGTTTTTTGGCATAATAGCCCTGGTTGTTTCAAGTATCTTTAATCCACGCATTGGAGGTTATTTAGGTGGAGTTTTGTGGTCACGTTTTAATGCCATTATTGTGCCTATGTTTGTTAAAGTTTCGGGTAAAGAAAATATTAAACCCAATAGTTCATACATTGTAATTGCCAATCACCAAAGTTATTTTGATGTCTTTCTTATTTATGGCTGGCTCGGATTGGACATCCGATGGGTTATGAAAAAGGAATTACGAAAAATTCCAGGATTGGGCTTTGGCAGCGAAAAAGTAGGCCACATATTTATTGATCGGACCAATAAGAGGGCGGCACTTCAGAGTCTGGAAAATGCAAAAAAAATTCTGGTTAAAGGGACTTCCGTTGTGATTTTTCCTGAAGGGACAAGAAGCGAATCAGGCAATCCCGGGGCTTTTAAGCGAGGTGCTTTTAAACTTGCTATTGATTTCGGGCTTCCTATTTTACCCGTCAGTGTAATCAATACAAGAAAAATTCTTCCTGCAAATTCTATTAACCTGATGCCGGGCAAGGCAAAAATGGTAATTCATAAACCCATCGATATCAGCTCGTATGATGAAAATAATATGAATGAACTGATGGACCTTGTAAAGGAAACAATTATCAGTGCATTACCGCTGATGTCAGATTAATTTTTATTAATATTTATATTCCATTTTTAAAATATCTTTTAGCAGGTTGGGAGTAAGTATATTGAAAAGAATTATTTCAAGACATGTAATAACCAAATTGCTCTATTTTCAACTAGTTTTGTTTTATTATTTTAAAAACTATGGATATCGTATTCATTACAGGTGCTACATCGGGTATTGGTGAAGCAACCGCAAATTTACTCGCTTTAAAAGGTTATAAACTTATACTTTGTGGGCGGCGTATAGATAGACTAAAATCGCTTGGCGAAAAACTTGGTCTAATAACTCCGGTACATATTATTTCATTTGATGTAAGCAACCGTCAAGAAGTTGAAGAAAAAATCAATGGGTTGCCCGAAGAATGGAAGAATATTGACATTCTTATCAATTGCGCCGGAAACGCTCATGGCTTTTCGCCCATCGATAAAGGCAATGTGGCTGATTGGGATGCGATGATCGATATTAATGTGAAAGGATTATTGTATGTGTCAAAAGTCATTATGCCAATTATGGTTGAAAGGCAAAAGGGACATATTATAAACATCGGTTCAATTGCCGGTAAAGAGGTTTATCCGAATGGTAATATTTATTGTGCTTCAAAATATGCGGTTGATGCAATAACCAAAAGCATGCAACTCGATTTGATTGATTATGGTATTAAAGTTACCGGAATTAATCCTGGTTTGGTTGAGACCGAATTTGCCTTGGTGCGTTTTAAAGGGGACAAAGAAAAAGCAAAATCTGTTTATAATGGAATGCAACCACTAAAACCAGAAGACATAGCAGAAATAATTGAGTTTATTGTTTCCAGACCTGCCCATGTGAATATTGCTGATTTGCTGGTATTTCCGAGTGCTCAGGCCAGTGCAACACTTGTTAGACGAAAAGAATAAACGGATGAATCTTAAAATTATAAACATGCATCATTTTCAATTGTTGTTAAGTTATAATTAATGCATTAATCCTATGAATTACAGAAAACTTGGCAAAACAGGCTTTAATATTTCAGAAATAAGTATCGGAACATGGCAGGTAGGTGGTAAATGGGGAGAGAAATTTAGTAATGAAAATGCCGATAAAATATTGAACGATGCCATTGATTCCGGTATAAATTTTATTGATACTGCCGATGTTTATAACAACGGACTGAGTGAGCTGGCGATCGGAAGGGTTTTGAAATCACGTTCGGAAAGAATTTACGTTGCGACAAAATGTGGTCGTCGGCTCAATCCGCATGTTGATGAAGCATATCAACCCGATGTGCTAAGAAGGTTTATCGAGGACAGCCTGAAAAGGCTAAAACTTGAGACAATAGATATTATTCAGTTACACTGTCCGCCTACCGAAGTATATTATCGGCCCGAAATATTTGAATTATTTGACCGGCTAAAACTGGAAGGAAAAATTCTGAACCTTGGAGTCAGCGTTGCAAAAGTTGAAGAAGGCCTAAAAGCAATAGAATTTCCCAATATAAGTACAGTTCAGATAATTTTTAATATGTTCAGACAGCGTCCTTCCGAACTATTTTTTAAGGAAGCTGTGAAAAGAGATGTAGGTATTATAGTTCGTGTTCCCTTAGCAAGTGGACTATTGACTGGGACTTACAATAAGAATACACTCTTTGGTGAAGGGGATCACCGGTTCAACAATCGCAATGGCGAATATTTTGATAAAGGCGAAACGTTTTCAGGAATCGACTATGAATCAGGATTAAAAGCAGTTGAAGAACTCAAACTATTATTCTCGAAGGCAGAAAATCTTTCACCCATTGCTCTAAGATGGATTCTTATGCATCAGGAAGTAAGCTGCGTTATTCCCGGTGCTTCCAATGTTTTACAGGTTGATTCGAATTTAAAAGTGCTGAATACTCCCGATTTGACAACTGCAGAGATGATAAAGGTTAAAGAAATATACGATCATTCAATCAGGCAACAAGTGCACCATCTTTGGTGACCGATTCATTCGGTTTTCCAAAATTGGAAATTGTGCCTGCTCCGAAAGTATTAGTTATTAGCTTGCAGATTGTTGTGAAGCTCTTTTCCTTTCATGTTCATTCAGCAAGATCTTGCGCAGTCGGATACTTTTGGGAGTAACTTCTACATATTCATCATCCATAATATATTCCATGGCTTCTTCAAGAGAGAATATTGTTGGTGGTGCAATCCGTAATTTTTCATCGCTTCCGGATGCACGCATATTTGTAAGTTTCTTGGTTTTAGTAACGTTTAAAATCAGGTCTCCTGAACGGGTATTTTCACCTACAACTTGTCCTTTATAAATTTCATCTCCGGGTTTTACAAAATAAGTACCACGATCCTGGAGTTTGTTGATGGCATAAGCAATGGCAGTGCCTGTTTCCATTGCCACCAATGCTCCACACATGCGTTCTTTTATATCTCCTTTCCATGGTTCATAGGCTTTGAAACGACTTGAGATTATAGCTTCACCCGCTGTAATATTCATGATTTGAGTTCTGAACCCTATAAGTCCTCTAGCCGGAATATCAAATTCAAGACGTATCAAATCATGCTTTGGAGTCATTACCTTTAGTTCCCCTTTCCGCTGATTGATAAACTCAATAACTTTTCCTGACGATTCAAGCGGAGTATCGATGTGCAGAATTTCAACCGGTTCGCATTTAATTCCGTCAATAACACGAATAATCACGTGTGGCTTACCCAACTGAAATTCAAATCCTTCACGTCGCATCGTTTCTACAAGAATTGAGAGATGCAAAATACCCCTTCCATACACAAGATATGAATCGGGTGAGCCGGTTTCAATTACTCTTAAAGCAAGATTCTTTTCAATTTCCTTAAAGAGCCGGTCTCTCAAATGACGTGAAGTAACATAGTCACCTTCGCGGCCAAAAAATGGAGAATTATTAATTGTAAAGAGCATGCTCATTGTTGGTTCATCGATGGGAATAGGGGGTAAACCTTCAGGATTTTCAAAATCAGCAACGGTATCGCTGATATCAAATCCTTCTAATCCTGAAACAGCACAGATATCACCACAGTTAACATCGTCAACCTTTTTCTTACCCAAGCCATCAAAAAGAAATACTTCTTTGATTTTGTGTTTAAATATACTTTTATCTCGTTTGACAAGCGAAACCTGCTGTCCGGTTTTAAGCGAACCACGGGTAATCCGACCAATAGCAATCCGGCCTATGTAAGATGAATATTCGAGTGATGAAATGGTCATTTGAAGAGTACCTTCGACGATTTTTGGTGGTGCGATCTGTTCAAGGATTATATCTAGCAGATAGGTAATATCGGTAGTTGGTTTCTTCCAATCTGCGGCCATCCAGCCATGTTTTGAAGAACCATACACTGTTGCAAAATCCAACTGGTCTTCAGAAGCATCCAAATTGTACATAAGTTCAAAAACTGCTTCATGAACTTCATCGGGTTTGCAGTTTTCCTTATCAACCTTGTTTATTACTACGATAGGTTTAAGTCCCAGCTGAATTGCCTTGCTTAATACAAATCGTGTTTGAGGCATTGGTCCTTCAAAGGCATCAACGAGCAGTAATACACCGTCGGCCATATTCAGAACTCGTTCCACTTCACCTCCGAAATCAGCATGGCCTGGTGTGTCAATAATATTTATTTTGACTCCTTTATATCTTACCGCCACATTTTTTGCAAGTATTGTAATACCACGTTCACGTTCAAGGTCGTTGTTATCCAGAATCAAATCGCCTGTTTCCTGATTATCACGAAAAAGGTTACATTGATGCAATATACGGTCTACTAATGTTGTTTTACCATGATCTACATGGGCAATAATTGCAATGTTCCTAATATCTTCCATCATCCTTTAAAATAAAATCCTTCTAATTAATCCCCACTATATTTATTATAAACAAAAAAGCTGCCTGAATAGATGAGGGCAGCATTTGAAATTTTTATTTAGTTTGGTTCAGGGCGCCTATTTCTTTTTCTCTTTTTTCTTTATAACAGGTTTTACAACTTTTTTCTTACGACGGCGCACGCCATAAGAACCATTTACTATTTTGCCTCTTTTACTTTTCTTGTCACCTTTACCCATGGTTACTTTTTTTTATGTTGAGGACTGCAAAGGTATAAAAGAAATTTCATTTTTCTATATTCCTGGAAATTTTATCATAAAAGGCCTAAATTTTTTTCGTAAACGCCTGTCATTCATAACATCCAGATTAAAAATCAAGTACGTCGATACTTTGAATTGACGAATCGATAGGGACTGTATCAATATTTGTTGCCCCATTTTTTGCAAGTTCATATCTGACTTTTGCGAGCGGAAGATTTTTGTTATCTTCATCTACCTGGATATTAAATTCAGTATAGGTAGCACCCACGTTTTTAGTAGGTTCATTTGCAAATAATGTGTTGTTACCAAGATATTTTTCAATTTCTGCGACCCTGTTGTTTGGCACATTAAATAGAATGAGCACTTTGTTTTCTGCATTAACAACCCCATAAAGATTGAGTAAAAACATTCTTAGGAGCTCAACCTTTTTTTCATTCATCTTAATAGAAGGGTTTATATATATTCCAGTCTCAGACTCCAGAACAGTTTCGATAATATCAAGACCGTAATTGCGTATTGCACTGCCACTTTGAGTAATTTCCAATCCAATATCCGCCCCTCCGTTTTTAACTTTTGCTTCCGTTTTGCCCCATGTCTCGTAAATAAGAATTCCCTTACTTATTTTAGGGGGCGTTTTATATTTCTGAACTGAGAATTCAGCATATTCTTTGTCTTTTCCAATTTTCTTTAATGAATTTTGAATCCAATTCAGCGCCAGATATGGCATTTCTGTTACAACTGTTATAATATCCTTAGTCTTACATATGTCGGAAAGAAATTCCTCCGTGTTTGTAAATTTTTTCCCGTTAACAATACCGACCAGGCGAACTCCACCCCGATGCAGAGAGAGCACTTTCTGTAATGAAATATCTGTTTTGTATTCGAGTTTTAATTCTAGGATACGCTCTTTTATCCAATCATCCCCTGCAATAGCGACATCCAGTTCGCCAATTCCGAGTTGAGATCCAAATTCCTGGGGACGCCCATCCCATCCATATAAATAATTAATAGTACTGAATTTACTGGGACCTCCTGATTCATAACCTGACGTTTTAAAACCGGCCTTTTTTAATAGTTGGATTAAGTTACCTCCCCGGTTTGGATCTGCCAATGAACCTGCAGGCATACCTATTGTTAGCATTTCTTGTTCCATAACATTGTATAAATTTTTCTAAAGTCCATTCACTATTTATCTAAAATTTCCAATCTGCTATCTTTAATTCTTCTATAATAGCATGAACTATGCGGCAATCCATTTTCCTTCTTTGCATGGCAGGCTCCTTTACCCATCGGTGTAACCAGGTAGAGAAGTGAGTTTTGTTCACAATTTATCCTGATTTCTTCGATTTTAAGCAAATCACCCGAAGTGAGGCCCTTTTTCCAAAGTTCATTTCTACTCCGACTGTAAAAGGTTGCATAGCCGCTTTTGATTGTTTCGTCAAATGCCTCTTTGTTTGCAAAGGCCAGTATCAGTACCTCTTTGGTATTAAAATCCTGAGTGACTACTGGTATTAGTGTTTTACCTTCATTGCCAAAATCAAGCAACAACTCGTTTGTATATTCTTTACTCATAATAATTCATTTTTTCAATTGACCAGCAAATGTAGTAGTCTGGAATCAAATAATAAAATTTCATATCAATTAGACGAAATATTTGTAATGGAATCGAGGTAATCAAAAAGATTTAATCGTTTGCAATTGACCAGATCCGGCCTAGAAAGGATTAAAAGAATTTTTTCAAAAAATTTATCAATAAGGTCAATGATATGCTTAAAAGGATCATAGTAGTTATGGGTATGAATATTCTCACATTTCCCTTTTCAATGAGTATATCACCGGGTAAATGTCCAAACCAGCTTAATTTATGGCCAAAAAAGAAAATGAGGATACCAATTGTTGCAATTATCACGCCGCCAAATATCAAAATCTTGCCAATATGTTCATGCATAAGTCTATATTGAAATTGGATTTCCAATGAAAACTTCGATTCAAAAATATTTAAAATTTCCTGAAAATCTCACTTCATTAAGAATCCGGTTTTCCGGATAAAATCACTAAATTGTTATATTTATGCACAGCGTCATTAAAATCCGGGGCAACGAAATAAAACTTTTTTTCTGCTTTCTTGCAGTACTTTGTCATTTGACGAGACTGGACGGTCAGTCTAATAAGCCCGACTCCATTCAAAATATATTTTATTCTTCATTGAAGAATAAATTAACTATCTATTTATACGGTACATCGAGGTTTAATGAGTTTGACATCAAAAAATCGGGTCAATCAACTGGAATAAGCTATAAGCCTAACGAGAACTTTAATTTAGGTCTTGGTTTTACTTATAAATGGATCGGATTATCGGCTGCCTTCAGCTTTAAATTCATAAATAATGATGATATTAAAAATGGTAAAACGCAAAGTTTCGGGGCAGGTTTTGATTTATACGGAAAGCGAATTATATGGTCGGGAAGCCTTCAAACTTATAAAGGTTATTACTGGTCAAATGCGGAAAATTTTAATACAAACGGAATTACAGTTAATCCGGTTTATATCAGGCCGGACATAAATTCAGTTAATATCAGTCTCAGCTCTTTATTTTCTTTTAACCACGATAAGTTTTCATTCAAGGCTGTATTTGCAGATAACGAATGGCAAAGGAAAAGTGCTGGTTCATTGCTCTTTGGAGGCTATGTCTCATTGTTTGGAATTTCTGCTGACTCAAGTCTGGTACCTTTTACATTAAAAAATAAGTATCAGGAGTTTGACAGCATCCTGGCACTTAATTCATTTAATTTTGGATATACATTGGGATATACATATACTTTGATTATAAAGCATCATTTTTATGTAAACGCAGCATTATTGATTGGCTTGTCTCTCCAAACGATTGCATTATATAATCTTGACGATATTGCTTTTTTATCTGAAAGCAATATCTCCGGTAAAATCAATTTGAGGTTTGGTATAGGATACAATTCGGAGAATTATTACTTCGGCATTTCGATGATAAATGAAAGTTATTTTATTAATAAGGATACAAATTCACAGTTTACATATAACTATGGTAAAATCCGACTTGTTTACGGACGCCGGTTTTAATATAATAATAGGAATATAATCCCTAATAATAAAGAAAGCCCGCATTTGGCAATGCAAGCTTTCTGTAAATATGGGTTAATCGTTAGGGCTAATGGGCACTAATTTAGTAAAATCATTTAAATATGCAACCTGAATCCTTAAAAATCGTTAAAAAAATATTTTTAAGACAATAAATTGCAATCGGTTAATTTTTCATAAATCATTGATTGTCAGTCGAATTTTAACTAGTTTTTGCAACAGGTTTTCAACCTGGTCCAGTTTTAACATATTTGCCCCATCCGATTTTGCCTTTGAGGGTTCGGGATGGGTTTCCATAAAGATTCCATCAACGCCTACTGCAATTCCTGCTTTTGCAATAGTTTCAATCATTTCGGGACGACCGCCGGAAACACCGCCAGATTGATTTGGTTGCTGAAGGGAATGTGTGATATCAAGCACTACGGGATACCCGAATTTTTGCATTTCCACTATACCTCTGTAATCAACAATCATGTCATCATAACCGTACATAGTACCCCGATCGGTGAGGATTATTTGATTATTGCCGCTTTCGGCTACTTTATCGGCGGCAAAATGCATAGAATCAGGAGATAAGAACTGACCCTTTTTTATATTAACAATTTTACCGGTTTTAGCAGCAGCAATAAGGATATCCGTTTGCCTGCACAAAAATGCAGGAACCTGAAGAATATCAACGTATTCCCCGGCCATGGCAGCTTCTTCGGCAGAATGAAAGTCAGTTAAAACAGGCAACCCGAATTTTTCTCTTACTTCAGCGAGAATTTTCAGTGCTTTTTCATCACCGATACCTGTAAATGAATCAAGCCTTGAACGATTTGCTTTTCGGTAAGATGATTTAAAAATATACGGAATGCCATATTTTGAAGTGAGTTCTTTCATTTTTGCAGCTACTTCAAAACAAAGTTCCCTGCTTTCTACAATACAAGGTCCAGCGATTAAGAAAAACTGTTCACCTTTAAGATCTTTAATGGTCATTACATCGAGTTATTATTAAGGTGAAAATAATGAAATTGCTGGTTATTTCAAGTAATTTCTTATATTTAATCACCTGAATAAGTCTTATAGATTTAATAAAAATTGGCCTTTTTAATTCTATCTGAATTAAACAAAGAAATTATGAAAATTAAAATATTGATTTCCCTTCTATTAATTCAATTCACTATTTCTATTAGTACAAACGCACAAAGCCTACTTTTAAACATGGACAGTATATTCCGGTTTAATGCTGCCACCAGTGAGCCTCCTTCCGACTGGTACATGCCGGGATTTAATGATTCAACCTGGCTAGTGGGGACGAGTGCTATCGGATTTGGATATCCTGTGGCAAATATAGGAGTACCGATTAACCACGGTGTAAAATCACTCTATCTAAGATTCAGGTTTAATGTAAGCAATAAGGGAGCTATTAAGAAAGCTAATTTTTTAGCTGATTTTGATGATGGGTATATTGCATACCTTAATGGTAAAGAGATACTTAGAAAAAACATATCGTTTGCTCATCAATTTCCTGCCTACAACGATACATCGGAGCGTTCACATGAAAGTGAATATATTAACAGGACCACTTATCCTGTATTGGGATATTATCTTGATTCATTAATCATTGATTCGTGTTTTGTTGATGGGGAAAACATTATTGCTGTACATGTATTAAATGATAGTCTTAATGGTTCGGATTTAATGTTTGATATGGATTTGTATAATATGACAAACGGAGTTTATGATTACTATAATAATCTTTTCAGATACAAAGCCTTGTTTCATGTGGATTCTTCCGATTTTCCGCTGGTAGTAATAAATACAGATGAGTTTGGGATTCCAAATAAAAACATTAACACAAATGCATTAATGGGAATAATTGACAATGGAAAAGGCAAGTACAATTTGCCATCTGATCCATGTAATGTATACAACGGAAATATTAAAATATCGATCAGAGGACAATCTTCAGCTGATTTTCCAAAACAATCGTACAAACTATCCACTATCAACGCTGCTCAAAATGATTCAAATGTTTCACTTTTAGGAATGCCTAAAGAGAACGACTGGATCTTATTCGGCCCTTTTCACGATAAAAGTCAGTTTCGTAATAAAATGGTCTATGATTTAGGTAGTAGGTTGGGCTCTTATCAGCCCCGAAGTCGTTTTTGCGAATTAATTTTAAACGGTGATCTGGAAGGTTTATATTGTTTAACTGAAAACATTAAAAGGGACAAAAACAGGGTGAATATTACAAAAATTTATCCCGAAGATATTTCTGGAATCGCGCTTACCGGAGGTTATATTGTAAAATATGACAAGAACGATAACAATGTCCAGCAATTTCAGATAGTTTATCCGAAGGATGATGATATTCAGCATGAGCAGACAGACTATATCAATTCCTTTATGCAACGTTATTATTCCGTTTTAGGGGGAGAATCTTTTAGAGATCCGGTGAAAGGGTTCAGAGGTTATATCAGCGAATCGTCGCTTGTGGATTATATAATTATGAATGAAATTACAAAGAATGCTGATGCTTATTTATTCAGTACATACATGTATAAAGATCGCGATGATAAAGACAGTTTGCTTAAATTTGGACCGCTGTGGGATTATGATTTAGCGTTCGGGAATACATTTTTTCAAAAAGGGAATCTGACCTATGGATGGCAGTTTGGCCAGCCTAATAATGGTACACTAAGAATTAAACGACTTTTTCAGGATGAAAACCTGGTACATTTATTTCAAAATCGCTGGCATAGCCTGCGTCAGGGAATGCTTCAGACCGATTCAATCTTTGGAATTATTGATACCTTGGTCCATACTATTCAAAAACCTGTGGAAAGAAACTACGAGGTATGGCCTGTGATTGATGAATCGATATTCTTTCCTAATTATGTTTCCAAATCCTATAGTGAAGAGATTGTTAATATTAAAAACTGGCTAGGCGCCAGGCTTCAATGGATTGATGACAATATTGACAATTTGTTTTATCCAGTATTTATTAATCCGGTGCAGGCTGATCCATCTTCTATCGTATTTGAAGCTTACCCGAATCCATTTTCCAACGAATTGAATTTATTGATCTCTTCTGATAATTCAGCAACCCTTAGGATCGAAATAACAAATTTGCTTGGGCAGGTTCAATTCATAGAAAATGTGATGGTCGTTTCAGGTAGACAGGAAATCAAACTGGAAAATTCGATATTGGAAAATCTTCCTTCGGGTGTTTTTATCATGCGTCTTTTGAAAAATGACAAGTTAATAGATTTAAGGAAGGTTGTGAAGCAATAAAAAAGTCGCATTTCCAAATATGCTGTTAACTATTATTATCAGTATATGTCAAAAAGGGAAAGAATCTAATTGATTCTAATTCCTCAATAATCGTATATATTTTTCCAGAACGTTTTGAGTCTTTCAAGATACTCGTTCTCCCGGGCATTGGGTTGGGGATTATATATTTTGGTGCCCTTGAGTTCTTTGGGTAAGTAATTTTCTTCGACAAAATGGTCCTGAAAATCATGAGCATACTTATACTCCTTGCCATATCCAATATCTTTCATCAGTTTTGTAGGGGCATTCCGCAGGTGTAAAGGTACCGGCTGATCGCCTTCTTCATTGACAATTCGTTGGGCCTCACCAATTGCCATGTAGGCTGAATTGCTTTTTGGGCAATTCGCCAAAAATATTGTCGCTTCTGAAAGAATTATCCTTGATTCCGGCCATCCTATCAGATTTACAGCCTCAAAACAGGTTGTCGCAATTAGAAGAGCATTTGGATTTGCCAGACCAATATCTTCTGCTGCTAAAATTACCAATCTGCGTGCAATGAATTTCGGGTCTTCACCGCCTTCTACCATTCTGGCAAGCCAGTATACTGCAGCATTCGGGTCACTTCCCCGTACCGATTTTATAAATGCGGAAATAATATCATAATGTTGCTCTCCACCTTTGTCATATATTGCGATATTTTCCTGCAGCAATTCGGTTACAAGTTTATTTGTAATGATAATCTCCTTATTTTCCTGATTTTCATTTGAAGTAGTGATCAATTCGAGTATGTTCAATAATTTCCTGCCATCACCGCCTGAAAATCTCAAAAGCGCTTCATTCTCATCAATCCTGATTTTCAGTTTTTTTAAAATCGGGTCACGGGATATCGCATTATCCAATATCTTCATCAATTCATCTTTTTCAAGAGATTTAAGAATATAGACCTGGCATCTTGATAAAAGTGGTGTAATCACTTCAAATGACGGGTTTTCAGTAGTGGCTCCCATGAGGGTCAGTGTTCCTTCTTCCACTGCGCCCAAAAGACTGTCTTGCTGTGATTTGCTAAAACGATGAATTTCATCTATAAATAAAATAGGGTTTGGTGCATTAAAAAACTGTTGTTTTTTTGCTTTTTCAATTGCCTCCCTTACATCCTTTACTCCGGAACTAATGGCACTCAGACTATAGAAAGGACGTTTGAGATAATTTGCGATGATTCTTGCAAGGGTAGTTTTACCAACTCCAGGTGGTCCCCAGAAAACTAAGGATGGAATCTGATCCGATTCAATAGCACGGCGTAAAACGGCTCCTTTACCAACAAGATGTCCCTGTCCGATGAAATCATCGAGGGTATTTGGGCGCATCCGGTCGGCGAGGGGTTGGTTACTTGACATCTCAATTGGTTTTTCGGTTAACAAACTTAGAAAGATTAATCCGTTTCATTTCATATTTAAAAGACAGTTTTCGTTTAATTACAAAATTCAAGGTTTTAGTCAGAATAGTTTAGAACACCCGTCAGAAAATGCAATTTCCATACGGACTGTCATTATTAATGCAAAATAAATGAAGAAAAATAATAAAAATAAAATGGATTATATATCTAGTTATCAATGTATTAAAAATTTATTTTTGTGCCCCGCCAAGAGAGTTTTGCAGTTAATCTTAATTTAATTTGATTGTTTTTAAAGTTACGATATGATAATCTACTTAGAATGTCCAGGTTTAAGTTTTTGCTGGTTGTGGGATTGCATTATTTGTTAGAAATTTGCCGGATCAAATCATTCAACGAATCTAAAAAAAATACTGATGATTTCTAACGAAACCCGGATCAGGGTCCGATATGGAGAAACAGACAGGATGGGATATCTGCACCATGGCTCGTATGCATTGTATTTCGAAGCAGGACGAACAGAACTTCTTCGTCAGCTTGGATTGACATACCGGCAGTTGGAAGATGATGGTATCTTATTACCCGTGCGGGAAATGAAAATTGAATATTTTCTTCCAGCCCTTTATGATGATGAAGTAGTCGTAAAATCGACCCTTATTAAAGAACCATCGGCACGTCTGGAATTTGATTATGATATTAAAGACCTCAATAATAATCTACTTTGCAAGGCTCAGACCACGCTGGTTTTTGTGGATGCAACTTCCCGCAGAGCCATGAGAGCCCCAGATTTTTTCATGGAGCTCGTATCTAAATACTTTTAGAATATTTAATCCTATTGTTTTTAGGTGCCGCCTTTTTTCTGCTAATTTTGTAAGTTCAATACCATTTTTGGGATGACAGATATTAATGTTAAAGAGCATAATTTCAAGCAGAGAGAGCACTTCAGGTTATTAACTGAAGATTTACGGAAGCATAAGCATTCCGATTCCCTCGATTTGGTGAATAAGGCATTTGAGTTGTTTGTCAATAACAGGACAAATGACAATACCTTTTATGGGAAGGATCTTGTAATTTCAATTATTGATGCGGCACGCATTGCTGTTACTGAGATTGGACTGGGCAGAACATCCATTATCAGTTTATTTGTGTATCATTCATATTATAATAAACCTGTAGACATTCAATATGTTAAATCGGAGTTTAATGAATCTATTGCATATATTGCGGAAGGTCTGTCGAAGGTTTCAAAAATAAATGATAAAACCAACTCTTCGCAAGCAGAGAATTTTAGACGTCTTCTTTTAAATCTTGCGAAAGATGTCCGTGTAATACTTATTCGCCTGGCTGAGCAGGCAAGTCTTATGCGCGAAATGCGTCATATGAATTCCGAAGATCAGTTGAGGATAGCTTCCGAAGCGTCCTTTTTATATGCCCCACTTGCACATCGACTTGGTTTGTACCTCATAAAATCGGAGATGGAAGACCTGTCATTAAAATATGTTGACAGGAGCAATTATACTCTGATTGCCAATAAATTGGCTGCCACAATGAAGGTAAGAAAATCCTTTATTCAGGTTTTTATCGCACCCGTTAAAGTTGAACTTGAAAAACTTGGATTTAAGTTTGAAATTAAGGGACGCCCAAAATCCATTTATTCTATCTGGACAAAGATGAAGAAAAAGGGGGTTGAATTTGAAGATATTTATGACCTTTTTGCAATTCGTATAATTTTAAAGAGCGAACTAAAAAATGAAAAAGCAGATTGTTGGCAGGCTTATTCAGCAGTTACAGATATCTATTTACCAAACCCACTTCGTCTTCGTGACTGGATATCGGTTCCAAAAACGAATGGTTATGAATCCCTTCATACAACGGTAATTGGACCAGAAGGTATCTGGGTAGAGGTTCAAATTCGTACTGATCGTATGAACGAAATTGCGGAAAAAGGAGTCGCAGCCCATTGGAAATATAAAGGTCTTGAAGGTGAGCATGGTATTGACGAATGGTTGTCCAAGATTAGAGAAACATTGGAATCGCCTGAGCCGGATGCTGGGAATTTTATTGATGATTTTAAATTAAGTCTTTATTCAAAAGAAATTTTTGTCTTTACTCCCAAGGGAGACCTGCGAAAATTTCCAGAAGGAGCAACTGTTCTTGACTTTGCCTATGACATACATACCGATGTCGGAGCAACTTGCACAGGTGCCAGAATAAACAGCAAATCTGTACCGATAAGGCATAAACTTCAAAATGGTGACAGGATCGAAATATTTACATCAAAAAATCAGAAGCCAAATCTTGACTGGTTAAATTTTGTTGTTACTACCAAGGCACAAAAAAAAATCCGGCAGCAACTCAATGAAGAAAAAGTTAAAGAGGCTGAAAATGGGAAAGAAATCATTAAAAGGAGGTTTAAAAACTGGAAGATTGCATACAATGATGAAGTTATTAACAGACTGCTCAAAAAATATAAACTCCCGAATGCTCTTGAGTTATATTCTCTTGTATCTTCTGAAAAAATAGAACTTTCTGATGTTAAAGACTTTATTACAGATGGACCGGTCATAAATGAGCCTGAACAATTATCAGTATTTGAAAATGTTGATAATGTAACTAAACAGGGTATTACCAAAGATCATGACAAGGACTTTCTTACAATTGATGAAGATGTTGAAGATATTGATTTTAAGCTCGCAAAATGTTGTTCACCCATTCGTGGTGATAGTATCTTTGGTTTTGTTACAGTCAATGAAGGAATTAAAATTCATCGCACGAATTGTCCGAACGCTGTTCAATTAATTGGTAAATATGGTTACCGGGTAGTGAAAGCAAAATGGACGGTTAAAAGCATGAATGAAGTCTTTCCCGTTGATATAAAAATTAGTGGTGAAGATCAGACAGGCATTCTCAATAGTATATCAGAAATAATAGCCAAAGAAATGAGAGTAAGTGTTAAATCTATTTCGCTTGATGCCGGAAATGGTACTTTTAGTGGTACTATCAGTCTTTTGGTCAGAGATTTGACGCATCTGGATTCTCTTATGAAGAAATTATCGGCTCTCAAAGGCATTTATTCAGTTCACAGATCAGAACCCAAAACAATTTAACAATTTTGAATCTCTGTTGTCCGGATAATATTATACTCCTGCGGAGTTATAAAATGGAAATCCCATAGGGATGACATGTTTATAGAAAAAATAATTCCATCAGGAAAGAACCCCAGCGGGGTGACATATTTCATAATCGCCATATTTTTAAGGGATTTCAGTCGAGTTAATTATGTTAATCGGACACCAATGATTTTGAATCAAAAAATACCCTAACTTTGGAATAAAATCAGTGATTTGTACATGAAGGCTATACTGACCATAGTATCATTCCTCTCGATTTTCCTGTCAGAATCTATATATTGCCAGCAATCAATTATCCCGGTTGATCCGGACCAAATTATATTAAAACCGGATACAACTGTATTAACTTCAAAAGTTCCGGTTCTGAAACCAAAAAGGTTAGCGACAGGTTTAGAGGCAGGTACATCTTTCAGTTATTCGCCAAATAATTATTTTGGGCCTTCGTTCTATGTTGCGCCCAATATATCTTATAGGTTAAGTCCCAGAATTCAGATTCATGCAGGATTAATCTATGAAAAATCTACATTTTACCCGTTATATCAAGAGCAAGGTTCATCAAACGAAGCATTGCCAATGACAAGAACTCTGCTTTACACCAGTGGAAGCTATTTATTAACACCCAATATTACAGTCAGCGGCACTGTTTATAAATCGATCAATAACATACCCAAATTGACAAATTATCAGGATCCTTACCGTTATAATATAGAAGGTTACAGGTTGGATATTCAGTATAAAGTAACGAATTCAATTACATTTGGTTTCCAGGTAATAAAGCAAAATACAACCTTCGAGACCCTTCCATATCACTGATGTTATTAAAAGTTTTTGTACTACTAAAACTATTATTATCTTTGTTTACCAGCAGTTCAGGATCCTTTATTCAGGAAAATCCATATAGTTCATTAAAATTTAAAAAATAGTTTGACGAAATGTTGTTTTTTTGTGACTAATGATTACCTTTGGTACATAAGATTAAATCTAGAGACTATGTGGATGTTGATTTTTTTAGTTCCGTTTGTTTCCGTGCTGCTGATGGGTTATCTTGTACGTGAAGCTCAAGAAGTATCAAATGATTATATAGATTAAGGACTTTTATCCTATTCTTAATATCTTTCTTACCGAATAAATATGGTATTGCTTATTTTTGGGTGATAAAATAAAGTTTTAAATTGAACGTTTATCATCCCAAAATGAAGAATTATTTAACCATTCTTTTATATTTTATCTTCCTAAGTTGTTGCAATGCTCAGCAATTTGCGGTAAGTGATTATCGTAAGGAATTAAATATCAAGTTAGATATAATTGACGAAAAGCGTCTTGAAAAGGGGGTTGAATCATTAAACGATGGACTGGCCCTTGAAAACGAGGCATTAGGTAATCTTGAAAGTATCGATGATGATGAGAAAATGATTGGAATTTCTTCCAATTATACCAAGGTTATTAAAAAACTTATTGATGCTTCTGAGTTATATAAAGAAGGGCATGGGTTGATTTATGCCGTATTTAGCGATAATTGCACAAAATTTATTGGTTTGAATAAAAAGATGAATCACTATGCATCCGGGACAAATAAAGCCAAATATTATGAAATTAAGGGTTCTAATACCCTTGAGAAATCAGTAAGGATTCGAAATATTATACTTCAAGCGAATAAAGCAGAATGGTTACAATACAAAATGCATGAAGCAATAGAATTGGAAAAATTGGCAGTTCGGGATGTCGGTCGTGCACTTCAGATATATCAGGACTTTCCTGTTGAATATAATTATGGTTGGGAAAATGACGTTACTCCTGAGCAATTGGCCATATTTTTCAACAATCCGTCGGTTAAATTACCACCGGAAGATGCTTTTCTAAAAAAACCTGTGGACGTCACCATTGCACCTGAAGAGAAAATTATTTTCAGAGTTCAGATTGCAGCCCATACGGTTCCCCTTGAAACCGATTATATCCGAACATTTTACACCGGAACTGACACTATCAAACAGGTTTTGGAGGGCAAATGGTATAAATACCAGATAGGTTCTTTTGATAGTTTTGAATCGGCCGATAGTATGCAAAAATCTTGCCGTGTACCCAGGGCATTTATTGTAGCTTATCAGAATAATAAGAGACTTAGTATTAAAGAGGCTTTGGCAAAATTAAAAGCTGGTCAATAAATGGTAATTCGGTAAATTGGTAATTTTTTTGTCAGACTACCTTCACCTTCAACAATAGGAAGAATTCCAATTTCCCTATTTGGACCAATATGGTTTAATATTTGTTTCGTTGCTTTTGAGAATACTTTCGATGGGTTGTTGTATGAAACATTAAATCCTCCATAGTTATACACAATAATGAAACCTGTTACTTTTAACCAATTCTCAGAACCAATAATGTCTTTGCTAAAATAAATTCCCAGACTATCGCAATTCTGGAGAACTCTCCTGGGTAAGGCACAATTGGTTGTTATGGGTGTATTGTCAATTGTCAAGCAAGGTTCAGGCACTGCCTTAACTTCAAAATAAGTATATCCGAGTGAAATTGTGTCATTATCTGTAATTCCGTAAAACATTAGTCTTACTTTTCCTAGCCGCGAAGGCATTACAAATAAAACGTTTTCCTTCTCAAACATTACAGATCCATTATTACAGCGTACAATTAAAGAATCATATTTAGACTGAAACTGTGGTGAAATCTGGATGTAATTATCAATACCCCTATATAAAATATTGTTTCTGGAGCTGAGGGCTGATATTATAGTATTGTTTAACTCTGTTCCAAATCTACTCTGAGATAATATGCCCTCAATTGGGAAACAAAGGATACCAATGAAAAAGATTAGGCGGTATACAGACTTAGTCATTCAGGACAATGTGCTAAATTAACTATGTCTTATACTCATTTACGATTGATTAAGTTTTGTTTTCTTGAAGTTCTTTTGTGGATAATAATCCGCATGCTGCCATTATGTCCATGCCACGTGATGCCCTGATCGTGGTGATAATACCCTTTCTATCCAGTTTATTTCGGAATTCCTGGAGTGATTCTTCGTCGGTACCTGCAAGAGATGTTCCGGGAATGGGATGAAATCTCATGAGATTTATACGGCAACGCAATCCATTCAGAAGTCGGGCAAGTTCATTAATATGCAGCTGGGAATCATTGATTCCTTTGAAAAGGATGTACTCAAATGATATTCTTCGTTGTTTTTCAATTGCATAATCTTTTAAAACCTGCACAACTTCCTTAATAGGGTAAATGTTTTCTATTGGCATTAATTTAACGCGTTCATCATCGAAGGGACTATGTAAACTTATAGCCAGCTGACATTGAGTTTTTTCAATAAATGATCGCATTCCGGGGATAATGCCTATTGTTGAAACGGTTATTTTTTTATGACTGATGGCCATTCCATAATCTGCTGTTAATATACTCAGCGATTTTAAAACTTCAACTGTATTATCAAAAGGTTCTCCCATACCCATATATACGAGATTTGTAAGAAGATCTTTCTCCGGCAAACTAATTATTTGGTTTAGTATTTCTCCACTTGTCAGTTGACCTTGAAAACCTTGTTTAGCAGTCATACAAAAAAGACATCCCATTTTGCATCCAACCTGAGTTGAAATGCAGAGGGTTTTTCTATTCTTATCAGGAATATATGCAGTTTCTATATATTTATCGGTATGGGCTGGAAATAAATATTTCTTTGTTCCGTCTGAGGAAACGGCTTCTTTTGAGTGGGGTGTAAGACCTAATTCAAAGTTTTCGGCAATGATCTGGCGGGTCTTTAATGAAATGTTTGTCATCTCATTAAAATTAGTAATGCCTCTCCTGTATATCCATAATGCAATTTCACGGGCGACATACCTTGGTAAATCAAAGCTTTTTGTTGCTTCGGTTATTTCATCCAGAGTCATTCCAACCAAAATCATCTTTGACATGATACAGTAATTTAAAAATATATTTCTGCAAGGGTATTTTGAAAGGAAACGCCTTTGTTTATAAGGAAGTCCCGAATTTCAACTACCATTTCAGCGCTTCCGCAAAGGTAGTACATATTATCTATGGGAATATTTTCAAGTGAATCAAGATAATTCATTACACGGCCCCGAATAAAATCACATTTTTCAGAACCGGTATAACAGCGGATATAATTATTGCCCAGCTTATTCTCAAGCATGGATGAGTAATAAAAATCCGATAGGTTTCCATTGCCATGGATTAGAACTTTATTTTCACCATATCCTGATAAAATCATGGATAGGAAAGGAGCAATTCCTGTTCCAGAAGAAATTAACCATGCCGGCAGTGGAGAAGCAAAAAATTTTCCAAAGGGTTTCGAAACGGCAATTAAACTATTTTCATTCAGTTCTTTCAATAATGGTGTTAACTTCCCGGTTTTCACTATTTTATATAGTATTTCAACATATTCATTTTTCTCAGCACTAGAAATACTATAGATTCTGGGAGGTATGGATTTATTTACTGAAATATTGATGCACTGTCCTGCTTTAAATGTAAAAGGGCGTTTTATTGTTAAGACTGCTGTAGTATTCGAGATCATTATATTGGATACTACCCTGCATTGCCGGTATTCATCGATATTTTCAAATTTCATTCTTTAATCTGCAAGATTGATTTTAATAATAAACTTCTACTCCTCTAAAATGTTCAAAAAAATAGACCGTCCAATTGGACAGTCTATGAATTGACATTTTTTAAGCACTATTATCAGTATAGATTTAGTTGAAAAACATCTTTAACTACAATTTCCGGATCTTCTTCGAAAGTTGTTATCAATCCCGTAGTGGCAAGATTTTGGTTTTCAAAGTAAAGTTCCGGCCGACGACTATATTGCCGTGCTATCCAACCTGGCATTACCACAGTAAAATCCTGATAAGGGTAATATGGGCCAAAATAAAGAAAATATTCATCGGTTGCACCCGAGTAATAAGCTTCATTGATTTGACCATACACAGTCATAACTGCACCCCTATAATTATCAGCATCGTATGCAGGAACGGATTCGATATGGTAACCAATAGGATAATTCCAATTTCTCACCATCGGATACATCCTTACATAATTGCGATATAATTCATGCGACCAGTATATGTTTAATTCAACCGGAGCCCTGTAAACATAATGATGCATTCGGTAGTTTCGATCGACGGGAGGTCTGTCATAGTGGTGTATCGGTTCATGTCTTTCCCTGTCTATTCTGGGTGATTCATAATCTCTGCTATTGGGATGACTTACATAAAGTCTGTTAACATTAACCGATTGTGTTGTATTCACCGATGTATGGTTACGATCATTATTATTGGGTCTGTCATGCTGATCGGCAGGAGTATTTGGCCGAGTTCTTTCGTTTTGTGTATTGGCTCTATTTCTGGAATCCTGATCCCTACTTGAATTGTCATGATTGTTGTTTATAGTAGTTGTTGGATGGGACCTGTCATTAGATTGCTTCTGAGCATTAGGATTTGAATTTGTTGGTGGCGGAGCCTTGCGTTCCTGTTGGGGATTTGCTTTTGGAGTTGATTTTTTTTCGTTTCTATTTGGCTCTGTTTGATTGACAGAATTGTTCCCGTTGTCTGTTCTCCTTTGGGTTTGGTTATAAGAAGTTAATGCAATTACCAATAGAACGAATGTGAATATTATTTTTTTCATGGCTTCAAGAATTAATTATTCTAATAGTCAATTTACAAATTAAATGCCAAACTTATAAATATCTGAAAACCTTAATTTTACAATTTTTTTAACAATTCACACACATTTGAAAAATAGACGATTAACAATTTTTTGCAAAATATTGTTGGAATTTAGTTCTAATTTTGCGTTTTAAATAGAAAGTAATTATGCCATTAAACATTCCCGATAAATTGCCTGCAGTGGAGATCCTTGAGAAGGAGAATATTTTTGTGATCAATGAGACCAGGGCAGAACACCAGGATATTCGGCCGCTTAAAGTAATAATTTTGAACCTGATGCCGGTTAAAATTACAACAGAAACGCATATGCTGCGTCTTTTATCAAATACGCCTCTTCAGATTGAAGTTACATTGATGCATCCTGCAGAGCATAATTCAAGAAATACTCCAATTGAGCATCTCAAAACATTTTATAAAAACTTTTCACAGATAGAAGATAAAAAATTTGATGGAATGATTATTACGGGCGCTCCCGTTGAACAGCTTGAATTTGAGGATGTTGATTATTGGGAGGAATTAAAACGCATAATGGATTGGACTAAATCGCATGTTACTTCCACCATGTGTATCTGCTGGGGAGCACAGGCAGGATTGTATCATTTTTATAATATTCCAAAATACAAACTGCCAAATAAAATGTTTGGAGTTTTCACTCACAGCATCAATAAGCCTTATATTCCTTTGATTCGGGGGTTCGATGAAGTTTTTCAGGCACCACACTCAAGGCATACCGAAGTTCGCAGGGAAGATATTGAAAAAATACCTGAGCTTGAAATAGTTGCTGAATCAAAAGAAGCCGGTATCTTTATTGTTATGTCAAAATCAGGTCGCCAGATATTTGTGACAGGGCATGCTGAATATGATCCTTCAACTTTAAAAGAAGAATATGAGCGTGATCTAAAAAAAGGACTCAAAATCGATATTCCGAGAAATTACTTTCCTTGCGATGATCCTGACAATTCACCCAAAGTGCGGTGGAAGAGTCATGCAAATTTATTATTTATAAACTGGTTGAATTATTATGTATACCAGATGACTCCATTTAATATTGATGATATAGCCCAGTAAATTTCCAGCATATTATGATAAGTGTAATGATATCTGCTTTATAAACGCAAGGTGTTATGTCGAAGCATGATTTATTTTATTTTTTGTCCGGTATCCGAACCGATTTTTAATGCAAGAAATAAAGGAAGAATTTAGTCAATATAGTAACTTATGTTTTTAATAAAATATTCAGGACATATTGAAACTTTTAGGAGTGATTAGTTATTCAGGGTACACCGATATTATAAAACAATGTAAATAAAACACTAACTTTATTATTACTGATGCGTATACGGATTCATACTAACTAAAACCGTTAAAATGTACTCAGATGACAGTAAAATAGTGCAGTTTCAAAAATATTCGATACAACGCAAAGAGAGTTTAGAATTCATGAATGAGCCAACACCAAGGAAGGAGAAAATTACATCTCCGCAAAAACAAGATCAGGATTTAACTCCCGATTGGGTTGATTATACAATCCTGATTGCCGAAGATGAAGAAACAAACTTTTTGTATCTAAAAACTGCATTGTCTCCTACTAACATTAATATTATAAGGGCAAAGAACGGTAAAGAGGCTGTAGAGCAAATGCGTGTTAATCCACTGATTAATATTATTCTGATGGATATTAAAATGCCTGAAATGAATGGATTAGAAGCTACCAGGGGCATAAAATCATTTAGAAAGGATGTACCAATAATAGCACAAACAGCATTTGCAATGGAAGAAGATAGAAGAAATTGTAGTGCCGTGGGTTGTGATGATTTTCTGGCCAAGCCAATTCGATATAAGGTACTTATTGAGACCATCTCAAAATTCCTTAAATAACAAATTTTCTTTTGATTTATAGAAGGAACGTTATTGATAAGAATTTAGGTCCAGACTTAAATATCGATAATATTTCCATGAGTTGTATTGTCTGCTGGTTCTTTTTGATCCGGTAAATTTGGGTAATTAGTTCGACAGGTTTTTCGGATTTCTTGTCTGAGTTTTCCTTTTTTTTCTGTTGATTTATAAGTCCCTGCCTGTAATTATTAATTTCATTCTGCATTTCTAGGGTTCTTGCTTTCCAAATCCTCACAGAACCAATCTAAATTGCACATAGTATGAACTCCCATTTTTATTTCCAATAAAAATTATAGTACTTTATCCGGATAATATGTTATCAGGTTATAATTACACAAATTCGATTATTATAAAGCTATGGCTATGAACATAAAACAATTTATTGCTGATCCGCAAAATTTCAAATCTTTAAAGGATTTTAAAACAGATAAAGTAACAGGTGTATCCGGCAAGGAAGAATCGGCTGACAGACTTGAAAAATACAAGAAAAATATGGAGATTCTTCAGGATCGGTTGTATGCCGATGACCGGTATTCATTGTTAATTATATTTCAGGCAATGGATGCTGCCGGGAAAGACAGTACGATCAAACATGTAATGACGGGCCTTAATCCACAGGGGTGCCAGGTATATAATTTTAAGAAACCTTCCACTGAGGAATTGAATCATGATTTCTTATGGCGTACCTATCGTTGCTTTCCGGAAAGAGGGAAAATCGGAATATTTAATCGGTCCTATTATGAGGAAGTTCTTATAGCAAAAGTTCATCCGGAAATTATTCTTCAGCAGAGGATACCTGGCATTCAGTCAATAAAAAAAATAAATGAAAAATTCTGGATGAAGCGTTACGAGAGTATTAATAATATGGAAAAGCATTTAGTAGAAAACGGAACCGTAATATTAAAGTTCTTTCTCCACGTTTCAAAGCAAGAACAGACCACCCGATTCCTGAAACGGGTCAATGAACCGGATAAAAACTGGAAGTTTGCATTGAATGACATCATAGAGAGCAAAAACTGGGAAAATTATCAGGATGCATATGGAAGAATGATAAAGGAAACCTCTACGGATATTGCACCCTGGTATATAATTCCGGCTGACAAAAAATGGTTTATGCAGATAGCAGTGGCTGAAATTATGCTTGAACGGCTCGAAGAGCTCAATCTAAAATATCCGGTTCTTTCCGATGCACAAACTGCTGATATTGACAAAGGCCGAAAGATCCTGAATCTGGAAAAATAGAGCTGGGTTAATTAGATACGTGATTTTTTGATTAATCTAGAGTATATATTAAATTATAAAAGTGGCTTTGTAAATATTCTGAATCGTTTGTAAATAGTGCCGCCTATCTTCCCCAATTCCGCATGCATTTTTATATTGGTTTCCATTTCCAGGTGGCTGTCAATATATCTAATACCTGCTTTTCTTGCAGTTTCGAGCATTGAGATGCCCATCATAGTATCAAGTCCGGCATTACGATATTCTGTTTTTATGGCACCCAGAAGAAGATTCATTTGATTTGATTTTTTTTGTGCCCTGAGCACCTGGAAGATACCAAAAGGTAATAGTCGACCTTTGCACTTTTTAAGTCCTTCGCTGATATCCGGCATTGCAAGAATAAAAGCGACGACTTCCTTTTTCTCATTTTCAATAACTTTCAGGAACCTGGGATCGAGAATAATCAGATATCGGTTTGCAAATTCATGCATTTCTTTTTCACTCAGCGATGCAAAAGCGTATATATCTTTAAATGCCTCATTTACCAATTTAAAAATAGGACGAATGTATGGTTTCATTTGCTTTCGCGAAGTGAAATTAATCAATCTGAAACCCGGATTGTTTTTCAGTGCCCTTTCATGAATTCTTTTATAAAAATCAGGCACGTCATCCGGGATATCATATGTAAAGACAACCAGATCTAATTTTTTAGTATATCCTGCTTTTTCAACAAGATCGACCATGTATGGAAAATTACAGTTTGTTGAAATAACAACGGGCTTATCATAGCCTTCAATTAATAAACCCTGCGGGTCCTTATCTGAAAAACCAAGAGGACCGACCAGGTTTATCATGCCTTTTACCCTTGCCCAGTCTTCAACATATTTTATTAAAGTTTGGGCAACATCAAAATCATTATATGTTTCCAAAAAGCAAAAACGTCCGTCTTTTTCATTATGAACTTCATTGTATTGATGATTGATGATACCCATTATTCTTCCAACTACCTTCTTTCCGTCATATGCCAGAAGAATTACAGTATCTGAATGTGCAAAAGCTTCGTTCTTTTTTGAGTTGAAAAAAACCCGGTCGTCCATGTAAATAGGTGGTACCCAGTTTTTATGGTTTTTATGGATAGTGGCCGGAAGATTGATAAATCTCCTGAAATCATGCCGACTTTTGACTTCTCTGACTTGTATACTCATTCGTAAATACGTATGATTCCTTGTTGGTTAATTTTTTTGTAAGTATTGAAAATAGTTTCATAGACAAGGCATATACAACCGGCGTTAAAATGATTCCGGCTACTACATCAATTACATAATGAGCCCTGATATAAACGGTCGAAAATAGTAATAAAACAGATACCGGCAAGTTTAAATACAGAAGTTTTTTTGCATATCGAAAGCATATCCACAACAACATTAAACAAATACTGACATGCGAACTGGGGAAGGCAGCTGTCGGAGCTTCACCATGGCCCTGTAAAAAACGAAGAACCGGTCCAATAATAAATCCGTTCGGTAATTTCGATAATTGATCTTTAAAGTAAAATTGGGGTCCGGTTACCGGGATAATTATAAAAATAATATAATAAATTGTAAATGAAGAAATAATAATAAAGACGGAACGTTCCGCCAGATATCTGCTTATAAAGAAATAAATATAAATAGGGATAAATGCAACCATTAGATAATAAGCAAAGTATCCGATATACATTAACTCTGCAAAGAAATTCGATGGCAAAACTCTGGAAAATACCAGCGATGGTTGAGAATGAAAAATTAATAATTCGAATCGACTGAAAATAAAATCCAGGTTCTGTTCAAAAAACAGATTATTCAAGTAATCTGTTTCATGATAGATGTAAACCAAAATAATAAATGGAAATAGAAGTCGAATAAACCTGATATACCTTTTGATGCTGGTTTTCGAATCGATTATCGAAAAAAAAGAAATTATAAAAACTACAATAATACGAAAGGAGAGATGGATTATTTTGTGCTCAAGTTTATTGCTAAAGATTATGATAAGTAATCCGGTAAGGGTAAGATACACAAGTAAAACGATTTCAACTGCCATCAATTTTACCCGGGGCCTATTACAATTTGCCTTTATCATAAAAACAAATGTATACGAATTTCTTAATTTTTTTAATTGAAATCGTGAAAGTTATGTCACTTTAACATTTTTTTAAAGTTAATTTCTCTAAAATGAAATTTAAAATAAAGTAAGACTAGTCATTGATATTCGGGTACCTATTTGGATTTATCTATTGCCTTTTGTAAATCAATTATGATATCATCTATGTGTTCCAGTCCGGCAGAAAGACGAATTAGGCCATCCGTTATATTTACGCGTTCGCGCTCTTCGGAAGTCAACTTAGAATGGGTTGTTGAAGCGGGATGAGTTATTGAAGTTCTTGAATCACCGAGATTTGATGTATGGGAGATCATTTCAACATTATTAATAAAATTCTTGCATCGATCCGCTCCCCCATGAAGTTCAAACGAAACCAGTCCTCCGCCCAATGTCATTTGTTTTTTTGCCAGGTCAAATTGAGGATGTGATGGAAGAAAAGGATATTTCACAGTTTTAACTTCTTTTGATTTTTCAAGAAACTGTGCAATTGCAAGTGCATTTGCACAATGTCTATCCATACGGATTGCCAGTGTTTCCAAACTTTTTGAAAGGATCCAGCTACTAAAAGGGGATAGTGAAGCCCCCGTCTGACGAGCCATGGGTAACACGTCTTTAATAATACTTTTTGGTCCCAAAATAGCTCCGCCCAGCACACGTCCCTGTCCGTCAATAAATTTAGTAGCAGAATGACAAATGAGATGAGCGCCAAATTTTGCCGGATTTTGCAGATATGGGGTGGCAAAAGTATTATCGACAACAAAAAGAAGATTGTTTCTTTTTGCCAGATCACCTAAATATTCAAGATCACAAAGGTCTAAGCTTGGATTTGACGGAGTTTCTACGAATAACAACCTGGTTTGAGGCATTACTGCCTGTTCCCAATCATCGTTATCGTCGATATCAACATAAGTATGACTAATGCCCCAACGTGGCAATAAATTGGTTATAATTTGATGTGTTGAACCAAAGATACTTTGTGAAACTACAATATGATCTCCTGCTTGTAAATGTGCTGTAAGGGAGAGAAAAATAGCAGCCATACCGGAAGCAGTGGCAACACCGGTTTCAACGCCTTCCATCATACTGAGTTTTTCAATAAATTCATCATTATTTGGATTTGAAAAACGAGTATACTGATATCCGTCAATTTCTTCTGCAAAAACAGCCCTGGCTTCATCAGCACTGTCAAATACAAAGCTGGACGTAGCATAGATGGGGACACTGTGCTCTTTATGTACAGAGCGTTTTGCCTGAGTGCGTATCGCGTTTGTTTCAGGATGCTTCGATTTTTTCATGCAATTGGTTTATAATTTAATTTAGATGGTTATCAATTTCAAAATGAATATAAAAATATGCAAGTTAGGATATAATTGATTTCTTTTTTTTTGTCAGCTTATTTCCCAAAATAATTTCTGTTTACTTAGCCTTTGAGCTATTCATAATATTATTCACAAGACAAATTTAGCGTGAATATTTCATACTAGTTTTGTATTATTTCATTGGTTGGGAGTAAAATTATTATACCTAATACGAAATAAAAGTTGAAAAATAATAGAAATAAAATTATTTATATGTCTAGATATAAAAATATTAAAAATAATATATTTATGAAACCTATACGGTGTAATACAGACAGGCATGGACTTACGTTAATATTAAATATTTTCAACACTCAATTTGCATTATTAATGAAAACTTAAAAATCAAAGTTTTTCTTATGCTATACTTGGCGCAATGAATTTACTTTTCTAAGGAATATTCATATTTTTATCGCAAATTCATTTATCATGTTTGAACACGGTAAACTGCCCATTATGGGTATTTTGAGAGGGATTGAAGAAAGAAATGTCCAACCTTTGGCAGAGACTTGTATTGATGCGGGTATGGATTATCTGGAAATTACAATGAACACAAATGATGCTGTCGGCCTAATCCGACAAATGACCGAGGTTTCCAATGACAGACTTATTATTGGTGCTGGGACCGTGCTCACTACAAACGATCTTGAAGAAGCTTTGGCAGCGGGTGCTAAATTTATTGTTTGTCCAACGATTGTTGAAGCGGTGATCACTGAATGTTTGATGCAAAAAATCCCGGTTTTTCCTGGAGCACTCACGCCTAATGAATTTCAAAAAGCCTGGGACATGGGGGCCACTATGGTCAAATTATTTCCGGCATCTGTCTTTGGGCCATCCTATATTAAAGAATTAAAAGGCCCCTTTAATTCATTGAAAATAATCGCAGTTGGTGGCGTTAATGAACAAAATATTGGAAGTTATTTTAAAAGCGGGGCTGAAGCTGTGGCATTTGGCGCCAGCATATTTAAACCGGAATGGTTAGCAAAAGATCGTTACGAATTAATTAAGGAAGGATTAATGGCTCTTATTGGCAGTTATAAGAAATGGTTAACTGCTTAAAAGTGGGCGGTACATACCTTATACTCTTCCTTAATGGTGATAATCAGCAGGATTTTAAGTTTAATCCGGAAATTAAGGAATGTCAATATATGGTATGTTATACACAAATTGAAAATAGCAAATTAACGCAGCAGATATGCAAATTTTTACTTCCGATTGAGTTTGGAGTCGCTGACAAATTGCCCTAGTTTCATTTATTTATACTTTGTTATTACTTTTGCATTCTATCAGATCAGGAATGGGCGTATTGGGAAATTATTTTTATGAGTACCCGCGACCAGCTTTTACAGCCGATGTCGTTGTATTTTCATTTATTGAGAACATGCTTAAAGTTCTTTTAATTGAAAGGGGGAAGGATCCTTATAAAGGTTTCTGGGCTTTTCCCGGTGGATTTGTTGATGAGAACGAAATAGTTGCAAAAGCTGCTGAAAGAGAGCTGAAAGAGGAAACCGGACTTAAACTTAACCAATTAATTATGTTTCATGTAGCTTCCGATCCGGGTCGTGATCCAAGAGGATGGGTAGTTTCAACAATTTATTTAGGGTTTGTAAACCGGGAAGATGCAATTATCCAACCTGGAGATGATGCAGTAAATGTTCAATTCTATTCTCTAAATAATATTCCGTCCCTTGCTTTTGACCATAAAAATCTACTGGATGAAGCATTGAAAAATTTAAAATATGAAATTCGTCACGGAATCATAAGACCCGATATTTTACCGCAATATTTTGAAATTTCAGAGATCGAATCATTATACAGTCAGATTACAGGTTCACAAACCGAAGCAGGTTATCTGACTGAGCGATTAACAAACCTTAAAATTATTTTACCTTCCGGGAACGGAAAGCAGTATTGCTTTGATTGCAGGCGCTACGAGGAGGTTCGGGAATATGGATTTTTATTTCCCTGATGCGGTTTGAAGGATGAGCCGGATCCGAATTTAAACACAGACTGGTTCACATTCATCAAATCTTGTTTTATTGTTAAAAAATTATAATTAGGTTTGTTTCTGGCGGGTAATCGTTTTTTCTTCTTAGGATATTTACGGTTTACTAAATGAAAAGTATTAATTTTTCACAAAAATTGAGTTAATCTATGCATCAAACATTATTTGAGTCAGATACAATATCGTTAAATTTTTTTAAAACAGATCATTTGCTTGAGCTGGTTTGGAAGAAGAATCCTACAACTGAAGAATTTAGAGACATTTACACGTCAGCAATTCAATTTGCACAGAAAAATAAGATCTCATTTTTCTTATCGGATATGAGAAATGAAGGCCTCATTGACATGAAAAATTTAAAATGGCTTGAGAAAGAAATAATTCCTGCAGCCATAAAAGTAGGAGTAAAGAAAATAGCTATGGTCAGTGAGGAGTCCTTTTATTCAACACTGTATGCCGAGATGCTTAAAAAAAAATTGGAAAATTCAACCATTCAGGTTCGTATTCTTAGTGATAAAGTTGAGGCAAAAGCCTGGATTTTATCAAACTGATAAAACGATTATAATTTAAGTATACAATGAATTCAAAATATCGCAACCATAAAACTACAATTATGAGAAAACCATACTACCGAATTTTGTTGATAATTCTGTTATTTCCTGTTATTTTTCACCTTTCAGCGCAGGATAAGATCAACAACCAAAAATTACCGGTTGATTCGAAAGTCAAAATAGGTAAATTGGATAATGGTTTTACTTACTATATTCGTACGAACCAGAAGCCAGAAAAACGTATAGAGATGCGCCTGGCCGTTAATGCCGGATCCATATTGGAAAGTGACTACCAACGAGGACTTGCTCATTTTGTTGAACATATGTGCTTTAACGGTACAACTCATTTTGAAAAAAATGAACTGGTTCAGTACCTTCAGTCTATTGGTATTCGATTTGGAGCAGACCTTAATGCATATACATCTTTTGATGAAACGGTATACAAGCTTACCATTCCGTCAGATTCAACCAAGCTAATTGAAAAGGGCTTTCTGGTTATGGAGGATTGGGCTCACAATGTTACTTTTACTGATACGGAAATTGATAAAGAAAGGGGCGTAATAGTAGAGGAGTGGCGCTTGGGACGTGGACCATGGCAAAGACTTACCGATAAATTTCTTCCTGTGTTATTTAAAGATTCGCATTATGCTGAACGATTGCCAATAGGTAAAAAGGAAATTATAGAGAATGCCCCTCACGACAGTATCCGAAGTTTTTACAGGGATTGGTACCGCCCCGATCTGATGGCACTTGTTGTGGTTGGCGATATGGATCCCGTCATGGCAGAAAAAGAAATCAAAGACCATTTTTCAAATTTTAAAATGCCTGATAAGCCAAAAGAAAGAAAAAAATATAATATCCCGAACCAGTCGGTTACCATGGTAAATGTGGCAACTGATAAGGAAGCTCCAGTTAGTGTTGTCCGATTAATCTATAAAACCGATGTAAAGAAATTTGAAACCTATGCAGATTATCTCGAGAAACTTAAATATTCCTGCCTCACCGGGATGCTCAATCGCAGATTAGAAGAACTTAAGGAAAATGAAAATCCGCCTTTTGTAACATCAGCTTATGAGTATGGTAGTTTATGGGTAAGGGCTAAAGACGGACTCGAAGGATATGCAATTGTCGGTGAAAAGGATATTGACAGGGGGTTACAAACTTTACTGGTTGAAAATCAGCGTTTGAGTAAATATGGTTTTACCAAAGGGGAATTCGATCGCTTTAAACTTATATTGTTAAAGCAATATGAGAATGCATATAACGAGAGAGATAAGACTGAATCGAAGGAGTTGGTGGGAGAATACGTTCGTAATTATCTTGAACAAGAACCTATACCTGGAATTGAATTTGAATATCAATATGTTAAGGACAACCTTCAATTTATCTCACTTGAGTCAATAAATACACTTGCAAAGGAACTGATAACTGATAAAGACAGGGTAATTATTGTGAATGCCCCGGAAAAGGAGGGAATTATTGTACCGACAGAAGAACAGGTCTTCAGTCTGGTGAATTCAATTGATACATTGAAAATTCTTCCATACACTGATAAATTTTCGGGTGAGAAATTATTATCTGAACTGCCTAAACAGGGAAAAATAGTAAGCGAAAAAAAGATTGCCGGGTTGGATGCCACAGAAATTATCCTTTCAAATGGTGCTAAGGTAATTCTCAAACCGACCAATTTTAAAAATGATGAATTCTTGTTATCTGCTTACAGTCTGGGAGGGCATTCTGTCTATCCTGACAAGGATCATTTTACAGCAATGAATGCAGATGGTATTGTTCAGGAAAGTGGCGTAGCAAAATATTCTCCGAGCGATCTTGATAAGATTTTGGCCGGAAAATCTGTCTATGTTGCACCGGTTATTTCCTATAATACAGAAGAAATGTCGGCTTCAGCACAAACCGGAGATATTAAAACCATGTTTCAGCTGCTATATTTGAATTTTACAGATCCAAGGGTAGACGATGGAGCGTTCAATTCATATATATCTAAAAAGAGAGATCTATACCAGAATCTGGCTAAGGAGCCTATGAACTATTTTAATGATCAGTATTCAAGGATTAAGGCGCAGAATAGTCCGCGTGGCGACTATCTTCCCAAACCTGAAGACTGGGACAAGATAGACTATAAAAGGGCCATTGAAATATATAAAGATCGCTTTGCTGATGCCGGAGGTTTTACTTTTATAATTGTGGGATCATTTTCAATGGATACTGTAAAACCTTTAATAGAACAGTATATAGGCAGTCTGCCAGCAATTAAAAGGA
>Ga0182027_10001383_pt1 | contig 40743 bp, 31 predicted proteins | sample 712E1DmetaG_FD_121300 | JGI IMG/M metagenome (GOLD analysis project Ga0182027, IMG submission 121300) | Permafrost microbial communities from Stordalen Mire, Sweden - 712E1D metaG (Illumina Assembly) | ecosystem: Environmental > Terrestrial > Soil > Wetlands > Permafrost | place: Sweden...
CGATGCGGCACAGAAAATCGATGTCTGAACGTCCGGCATCTTCAGCGGAAAATTCCACGTCGCTTGTGTACTTTTTGCAAAGCTTTACCGCTGCGACTGCCATGGCAACGATTTCTTCGTTGGTTTTGCGCATTTTCTTTTCCATATGCAGGGCCGATGTTCCCACAAACGTATGAATACGCGGGCGTTCGGCAGCTTTTAATGCCTTTCCGCATGCGACGATGTCTTTTTCGACAAGCCGCGCGAGTCCACAGATGACGGGCCCCTTGACTTCACGCGCAATGGTAGCGACCGATTCGAAATCGCCGGGCGATGAAATGGGAAACCCTGCCTCGATAATATCGACATTAAGTTTCGCCAACTGCTTTGCAATGCGTAATTTCTGATGCACCGACAGGCTCGACGGCAATGCCTGCTCGCCGTCGCGAAGGGTCGTATCGAATATGAATACTTTGTCTTTCATGATTAATCCTGTTGAACCTCACCCAAACACCCCGGCCTTCGGCCACCCCTCTTTCCCTCTCCCCGTGGGAGAGGGAAAGAGGGGACAAAGGGGAGAAAGGGTGAGGTTTCCTATGTTAAAACTTAATTCTGTCCGCGTCCGCCGATTCCTTTTGTTAACTTTGAAATGTCTTTTGCTTTTTCCTTTGGACGTAGTGCACGGACCGCTGCACCAGCGCGCCACATTTCGTTCTCATGAACTTCGGCGAGCTTCTTTTCCAGGAACTTCTTATAGTCTTTGCCGCCGCAATCGCGGATAACTTCGCGTGTTTCCTGACCGGTCTTGACCGATTTGTAAAGCTGTTCGAACACCGGCAGGTTTGCTTTACGGAAAATTGGTCTCCATTTGAGCGCACCGTGCTGTGCGGTTGCGGAACAGTTGGAATACATCCAGTCCATTCCATTTTCGTCAACAAGACGGATAAGGCTCTGCGTAAGCTCTTCCGAAGTTTCGTTGAACGCTTCGGACGGCGAATGGCCGTTTTTGCGAAGAACGTCGTATTGCGCCTGCATGATACCGGCTAGTGCGCCCATGAGAACGCCGCGTTCACCGGTGAGGTCGCTATACACTTCTTTTTGAAATGTTGTCGGGAACAGGTATCCGCTGCCTATGGCAATACCAACGGCCATGCAACGTTCTTCGGCTCTGCCGGTTGCGTCTTGAAAAACCGCATAGCTCGAATTGATCCCTGCGCCGGACAAAAAGTTACGGCGAACCGATGTGCCGCTGCCTTTGGGGGCAACCATGATGACGTCGACATTTTTCGGCGGGATCACGCCGGTCTGTTCCTTATAAACAATAGAGAATCCATGCGAAAAGTAAACCGCATCGCCTTTTTTCAGGAGCTTGGCAATGGTCGGCCATACTTTGCGCTGTGCAGCATCGGAAACAAGGATCTGGATGATTGTTCCCTTTTGAACCGCTTCTTCGATGGGGAAAAGCGTTTTGCCGGGAACCCAACCGTCTTTTACCGCTCGGTCCCAGTCTTTTTTGAATTCCTTGGACTGTCCGATGATGACGTTGATGCCGTTGTCTTTCATGTTAAGCGCCTGGGCAGGCCCCTGAACGCCGTAACCGATGATCGCGACGACTTCTTTTTTAAGGACCTTGCGGGCCTTAACAAGCGAAAATTCCTTACGGGTAACAATGGTTTCCTTTTCTCCGCCGAAATCGATGACTGCCATATGCCATTCTCCTTTGAATGAAAGTGATGTATTGAATCGTTTTTCTATTTTGTACCTTTTGACCTCACCTCATCACCCTGGCCTTCGGCCTTCCCTCTTCCCCTCTCCGCCCTGAGAGGGGAAGAGGGAATAGGTCAATTAACCGAGATTTCCTCCCCCTCTCTTTCAGGAGAGGGGGAAAGGGGGGTGAGGTTTTCCTCATTTCTTCGTCTGCGCCATTGCCACTTTACCCGTACGAATGAGCTCTTTCACCCCGTACGGTTTGATGAGACCGATGAAATCGTTGATGATGTCGCAGGTTGCCGACAATTCGAACGTTATCGACGTTGACCCGACATACGCAACTTTTGCGCCGAATAACCCCGCAAGCTCGACGATTTCATGCCTGCTTGACTTAGTTGAATCGACCCTGACCAGAATGAATTCACGCTCGATGATGCTGCAACCCTCGAAATCGATCACCTTGATGACATCGATGAGTTTGTTAAGCTGCTTGACAACCTGTTCGATGATGGCATTGTCGCCTTCGACGACAATGGTCATGCGCGAAATCGAAGGGTCTTCGGTTTCGCCGACTGTCAGGCTTGCTATGTTATACCCACGGCTGGCAAAAAGCCCTGAAATACGGGACAATGTGCCGCTGTGGTTTTCGACCAACACTGAAATTGTTCGTGTGTTCATGCTTCCTCCATTGCATCGTCAAGCGATTTACCCGCCGGAACCATAGGATACACGTTTTCTTCGGTGGCGGTCATGAATTCCATAAGCGACGGTCCGTCGACTGCAAGGCCTTTTTTGAGCACATCAACAACCTCCGAAACCTTGCTTGTTCGGAAACCCGGTATCGCATAACTTTCGGCAAGCTTGACAAAATCGGGAACATATCCCGTATTGCAGTTTTCGGGCGACGTGCAATCGCCGCACAGGTTGCTGCCGCGCAGACACGTCGAGGCGTAGCGCTTGTTCCAGAACAGTTCCTGCCATTGCCGCACCATGCCCAGGTATTCGTTATTAAGAATGAGCACCTTGACCGGTATGCGGTTTATGGAAATGGTTGCCAGTTCCTGAATGTTCATTTGTATGGAACCGTCTCCTGCAATATTGACAACCGGTTTCCGCTTCATGCCAAGACTTGCCCCCATGGCTGCCGGAAGCCCAAATCCCATGGTTCCCAAACCGCCCGACGAAAGGAACATACGCGGACGTGCAAACTTATAGTACTGTGCCGCAAACATCTGATGCTGCCCCACTTCGGTTGCGATAAGAATATCGGTGTTCTTGGTAAGTTCATACAACTGCTCGATGACATATTGCGGTTTAATAACATCGTTTGAACTTTTATACGTAAACAACTTCCCGTTTTTCCACGCGTCTATCTGCGTGTTCCATTCATTGCGGCTACGCGGCTCAAGGGCCTTTGAAAGCGCCGTCAGTATGTTTTTCGCATCTCCCACAACCGGCACATCGACCTTAACAATTTTAGAAATCGCTGCAGGATCGATGTCCAGATGAATGATCTTGGCATTGGGCGCAAACGAAGCAACATGCCCTGTAACGCGATCGTCGAAACGCGCGCCAACGGAAATGATCACATCGGCACTCTGAAATGCCATATTAGCGGTTTTAGAACCATGCATGCCTGGCATGCCGATAAACAAATCATGTTCGCCCGGAAACGCACCGAGCCCCATAAGGGTCAGGGTGACCGGCGCATTCAGTTTTGTCACCAGCTCAAAAAGTTCCGCATGTGCGCCCGACGAAATAACACCGCCGCCCGCATACACCAAAGGTTTCTTTGCCGTTTTGATAAGCTCGGCGGCCTTCTCGATTTGCCGCGGATGCCCCACCAGCGTCGGCTTGTAGCTTCGCATTGAAATTTCCGCCGGATACTCGTAATTATCAAGCGTTCCTCGGGAAATATCCGACGGCAAATCAACAAGCACCGGTCCCGGCCGTCCGGTACGGGCGATGTAAAACGCCTGTTTAAGAATGAGCGGGAGATCCTTGATGTCCTTGACAAGAAAATTATGCTTTGTCACGGGCCTGCTGATGCCGACCATGTCGGCCTCCTGGAACGCATCGGTGCCAAGATACGGCGTTGAAACCTGACCGGTTATCGCGACCATGGGTATTGAATCGAGATAAGCATCGGCAATGCCGGTGATGAGGTTTGTCGCACCCGGACCCGACGTTGCAATGCATACGCCGACTTTACCTGTTGCTCGAGCATAGCCTTCGGCAGCATGCGCGGCACCCTGTTCATGACGAACAAGAACCGTGTTGATGTGCTTTGCATCGTATAATGCATCGAAAATCGGAATAGCCTGGCCGCCCGGATAGCCGAACAGCACATCGACGCCTTCTTTGGTCAGGGCATCGACAAGAATTTCGGCACCTTTCTTTTTCAAACTGACCTCCACCTGTTAAATGTGCACTGTTACTGGTACGTTACCTTGTTCAGTGCCGCAAAAAAAACAATCCCGTAAAATACCTTGTCCCCATGGGGTAATCAAGGATACAAGGGGTTTTGTGGCACTCATATAATGAATTATATATAGCCATTGTCATCATCACTGCCTTCAAACGGATACGGGTACGGCCAAAAGACCAAAAAAAAAGCCCGTCTCCTTGCGGGAGACGGGCTTTTTGAATTTTCATTACTTACGTACTATTATAAGCCCGTCTCCCTTTTAGGTAATACGACTACTACCCGTACTACGACTAGTAGTACGAGGCTGATAATAGTAATAATGCTGGAATTATGTGTTTTTGTAAACATGATAAATTAAATATACCGAATACCAAGAAAAAAATCAATAAGATTAATTTTAAAATGTTTTTCGGCTAAAGATATTCGGTGAGGTGACGGGCGGGCACCGTCTGTACAAAACAGAAAGAGCATGAGCCCGCACCTGCGAGGAATTTGTCTGAAGCCCACAAGGGCGAAGTGCCCTGTGGATAGACTTCGTAACCATTTTGATTTTAATGTTTATGCCGGCTTTTCATAGCCCAAAATCTGTTCCAGCCATTTTTCCGCCTCGCCAAGAGGTATTCCTTTTCGCAAAGCGTACGATTCGACCTGATCGCGACCAATTGCCAAAAGTCCAAAATACCGAGATTGCGGATGAGCGAAGTAATACCCGCTAACCGAGGCTGCAGGAAACATTGCACCGCTTTCGGTCAGCCGCATACCGGTATTTTTTTCCGGTTCGAGCAGAGTAAATATCTGCCTTTTTTCGCTATGATCAGGGCAAGCGGGATATCCCGGAGCCGGGCGAATTCCTCTGTATTTTACGCGAAGCATCTCCTTGACCTGCAAGGATTCATCCGACGAATACCCCCAATACTCTTTTCTCACCCGTTCATGCAACCATTCGGCGCATGCTTCGGCAAGCCTATCGGCCAGAAGTTTTGCCATAATTGCCGAATAATCGTCATGGTCTTTTTCATATTTGGCAACAACATGTTCAAGCCCTATTCCTGCTGTACAGGCAAATAGCCCCATGTAATCCTGCACCCCGCTGTCTACAGGGGCCACAAAATCGGCCAAAGACAGATATTCGGAACCCTCTTTTTTCCTGGTTTGCTGCCGAAGACAAAAAATAGTGGAAAGCGGTAATTTATTTGTCTGGTCGGCATATAAAACAATATCCTCGAAATTCTGCGTTTGCGCATGATAAAACCCAAACACAGCTTTCGCGCATAGCAATTTACGCTCGACAATTCCATCAAGCATGACCGTTGCATCGTCAAATAATTTTTTCGCCTGCCCCCCAAACGAGGAATCTTCCAATATGTACGGATATGCGCCTTTTAGTCCCCATGCCGAAAAAACAAAATTCCAATCTACATATTTACGCAAATCTTCCAATGGTATATTGTCAAGGACCGTGACGCCCATTTTCCCGGGTTTAGGAGCATCGTAGCCGCGCCATTCAATTACCGGTCTTTTTGCCTTAACCTCTTCATACGGGAGCATTTCCATTGCAGTTGCAGCCTTCTCATGTTTATCGCGAAGCTGCGCCTGCTTTTCCGAATTTTCCCTGCAAACCAACAAACGGCTTTTCTTGTCGACAAGCTTTTGACATACAGGGACCGCAAGGGAGGCATCGAGGACATGAATCACCGGCCCACTGTATTGGGGTGCAATCTTAACGGCAGTGTGCATCGGCGACGTAGTTGCGCCCCCAATGAGAAGCGGCAAACTCAAACTCTGGCGTTCCATTTCCGATGCGACATGGGCCATCTCTGCAAGCGAGGGAGTGATAAGCCCGGAAAGCCCTATAAAATCGGCCTGTTCTTTTATTGCAGCGTCAAGAATTATTTGACAAGGAACCATGACGCCAAGATCAATGACCCTGAAATTATTGCATTGCAATACCACTTCGACGATTTTCTTGCCGATATCATGAACATCACCCTTTACCGTTGCAAGGACAATCGTAGCCTGCGGCAGGAGATTGCCGTCTGCATCGTTTTCCATGAAGGGCAGCAATATTGCGACGGACTTTTTCATCACTCGTGCGCTTTTTATCACCTGTGGAAGGAACATTTTTCCTTCCCCGAACAATTTCCCTACCTCATTCATTGCGTTCATAAGCGGCCCTTCGATGACCTTCAGCGGAGATTTTATTTTCGCATAAGCCTCTCTGGTATCAACCTCAACGAATGCGTCTACCCCCTTTATCAATGCATACGACAGCCGTTCTTCCACGACAGTCTTGCGCCATGCCACGTCTTCCATTATTATCTTCGATGATACAAGGGAACTCTGCGTCATTTCAAGCAACCTGTCGGCCGCATCTGGTCGCTTGTCGAATATCACGTCCTCTATTCTTTCCCGCAAACCCGCATCGATTGTTTCGAACGGCATCAGCTGCCCTGCATTGACGATACCCATGGTCAAGCCGGCCTTGACTGCATAATACAGAAACACTGCATTGATGGCCTCACGAATACCGTTGTTTCCGCGGAATGCAAACGATACATTGCTGATCCCTCCGCTTGTTGCGCTTTCCGGAAACAATTTCCTAAGACTACCGACGGCATTGACAAAATCAACCCCGTATTTTCTGTGTTCGGCAAGCCCTGTTGCTATAGCAAAAACATTAGGGTCGAAGATGATGTTTCCAGGTTCAAAGCCAACTTGACCGATAAGCAATCCATATGCCCGAGAACAAATAGCCACCTTTCGGTCTTCGGTGTCGGCCTGTCCGTTTTCATCGAATGCCATAACAACAACGGCAGCTCCGAATTTTTTTATTTCCCTGGCCCGGCTGCAAAACTGTTCCTCACCTTCCTTTAAGGAAAGCGAGTTTACAATGCATTTTCCCTGTATGCAGGCAAGTCCCGCGCGAAGAACATCCCACTGCGACGAGTCTATCATTATCGGTACGCGGCAAATATCGGGTTCCGACGCAACCAAATGTAAAAATTCTTTCATTGCCGCAGCGGAATCGAGCATCGAATCATCCATATTGACATCGATAATGCCTGCGCCGTTTTCAACCTGCCGGCGCGCCACGTCCAATGCGGTTTCGTAATCCCCGATTCGGATAAGCTGAGCGAATTTTGCGGAACCGGTCACATTTGTCCGTTCGCCGACATTGACAAATAACGAATCTGGCCCGATAACGCAGGCTTCAAGCCCGCTCAGACAGGTGGCTGTTTTTCGTTTCGGAATGGTTCGTATCAACGGTTTTGTCAATGATTCGGAAATCGTCCGTATATGCGCAGGCGTTGTTCCGCAGCAGCCGCCGATGATATTGACTATCCCTTCTTCTGCAAAGCCGGCCAAAGTCGCGGCCATTGTATCCGGCGTTTCGTCATAGCCGCCATACGCATTCGGCAATCCTGCGTTTGGATGCACGCTCACCGGATACGGCGCAATGCCGGAAAGTTCCTGCACATATTGCCGCAATTGCGTTGCGCCCAATGCACAATTGAAACCGATGGAAAACGGATCGACATGTTCAACGGAATATAAAAACGCCTCCACGGTCTGGCCCGACAGCGTTCGACCGCTGGCATCGGTGATTGTAGAGGAAATCATAACCGGCATTTTGTTTTTAGTTTCCTCAAACAAAGTCAACAGAGCGTATATTGCAGCTTTACAATTAAGGGTATCGAATACGGTCTCGATCAAAAACACATCTACGCCGCCATCCATGAGGCCTTTTGCCGCTTCATAATATGCTTTCGACAACTCGTTGAAAGAAATATTCCTGTACCCCGGCCTGTTCACATCCGGCGAAATGCTTAGCGTTTTATTCGTTGGCCCCAGATCGCCTGCCACAAACCTCGGTTTATTTGGTGTTGCTTTTGTCGCATTCGTTGCAGCCTCTTTTGCGATACGAGCCCCTTCAAAATTGAGCCGATACACAATATCGGCCAAGCCATATTCCGATTGTGAAACAGCTGTTGCATTAAATGTGTTGGTTTTTACAATGTCGGCACCGGCATCAAGATATTGCCTGTGTATAGCAGCCACTATATCGGGCCGGGACACATTCAAAACATCATTGTTTCCTTGCAAATCATGGCTGTGCGCGCCAAATTCAATGCCCCTGAAATCTGATTCCGACAACTTTTTTTGCTGAATCATGGTGCCCATGGCACCGTCCAAAATCAAGATTCGTTTCCGTACAATATCGGAAAGGATTTTTTCAACCTTAGATCCGGTTTTTTCCATAACAGTAGACATGATATTTTTTTCGTTTCTAATTTTTTTCCCAGTTTGAATAATATAAATTTAAGCATACCAAATAAATTATCCTGTTTGCAAAAGACCTCGTAAAATGCCCGAAACACCATACCTGCAGTTCACACCCGGTCATAAGGCTAACCATCCTTTGCTGCCCACCGATCAATGGCTGGTATTCAATGGGACAAAATTATTATTCGATGGTAACGGTAATTTCCCGACAACTACCGACATCCAAAGCCTGCAACCGTTTATGATCGACCCGTTGTATCTTGGTTCTGTTGTTGCAACGCAGATTTTTTGTGGCGAAATCACAACCGAGGCGCTATTGCCGGAGCATTTTTCATTTGTCGATTCCCGCGCAGCAATATTGCAGGCCGCCCCCGAAAATTCAATGCTGATCTGCAGAGCAATCAAAATTCGTTCGTGGCATAGGAAAAACCGGTATTGCGGTGTTTGCGGTTCGTCAACACGCGATAAACTCAACGAACGCGCTAAGGAATGTATACAATGCGGTTCTGTTGTATTTCCGCGGATTTCCCCCGCTGTCATTCTTGCCATTGTAAATGATGGAAAAATTCTTTTGGCACGATCAAAAAACAGAAATTATGCATTCCATAGCGTCATAGCCGGTTTCGTGGAGGCAGGCGAATCGTTGGAAACCAGCGCTCAAAGAGAGGCTTTTGAAGAGGTCGGTATCAGGATTAAAAACATCCGTTATTTTGCAAGCCAACCCTGGCCGTTTCCCGATTCACTCATGTGTGCATTCACCGCAGAGTATGACGGCGGCGACATCGTTGTCGACAATATAGAGATAGAATCGGCCGCATGGTATCTTCCGTCGGAATTACCTGCAATTCCGGCTTCGGGCTCAGTTTCACGAAAACTTATAGATTGGTTTGTGCAAACGTATTCCTAACCCCAAGCTTCCCACTACGCTATCGCTTCGGGGACATGTCGCTATGGGATAAGTTTAGCTGATACTAATTTGCTTTCAAAATGACCAAATATATGTCACCCTGAGCTTGACGAAGGGTTTGCATCTCATAGACCAATTATGCTTCGACAATGCTCAGCATGACATTTCCATACACTCATCTTGAATGCAACTCCGTATGGGATTAACTTTCTTCCCTCTTCTTGATCTGCATCAATTTTTATCGTCTATTAAGGTCGTATATTTATTATTGTATGTGACCAGGATACCAAGGAGGAACCAAAAGAGGAAGATGTTTTGTTCGGTCTATTCCAGGACAACCGAGATATTATCGACACTATGTGCAAAGAACATGAAATCGGACGAAACCATATACGGCAGGCAAAGCAAGCCCTTTCATCGGGCAACGCTGCCGCTTTGGAAGAGAACATGAATGCCTGGGCGAAACTGCTTTTCGACCACATAAAAAAGGAAGATGAAATCCTGTTTCCGTGGATGGACAGGGCCTTGTCAGATTCACAAATTGGAATTCTCTTTTCACAATTCCGCGAAATAGAGCACTCCTTCGGTGAAACAGCCTCGGCATTTGAGAAATTCGCTGAAACAGTTTAAACTTGGTCATATACTATATTAAGTTTTTTCAGCGAAAGTACAATTATAAATTATGTTGAAAACACCGCATCATATCGATACCGATTTGTGCCGGGCAGGACTTTGCACGGATGAAAAAACAGGTGCAATAAGCACCCCGATTTATCAGACAGCCACCTACCGTCATCTTGGCCCCGGCCAGTCTACAGGGTTCGATTATTCACGTACGTCAAACCCGACACGGGCAGTGCTCGAGCGCGAAATCGCCCATTTGGAAGGCGGCGCAGCAGGTTTTGCCTTTTCTACCGGTATGGCAGCAATTGCTGCGGTCATTGGGCTTTTTAAACCTGGCGACACCATTGTTGCCTGCGACGATCTATACGGAGGCACGTATAGGTTTTTCGAAACTTTCGCGCGCCCTCATGGCATAAAGATCGTCTATGTCGACATGTCCGATCTTAAGGAGACGCAAGCAGAATTGCTCCTCGAAGAAGTCGCGGCCGTGTTTATCGAAACACCGACAAACCCCATCATGAAAATCACTGATATTGCCGAAGTTTCGGCAATGGCTAAGCGAAGCGGAACACTTGTAATTGTAGACAACACTTTTATGACGCCGTTGCTTCAGCGTCCTATTGAACTTGGCGCGGACATTGTCATTCACAGCGGTACAAAATTTCTTGGTGGCCATAACGACACATTGTGCGGTCTTGTTGTTGCAGCCACAAAACCTACTGCCGACAAAATCGCATTTATCCAGAACGCTTCCGGCGCGGTGTTGTCCCCAATGGATTCCTGGCTTATTTTACGCGGCATCAAGACTTTATCGGTTCGCATGCAACGTTCCCAGGATAATGCCCAAGAAATCGCAGCATGGCTTACTTCTCATCCGCTTGTTGAAACCGTTTTTTACCCCGGATTAGAAACGCATCCCGGATTTGCTCTTAACAAAAAGCAAGCAAAGGGTCCCGGGGCGCTTATTTCGTTCAAACTGAAAAGCACTGCCCATGCGCTTTCGGTTTTACGTCATGTCAAAATCATATCCTTTGCCGAAAGCTTGGGAGGTGTGGAAACGCTGATAACGCATCCTGCCCGTCAAACTCATACCGATATTCCGCAGGAAACGCGGGATTGCCTTGGTATATCGGATAATTTGCTCCGGTTGTCGGTGGGCATTGAACACATCGACGATTTGATTGCGGATTTATCTCATTCGCTGGAATATGCACTATGACCAATAGTCCCAAAATGCATTACGACAGCTCCATTCTTCATGGCGCCGCCGACCGCGACGAGGCCACAGGTGCACTTTCCATACCCATATACAATGCGTCAACCTTTCACCAAAAAGACATATCTAAGCGCCAGGAATTCGACTACGGCCGCTCGGGAAATCCAACGCGTAAAGCGTTAGAGGAAACATTGGCCAATCTTGAACATGGCCATAGCGCATTTGCTCTTTCTTCGGGCATGGCTGCAATTCATGCTGCAATAACCGCTTTTGTAAAGGCCGGCGATCACATTGTTGCCACACGGGATATTTACGGAGGCTCGTACCGGTTTCTGACCGGTTTTTTGCCGAAATTCGGTGTTTCCCATACGTTTGTGGATACCACCGACCCGAATAAAACAGTAGCCGCAATTCTACCAAATACAAAAGTAATGTTTCTCGAAAGTCCATCGAATCCGCTTTTAAAAATCACCGACATAGTTGCGCATGCCAAAATTGCCAAAGACCATGGCCTTATTTCCATAATAGACAACACCTTTTTATCACCGTATTATTGTCGCCCGCTTGTGCATGGCATAGACATCAGCATTCATAGTGCGACAAAGTTTTTAGGGGGGCACAGCGATGTTATTGCAGGAGCGGTCATTGCAAAAACCCCTGAGCTGGCAAGCCCTGTTCATTATGTACAAAACACCTGCGGCGCCGTGCTGTCGCCCCAGGATTCCTGGCTTTTGCTTCGCGGTATTAAAACCCTTGCGGCGCGCATGACACATCAGCAGAAAACAGCTTTCATTGTCGCCGAGTGGCTGCAGAAACAGGCCTGGGTGAAATCAGTTTACTTTCCAGGATTAAAATCTCATCCCGGCCACGACCTGCTTACGAGCCAGGCGCATGGGTATGGCTGTGTCGTTTCTTTTGAGACCGACACGATCGACCGACTGAATGCTCTTGTCAAAAGTGTTAAAATTCTTACGGTTGCGGTCAGTTTGGGCGGCGTGGAAAGCATTCTGTCGTATCCGGCAAAAATGTCGCATGCGGCAATGCCTGCCTCAACAAGGGCGGAGCTTGGCATTTCCGACTCGCTTTTGAGATTGTCGATTGGTCTTGAAGACGCAAATGACATTATTGCGGATTTGGATACAAGTGCAAAAACGCTTTAGGACCATTTGCCTTTCTGGTGCGCATTGTGCGGTTTATTTTATTGGGGGCAAGTAATGTCCGATATATCCCAAAGTTTCGATGAATTCATCAAAACGCACGACAAACCGATCCTTGTTGATTTCTGGGCAAGTTGGTGCGGGCCATGTCAAATGATGGCGCCAATTCTTGCGAATTTGGCAAAGGAATGGAAAGGGCGTATTACTATTATTAAAGTTGACACTGAAGCAAAGCCGCATTTGTCACAGCAATATGCCATTGCGTCAATACCCACCATGATACTCTTTAAAAACGGCATGGAAGCATACAGGGTCAGCGGGGCAATGCCACTTGCTCAGCTTAAAGTTGTTTTAAGCGAATTTGTTTAAAACAGGATTTCCTTTTCCGGAAGACCTTCGTTGGTTTTAACCCCTTTGAGGACCGAATTTTTCCCGCCAAACCCCGGGACTCGCTCAACGGTAAAGCCCGCACTTGCCAGAGCCCGACGCACCGCACCTGCAACGGTATACGTAGCACAAGTACCTTGAAGTACGGTTTTTTCTCCAATAGCCATCAAAAGCTCCGGCCGCCAAATTGTGGGATTTTTTTTGGGTCCATGCCCATCAAGAAACCATGCATCACAAGCATTCGGGAGCGAATTAACCATTTCAAGCGCCTCACCGATCCAAAGATTCAAGGTGATTGTGCCGAAAGACCTGGTAAACTCCAGTTGGCGCCAACCTGGCTTGGTAATGTCGAGCTTGTCGTATGATTCTACAAGTAAATTGATAAGCGGACCAATCCGCGGTTTGAAGCTTTGAAGTATCGAGTCCATTCGCGCAGATGTGATCGGATGCAATTCAACGGAGTTATAGGAAATCGTCTTTCCGACATTTTCTCTTTTGTCCATAAAATCCATCAGGGAAAGAAACAGTCGGCCTGCGCCGAAACCAGTTTCACCTATCCTGAATTCTCTCTGAACAGCGGATTCTGCGGATAATACATTGAGAATATTGCAGCCATCGAAATATATGAGCTTTGCTTCGTCAAGCGCATTCACCACATCGAAATATCGGTCGTCATAATATTCATTGACAAGATACTGCGGAATATTCATAGGTTTGAACCAGTCCTTTATCACTGCTATTTACTAAAGTCAAATTAAAGCCTTTTTTTATGCTGTCGAAAGGTTGATTTTCCGCATAATCCGGCAACGAAAACCTCGCTGAATCCAGCCAAACCACCACAGCGGTATTATGGAGTAATTCCTGTCTGAAAATGTTCCTCCGCAAAACAAGGTCGTTTTTGACAACAAGAGAATCGCCGGCATCGAGCGGCTTATCCGCCGGGGAAAATTCCCATGGTACCGGACAGGATTGCCGCCTGAAAAGGCATTCCAGGGTCGTCGGATTATTTGAATACACCTTGACGTTTGGCGGTATGCGGGAAACATTTTTTTGTATTTCAGATTTTTCGCATCCAACCAGTAAATTCCACTTTTGTCTGCTTTTATCTTTTGTTGCCCACCGTACCGATGTTGCACTGGAGCCGATACAAAACACAAATGCTGCGGCAACAAGCACGATCCGAACATTTCGTTCGACCGCAGCCCTATATACTTCTGTAAATGCGGAAATTCCAATAATAATGAAACAATACTGCACCGGCAACATGATACGAATATCGAAAGGAGTTTCGTGATCAAAAAACAACATTGATACAATCAGAAATGACATATACACTATAATGAAAATAAAAAGAATTCCAAAAAGCGGATGGCGGAATGAATCCGCTTTCTGAAATAAACCGAAAGAAAATTTTCTCCCTCGGCGTGCTACAGATTTTTCAAACACTTGCAGATGCTTGCTTTTAAAGACCATGATGATAAGAAGAATGGAGCAAACCCCCATTATAGGAACCGTAAGATGCGGCAATGTGTTACCTGGAAAAACCCACCCCCATATACCATGGCTTAGCATCCTGATTTTTGCCGCTTCAATCAGTTTAAAAGAAAAATATTTGTGAAAGGGATTACCGGTTATAATGGTGTTGCGAAGCATCCAAAAACCTGTGGGAATGCTGCCAATACAAAAATACCCCAAAGAATCCACAAACCTTTTTTTCCCTGGTTGCCGATGTAACAATAGTAAACTTGCCATAGCGGTGAAAACGACCGTAACACCGACATACCTGGTATAAAAGGCTGCCGCAGCGCATAATGCACTTGCATAAAAGGAGGAAACTTTTTCGTGTAAAATATAATCGGACAGGCATAGTGCAGCACCGATAACCGTTACCAGGAACACTGGTTCAGATAATGCCATTGCGTGTATGTATACCATACGATAGGAGCATGCGACAATAAACGATGCAATAATTCCTGCTTTGCCTGAACTGGTCATTTTGCATACAACCACGCCGCCGCATAACGCGGAAACCACAAAACTTATTGCATTAATCAATATAAGCGCGGTAACGGTTCCAACGCCGGAATAGATAAACATTGCAATGACAAGAGGATACAGCGGCGGATCCAACGTAAGAGGATTCCTGAGAAATGAATAAATTTCATCGTTTAAAAACCCATTTCCCAAAACAATATTTTGCGCTGTGTCGATGTATCTCGTGGAATCATATGCCAGCAAAATAATACCCTGCCGCGTTGCGACAATAGTCATTGCAGCAGCAATAATACCTGCAAGCACCATGAAACGAAAACCACTTTTGCTGTTCAATGAAACCATGAATCGTTTTTCTTCCTTTGTGCTGTTGTAGCATGACAAACAATGACAAAAAGCATTTTAAAGCTCCAGTGCCTTAACGCCACTTCCTGTAGATTGCACCTCTAAAATAATAACGTTTTATTCCATTTGACTTTATTTTCAAGATCTTGTATATTAATGAATAATGATTCATTATTAAAAAGGGCTCATTCGATGCGTACAAAAGAAGGTGATAAAGAAAAAGATATCCTTAAGGCTGCGATTACTGTTTTTGCTTCCGTCGGCTATTTTGAAGCGAAAATTCACCGCATTGCAGATGCTGCCGATGTTGCAACCGGAACAGTATACCTGTATTTCAGCAATAAGGAAAAAATACTGTTAAAAATATTCGACTCTGTTTGGAGCGAACTTTTCACCATCATGGAACACATTTACAAGCGGAAAGACATTACCTCGATAGAAAAATTCAATTCGGCAATTGACGCTATTTTCGATTATTTCATTTCAAATCCGTCGTTAGCTGTTGTTTTTGTTAATGAACAAAACCATCTTGCCGCCAAAAGCCATGATTTTACAACATATTATTCGAAAACCCTTTCAATCATTGAAAGGGTTTTCGAAGAAGGTGTAAAAACCGGCCTGTTTAATGAAAATGTCAACATTCCGGTTTTTAGTTCCTTCTTTTTCGGGGGCATGCGGTTCCTTTTAAGTCAATGGGCACGCGACAAAAATAAATACCCTCTTGCGGAAATCCGGCAGAACGCCAAGATGATCATGCTGCACGGCGTGGCAAAACAGAACTAAAAACCTTCATATGCGATACGAATTATGGCCGTAGCTTTGCTTTGAATTGAATTATGATTCATATATTATTAAAAGGATGCTTATGATTACGCTAAACCAAAAACCCGATTTCTCTTTTCTGACCTTTTTTTTCATAGGTTTGGTTGTCGATGTGTCATTTGCGCAACCGATTTCCATTGACCAGGCAATTGCTATTGCCATGAAAAGCAACGATAAGATCCTGCAATATCAACAAAGAGACCTTCAACGGTCATTTGATACAAAAAATGCGCAGGGGTCTTTTTTGCCGTCAATAACCTTGACAGGGTCTTATAATTATTTGAATGCGCCGCTCACCATGGATCTTGACCCGATCCGCGATGTGGTTTTGCAAACACAATCGATAACACAAGTCAATTTTGCGAGTATAGCATCACAAATGAACGGTGGAGCTGCGTTGTCTGATCCTGCGTCACCCACCTATCAAGCCGTATATCAGAAGGCTTATTCAGCCCTTGATAATCAAATACCGCATTTCATAGATACGCTTAAAAAGCAACAATACCCGTCGGCCGCAGTTACTGCCGTATTGCCGGTATTCACGGGAGGAAGAATAATTGCGGCATCAAGAGCTGCACAGGCGGACAAAAAGGCAGCCGACTTTGAATTATGCAAAATCAAAAACGAGGTTCTGCAGGAAACAGTCAACAACTATCTTTCGATTGCACTTTTGAAAAAAGTCGCTGCCGTACGTACCGATGTCCTTGCCGGAATGGAACAGCATAAACGAAATGCGGAAAAACTCGCCGAGCAAGGTGTTATTGCCAAATATCATCTGCTCCGTGCACTTGTTGCGGTTTCTGATGCACAAAGGAATATCGACGACGACAAATCAAAACTTTCCATGGCGTATCTTGCGCTTAAAAAAAGCCTCAATATCCCTTATGCAAACGAGATTGAGGTAGCGGATACGCTCACCTATTTTCCCTGTAACGACTCGCTCGACATTTTCCTGAACTATGCGAAATCGCATCAGCCTGTTTTCTCCATGCTTATGGAAAAACGCAGGATGGCGCATCAAAAAGTCGTGGCGCAACGGGGAGCGATGCTGCCGCAGGTTGCGTTATACGGCAGGGCGGAACTATTCACCGATTATCTTTCCGCCCTGGAACCGCCGTGGGTTGTTGGCATCAATGCTTCGCTCCCCATTTTTACCGGTGGTAAAAATGTAACTTCGTATCAAAGCGCAAAACACCTCGAAGAGGAGGCCGCCATTATAGACAGTGCCGTACACAACGATATCGATCTCTGGATAAACAAGGCATATCACGATTTGCGCACGTCCCAACAGCGCTATGCAAATTTAAACGCCGATCAAAACCTTGCAAACGAGAACCTGCGGCAATGCCAAAGCCGGTTCGAAAACGGATACGGAACATCACTTGAGGTCATCGATGCGCAGCTTGTTGTCGAGAAAAACCGAATCGACAGGCTTGTTTCGCTGTACGATTACTGCAAGGCAATCAACGAATTATATACAGCCTCGGGCCAATCGGAATCAGTCGTCGCATTTTTGCATGGAAAAGGAGAATAGAATGAAGATTTCACCAGTAGCAGCGATCATTACTGCTCCGCTCATCATTGCCGCCTGTGCTTTCGGCTTTATTGTTGTCCGGCATGCGCATCATGAGAAACCTCTTATCAGCGGCACCGTCGAAATTACCCATATAGACGTCGCGTCAAAAATCGCCGGCCGTATAGACTCCCTTGTCGTACACGAAGGGGATTATGTTTCCAAAGGCCAATTTCTCGGTTCGCTTGAAAGTAAAGAAATGAATGCCAAGGTCGAACAAGCGCGGGGCGCAATGAACGCTGCTAACGCAAAAATGACACTGGCCAAAAACGGATTACGCCCTCAGGAACGTGATGCAGCCTTGAACCAGTATATGCAGGCAAAAGCGCAATTCGATCTGCTTGACAAAACCTTCAAACGCATTCAAAAACTGCATGCCGACAGTGTGGTCTCGGCTCAGGAACACGATCAGGTTGAAACGCAATTTACCGCTGCAAAAGAGCAAATGGAAGCCGCTAAATCCAAATGGGAAATGGCGCAGGAAGGCACTCGCGCCGAAGACAGGCTGGCTGCACAGTCTTTATATTATCAGGCACAAAACGCCTTTGGGGAAGCTTCCGCCTATGCACAGGAACTAACGCTTAAAAGCCCTGTGACCGGTGAAATAGAAAAGGTCATATCGCACCCCGGGGAAATCATAGCTGCCGGATATCCGATTGTCACCATTATCGATACGTCGGATGTTTGGGTCGTATTGCAGGTCAAGGAAAATGCAATGATGCAATTTTGTAAAGGAACTGTTCTGACGGGGTTTGTTCCCGGCCTGGGAAATGAAATGCACTCTTTTACCGTTACATTCATTTCACCGATGGCTGATTTTGCAACCTGGCGGCCGACAAACCAGAAAGGTGAATTCGATGTGAGGACTTTTGAAATTCATGCACGGCCGACAACGCAAATCCCGGGACTGCGTGCGGGCATGACCGTAAACTTCGCATTATACCTTTTAAACTAATTAAACTAAGTCATTATTATATGAAAACATCATGCATTGATTCACTATGGCGCGTTATAACCCGCGAATGTCTGCGGTTTTACAGCGACCGCGTATTGCTGCTGCTCGTATTCGCCATGCCTGTCGTGCTTTTTACGATGTTTTGCAGTATTTATAATAAAGGCATTGTCCGTGGACTTCCGGTTGCAGTTTGCGACAATGACAACACCGAAACAAGCCGCCTTCTTATACGCGCAATTCAATCGTCAAGCAGCATGCGTTTGACCGCGTCGCTGTCGAGTGCGGCCGAGCTCGAACGAAACATCAAACGGGGCACGTTTGCCGGAGGTTTTTATTTTCCACAAGGAATGGAACAGGACCTTAAACGCGGTCATTCGGTACATCCCGTTGTGTACAAGAACTCACAAAACATTCTGATCGGTAATTACATTTTAAAAGAAAGCCAGTCTATTTTCCGGACGTTCAATGCCGGTGTTATTTTGAAGAAATTTAAAAAAGCAGGTTTATCGACACAGCAGGCCCTTGCACTTGTAAACCAAATCACAACCGATGTTTGTGTTCTGTATAACCCGAATTTCAATTACACGCAATACATGTGCCCCGGACTCATTTTCGCCCAATTCCAGGTCATTATCATGCTTTGCGGCCTGCTCGTCATTGCCCACGAAAGGGAACAAAACACCCTGCAATTGGCACTCGACAATGCAGGAGGTTGTATCGGGATTTTCCTTTTAGGGAAATCAATTCCTTACCTTTCCGCATTTTGCGCAGTTGCATTGGGTATTCTCGGCATATTGTTTCCTGCTTTCGATATAAAAATTGCCGGAGGATTTTGGGAAACATTCGTCCTGGTTTTACTTTTTGTTTTTGCCTCGTTTGCTCCAGGCCTTATGCTCGGTTGCCTGGTTAAAGATCCGATCGTCGGAACCCAGGTTGCCATTTTCATTAATTTGCCAGCATTTATTTTCAGCGGCTATACATTCCCTTCCGGCGCATTCCCGAATGCGCTTGCGCTTATTGCATACGTATTGCCTTTTACTCATTTTTCAAGCGCGTTCTTTAAAATGTCGCTTGTACACGCTCCATTGCATTATGCAACCAATGAAATAATTGCATTGCTTGGTTTCGTCACAATTCCTCTGGTGCTTACCTGGCCGTTTATCGCGATGCAAACGACACGAAGAAATGCAAAGGCCCTTGTATGAAAAACAATCGAGTTCGTGCCGCAATAAAAAAACAAGTCGACACCGTAAAGCATCCCGACAGCGTTGGTATTTTGCCTATCGTATTACGCGAACTTCGCATACTATTTTCGCATTTCTATCTCATTCTTCTTGTTTTGGCCGCACCGCTTATTTATCCGTTTATTTATGGTACGGTATATATTAACAAGATGGAACACGATATTCCGGTAATTATTGTGGACCAGGACAACAGTGAAGCATCGCGAAACCTTGCGCGAGATCTTGACGCACACGAACTTATTGCAGTTACTGAAGTTTGCCACGATCTGCAAATTGCCCGCCAGCGCTTAAATTCCTTAAAAACATCCGCCGTCATTGTCATTCCTTCCGGATTTGAAATGGATTTAAAAAAGAAAAGGCAAACTCGAATAAGCATCTCGGTAAGCAATTTACGTTTCATGGTTTCCGGCGACATCAACAGGGCGATTGGCGATGTTTTATCGGCGAGAGCGAAGAACGTCACCATTGCCGCCTTGGAAACTGCCGGGTTCAGCGAAGAGCAATCCCTTGCTCAGGCGGAACCGATACGCCCGATTGTTGTCAATTGCTTTAATGATACGGAAAGCTACGGGGATTTCATCATTGTCGGCCTGCTTATTATTATCCTTCAGCAGACATTACTCATGGGTATGTCGGTTTCAATGGCTTTGGAACGTGAAAGTAATTCTCTAAAATCCCTTTTCAGCCTGGCCACAAATTCCATTGGAGAAATCATTGCAGGAAAAGCACTATTTTACTTTGTTCTGTATGCTGCTCACGCACTTTTGTATTTCACTCTGTACGCTTGGATTTATCATATTCCGATATCAGGCTCGATTTCTGCAGCCGTTTCATTGATGCTTTTGCATATTGCTTCTATTATCCTCTGGTCACTTCTGATTTCATCGTTCTTTAAAACACGCCTCATGGCGCTCTGTATTTTTGTATTCACCTCTTATCCGTTGTTTCTGTTATCGGGTTTTTCCTGGCCATTAAGTCTGTTGCCCCGGTATTTATTTTATTTTTCGCAATGCCTGCCTTCTACGCCATTTATCAATGCCTTTTGCACCATCACACAAAAAAACGGATCCTGGGCTGATGTTTTACCTCAGTTTATTCATATGCTAATTTTGCTTTTCTTAGGATTTTCAGCATTATGGATCAGATTGACATATATGAAACATTCATTCGGATCATCTGAAAGCGTAAATGCCAATCCGTTACTTCGTTAAGCTACAGCTTTATCCACACCGGGAGAACTCAAATCCAATTATTTTTCTTTTTTATTTGCTTCGTCGTGGGTAATGTTGCTTTTTGGTCGATTTTGAAAGACAGACTATTTTGAACGGCAATACAAACATCGTTCTCATCGGCATGCCTGGATCAGGAAAAACCACAATCGGCCGAATGCTGGCCAATGCACTCGGGAAAAGGTTTGTCGATACCGACATTCTCATTGAAAATCATTACGGTACTTCATTACAAAGTATAATCAACCAATTTGATTATCTGACGCTTCGACAATACGAAGAAAATGTAATATCCGCTTTGCAGGCCTCAAACTCGGTCGTTGCTACCGGCGGAAGTGCAGTATACAGCGAAAAATCCATGGCTGTACTGTCTCAAAACAGCATTATCGTTTATTTACAGGTTCAAATTCCAGATTTGCTCAAACGCATCAAAAACATTCAAACGCGAGGCATTGCCAAAGCAGCAGACCAAAGCTTTGAAGATTTATTCAAGGAAAGGGAATTACTTTATAAAAGATATGCAAATCTCACGTTAGACTGCTCGGACAAAAGCAAAAAACAAATTCTTGAGGAACTTTTGGCAAAAGTTGCTTCCTGATTGTTTATTTCTCGAATAACGTGCATAAAATCTGTGGTATGTAGGCAAAATGTTTGTCCAAGGTGACAACAGTCAAACCATGTTCCATAGCACTTGCAGCAATCCAGAGATCATTGGTTGGAATTGGAGTACCAGCTTTTTTCAATGATTTATGGATATGCGCGTATCGTTGGGCGGTTTCGTTGATTACGGGTAAAATAACGCATCGCGGCGAGAGAAGAAATCGATCGAGATTTTTAATGTTTTGCAATTCCAGTGAACCATGTGCAAAACCGGAGAGTAATTCCCCGAGAATAATTGGCGTAACAGCAATACTTTCTGCGGTCTGTATAGCATCGAGCACATCATTATTTCCGCGGGTAAGTTCAGAATAAGCAGATGTATCGAGAAGGATCCCATTCACTTCCATAACTCCTGGTCTATTACCCTTGATTCGGTTACATATTTGGAAAAAGCAGATGCTTGCTTTTCGGTATTAGTGCCGACAATCCAGTCCAGGTCATGGTATTTCAAAGGGTGTTGTTTTTGTTTGCCCAAAACAGATGCTTCAAGCATTTCTACAACAGCTTTGCTTAAACTTACATGCTCTTTTACAGCTTTATCTCGAATTACTTTTTCCACCTTCGAGGGAATTTTCCTGATGGTAAGCGCATTCATATTATTATCCTTTAAAATTTGCTCGATTCTAAATTGATTCACTATGATTCAAATATAGCATCATTTTGCCACCGAATCAAGAATAGATAGCTTGAAAATAGCAATAGCACATAAATTGGCCCGGTTTTCGCTTTTCATTTCTTGTAAAAATTATTTCTTTTTTTTATTGACAGCCTTATTTTTTTCCACTATATTTTTATTGTTGATAAACATTGTCGACATTTAAACGCAATATATATACTTGATAACCCACCTTAAGGAGGTACGTATGAAAATCGCAGCAGATATTACCAAGTTGATCGGCAAGACCCCGCTGGTTCGAATCAATCGACTTAACGAGGGAAGCAAGGCTGAAATTGCGGCAAAACTTGAATTTTTTAATCCATTGTCCAGTGTCAAAGACAGAATTGGTTTGGCAATGATTGAAGATGCTGAAAAAAGAGGTTTATTGAATAAGGATTCTGTTATCATTGAACCAACGAGCGGCAACACCGGTATCGCACTGGCCTTTGTCGCAGCAGCAAAAGGATATAAACTCATTCTTACAATGCCCGAAACAATGAGTGTTGAGCGAAGAAAAATCCTCAAATCTTTAGGAGCGGAACTCGTACTTACCGAAGGACCCAAAGGGATGAAAGGCGCTGTTGCAAAAGCCGAAGAATTGGCAGCCTCAACGCCAAATTCATTTTTACCCCAACAATTCAATAATCCTGCGAATCCTGAAATACACAGGAAAACGACTGCGCAGGAAATTTGGGACGACACAGACGGGAAAGTCGATATTTTCATCAGCGGGGTTGGAACAGGCGGCACAATAACAGGCGTTGGCGAGACCTTGAGAAACAAAAAACCCGGCGTACAGATCATTGCTGTCGAGCCAGATAAATCCCCTGTATTATCGGGCGGCGCTCCCGGCCCGCACAAAATACAGGGAATCGGCGCAGGCTTTGTCCCGGGTGTGTATAATAAGGACTTTGTCAACGAAATCATCAGGGTAAAAGAAGAAGACGCAGGGGTAACGGCCAGGGCTCTTGCTAAAAAAGAAGGTGTTTTCATAGGGATTTCTTCCGGAGCGGCGTTGTGGGCGGCCCTGCAGGTAGCTAAAAGAGAAGAAAATGCAGGCAAGCTGATTGTGGTGATTTTACCCGACACGGGCGAACGTTATCTGAGCACATGGCTTTGGGACGATCCGACCGAAACTCCGAATGTTTAATTAAAATATGGTATATTAAGGACAACCTTACCCCATGCTTCGCATGGGATAAGTTTATTTTATATATTATCTACACTTCGAGTACATAGTGCACGCGCAAAAAGCGTAGATAATTCAGATATAGGTACTAACCCGGCCTGCCAAAATGGCAGGCCACCCTCTCCCGCACAGAGAGAGTGAATTGTTATGGAACACATAAGAAATTAAAAAAGAAAGGTTTATAATGAGCGATAAACAATATCATTTCGAAACCCTGGCGCTGCATGCTGGCCAAACCATTGACGCCACATTGTCCCGCGCCATCCCGATACACCGGACATCGTCTTTTCTCTTCAAAAGCACGGAGCATGCGTCTAATCTCTTTGCGTTAAAAGAATTGGGAAACATTTACACCCGGCTCGGTAATCCGACAAACGATGCGCTTGAGCAGCGGATTTCCCAGCTCGAAAGCGGAGCAGCGTCGGTTGCCTTTGCAAGCGGTACTGCGGCGATTTTCAATACGATTATTACGCTTGCGCAGGCCGGCGACGAAATCGTATCTGCAAACAATTTATACGGCGGAACCTATACGCAATTCGACGCCATTCTTCCCAAGCTCGGCATTACCACGCGCTTTGTGGAACCCAATGATATTCCTGGTTACGAAAAAGCAATTACCCCGAAAACCCGGGCAATTTTCATAGAAACAATCGGAAATCCTAAACTCGATTTTACCGATGTGGCGGCAATTGCCGCTATTGCGCATAAAAACGGGCTGCCGCTCATTGTTGATGCGACCTTCACAACTCCTTATCTGCTTCGCACCATAGAACACGGCGCAGACATCGTGATCAACTCATTGACAAAATGGATTGGCGGTCACGGTACGGCAATCGGGGGCATTGTCACCGATTCGGGAAAATTCAACTGGAAAGCAGGGCGACATTCGCTTTTTACGGAACCTGATGCAAATTACCACGGTCTCCGCTGGGCGATTGATTTGCCGGAACCGCTGGCGCCTATTGCCTTTGCCTTGCGCCTTAGGACGGTGCCTTTGCGCAATTTGGGTGCATGCCTTGCGCCGGATAATGCGTGGGTGTTTTTGCAGGGTCTGGAATCATTGCCGGTTCGCATGGCCCGCCACAGCGAAAACGCGCAGAAAATAGCCGAGCATTTGTCAAAGCATCCCCGCGTCTCGTGGGTACGATATCCGGGTCTGCAAAAAGACCCCGCTTACACGCTGGCAAGCAAATACCTTAAAAAAGGATTCGGCGGCATGGTCGTATTCGGCATCAAGGGCGGTTTTGACGCAGCAGTCAAGGCAATAGACAATATCAAGCTGTTTTCGCATCTTGCAAATGTCGGCGATGCGAAAAGCCTGATCTTGCATCCGGCAAGCACATCGCATTCGCAGCTCACCGAGCAGCAGCAGCTCGAAGGCGGACTGACGCCGGACCTGATCCGTTTGTCGATCGGACTTGAACATATCGACGATTTAATCGAAGCACTTGACGACGCATTGGCGTTGGCATAGTTTTTTGCGGAAAGAGGATTGTCCTCTTTCCGCATCCAGTTTAGTACTTTTTGGCGAAAGATCGGGAATTACATGAAATTGTCAACAAAATGCCGCTATGGCCTGCGCGCAATGCTGGAACTTGCCCGGCATTACAATGAAGGGCCGGTCAACAGAAAAACCATAACCGAGGCCCAGAATATTTCAAAAGCCTATTTGGAAAACATTCTCACCACGCTTCGCGAGCAGAACCTCATCCGGACGACGCGCGGCGCAAACGGAGGATTTGTCCTGCAGGTGGCGCCCGATAAAATCACGGTATTGCAAATCGTCAATGCGCTTGAAGGCTCTATTGCGCCGGTCGATTGCGTGGAAACAGAGGCTGCCTGTGAAAAAGCCGGTCCCTGCGCAGCTCGGCAGGTCTGGAAAAAGCTTCATGACGCGCAGGTCAAGACGCTGTCGGCCATTTCCCTTGCCGATGTTTTGGACATGGACATCGCATCTCATGGCGCGAATTACGTTATATAGGCTTGATGTGGAAAAGGAAATTGTAGGTAGGCATATTGCTCCTGAACATCGTTAAAACTTCCTTTGTTTTGAAACTCAGTTCGTGGGTCAAATAAAGTATATTAAAAACCGTAATTTTTGATCCTACGTAAATATAAAGTCAAAGGGTTTTTTACTGAATTCAACGCTCTGGCAATAAGGCCGGTCGGTCTTTGGAGACAGGGCAAATACAATTATGATCCAATGGAGGCTTTTATGGTCCGCTTCATTTCATCGCTCGCTGTTCTCGCTGTTTTTTCCTGCCCTGTTTTTGCCGGTACGCCCAAAATTGAATTCGACAAGACAAACTTCGACTGCGGTTCAATCTCGGAAGGAAAGCAGGATAAATTGCTGGCCTCGTTTTCCGTTAAAAACACCGGCGACGCGCCTCTGATCATTTCCAGCGTAAGGCCCGGTTGCGGTTGCACGGTCGTTAAATTCGACTCTTTGATCCAACCCGGAAAAGCGGGCATTATATCCGCAACCGTCAATATTGCCAATTATCATTCCGGCCAAATCTCAAAGATGGTTACCGTCACCTCTAATGCGGCCAACACCCCGACGCAACAACTGACCATAAGCGCAAGCATCCAGTCGGTTATAGACGTATCGGAACAATATGTCAACTTGAACTCATCAAATCCTGCCGTTCCACACACCATAATTTTGACTTCGCTTAAAAAAGACCTCAAGGTTTCGGCAGTGGAATTCAATCAATCGCAATCGGCCGACGACAAGTGGCAAAGCAAAGTCCCGATTGCAATACCGTTTACTTTAGAGGCCACCGATTCCCTCAGGCCCGACAAATCCAAGGTTTACAAATTAAACCTTACGGTGCCCAAAGCCAACCAGCAATTCACCGGAAACCTTGTCATAAAAACCAATCATCCGGAAAAACCTGAAATCACGATTTCCGGCATCATCACCAAGTAGTTGATCGAAAAAACGCTCGTTGAAAGTTTCAAATACCATAATGTATTCCTTGAAATATATTGTATTACTCCACCATTGCTTTGCTGGTGGTTTGCTGTAACTTATGAGAAATACGGAGTTAGTATGGTTCGATTTTATGCAATTTTTACTGCTGTGGCTGTTTTTTCCGCGCCCCTTTTTGCCGTTGGTTCGGCAAAAATCGAATTTGCTAAAACCAATTTCGATTGCGGAAACGTTTTGGAAGGCAAGCAAGACAAACTGCAGGCATTGTTCACAATCAAGAATACCGGCGATGCGCCTCTTGTCATTTCGAGCGTGCGGCCAAGCTGCGGATGTACAGTCGTGAAATACGATTCCCTCATTCAACCCGGGAAATCGAACGCTATTAAAGCCACGGTGAATATCGAAAATTATCCTTCGGGTGCAATCTCGAAATCCGTCACCGTTACGTCGAATGCGATCAATACGCCAACACAAAAATTGACCATCAGCGCTATGATCCTTCCCATCATCGACGCCTCGGAACAAACTATCAGGTTCGACGCGTCAAAGCAGGGCGTTGCTCATACGATTTACCTTTCCTGCATGAAAAAGGATCTTAAACTTTTATCCATGGAATTCAACCAGGCTGCCCCGATAGGCGATGTCATGCAAAACACGGTGTCTGCCGCGCTAACGTATTCGCTATCGCCTATTGATTCGGTCCGCGCCGACAAATACAAGGTTTACAAACTCGATATATTTCCGCCCCAGATCGAGCAACCGATGTCGGGAACTATCACCATCAAAACAAACAACCCGGACAAACCAGAATTAGACATTAAAAGCGTCATAGCAAAGTAACCGCAAAAGAAAACGCTCATCGAAAGTTTTTCGAGGAGCGTTTTCGCCTTCATTCATTCCGGGTTTTTTTATGCGGCTTTCTTATTTTCTTTCGACAAATCAACCACATCAGCCTTTTGACTTTTTTGTTTGTCCTTAAGACAGGTTATTAATTTGTCAATATCATATTCGAACTCCGCTGCAACCTGCTCTTTCGCCTTCCATAATTCTTCCAATATTTCATTTTCCATTTTCTATTCCCCTCCTAACAGTTCTTGTGGCGTACAAATTTCAGGAGCAAAGTACCCATTTTTTGTCAAAAGGGCTCTAACAATCGGTTTTATCTCAGCATTGTCAATATGTTTGCAATTCCATGTTAGTAAATAATCCATTTTGTGTATTGAAGCTAAGGATATATGAAGCGCATCGTTGATTGCTTTTTCTGGTAAAATTCCTGGAAATATCATTTTTTTTGATAATTTGGAAACCGAATCCGTAAACTCAAACAATGGAATTCCTTGTAAATATTGCCTCCGCTTTTCGGCTGCGGACGGATCGCCTCGCCCTGCCTCTTCAATCACCAATTCAGACGTGTACAATTCAAAATTCACCCTTCTCTTTTCCCACCATTCATTCGTTATATTTTGCCAAGCTGCGGTAAGCAAATTATTGGTCGGTTTCCCAGCAAGAAAACTTACTATTGTTGTTTCAATGTAAACTTTCTTTAACATTCATTTTATCCTTTTTGCCAACATGGAACTGCCTAAATTTGATGATGTGTTATTAATATCCTATATTGCGAAACATTACGCAATGATAGAAAAATCTTTTTTTAAAGAATAGCGGAAATACCCTACCACGTCGAAATGACGACTGATTGCTGCAGCTGAGATTATTGTCCACTCAAAATCACCTTAAACCCTTTTCCATCAACCATTTTATTTAAAACCTGTTTTAAGGTAAGTTTTTTAATGTTTCATTTCGTTCAAATAATTATAGCCTTGCCTATTTTGTCCTTGCCTGTTTTTGCCCAAGGATCCCCCAAAATAGATTTTAATAAAACCGTTATTGATTGCGGCACAATAGTGGACGGTTCACGAGAAAAAATAAATGCGCAATTTACGGTTAAAAATATCGGCGACGCACCATTGAAGATAGCGAGTGTCCGACCAAGTTGTCTTTGTACGATTGTAAAATTCGATACGCTTATTATGCCCGGCAAAACCAGTATTCTTGCCGCAGTTGTGGATATTACAGAATATCATTCCGGACCAATTTCAAAACCCGTAACCGTGTCCTCAAATGCGGTGAATAATCCGGTAGTCCAGCTTGCAATTAAGGCAAATATTCTGCCGGTCATTGATGTATCTGAAAAATTTATAGATTTTTATGCATCCCAGGCCGGTTCCATTCACACGATATTAATTTCAAGTACCAAGAAGGATCTTGCAATAATTGCCATCGATTTTGTTCAAAATAAAAAGCCTGATGCAAAATGGCAGGAGCAGGTACCGGTATCAATAAAATTTTCGGCAAAGCCGGAAGAAAAAATTCGGGCAAATGGAAACCGGGTATTGAAACTGGAAATGATTACCCCGTTTTCAACCGAAGAGCTTCGTGGAGTTCTGCACATAAAAACCAATCATCCGAACAAACCCGATCTTATAGTTCAGTGTGTAATTAATAAATAGAGCTTAAAAATAAATTTGCGAATTTTATTGGCTATATTTATCAATAGACTTTGAAAAAAAAACTATATATTTGTATAATCATTTCGAAAATTTTTTAAAAATTTCAAAAGAGGGGTATTGTATGGTTCGTTTGTCGTTACTTTGGAAAGGCGTTTTATTGGGAATGCTGGCGCTTTTGGCCGGAAGCGTTGGAGCGCAACCGTATATTGTTCCTACACCAAACTCGATGACAGCCGGGGTAGGAAATTTTGTTGTTCCTACTACCCTGATCGTTAATTGTGATGCCCAGTCGGATTCTATTTATCCTTGGATTCAAAAGCTTTTTACGCAGGCCGGCATCACGGTTCAAAGTGGTGATGCAGCTTCCGCGCAAATCGTAGTTACAAGATCAAGCGCCCTAAGTAACCTTACTTTTGAAGGATATACGCTTAATGTAACAACGAGCAAAATCACTATTTCGTCGTCTGCATATGCAGGCCAGTATTATGCTGTTCAAACATTGCGCCAATTGTTACCTCCCGGAATTGAAAAAGGCACCCTCACAGCACCAATTAACATTCCGGTCGTGACAATCAGCGATAAACCAAAATACCAATATCGCGGAAACATGCTGGACGTGGCTCGTCATTTTACTTATGCAACTATTCCCTATCTCAAACAGCATATAGACCATATGTCGTTATACAAAATGAACACTTTTCACATTCACTTAGGTGATGACCAGGGATGGCGTGTTCAGATGAATTCTTTCCCTTCACTTACAACTTTAGGAGGGCAATCGCAGGTGGTTCGACCAGGTGAATCACCGGCGCCAGCAAACGCAAATTACTTCTATACGCAGGCACAGATCATAGATCTTATCAATTTTGCCATGGTTCGAAATGTTACAATTATTCCAGAATTTGATATGCCTGGTCATGTTGGAGAAATGACGTTTTCACTTCCCAGACTGAAGGGATGTTCCAACCCAGATTATTCAGCAACAGCCATGTACACTGATATCGAAACGAATTGGAGTGCTCTTTGCGTTGGCGGGTACGGAACCACTGCGGCTCAAACATATACAGATTCAGTCTTGACTGTTTTATTTAAGGAAATTGCCGGACTTTTTCCAAGTAAATATCTTAGCATTGGGGGTGACGAAGCAACAAATTTAGTTGGTACCCCTTTTAACACATTTATTCCCAAAATGGAAACAATTTTTAAAAATAACAATAAAAACATGATTGGCTGGGAAGAAATTAAAGATCCAAGTACGCAGGCTACCACTTGGGGTATCGCATGGAATAAAACTGGAGCCGGTGAAATCAATGCCGATTGTATGAATGAATTCATCGATCATGCAAATGCCGCGACTGATGCAAACGCAATGAATTGGTGCGCGACCATGGTCACCTTAGAAAACGTGTATAATACGCCAATGGTATCGCAGAATAAAGGTGTCGAATGTTGCCTTTGGAGCGAGTATATAACAAGTCAAGCAATTTGCGATACCAGACTATATCCTCGACTTCTTGCAACTGCAGAGGTTGGATGGGCAAATTCAAATAGCGATTGGACTGGTTTCAAGACCAAAATCGCACCGCAAGGAGCTAGATTGGATAACATGGGTTTGCATTGGTTCACTAATGATGGCTTAGGAATTACCTGGGCACGCGCAACTGCAAGCACAGCTTATACTTCAGTATATGGTGCTTATGCATACACATATTCACCTACAGACGTCACCACTCCAGTGGTTTTTAATTCTGCACATACAGCAACATTTTCTTCTGGAAAGATAATTGATCTTCGTGGCAGAATTGTTGGCACTATGACAAATCATGGCCCTGAAATGACCGCAATGAACAATAATATTTCTCATGGAATTTATTTCATTGTACATGATAAAGGAAACAATGTTCAGAGTTCAAGAAAATTATTTGTAAACGAATAGCATGTAATTCCGCCTCTACTTTGACACGAGCAAATAAGAATGAGATTAGTGCCAAAGTAGAGGCGTTTTTTTTAGTGTTTTCTTCATTTTGCCCTTTTGTCCGCCATAATTATTTTTTTAAAATAATGAAAACTATTAAAAGGAGGTTGTGTTGAAACAACGTTTTTTATTCTTAATGTTTGGGTATGCTGTTATTCTTTTTTCACAACCATTTGCTAATGATGTTTCGGATACCACGTCAGATCTGATTTCAACTACGGAAGCGGTTGACACGCAGAAAAGCTCTGCTAGTAGCGTGAAGGATTTTACTTATTCGCCATCAGGTTTCGGTACACTCCAAATGTTACGGTTTGCCAATTGGAAGTATGATGGGAGTGACTTTGGGGAACAAACTACGGGAAATGTTGTCGCAAATCTTACTCTTGATTTTACTTCAGGCAAGAATTGGGCATATCATATTGGAATTGAAGGTTATGTCTGGTACAATACCATCCCTATAATGCTAATCCACGATTATGCTACCATGATGCAACCACAATGGTCCTTTTATGTTCACAGAGCTGATGCAGAATATTTTTTTGGTAATTCTGATATTTTTAATGGGGAACTCAATATTGGGTATTTCCCTTACAAATACAATCCTGAAGTCCGCAACCTTGGTGAATACATGTTTAGAAGCGGTACCTACCCTGGTTGGCTCATAACTAATTTTGACTGGACTACAGCGCGTCTTGCGGGCATTCGCTTTGGAAGCGACTTATTTAAGATTTGGCATAATGATTTCATGGCAACCACAGAAACTGCTATGTTTCCTTACTATGACGTATCATTGTCTTGGATTAGCAGCCTTAAACCTTTCGGCAAAATATTGGACATCGGGGCTGGAATAGACCTTGCTAGATGCATATCAGCAAATCCTGATTATACAACGCCAAAATATGCAAGAAATTTAAAAGAGATCAGTAATATCCGGTATACGACAAGATTGGATACTGCAACTAACCAGCAAGTGACTGATACCACCGCAGACAGTTCCTACTATACATATAGCGGGACCAAATTAATGGGAAGACTTACCTTTGATTTTAAAGGGTTTTTACCCGGAAATGTGACACGGTTTTTTGGTGATAACGATGGAAAACTTTATTCAGAGTTTGCAATTCTTGGCCTTGAAAATCAGGGAGTCAATGACCCTGTGCATGGCATTACAGCATATTACGATCAGCTATGGCAACGAATTCCTATTATGTTCGGCTTCAACATTCCAACATTTAAGGTACTTGATGTATTGTCATTAGAAGCTGAATATTACAGGTTGCCCTATCCCGACGATTTTGGCAACCAGCTCAGGTGGAGTTCGCCTCAACAAGGATGCCCAATTCCGTCTACGGGGATTGGCAATTATGCAACCAACCAGTCAAATATTTATGATAACGATAGTTGGAAATGGTCGGTTTATGCAAGTAAGACCTTCAATAAGCACTTCATGCTTATTGTACAAGCAGCGCGGGATCATTCCAGAACAATGTCGTCATATGCATTGTATGCAGATGGCGAAGAAGCTTTTGTAAAGAATGAACAGTGGTATTGGGCGGTGAAGGCGGTTTCGGTCTTTTAGAGCTAAAACACTTTAATTTCTAAAGGAGCTCTTGCTGCGTAAGAGCTCCTTTTTTATTTGAACATTCTAATTTTGGTCTTATCATTATTTTTTCAACGCCCATCGGTTGAAAACCTATTATTCCCAAATTATCTGCAAATTAGCATTGCACATCTTGACAATTAATCCCCTACAAAAATCAATTTTCATATACTGTCTTTAAATCGTTAAGATATCATTTTCAAATATAGTGAATACTTTGTTGGTTTCGGATCGCCCTCTTTCTTCTTTAAAAGAAATCCGGGATCATTTGTTAATTCGACCATATTATTGTTGACATAATAGCTCATTCTGTCACATTGTGCTTTGGGTACGAAAAATATCAACTATATTGTGACCCCATTAACATGTCACGGCTCTGTCATTTAATTCCCATTCAAATATTTTTTAAAAATGTTCTGATCTCCCAGAAGCAATTTAGTCAAACTTTAAAAGGATCGAATTGCCCGCACATACTCCGGGAATGTTTTTAAGAGTGGTCGCCATCCTTGACCTGAACCATATGCTCCATCGGACCAAGCACTGGAAGCAGAATATTCAGTGGAACTCCAATAGAAGCCTCCATCTACCATTCCTGGAACAATACCCTTGTGATCATATAATGTATCAACTTCCTCTTCGGAAGGTAAGTACCAATCCTTAAATCCTCCTGTTGTCAAATTATAACATCTAACCGCAGCTATTGTATCAACATTACAACTATTAACTATAGAAATTGTATTTCCTCTTCCCGTGCCTAAACCTGGGCTTGTCCCAATAAAAGTTGTTGCATCACACCCCCAATTAGAAGATGGCAAATCGACTGGCGCAGCAATTAATCCATGCTGCCCCGTGGCATCAACATAAAATATTATTCCTCCACCAAAATTCATTCCAGGATATATAAAGTTTGCTCGAACAGTAGCATCGCCGGAAGTCAAAGATACGGTTGTAGTTGCTTTAGTTGAATCGGCAAAAGTTGCAAAACCGCTAGATACAGTCCAATTTAAAAATGAAACACCCGCGACAGTTGTCGTAGCGGTAATAGTTGTAGAAGCGCCATGGTTAACTGTTACTGGAGAGGATGTTGGTGCTGTTATCGTGCCATAAGGGCCTGGCGAAACAATTAATTGATATGTCTTTAAAGCGAAGGTCACATTTATCGTATGAGTTGCAATAACAGTTGGAAAGCTGTAGGTAGTCACCGCGCCCACAGAGGCGCCATCTACTTGCACATCTGCAACCTTATATCCTGTTGACGGTGTTATCGTAAACCCTTGCGTCACACCATAATTGACCGATATCGCTCCATTCGGCGATATTATTCCGTTGGCCCCTGAGCTCGCCGTAATCGTAAATGTATTTATCGCAAAACTTGCGGCAACGCTTTGCGCTGTCGTCATGGTTATCGTTGTCGGATTAGTGGTCCCACTTAAACCACCTCCGCTCCAACCGGTAAAATGATAATTTGCGGCAGGAGTTTCCGATAATGTCACTACCGTCCCTGAATCAAAAGTGGTCTGGTTAGGCGATTTTCCAACCGCTCCATTCACCGCAGTAATTGACAATGTAAATTGCCTAATCGTCGTAAAAGCCCCGCTTGCCCATCCGCTGGTTCCGCTGACATTTTTTGCATTGACACGCCAATAATATTGCGTGCCATTCACAAGCCCACTAACAGCTTTTGAATTCGATGTTGTTACCAATGAAGAATCATCAACCACTGTCGTTGAAAAATCAGAAGCTGTGGAAAGTTGGACATGATACGTCGTAGCACTACTTACCTGGCTCCAAGACAATGTTGTACTTACCGGAACACCAGTTGCATTATTGACTGGTGCGGTAATTGTTGGCGACGAAGGGCCGCCGTTTATTGTTATCGACAAACTCACTGTTGCTGTTCCGGCCTGGTTTTTGGCTGTTACGGTATATGAACCAGTACCGGTTGCCGTGGGAGTTCCGGTTATCACACCCGATGTTTTTGCTAATGTCAATCCTGCAGGAAGGGCCGGTGAAACAGTGTAACTGTCAACGACACCAGTTATAATAGGACTGTTCGGCGTAATCGCAACATTACGCGAATAAGTAACAGGATTCGATAAGTAACTAAATCCGCTCGGTGGACCATTGACTACTATTGTCAGACTCGCTGTGGTGGTGCCTGCCTGGTTCTTTGCCGTGACCGTGTAAACCGCAGAGGCTGCCGCTACCGTGGGCGTGCCGGTAATCGCACCGGTCGTCTTGCTGATTGAAATTCCCGCAGGCAGCGCAGGCAACACGGTAAAACTGTCTACCAGGCCGGTTACAATGGCTGTATCCGGAACCATGGCGACCGTAGCCCACAGTGAAAGAGTCGTTTTTACATACGACAATCCTGCAGGTGCAGTCCGAACCGACAGCTTTGTAAACGACGAGTCTTTTCCGGCTGCATTCGAAACCAAAACCATATACGTGCCGGTATCCGTGATTGCCCATGTTTTTGAATATGAATTAATACTATCGCCTTGAATGACTGTACCATTGAAATACCATTTAAATACGGGAGCAGGTGTTGCATCCGAATTTACGACGATGGAAATCGGCGTTGAACTCCCGGCATTTACAGTCGCCGTCGCTGCTAATTTTGGGGAAATTGCCGGCGCACATTGCATGGTCAGTTTGGCGCCGCTCGAATCCTGCCCTGCCGCATTCTTGACAATTACATAGTAATAACCCGAATCCGCAAGCGCAAGGTTTGCTCTTTTCCAAACATTCACCTGAGTCGAATCCAAAAGCTGCGCACCAGCTTTGTACCAGTAATACCATGGCGCGGGAAATGCGGTTGCATTTATCGTGACTGTCAATATGAGCGAATCACCCTTATTCTTGGTTATTGCCGAAAGCTTTTGCGATATTGCCGGCGCGATGTTGTTCGCGCCTACCGTAATCATCACTTTTGCAGAATACGTGCTTGTTTGCCCACCAGCAGTGACCTTGAACGTGAAATAATCCGTGCCTATGAAGCCGGAAGCAGGCGTATAGGTTACGGCCGGTTGTGCCGCGCTTAAGACTGCTGTTCCATGGGTGGTTGCCGTATCTATTACCCATGACGTTATAGCGTCACCATCCGGATCAGTGGCGGTAAGCGTAATTTGGAATGCAGTATTTTTGCCAGTGGAAAGGTTTTGTGGTTGCGGCTGCGGCGGCCTATTCACATTTGTCACATGAACAATAATGACCTCGGTGCTTGGTGCTGCAATGCCATCGGAAGCCTGTATTTTAATGGTGTAGGTTCCAGAATCGGAATACGTTGCCGTATCTTTCCACGTTGAGAAAACTAAGGAATTCTTCAAAGGATCACCTGCTGTCATTTGATAGGTTATTTTGTCGCCATTCGCATCAACCACCGAATCGGCAAGATTAATGGTAACCGAAGAATTTTCGAGCATTTCAACTTTAATCGTATCATGTGCCCATTTGGGCGCAACATTAATGCTTGTTGAAACTATACGCGGTGAGGCTTTAGAAACACCCTGCGTATTTGCGGCAACAACATAATAATAGAATGCCGTGTCTTTAATGGTGTTTGACAAAAACGTATCGGGTATTGTTTTGTAAAGAGTAAAACTCGACGTATCTTGGCCACGATAAATTTTATACGAATCCGTATTTTGGGATTTATTCCAACTAAAAACAAAAACTCCGTTGTTTCGCGATATTGCCTTTAATCCTTTGATGCTATCGGGCAGAGGGATAGTCGTAGAAACGGTAAAAACGATGGCTTGCGTATCTGCCATTGGCGGCACGCCGTTGTCCAATGCCATGAACATAACGGAATCCGATCCCGTAAAAGACGTAGGAGGTTTATAGACAAAAACATTGTTGCTGAATGAATATCCGGCAGGTGCTTTTAAAATTGTAACAGAATCTGATTGCCCTGAATCCGGCTCGGTAACCGATACCCATAATGTGCATGCTTCGCCTGTTACATAACTTTTTCTTCCCGTTACCACAAGCAGCGGCCTTGTATTTGTCTTTACAATTGTTTTGGGTGTCACAGTAAGATGAACAGGATTTGCAAAAGCCGAATCGCCAAATTTATCCATGACTCTGCATTTGTAAAAACCTGAATCTGCAAGGGACACAGCGGCAATCCCAAATGCCGAACTGGTTTTCCCCGGCATTAATACATCGTTATGATACCATTGAAAAGCCACTGTCGTATCACCTTGTTCAGATGCAACAAAAGTAGCCATTTCTCCTTCATTTAGGGTTGCAGAGGCAGGGGTTATTACGGGAACAAGGTTCTTGCCCACAATAGTGATTTTCCCGGTATAATCACGGGTATTCCCGCCTTGTATATAGGCCCGGGCCATGACATTATGAACCCCCATCGAGTTAAAAGTAATAGCGCACCATCGTGTATCGGTATCGGATGTAAAATTTTTCGGTTTAAATATTGTATCAGGATTGCCGGCATCCTTCGCAATTGTCACATAAATGGAATCAACTAAATTATACAGGTAAGGGCATACACCAACTTTAAGGGTTTTGCCGACAGTATCAATCACTTCGGTTCCTGTGCTCACAAGCTGATTGGAACCGACAATATAAAGAGATGCCTTTGCATTTCCGGGATCGGTAAAAGGACTGGCCATATTCGTTGTGCAGGAAAAGAAAAAAGCGCCTATAATTCCAATAACCGCCAACAAAACATTTTGTTTATTAAACATTTGAAACCTCTTGTTTGATTTATTTCTAAATATTACAATTTTTTTCTGGAATGTATAAAATAAATAGGCGTGAAACCAGAAAGTGTGACGGCTGTCACAAAAACGAAAAATATTTTGGGAAGTTTAGGATTCCGAGCAGGAGATGTCTTTTTACCTTAACCGAACCCCGCGCTTTGCTGCGGGATAAGTTGTAGCTGTTATTGTATACACTCGGTAGACCACGGTACTATGGTCTACGCAAAATGCGTAAATACTTTCTATTTAGATACTAAAACACGGTTGGCATACTGATCTATCAGGTTTCGAACCATTCGCTGATATTTCAAACCGCGTTTGTTGGTGTTGTTCTGCAAACCTTCAATTCACCCGGTCTTTCTGCGTAAAATCTCCGGCCCGAAAATCTTGAATATAAAAACCTTTGGGCAATACCGGCATACCTATAGCATAATTCCCGGCATTCTGACTATGGTTAACTAATGAGGCCAGTAATTTTCCTTCAAGATTATAATATTTTATACTGACAAGTCCATCTGCTGGCACCGTGTATCGAAGGATCCCGGAAGAAGCGCTAATGCTTCCTTTTAGCTTTTTCTGCAAAGTGACACTTGTCAAGTTTGTTTTTTCATCCAAAAGTTGCCGTTTCCAAACTCCTTCTCCATAAACAGCCGCAAAAAGAGTTCCTTGGCTTACGCAAAAACACAATACTGCCCTGGTTTCGGGCAAGCCGCCGCTGAAGCCAGTCCAGGAAGAGCCGTTGTTGGAGGACACAAATACACCATTAAGATCGGTACCGGCAAATAAATTATTGCTATAAGAGAACAAAGAAAATATGTTATTTGTAGACAAACCGCTATTTGCAGAAACCCAGGAAATACCATTATTTTTGGAAGAATAAATTCCTCCGCTTAAGGTTACTGCAAAAAGATTGTTGTCGGTTGCCAATAGGCTCAATACACTGTATACCATACCGCGTATATAAATCAACCCGCTATTTGCCTTTGTCCATGTTGTTCCCGCATTTGACGAAAGAAATATTCCGCCCCCCAAGCCCGTCCCTGAAAAGATATTGTTTCCGCTCGTTATAAGTGAGGTTACATTCAAGTTTGTTAATCCAGTATTCATCGAAGCCCACGAAGTACCATTATCCTTGGAAACAAATACCCCTTTTTGAAATATTCCGGCGACCACTGTGCCACCACTTTTGCTGAAACTATTGATAGAGCAAAAAGATTGAGGGTCAAGTGAATCCCGTGGTAATCCATTGTTTTTTGTATACCAGCTATTCCCGTTATTTGTTGTTTGGAATACACCACTATGCAAGGTTCCGATAAAAACCGAACTATCCATCACCACTATCGAGAGCACCGTATCTTTAGTCAATCCATTATTAATTGCAGTCCACGAGGCGCCATTATTTACTGAACGAAACATTCCATCATCTGTACCTGCAAAAATCACATTGCCATTTGTGGCCAAAGCACGGGTAATAGTGGCCTTAGACGCTCCGCTTTCAGTCCATTGCCCGTACCCTGAAAATGCCAGTGAAAACAAACACATGAAAACCAATTTTGTATATACGTTTTTCATAATCGCCTCTTTTTTTACAATCAATTCTTCTTTCCAAGGTATTACACCCTTAATAACCGCAAAAATTGTGCCTAAATCATATCGTAATTAGGCTCAAAAAAGTCTGTTTTGGGATCGCTTTTCGCACAATCGATAATACTTTTGGGATATAGGAAATATTTTTGGCGATAGATAATTAACCGCAAAAAGGAGGGGAGGTTTTGGCAGCCTCTCGTATAAAAAAAACCGCTCCTATAAGCGGTTTTTTTACAGCGTTAAAGATCTTTTTATCGCATCATAAGCATTATTGATGCGTTTAGGCCGGAAGCATGCGCCCTGCATACGTAATTGCCTGCCGGCAATGTATGGTTCGCATTATTAAATGAAATACTATGAGGGCCGGCCTCGTTTTCGCGCCAGATCACGCTTTGGACGCATTTTCCAAGGAGATTGTAAAGATCGAATCTAATTTCACCGGCATCAAGGGGCGTTGTGAATCTCACCTGTACTGAATGAGCATTCGCGTTTTCTGTAACAGCCGAGATTGCAAATCCATTGGATTGAACGTTTTTTGAAGTCGGGCTTAAAACCAGTGTTGATTTATTAATAGGAACAGAAACCTCGCAAGCACCGATGTCCCATGCAGTGCCTTGCGGCCGTACGGTGAAATTAATATCATTGGAAAAACCCGGAAGCGTTGTCCCTGCATTTACCGCCGGGCTTGTCGGCAAAATGGTCAGGTCCATGGTCTGGCAGGCAGTCGGATAGCCCGCAACATTTACAAATTTGACATCGGAAACCGCTGCGGCCTTTACGCTGTGCGCATCATACCCGAATGTTTTCCATTGTGCAAATGTTGCGTACCTGGCAGGCGATATTCTTACAAAATCCTGGGCACTTGTCGCATTATAAAAAAGATTATAATCGCTTATTAAACCGGTTTCATCCGTAACCGCAGTATAGGCAATTGACGATTGATACGTAACGATTATATTATTGCGTATGTCGGTATTACCGTTTGTCTCCAAAAATACGCCGGCCACGCCCGTACTTCCCGAAACGGCATTCGGTGCGTAAATCGTATTGTTATAAAATTTAGTTCCCGAGGATGTCCAGGAAAACCGTGTCGCATAATAGCCGTGCGGATTGATGAAAACATTGTTCCGTATTATTGTATTGTCGGCATACGAGAGAAACACGATTGCCGTCCCGCCGAATTCGTGAAAAACCTGATTGTTATAAAAAAGGTTTCTTTCGATAATATTATTAACGGGACGCTGTCCGCCTCCTTGACGCAGGAATATATAATCGGTATGAGGAATGTTCGGATCATTGGGAATGCCCCAGTATCCGGCATCATATTGGTACAAATCATGAACCGTATCGTCGCAAACAATATTACCGGTGCATAAATTAAAATCCCCGCCGATATCAATTCCCCAGGTGATATAGTCGTGGATATTGTTCCGTGAAAACGTGCAATTGACCGATCCGTCGACTTCGATGCCTGCAAGCCCGGTTTTTGTGATTTCACAACCGGTAATCAGGCAATTTTTTGGCCGCAACATGTGTACGCCATTGCCTGCGGGAATAATCGAACCATCGTTCTTCCAATATCCAACGTCATGCAGATAACAATTTGCAATTGTCACATAGCTCGCATCGTCGATTTTTATTGCAGCCCCACCCTGCCATGGCACTCCGGTGTATTTCATGTTCATGATTTCAAAATTTTTAATGGTCACATAATTTGTCGTACCCGTGGTCACACAGAAACCATACGACCGTATAGTTTCACCGTCGACAATCGCCTTGCCGGTTCCCCATGTTCCAGCCGTATTACCATCATACACAATCCGCTTATTGTCACCCGCACCGGACCACTTCACGCATGTTTGTCCTTTATAAACAACACCACCCTTGAAAACCACCGTGTCACCTGCACAAAGCAGTGTTTGCGCCGCAACAAGGGTCGCCACTGAATCTCCGGGGCAATTTTTCCAGGCGCTTGCTTGCGATTTCCCTGTGTTTGTATTTGATCCATTTACAAAATCAACATAATACGTTGAAGCCCACGTCAGGGAAAACG
>Ga0182027_10001384_pt1 | contig 40714 bp, 43 predicted proteins | sample 712E1DmetaG_FD_121300 | JGI IMG/M metagenome (GOLD analysis project Ga0182027, IMG submission 121300) | Permafrost microbial communities from Stordalen Mire, Sweden - 712E1D metaG (Illumina Assembly) | ecosystem: Environmental > Terrestrial > Soil > Wetlands > Permafrost | place: Sweden...
CGTGCCCCGCCAGCGCGCTGGCAAATTCCGCATAACCCGCACTGCGCTTGTGGTCGATGTTGTTCGTCTTCAAAACCGTCCGCGCAAACTTCTGCAACAGATAATTCTCTTCGTTCGTCGTCCGGTTCGAGCCGATCACGCCGATCGCTTCGCCGCCCCGCGCGTCACGAATCTCCTTCAACTTGCCCGCCGCAAACCGCAGCGCATGTTCCCATGTCGTCGGCTCCAGCTTGCCCTGCGCATTACGCACCAGCGGCGTCGTCAACCGCTCCGGGCTCTCCACAAAATCAAATCCGAACCGCCCCTTGGCGCAAAGAAAATCGCCATTGATGCCGCTCTTGTCGCGATTGTCAGCGCGAATAATTTCCGCCCCGTCATTCGACTGCCGCACCCCCAACGTCACCTTGCAACCATCCCCACAATGCGTGCAAACGGTCGAAACGTGATTCATCTCCCAGGGCCGCGTCTTGTAGCGATACGTGCCGCTGGTCAGCGCGCCCACCGGGCAAACATCGATGCACATGCCGCACTGTTCGCAGTCCAGATGATCGCCGCCATTCGGCGCAATCACCGACGACACTCCGCGGTTCTGTACGCCCAGCGCCCACACGTCCATGCCTTCGCCGCATGTGCGCACGCAGCGGTAGCAGAGAATGCAGCGCGGCCTGTCAAAGTAAACCGCCGGCGACCACTGCTGTTCCTCGCGATGCTGTTTGGCTTCGGCGTACAAGCTCTCGCCCGCGCCGTACTTGAACGTCATGTCCTGCAGTTCGCACTCGCCGCCCGCGTCGCACACCGGGCAATCCAGCGGATGGTTCCCGAGCAGCAGTTGAATCGTAGCCTTACGCGCCTGCGCAATCTCCGCCGACTCGGTAATAAAAACCTGTCCCTCGGCCACCGTCGTCGTGCAAGCCGTCTGCAGCTTGCCCACCTTTTCCTGGCGCACCACGCACATGCGGCAGGCCGCCTGCAAACTCAGCCCCGGGTAGTAGCAGAAAGCCGGAATCTCGATACCCGCCTTCCGGCAAGCCTCGATCAGCAGCGTCCCCGCGGGAGCCGTCAGCGTCTTTCCATCGACTATGAAAGTTACGTCAGCCATTCGTCTCCAGCGCCCTAAAGTACGGCCATCTCCACGTGTTTCGCGAACGGGCAGGGCTTCCCGTTCAGGTGATCCTCAAATTCCTTGCGGAACTTCTTCACAAACGCAATCGTCGGCATCGCCGCCGCATCGCCCAGCGGACAGAACGTCCGCCCCAGCATATTCTCCGCCAGGTACTGAATGTTATCGATGTCCTTGGCCTCGCCAAACCCCGCATGAAAACGCGTCAGCGATTTCTTCAGCCAGTCCGTGCCTTCGCGGCATGGAATGCACCACCCGCAGCTCTCGTGCTGATAAAAACTGATCGTCCGCAGCGCAAACTCCACCATGCACGTCTGGTCGTCAATCACCACCACGCCCGCCGAGCCCAGCATTGACCCAACCTTGCCCACCTGGTCGAAATCCATCCCCAGGTTCTCAATCTCCTCGGGCAGCAGCACCGGCGTCGACGAACCGCCCGGAACCACGGCCTTCAGCTTCCTTCCGCCGCGCACCCCGCCCGCCACGTCGTACACAATCTTCTTCAGGTTGTAGCCCATCGGCAACTCGTACACGCCCGGCCGCTCCACATGCCCACTCACGCTGAACAGTCTTGTTCCGCCGTTGCGCGGCGAGCCCACAGCCGCATACGCCGCGGCCCCCATCTCAATCACGTGCGGAACCGAAGCAATCGTCTCGGCGTTGTTAATCACAGTAGGCCCGCCGTAAAGTCCCACCACTGCAGGGAACGGCGGCTTGATCCTCGGCACCCCTCGTTTGCCTTCCAGGGACTCCATCAGCGCCGACTCTTCGCCCACTTCGTAGGCGCCCGCGCCGGTCTGCGTAATCACCTGGAATTCAGTGTCAGAGCCAAAAATATTCTTGCCCAGGAATCCCTTCGCATACGCATCCGCAACTGCTTTCTCCATAATCTCCAGCAGGTAGCGGTACTCACCGCGCAAATAAATAAAGCCCAACTTGGCGCCAATCGCCAGTCCCGCAATAATCGTGCCTTCAATCACCGCATGAGGATCGTGCAGAAAAATCAAATGATCCTTGCAGGTCCCCGGCTCGCTCTCGTCTCCATTCACCAGCACGTACTTTGGCTTGGCCGATTGCTTGGGCACGAACGACCACTTCATCCCCGCAGGAAAGCCCGCTCCCCCGCGCCCGCGCAGGTTGCTGGCCTTCATCTCATCGATGATCCAGTCCGGCCCCTGTGCCAGACACTTCTTCGCCGAGTCATAGCCGCCCAGTTCAATATAGCGATCGATGTTCGTAGCGCCCATGCCAAAGCGCCGAGAAACGATCTTCACCTCATCCGGATGCGAGACGAGCCTAGGCATTCTGTCCCGTCCCTTCTGCTTTGGCCTTACCGCGATAGCTGTCCAGGATGCCTGTCACCAGCTCTGGCCTGATCTCATCGTGAAACTCATAGTTCACCTGGATCGCCGGAGCCCAGCAGCAGGCACCGATGCACTCCACTTCCTCCAGCGAAAAAACTCCGTCCGCCGTCACACCCTTATGTCCGATGCCCAACTCTTCCTGGAAGCGTTCGTACACGTCGTACCCGCCGCGCAACATGCAGCTGATGTTCGTGCACACCTGAATGTTGTATCGCCCCGCCGGCTTGAACCGCAGCATCGAGTAATACGTCGCCACATTGCGCACATCCAGTTCCGTAATCCCGATCCGCGCCGCCACCTCGGCAATCACCGCGTCCGACAGATACCCCACCTCATCCTGCGCATACAGCAGCATCGGCACCAGCGCCGAACGCCGCACCGGATACTTCTCCATCAGTGCGTCCAGCCGCGCCGCCAGCCGAGGCGAAAACAGCGTCATTGTTTCGGGACTCATCGCATCAACTCCCGTGCCCAGGCTTCTGCCGCCAAATCCATCTCTTCCTCGCCCTGGCCGTTCTTTAAACGCCCAGCCTCGGTCAATTCCAACTCACCGCAACTTCCATCTTCGCGCATCCAACTTACGCGATCGCCTTTGCGTTCCAGCGTCAGCCGCCTGTCCCCGTGCCGCGCCACAATTCGTTCCTCGTCCTGCTCAATCTTTGCCTGCCGGTTACCGCTCAATCCATGCAATGCCGTGTAGCTACGCAGCAGGGAAGCCAGTGAACCCCAAAGCTCTGCCCATAACTGCTCCAAAGCGCAAAACGGCGGAGCCGTCAACGGTCGATCTCTCCAAGCACAATATCAATCGACCCAATCACCGCCACCAGGTCGGCCAGCATCCGCCCTTTGCACATCGTCTCCAGCGCCTGCAACGTCGTAAACGACGGATACCGCATATGCACTCGATACGGTTTCGCCGTCCCGTCTGAAACCACATAGTACCCCGTCTGCCCGTGCCCCGCCTCAATGCCCTGGTACACCTCGCCCGCCGGCACATCGAAGCCCTCGGTCACAATCTTGAAGTGATGGATGAGCGCCTCCATCTGCGTCTTCATCTTTTCGCGATCCGGCAGCACAATTTTCGGCGCATCGGCCTTCACCGGCCCTTCCGGCATCCCGTCCAGCACCTGCTGAATAATCTTCACGCTCTCGCGCATCTCAACCAGCCGCACCTCGTACCGCGCCCAGCAATCGCAGTCAGTCGAGATCGGCACCTCGAACTTGAAATTCTCATATCCGCTGTACGGCATATCGCGCCGCAAGTCGATGTCCACGCCCGAAGCCCGCAGCGGCGGTCCCGTAACGCCCAGCGCAATCGCGTCCGCGGCCGATAGATACCCCACGCCCTTCAGCCGGTTCCTGAAAATCGGATTGCCTGTCAGCAGGTTCGAGTACTCATCAATCTTTTCTGGGAAAGTTTTAATAAACTCCTGCACCCGATCCAGAAAATCTAGCGGCGGCTCCATCGCCAGGCCGCCAATCCGGATGTAGCTCAACATCATCCGCTGCCCGGCCACGGCCTCAAACAGCCGCAGAATCTCCTCGCGCTCGCGGAAGGTGTAAAGAAACACCGTCAGCGCGCCAATGTCCATTGCGTGCGTGCCCAGCCAGATCAGGTGCGAATTCAGCCGGCTCAACTCCGCCATCAGAACCCGCATCCACTCGGCCTTGGGCGGAACCTGCATCCCCAGCAGCTTTTCAACGGCCAGCGCATAACAAAGATTATTTGAAAGCGGATCCAGATAGTTGATGCGGTCCGTCAGCGGCACAATCTGCTGGTAAAACTTCGCCTCGCAGGTCTTTTCGATTCCCGTGTGCAGGTACCCGATCTCCGGATAAACCCTGACAACGATCTCGCCATCGATCTCCACCACCAGCCGCAGAACCCCGTGCGTCGCCGGGTGCTGCGGGCCCATGTTGATCACCATGTGCTGGTCTTTTGCGCCCTCGGCCGGCTCCAGCGTAGGCATCACTCCAGGATTGCTCATCAGCGATACCCCTCCACCGGATAATCCTTGCGCAACGGGTGGCCTTCCCATTCGTCGGGCAGCATGATGCGCCGCAGGTTCGGATGTCCCTCGAAGCGAATGCCGAACAGATCGAAGACTTCGCGTTCGTAAAAGTTCGCGCCCGCCCACAGAGAGGTAATCGATTCAATCGCAGGATCGGGCCCGTCCACTCTCGCGCACAGGCGAATCCGTTCTTTGAATGCGTGCGAAAGCAGGTGGTAGCTCAACTGGAATCGAGGCGAAGCAGGGAACCAGTCCACCGCTGTCATGTCCTCGAAGAAGTTGTATCCGGCAGCCTGCAGTGCGCCCGCGGCGGAAAGAACCTGGTCCGCTGCAACCGTCAGCGTCAGCTCGCCGAACGCGAACTTTGCCTCGGTCAGCGCCTCGGCCTTCCAGCCCAGAATCGCCTTCACGGCCGGGTGTTCGGCGAGTCCCGCTAGAACCGCGGCTTTGTCCACCAATGTTTGCTTGAGAGCCTCACCCATATCAGAGGTCCGCCTTATCCTGGCTCCAGTTCAGGACGCCTTTGCGCACTATATAGTAGAGGCCCACGCCCACAAAGCCCAGGTACACCAGCATCTCCCAGAAACCGAAGAGCCGCGACACTCCCGCCAGTGCCGGCAGCTTGCGGTAGACAACCGCCCACGGCATCATGAACACCGCTTCCACGTCGAACAGGATAAAAAGCACGGCCACCAGGTAAAACCGCACGCTGAACCGCCCGCGCGCATTCCCAACGGCCTCAATGCCGCACTCATACGCTTCCAGCTTGACCTTTGTGTTGCGATGCCGGCCCACGAACCAGGAGGCTGTGACCATGAACAGCCCAAGCAGGAACGCGGCGGCTATCTGCATCATCAACGCGAGATACTGCCAGTAATCGGGGATCGGTTTCATTGCCGCCCTGTCTCGGAAAAAGTCCAGTTTAAGATAGCACCCAATCCGCGCAAACAATACCGCCCGCCGCCGGAAAGGACTGCTCGTTTGAGCTTAGGTTTTCAGCCTCTTCCAGTCAAGGCATTCAGCTGAAGATGCGGTAACCGCAGTCCTCTGGCAGAAACGCGCGGGGGGCCCATCGGTCCTTTCAGCCTCAGCGAAGTCTGGCGCGTTCTTTGCGCCAAACGGAGTCGAAGGATCCGCAGTTGCTCTTGCCGTTGCCTTCAGGGCCTATTTGATCCGGCAACTGAATACTATGCGGGTGCCCCATCCTTTCCCGCGTTTTTTGCGGGAAAGGGTGGGAAGGAATGTCCCTCTTTTCTTGCCGGATCAATCAACTGCGCTGCCCCACTTTGCCGAAAATTACCCTCCATCGGCGCACAATGTTCCTATGAGAATTTCCAAAACAAGCCCGATCCGGCCTGCACGTCCCCCAAAAGACCGGAACCCCTCCCCCCCTACCTGTAAATTGCACAGATTATGGTGCACAGCATTCGTAAGGTTACCGTAATCAACAAGATAGAAACACGCATCAGTAACCAAACAGTAAACTACCCCGCGAAATTATGCGTTTTTCGTCGATTTTTTTGGGTAAAAACAACACGTTTCCGGTGTCCCAGAGCGATTTTGCGAGCTTTCCGCGCGTAAATGAACAGCATTCTTCCTATCGAACTCCTCTGCGCGGCCGATCACTTAGGCAATGCTTGTGCCCTGGGTCTCTGGGGTGTCCCGTTTTGGTACGCAATCCTGCATCGTTCCTTTGCGGGAAACGGTACGTTCGTAATCTGATAAAGATGCTCAAAGTGCCGAAAAACTAGGTGAGGATGAACAGCATGGCAGCGACAACTACCACCGGCTTCTCGATACCAATGTCCGCCCCCGCAGTCAGCACAATCTGCGCAGACGCAAACGGACGCCGCAGCATCAGCCCCGAGGCAGGTCACGCGCTTCTTATCCTTGACCACGCGATCGATTACCTCACCAACGAGTTCCTGCGCGAGGGCCGCATGTTCTCCACCGAAGACGCGCAACTGCAGGCTGTTCATTTGCTGATGGACGTCAATCGTCGGATTTACTACGAATGTCCTCAACTGCCGCCGCTCAAGAAGCGCTTCCTCGCGTTCTTGTATCCTCACGCAGACTGATACGCCTATTGCCCATAGACGAGTACGGCAAACAGCACCAGCCACGCCAGCCCCATCGTGTGCCAATACCAGGCCGTCGCATCCACAGCCACCTGCCGCAACTCGACGCGCCTGTACCAGCCCAGCGCGCCTACGCACAACAGCAGGGCCACGATGCCCAGCCCCAGATGCGCGGCATGAAGCCCGGTAATCAGATAAAAAAAGTAGCTTGCCGGAGTCGCCGTGTGGTCGAACGCAAACCCCTGCGCCGTCAACTGCCTCCACGCCATCGCCTGGCCAAGCAGAAACAGCAGCCCCAGAGCCAGAGTCGCCGCCAGCCAGGGCCGCGCGCGCCGAAGAGCCGGCTGTCCAAGACCCAGCCACTCCTCCAGTACATCGATCTCGCGGAAGATATGCCGGCGCGCAACTTCCATCGTCAGGCTGCTCAGAACAAGGATCGCGGTGTTGAGGTAGAGAATCGGCGGGAGCAGAACCGGATGCCAGTCGCCCACCTGCCGCAGGGTGCGGGCATCCATATGCGTGCCTGCCTGTCGGGCATAAAACAATGCGACCAGCACCACAAAGAACATCATGTCGCCGGCCAGGGCGCAAAACAAGAGCGCTCGCGTCCGGTTCAGAAGCTCGCGCGGACCTCGGCGTTGCGGCTTCCAATCGTCGTCTCCGCCACCGCCCCCACCGCCTGTTGGGCGCCGGTCAACAGGTGGCCTGCCCCCAAATCCGGGGTCTTTCCGTTCAGTCTCCGCTGGGGAGGGCGTAAAGATTGAAGGCATAGCGGGCCCCCGTGAGATTGAGGTTACTCTCACTTCCGATTGGACGCACACAGAATCGAATGTGGATGTATTAAATTCTTCCGGCAGTCTGGGGCATTGTTCGATGGTACAAAATCTGCCGCAAACCACGAACCGCTAACGGGGCTGCTCGCCGTTCACGATACTGACAAAAAGCGCATGAACCCGCCGGTCCGCGGATAGCTCCGGGTGAAAGGTGGCAGCCATGACGGTTCCTTGCCGGATCAGCGTCGGAGCGCCGTCGCGCGTTGCCAGAACCTGAACCCCGGCCCCTGTCGAAACAATCCGCGGAGCCCTAATAAACACCATCTCCAGCGGCCCGCCGGGAAGAGACGTTTCCGCCGTCAGAATGGCCGAGTCGACCTGGCGGCCGTAGGCGTTGCGCTCAACAACGGCGTCCAGAACGCCCAGGCTGCGTTGCGGCGGATTGAGAACCTCGCGTGCCAGCAGAATGGCCCCGGCACAGGTCCCGAAGACCGGCTTACGCCGACAGAACTCCTCCAACACATCAAAGAAGCTGTGCTTCTCCAGGAACTTCAACATGGTGGTCGATTCGCCGCCAGGCAGGATCAGCCCGTCCAGCTTCGCCAACTGATCCGGCTTCCGAACCTCGCAAGGTTCCGCGCCCGTATCCAAGAGAGCACTGGCGTGAGCTGCGTAGTCGCCCTGAATAGCGAGTACGCCGACCCGCGGCAGAGTGCGTGCTTTGGTCAACCCTGGAACTCCTAAGTGTCTGTCTGCCGGACGAACGTCCTATCCTTGCGCTTTCTTTCTAGCGCAAGGATCAAGTGAAACTCATGCGAGCGACGAGCGAGCATCTGCCGCACCGCAGGTGCTTACCAGCCGCGGGTTTGCAGAAGTTGCGATTCTTCAAGGCCGGCGGCGGCCAGGCCCTTCATGGTTCCTGTAACCTGCTCGCTGACTTCGGCCAGAATCTTCGGGTCGTTGTAGTGCGTGGTCGCGCTCACGATTGCCTTGGCCCGCGAAACAGCCTCTTCGCGCTCCTTGGGGTCGTTCTCGACGTCCAGCGGTGTCGCGCGTTCCTTCATGAAGATGCCGGAGCCGACAAAGATTGCTTCCGCGCCCAGTTGCATCATCAGCGCGGCGTCGGCGGGAGTGGCAATGCCCCCGGCTGAGAAGTTAGGCACCGGCAGCTTTCCGGTCTGAGCCACCATACGGATAAGTTCATAAGGCGCCTGGTGGTTCTTTGCGGCCGCGTAAAGCTCCTGCTCGGTCAGCACGGTCAGCGCGCGCATCTCGCTCGTAATCTGGCGCATGTGCCGCACGGCAAAGACCACGTCCCCGGTGCCGGCCTCGCCCTTGGTCCGAATCATGGCCGCGCCTTCGGCGATGCGGCGCAGGGCCTCGCCCAGATTGCGCGCGCCGCAGACAAAAGGCGTCGTAAAGGCATGCTTGTCGATGTGATGAGCTTCGTCGGCAGGGGTCAAAACCTCGCTCTCGTCGATGAAGTCCACACCCAACTCCTGCAGGATCTGGGCCTCGGCAAAGTGCCCGATGCGCGCCTTGGCCATCACAGGGATCGAGACGGCCTGAATGATCTGCTTGATCAGGCTGGGCTTGGCCATCCGAGCCACGCCGCCTTCGGCCCGAATCATGGCTGGAACGCGTTCCAACGCCATCACTGAGGTGGCGCCGGCTTCCTCTGCAATGCGCGCCTGCTCCACGTTCATCACGTCCATGATGACGCCGCCCTTGAGCATCTCGGCCAAACCTACCTTCAATCGCAGGCTGGTCCCGGTAAAAGTCTTGTTTTCATTCTGTTCTGGCATGGCTTTCGACCTCGATTCGAGAAATCTTCCGGCCGGCTTTGACCCGGCAAACTACAAATTGCTCTCCCTCTCAGTGTAGCAGCGATGCGGTTTGCTGGTTCCGCTGGAATCGAGCGGGCTGCGGCGCCTGTTCGGCCAGATTAGTTTTCTCAAAGGTTTCTGTACCGCTTCTGGTCACCTTTCTGCATGGTTCCCAATCAAATGGCCACTGCGCATCCACTACCGGCACCGCCTGCGGGGCAGCAACAAAATCAGCCTGCAAACGGCGGCAACGGGAACGCCAATATGCAGGCGCTGGTGCCTGTGCCTCAGCAGGAAGAAAAACTCGAAAATCCGATTTCGTTCAGCCTGCCGGTGTCAATGTTGCCGGTTGAGTTGGACGTCGCGGTGCCGGTGCGTGAGTTCAGAGTGCGCAACCTGCTCGCCCTGGAGCCGGGACAGGTCATCGAGTCGCAATGGGGAAACGGGGAGGATGTGCCGCTGGCGTCCGGAGAGGTGCAACTCGCCTGGAGTGAGTTTGAAGTCATCGATACGCAGTTGGCAGTGCGGATAACCCGGCTGGCGTGAAGGTCCGGGGAGTTCGGCGAATTGGGAAACAGTGCTGCGGGTTTTTCGGGCAGAGACAAGGGATAGGCGGGGAATGAAGCATGCGATCAAAGGAAAAGCGGCACCGGAAGCGGCGCCCATCGGCGGCTTGGCCGGGTTCTTGCTGAAGCCGCTGCTGAGAAAGCTGCGCGGGGAGCAGCGCCCTCAACCGCGCCTCGAGCTGCTGGAACGCATCTCGCTCGCTCCCAGGCAGTCGCTGGCCTTGGTTGAAGCCGAGGGACGGCGCTTTCTTGTGGCCACCTCTGTCGAGGGCGGGCCGGCCTTTTATGCGCTCGATGGCGAAGCGCGCCCCGCGCCTCACCGCGCGTCGAGGGTCTCTTGGTAGCCCTGCGGGCGGCGGCCGAGCTGGTCTTCGCGGCCCCGGTTTCCCTGCTGCCCGATCTCAATTCCAAACTCCATCCCTCCGATTCGACGCCCTGGACCATTCTTCTGGTCCTGACGCTGATTACGCTGCTGCCCGCAATTCTGATGTGCATGACGCCGCTGGTGCGGCTGCTGGTGGTCTTTCACTTTCTGCGCCAGGCGCTGGGCACCCAGACTGCACCTTCCAACCCTACGCTGATGGGCCTCGCGCTGATGATGACCTGGTTTCTGATGACTCCCGTGCTGACCCTGGTCGATCAGCAGGCCGTAGAGCCCTTCCGCCAGGGACAGATCACCGGCATGGACGCCATCGACCGGGGAGCCCAGCCCATCAAGCATTTTCTGCTTCGCTATGCACGGGAAAAAGACCTTGCGCTGTTCACCTCGGTCGGACAGATTCCACGCCCCAACACGCCGGACGACCTGCCCATGCGTGTCGTAGTGCCGGCCTACATCCTCTCGGAACTTAAAGCGGGCTTTGCGATCGGTGCGGTCTTGTTTCTCCCGTTCCTGCTGATCGACATGGTCACGGCCGCCATCACCACCTCGATCGGCATGTTTCAACTGCCTCCGGTGGTGGTCTCGACGCCTCTCAAGATCCTGCTGTTTGTCATGGTGGACGGCTGGAACCTGCTGGCCGGGTCCTTGCTGAAGAGCTTCTGAAAGGGATAGAGCATGACGCCCGACATGGTCACCGAACTGATGCGCCAGCTGATGAGGGAAGCCATCATCCTGGCCGCGCCTCTGCTGATCGCCACGGTGCTGATCAGTTTTGTATTGAGCCTGGTGCAGACGCTGACCAGCCTCCAGGAGCAGTCGCTGACCTCGGTGCCACGCCTGGCGGCGATCGCCCTGATGTTACTGGTCGCAATGCCATGGTTTCTCGAGAGGCTGGCGGCCTACACGCGCCTGTTGTTGACCGATCTGCACCGCTACCTGGGTTAGAAGCTGGAAGGAAAGACGCCGATGGCCGACTGGACGAGTTTCTTAAGCGCAATGACGCTGGCCCTGGTTCGGGTCAGCGGGGTTGTTGCCTTTGCTCCGTTCTTCTCCTCGACCGCGCTTCCCATCCGCGTGAAGGCCATCTTTGTGGGTACCGTAGCCTTTCTGCTGGCTCCGCTGGTGGCCACTCTGCCCGGAGCCAGGGTCTCGATCGGTTTCTCGGCCTTGCTGGGTGAGTTGGCCGTGGGTCTGGTCTACGGTCTCACGCTCGTGCTGCTCAACGAGATGCTCCTGTTCGCCGGCCAGATTGCCGGGCTGCAGTTCAGCTTCTCGCTGGTCAATCTGCTCGATCCTGCTTCCTCGATTCAGACGCCCCTGCTCGGCGAGTTGTTTCAGTTGATAGGGACTCTGGTCCTGATTACGGCTGGCCTTGACCGGATACTGCTGGCCTCGATGGTGCGCAGTTTTCGCGTTGCGCCGCTGGGCGCCTATGCGCTGGCGCCTGCGACCGCTCTGGCCATTGTGCGTGCGGCCGGAGGCATCTTTCTGGCTGCGGTCGAGTTGGCCGCGCCGGTGCTGGCCGCAACCATGCTGGTCGAGGTTGCCGTTGCGCTGCTGGGCAAGCTCAGCCCGCAGTTGCCGGTAATGAACCTTACCGTTCCGCTCAAGACCCTGACGGGCTTCCTGATTCTCACCGGCTCTCTGGCACTGTGGCCGCGCTTCATCGAGGCGCGCTTCTCGGGCCTGCTCGACCTGGCCGAACGGTTGATCGCCGCTCCAGGGCAGGTCGCGGGCGTGGGAGGATAGCCGATGCCTGGAGAGCGCTCGGAACAGGCAACGCAGCATCGCCGCGACAAGGCTCGCCGCGATGGCGACATTCTGCACAGCCGCGAACTGTCGTCCGCGGCGGCAACCCTGGCCGGGGTGATCGTGCTCGGCGCCCTCGGCGGCTCAATCCTCACAACCTGGCGCGCGACCTTCGCGTCCTTTCTCAGCCTCGGCGCCCCCGCCCGATGGGAGCCCTCCCAGTTACAGCCCACCCTGATTGCCATCCGCCGGTTGTCGATGGCTGTTCTCATGCCTCCAGCTATCGTGATGGCCGCGGTGGCTATGGCCGCGCTCGGCACCGGAGTGATGCAGACCGGCGGCCTCAACTTTCATGTCGAGGCGGTCGGCTTCAAATTTGACCGGATCAATCCGATCTCGAATATCAAGAACCTGTTTTCCCTGCGTGCGGCCGCCCGGCTGGCCAAGTCTCTGATCCCGGCCGGCATGCTGGCGGTTTTTGCCGTGCAGCGCATCGCCCGGCAACTCACGATTCCTCCTTTTTCAATCACGCGTCTGGAACAGCTTGGCTCTGACGTTTATGGACTTTTATTGGCCGCTTCCTGGCTGCTCTTCGGCTGGTCGGCTATCGATTATCTAGTGGAATGGCAGAGCCGGGAATCGCGCCTGAAGATGAGCAAGCAGGATATGCGCGACGAGTTCAAGGAGACCGAGGGCAGTCCGCAAATCCGCAGCCGCATCCGCAACCTGCAGCGCCAGGCGCGCCGCCGCCGCGTGAAGGACGATGTCTCGAAGGCCGCCGTGGTGCTCACCAATCCCACTCATTATGCCGTGGCCCTGGGCTTCGACTTCACCACCATGGAAGCTCCCAAGGTCATGGCCAAGGGAAGGAACCTGCTGGCCGAGGAGATCAAGGCCGAGGCGCGCTGGGCTGGCGTGCCCATTATCGAGAACCCGCCGCTGGCCCGCTCGCTTTACCGCACCGTCGAAGTGGGCCAGCCCATTCCCGCAGATCTCTACGCGGCGGTGGCCGCGATTCTCGCCTACCTTTACCGGCAACGCGTCGAGGCCGAACTGCGGGATCGCCGCGCCCGCGAAGCTTCCGCTCGCGCCAGCGCGCAGGCCCGGTCCGGTGCACAAAACTGGCGCGCCCCTGGCGCCCCGCCCATTAGAGGAGGTCCTCGATGAGTACGGCTGTTCTAGCCGCGGGCGCCTTGCCCGCGCAGTCAATCTGGCATCGGCTGCGGGAGTATGTGCTGCCGCTGGCCGCTATCAGCGTGATCTTCGTCATGCTGATCCCATTGCCGTCCTGGGCTCTGGACTTTCTGCTGGCGCTTTCGATGGCAGCCTCCATCATCGTCTTCCTTTCGGCGATGCAGATTCGCCGCGCCGTTGAGCTGTCGGTCTTTCCAACCCTGTTGCTGCTGCTGACTTTGTTCCGGCTATCGCTGAACATCGCCTCCAGCCGCCGCATCCTGCTCCATGGGTCTGAGGGAACGGCCGCGGCAGGCAAGGTGATCGAAGCCTTTGGCCAGTTCGTCGTGGGCGGCAACTACGTTGTTGGCTTTGTTCTCTTCCTGGCCCTGGTCGCCATTCAGTTTCTGGTCGTCTCGCACGGCGCGGTGCGCACCGCGGAGGTAACGGCCCGATTTACGCTTGATGCGCTGCCGGGCAAGCAGATGGCCATCGACGCCGATATGAATGCCGGCCTGATCGACGAGACCGAGGCCCGGAAGCGCCGACAGGCGATTGCCCGTGAGGCCGAGTTCTACGGCGCCATGGACGGAGCGGCGCGCTTCAACCAGCGTGACTCGCTGGCCACCATCCTCATCACCGCCATCAACATTATTGCCGGTTTGCTGATCGGCACTCTGCAGCAGGGTGTCGAGTTGGGGGAGGCGGCGCGCACTTACACCGTGCTTACCGTGGGCGATGGGCTGGTCACGCTGATCCCGTCCTTGCTGGTCTCTGTGGCTGGCGGCATCACGCTCACCCGCGCCAACTCGGCAGGAATGCTGGGCGGCGAGATCCGCCAGCAACTGCTGGGCCGTCCCGCCACGCTCTATCTGGCCAGCCTGGTCTCCGGAGCCATGTGCCTGATCCCGGGGCTGCCCAAGTTTGCTTTTGCCACGGTAGCCCTGGCGCTCTACTGGGGCGGTCGCCGCCTGTCGGCGAATCCTCCCGCGCCGCCGGCGCCGGAAATCGCCCCCGGCGATAAGAAGAAGGCGGAACCGGGGCAGGCCTCCGATCTCGCCGCTCTTCTACGTCTAGAGGATCTCACCCTCGAGATCGGCTTCCAACTGATTCCGCTGGTGGACGAAAAGCAGGGCGGACAACTCCTGAGCCGGGTTCGCTCGCTACGCCGCCACCTCTCCTCGGAGATGGGCTTCCTGGTACCTCCCGTACATATCTCGGACAACCTGCGTCTGAAGCCGCGCGAGTATCTGTTCTCTCTGCGCGGAATGGAGATCGGCCGCTGGCAGACCGAGGGCTCTCATATGCTGGCGGTTTCCGGGGATCCGCACCGCCGCCCTCTGGCAGGCAAAGAGGCGCGGGAGCCGGCCTTTGGTGTTCCCGCCGTCTGGATCGCGCCGGCCTTGGAAGACCAGGCAATCGCCGCCGGCTATTCGGTCGTGGATGCGGTCACGGTCATCACCACGCATCTGGGCGAACTGGTCCGCCAGCATGCCTGGGAGTTACTGGGCCGGTCCGAGGTCAAGCGTCTCTTGGACTCGCTGAATGAAAGCCATCCCAAGCTGATGGAGGAACTGGTGCCAAAGCTGCTCACTTTGGGCGAGGTCGGCAGAGTCCTCGAGCAGCTTCTGCGCGAGCGTGTTTCCATCCGCGATCTGGGTTCAATTCTGGAGGCGCTGCTTGAGACGGCTCCGATGAACAAGAACGTCGTCACGCTGGTCGAAGCAGCCCGGCAGGCGCTGGGAAGACGGCTGATTCATCCGCTTCTGGACCAGGAAGGCCAGTTGCCGGTTCTGTTGCTGGACGCCGCTCTGGAAGAAGAGATCCTGTCCACCCTGGCGCCGGAAACGGGCAATCGGCTGCTGACCTCAGCCGCGGCTCCCGGGGTCCCGATTTTGCGCCGTCTCTCCGATTCTTTGAGACAACTCATTGGAAGCGCCTCGGCTGCGGCACTGCCCGTGCTTCTTTGTCCAAGTCCGGCTCGCTATCACGTCAAGCGCTGGCTGGAACCCGTGTTGCCGCGCCTGTCGGTGGTGGCCGCCGGTGAGATTCCTCCCGAGATTCGCCTGCGCCCGGTGGGCACGGTTCGTTGAGAGGTGGGGCGATGGGCCAGAACGGGCAGGACGCAGCGAGCGAAGACGAACCGTTGACGGCGGGCGGGGAACAGCAGTGTGCGGCAGGCGGGCGAGATCGGGAGAGGCAGGGGACAGCGATGGGAATTGAAGCAGGAGCCACAATCGGAAATCAGAGTCGGACGCGCCGAGGTGCGGTTGGAGGGGGCTATCCGCCTGGGACGGTGGCGGGTCCGATCCTCAACGGCGAGCAGGAGCGGGTGCTGCTCGAGCACCTGCCGATCGTGCGCTTTCTTGCCAGGCGTATCCATGAGCGGCTTCCTCAGCACGTGGATATCGAAGACCTGGTCTCGGCCGGCGTTGTGGGGCTGATGGACGCCTTTTCAAAGTTCGATCCAGCCAAAAAAGTGCAGTTTCGCAGCTACGCGCAGTTCCGCATCCGGGGAGCGATTCTGGACAGTCTGAGGACGCTGGACTGGAGCCCGCGCGAACTGCGCCGCAAGGGCCGCGCGGTCGAGGAGGCCATCCGGCTTCTGACGGCGCGCGCCGGCCATGCGCCGGGCGAGGCTGAAGTGGCGGCGGAGATGGGGATTGCGCTCGAAGACTACCAGCTGTTGCTGGGCGATCTGAAAGGCCTGGAGATCGGCACCCTGCATATGGAGCGCAACGAGGACTCGGGCGAGGAGGAGCTGGCCTACGTGCCTGGCCGGCCCGAAGAAGACCCTCTCTTCTGCTGCCTTCGCGGCGAGCTTGAAGAGCGGCTCGCTGAAGCCATCGTCAATCTGCCAGACCGGGAGCGATTGGTGATGACCCTCTACTACTACGAGGAGATGACCATGCGCGAGATCGGCTTGGCGCTGGGGGTGGTCGAGTCGCGGGTCTCGCAGGTGCATGCCTCGGCAGTGGTGCACCTGCGCGGCGCCCTGAAGGATCTGGCCGCGCGCGGGGCCTTCGAAAGAAACGGGCCGCGGCGGACATCCGAGCGGCCGCGGCGCGGCGCGGCATAAGCCGGATGCGGCTGGGAATCGGCAACGCCAGGCGATATAGGGAAAGACAGAACGAGAGTCGCGAAGGGAAATTCAGTTGATCGAGAAGACGCTCAAACAGGATGAGATCGATGCTCTCTTCCAGGCCGCTCGGAGTTCGGCGCCGGACTCTTCCCGGGCCGAGGTCCGGGCCCGCATTGTCCCGTACAATTTTTCCTCGGCCGGACAGATCTCGACCGAGCAGTTGCGCGCGATCAGCATGCTGAACGATCTGTTTGCCCGCAACCTGACTCACAATCTGGCCGCTTGGCTGCGCACCCGCTTTCAGGTCAACCTGGTCTCGGCCGAGCAGATTCAGTTCAACGAATTCCTGCTTCGCATTCCCGAAATCAGCTATGTGGCCTCGGTGCGCCTGGAGCCGCTGGGCGCGCTCTCGGTGCTGCAACTGGATCTGGGCCTGGCGCCACCCATCATCGATCTGCTGCTCGGCGGCGAAGGCAAGGACGGGCCGCTGCGCGAGCTGACCGACATCGAGGAATCGATCCTCGGCAGCGTGGTCGAGATCATCTGCCGCGAACTGACGGCGGCCTGGCAGCCCGTGGGCCTGAGCTTCAACTTCGAGCGCCGTCAGATGCAGACGCAGGTAGCGCGCGTCATCTCGGTCAACGAGAAGACCCTCTGCCTGAGCTTCGAGATTCGCATGCCGCACAGTTCGGGCCTTCTCAACCTGGCTTTTCCCGCCGTGGTGGCAAACACCATTCTGCGCCGGCTGACCTCGGACTGGGGCCGGCGCCGGCGCCACGCCGGAGACACCGAGGCGCGCATGGGAGCCGCGGCGCGCCGGATACGCTTTGGCTGCTCGCTGCAGTTGCCGGCCGTGCGCCTGGCGGCAAGCGAGGTTGAGAACCTCGAGCCCGGCACTGTCCTCTGCCTGAATCTGGCGGCCAACACGCTGCCGGTGTGGAGGGTGGGCGGCCAGGTGCTTTCCGAGGCTCAGCCCGTTCGTCAGGGTTCCCACCGGGCCGCGCGGATCGAGCGTGCTATCGCCGAAACGCCGGCGGCGGGGGTGGGCAGATGAAGAGCTACATAGAGTGCTGGGCGCAAGTCGCCGCGGATCTGTTTTCGCAGGCCCTGGCCGGGGAGCCGGAGTTGGTGGAGTCCCTGCCCAAGCCGTTTTCCTCGGGCTCGTTCGGCTTTGCCGCGACCATCTCCGGGGACGAGGAGGGGCGCTTCGCCATCCTGCTCGACAGCTTGATTCTGGATGCGCCCCTGTTGGGAGAGGGCGCGGATCAGAAGGCGGCCTGGGGCGAGCTGTTGCAGGAGACAATCAACGCCGCGGCTGGGGAGCTGCTGGCCAAGACAGGGAAGAAGTGCCGGGTAGAGAAGTTCGAGGAAATCGCCGCGGAGAGCAAGGTCTCCCGCGCCTTTCAGTTGAAATCGGGCGAACACTCCTGGACAGTTCTGATCCGCGACGAGGTGCGCGCGCCCAAGCGCGCGTCGGCTGAGGAGCCCGTCCGGCCGGCAGCGACTGCGCCCGCGCCCGCGCCGTCCGCTTTGAGCCCAGGCCAGGAACTGCTTCTCGATGTCGAACTAGAAGCTGCGCTGCGCTTTGGCTGCCGCGAGATGCCTCTGAGCGAGATTCTCGATCTGGGGCCGGGAGACGTGGTGCAGTTGGACCGCCACGTGTCGGATCCAGTGGACCTGATCATCGGCGACAAGATCGTCGCACGCGGCGAGGTGGTGCTTGTGAACGGCAACTTCGGCCTGCGGGTTACCGAGGTGTCCGCGCCCAGAAAGCGGCTGGAGAGCATTCGATGCCTATTTTGACGTGGAATCAGAACCGGCAATCGCGCTTGTCGTATCCGGAGGTTCAGCGGTTTGAAACCGGCGCCGGGGGAGTGCTGGACCGGGACAACCGCCGCCGGCCGAGCGGTGTCCCGGAAGAGACGCGGTCGGGAATCTTCGCCAACTGCGCCAACCCCGGCTGCGGTTCGGGATGGCTGAAGCTGTGGCGCAGCCGTTCCGCACCCGTCTTCGAGGGGGGCTGGTGCTGCTCGGCGGCATGCACGTCCGCTCAAGTTGAGGCTGCGCTGCGCCGCGAGATGGAGGCGCCGGGCAGCATGCAGGACGGGCACCGCCATCGTATTCCGCTCGGGCTTGCCATGCTCGAACAGGGCTGGATTACTCAGACTCAGTTGCGCCGTGCGCTGGAAGCGCAGCGTGCTGCCGGCGGCGGCCGGTTGGGCCAGTGGCTGGTGCGCCAGCAGGGCGTAAGCGAGCTGCTGGTAACCAGGGCGCTCGGTCTGCAATGGAGCTGCCCTGTGCTGGGACTGGAATTCCACGACGCCGAGGCGCTCACGGTGCTTTTGCCACGCCTGTTTGTGGACGCATTTGGCGCCTTGCCGCTGCGCGTGGCGGCGGGGAAGATTCTCTACATGGGTTTCGAAGCGCACCTCGATCCGGTGCTGGCTTTGTCCGTTGAACGGATGACGGGGTTGAGGGTTGAAAGCGGGTTGGTGCAGGAATCGCTGTTTCGCGCTGCGCATACGCGCATCTTGAATGGCAGGTTTCCCCGCGTGGAACTGATCGAGGCCAGCTCGGAACAGGCGCTGGCGCAGGCGCTGGCCACGCGAGTCGAAAAGGCGAGGCCGACCGAATCCCGATTGGTGAGGATGCACGATTGTTTCTGGTTGAGGATGTGGGCGCGTCCTCAAAGCGGGCCGCTTCCCGAGGCTGCGTCTGTCCAGGACCTGATCTGTTCCATCCGCTCCCATTGAGATAGAGGGGCGGCCGGTTCCCCGAAGTTTTATCTTCATGAATCTGCGTTGAGGGCCGATAGGCAATTTAGCAAAGGAGCCTGGGCATGAGTGAGATTCGAACTCTGATCGTCGACGATTCCTCGGTAATGCGCAAGATTGTGGAGCGCGCGCTGCGCCAGGCCGGTCTCGACCCACTGGTTGTGCACGAGGCCGGCAGCGGTATTGAGGGGTTGGAAATTCTCAAGGTTAAGCAGGTAGACCTGATTCTGTCCGACATCAATATGCCTTCGATGGACGGGTTGGAGTTTCTGCGCCAGGTGCGCGCACAGAACCTCGCGCCCGGCGTGCCGGTGGTGATGATCACCACCGAGTCGAGCGAGGAGCATGTGAAGCAGGCGATTCAATCTGGGGCGCAAGGGTATATCCGCAAGCCGTTCACGGCCGAACAGGTCAAGGAGCGGGTTCTGCCGCTGGTCCATGCGGCCTGACCAGAAGGAGATCTTGTGCTACTAAACGGTGTGCGGAAGGCCGCGATCGCGCTGCGGCGCGAAGGCGGCGGGAATGGAATGGAGCCTACGATGGCGGTATCTTTACGTGAATCCCTGCAACAGGTTTCCGATCCGCGGAACCTGGATGCGAGCGTGGAAGAAGTCTTTCAACTGATGCTGGGAGTCAACTGCAAGCGCGACGCCGGGCCGCAGGAACCGGAGCCGGAGTCGGTGACCGCGGTGGTCGGTTTTGGCGGGCTTCTGAGCGGTGCCTGCGTCTTTTCGACCGGCAGCAAGGGCGCCATGAAAATTGCCGGGCACATGACCGGCATGGAGTTTACCGAAATCGACGATACCGTAAAAGACGGAATTGGAGAGATCTGCAACATGGTCGCCGGGGCCTGGAAGGGCAAGGTTCCCGAATTAGCCGCCAACTGCGGACTTTCGGTTCCCGCCGTCATTACAGGCCGCGATTACAAGCTCCATGTCCAGGCTCCCGAGTTCCAGTTGCACCACCTCTACCGCTTTGGGGAATCGACCTTCGCTGTAACCATCGTCTGCGACGGCCTGCAGTAGAACCCCCTCGGCGAGGCAGAGCCGAACTCTGCCGTTCCTCTCGCCTCCGGTCCGGAATGAGCCCCAAGCTCAGTTACCGGGCCGCGTGGTTTCCTTGAACCCGGTCCTCCTCCATGCCCATTCCTAACAGACTCTAATCCTGCCGTCTTTCTCCCGGCACGTCATCTGCATGTTCTTCCAGTGGTTGGGGGAAGGTGCAATGGACAGCGGATATTACGCGGCGATGACGGGGCTGGTGGCGCGGACCCAGGCCCTCGATACGGCAGCCTCCAATCTCGCCAACGCGCAGACGCCCGGGTACCGGGCGGAGCGGGAGTATTTCCGTTCCGTGCTCCTGGGGCCCGATGCCGCGAATTCGCAACTGGGCCGGACGGTAAACAACTACGGCCTGCTGGGCGGCGACCGCCTGAGCATGGCCCAGGGCGCCTTGCAGCCGACGGGCAATCCTCTCGATCTGGCCATCCAGGGAGAGGGGTTCTTTCAGATTCAGACCGCCAATGGTCTCCGCTATACCCGCGACGGCAGTTTTCACCGCGCCCAGAACGGGCAATTGGTCACTTCGGCCGACGAGGCAGTGCTCACGGCCGCTGGCAAGACGATTGCCGTTCCGCCGGGCGAGGTTTCGGTGGGTACAGACGGGGTGGTTTCTGTTGCGGGCGGCGCTGTGGCCACCGTGGGGGTTGTCACCTTTGCTCCCGGTACCGAGCTGACCCCGGAAGGAACCAACCGCTACGTCGCGCCGGTTGGGGTTACCGCGGTAGCCGCAAAGGGTTTCACAATCCAGCAAGGATCTCTCGAATCCGCCAACCAGGATATTGTCCAGGGTTCGATGGATCTGATCGTCATGCAGCGGCAGGCGGAGATGATGCAGAAAGCCCTCACCATCTTCCACACGGAATTCAACAAGATTGCGACCGAAGATACCCCGAGAGTCTAGTCCGGGACGAGGAAAACGATGATTCGAGCCTTGTATACAGCGGCAAGTGGTATGAGCGCGCAACAGATGAACCTTGACACCATCGCCAACAATCTGGCCAACTCCTCGACCACCGGGTTTCGCCAGTTGCGCCTGCAGTTTCAGGACATGGTCTACCAGAATCTGATAACGCCGGGTGCGGCGCAGAGCCAGAGTACTGTCTCAGCCGGCCTGCAGATCGGCTTGGGCACCAAGTCGGCGGCCACCGAGGTTATCAACACGCAGGGAGCGCTGAACGAGACCGACAATCCGCTCGACGTCGCTATCGAGGGTACCGGGTTCTTTCAGGTCCAGCGGCCCGACGGCACCATCGCCTACACGCGCGCCGGACAGTTTCATCTCAACAATCAGGGCACTGTTGTCACCACCGACGGCGACCCGGTGATTCCAACCATTACCATTCCCTCCAATGCCACCGCTGTCACCATTACCCAGTACGGCGTGGTCAACGCGACCTTGTCCGGACAGCAAAATCCTTCGCAACTCGGTCAGTTGCAATTGGCCAGTTTTCCCAATCCCGGCGGCCTGGAGAGCATGGGCTCGAACCTGTTGCAGGCCACCCTAAGCTCCGGCGATGCGGTGCTGGGAAACCCGGGAGGGACCGAAGGTATGGGAACCCTTCAGCAGAATTACCTGGAGAACTCCAATGTGGACGTGGTTACCGAGTTTGTGCAGATGGTGCTCGCGCAGCGCGCCTATGAATCGAACTCCAAGGTCATCAAGGCGGCCGATGATATGTACTCCGGGGTCAACAACATGACCCGGTAAAGGGCAAACCGCAAGCGAGGATGGCCTGGCGCGAGCAAGTATCCGGGCGCTGGAGGGGGAGCAAGGATGAACATCGCGATGCAGGCAGGATGGGGGCTTATTCTTCTGGCTGCATGGGCTGTTTCAGCCCATGCTCAGGTGGCGGAGGGGCACCCAACCTCTCTTCGCATTCTTGTCTCGTCTCTGGCAGCCTCGGTTCCGGCAGAGCAACCGGTTCCCGGTGCAGTGGTCCGCGAGATCGACGATCCCCACAACGGCGATCATTGGCTGCTGCTGCGCGATTCAAGCCGCCCCGGCGCTCCAGGACGAATGGTTCTGGCATCTGCGGGCGCGGGATCGGATCGGCAAACAGAGTCGAAAGATTCTTCGCAGGCAGCCTCGCGGCAGGCAAATCGTGAACTGTCAATCCCGGTGATCCATTCAGGGGACCGGTTGATCGTCGAGGAGGACACTCGGCGAGTTCAGATGCGGTTGGAAGCCGTGGCGCTGGGGCAGGCGGCCAGCGGCGCGTCCTTGAATGTGCGCCTCGCGTTCAGAGGCAACGTGGTGCGGGCAATCGCCCTGGGACCGGGTCGCGCTGCCTTTGCCCAGGGAGCCGGGGTGCGGCCATGAAGAGAGGTTTATCGATTCCTGTCACGGCCTGCCTTTGCATGTTGCTGGCTGCCATGGTGCCAGACCATGCGGTGGCGAAGAAGTGCAAACCCGCCGGGGCCGTCAAAGAAACTCCTCCTGAAGATGCTCTGCGGTCCTACGTTGCGCGGGTGCGCGCCCAGCAGGCGGCCGAGGTCAGGACGGCGGGGTCAATCTGGAGCACGGAAGGCCGCCTGGTAAGGCTGGGCACCGATGCCAAGGCGGTCCGCCTGCACGACGTGGTCTCGATCGTGGTCACCGAGAGCCTGGCGGCATCGACCGACGGCCAGGTAAAGAACTCCCGCGCATCGAACGCCAGCTCGGGGCTGACCGGGTTGATCGGAAAGCTGAAGACATCCAATGCACTGCAAAACCTGGTCGGCATGACCGCGGCTTCCGGACTTACGGCGCAAGGGCAAAGCACCACGAACTCGAGCCTCGCCACCACCTTTGGAGCCGAGGTGGTCGACGTGCTGCCGAACGGAATGCTGGTCGTGCAGGCCACGCGGCAGTTGACCTTCTCGCAGCAGACACAGCTGATCAAGCTGCGCGGGCTGGTGCGCCCCGAAGATGTAAGCGCGCAGAACGAGGTCCAATCGACGGCCATGACCGATCTCGAACTCGAAGTGACGGGCAAGGGCATCGTCAATGACTCGACCTATCGGCAGAACCCGGTGGTGCGTTTACTCGAGAGAATATTGATCTTCTAACAGCACGGATCAGGTCTGCTCTAACTGGAACGGGCGGTACGGATTGCGTACGGGGAAGCAGGGAATTGTGAGCAGCGAATGGTGCCGGGGATTGTCGATGCGAAGGACGGATTGGAAGATCCTGAAAGTTCGGCATGCCCGCCGCATCTGGTGGTGGATTCAGCTTGCGGCGGCCCTGGCTCTGGCTGCTGTTTTAGCCAAAGCCGAAACATCGGCTCAGTTGGCCCGGATCAAGGATGTGGCTACAATCGACGGCATTCGCGACAACCAGTTAGTCGGCTATGGACTTGTTGTGGGGCTGCACGGTACCGGAGACAGCTCGCAGACCGTGTTTCCGGCGCAAACTCTTCTCTCGGTGCTGGAGCGGATGGGCATCACCGTTCCGCAAACCGGCTCCAACAGCGCCAGCAATATGCAGGTGAAGAATATGGCCGGGGTCTTCGTTGTGGCAACGCTGCCACCCTTCAGCCAGCCTGGTTACAAGCTCGACATCACGGTCTCTTCGGCCGGCGATGCACGTTCTCTTGAAGGGGGCATCCTTCTGATGACCCCACTCTACGGTCCCGATGGTCAGATCTACGCCGAGGCGCAGGGCGCGCTGGTGCTGGGCGGCTACATGGCTGCCGCCGGGGGCACCAGCCGGCAGATGAACCACCCCACCACGGCGCGGATCCCGGGCGGCGCCCTGGTCGAGCGTCCGGTTCCCTTTGACCTGAAGAATCTGCGCAAGGTCACTGTGGTGCTGAACGATGCCGACTTTCACACCGCCGAGCGCATGGCCGCGGCCATCGACCGCGCGTTGGGCTCCGAGCGCGCGAAAGCCGTCGATAGCCGCAGGGTTGAAATCGCCGCCAAGTTGGACGAAGACATCGCGGCCCTTCTGGACAAGGTCGAGTCGGTCGAAGTGGAAGTCTTTCCCAAGGCGCGCGTGGTGGTGAATGAGCGCACCGGAACCGTCGTCATCGGGGGGACGGTTCGCCTGCAACCGGTCTCCATCCTGCATGGCGGTCTGTCGGTCAATGTCATCTCTGAGACTGAAGTCTCCCAGCCCGCCCCCTTCTCTTCAGGAACGACTCAGGTTGTGCAGCAGACCAGTGTGCAGGCTCAGGACCGGCCGGTAAACCGCATCGAGTTGAAGGAAGGGGCAACGGTGGAAGATTTGGTTCAGGAATTGCAACGGACAGGAGCGGGGGCGCGGGATGTGATCTCGATCCTGCAGGCGATGAAGGAGGCCGGCGCCCTGGAAGCCGACCTGGAGGTGCTTTGATGCGGACGACCGAGGCCACACAAGCAGCGGGCGCAGCGGCTGTTCCCCAGCCACGGCTGGTGCGCGCGGCGCACGAATTCGAGGCACAGATGATGAAGGAACTATTGAAGCCCATGACCGGAAACGACGCTCTAACGGGCGAGGATGAAGGCTCAGGAGGGGACGCGGGTTCCAGTGGCGCATTGGGCGAGTTCGCTTCTGAAGCTCTCGGACAGGCATTAAGCCAGAGGGGCGGATTCGGGATTGCCAACAGCATTGTGCGGGATCTCTCCCATTCCGGTAATCAGAACAAAACCGGGAAGGTAACCTGAAACCAGCACGAGAATACCGTAATAAGAGCGCCTAAATGACTAGAGTGATTAGCAGGGAAGCCGATAAACCCACTAAGGAGCAATGCACATGGATATTCGCAACAGTCTGGATGGATTGAGGTCGCTGTTGGGGGTGAATCCGGCGGCTCAGCCAGCAACCGGAGCAAAGAGCAGTGCAACCACAACCGGGAGTGCGCTGGTCAGCGATCAGGCGACTCTGAGCAGTGCCGGAAGCGAGGTGTCGCTGACGGCTGGCGAAGATGGTGTGCGCGCCGACAAGGTTTCCAGCGTACAGGCGGCGCTTGCGGCCGGAACTTACAACGTGCCGGCCTCCGCCGTGGCGTCCAAAATAGTGGCCGCGATGCTGGGCAGCCAGCAATAGCAAGAAGCCGGGTTGGGCGAAGCTGGTTGAACCGGAGCTGGGTTGAAGAACCTTGCCAACAGGACTGGGCAAGGGAATTGGACGAGCAGTTAAGAGTTGGCCAACGACGCCGGAAAGTGCAGCCTTGGAGCAGTGAAAGGGAAGCGGGTCATGCGGGCAATAGGAACGCTCAGGGAGCATCCGGAACTGAAGGCGCTGGTTGTGGAAGCATCGCAGGCACTGGCGCGTCTGGATCCTGACCGCCTGGAAGAGCTTGCCTTCTCGTGCCAGGCCCTGAACCGAAGCCTGACGTCCATGAGCGGGAATGGGCGCGAGGCATTGGCCCGCCAGTCCCGTGAGGCCGCGGTGGATATGGCGGTCTTCGCGAGAGTGTTGGAGGCGACGCAGGCCAATCTGAGCGTGATGAACCGGCTGCGCGATCTGCGAGCCGTACGGCTGGAATACGCCGAACGGCAGACGCGGCAACAGGTAATACGGTGAGCGTCAATGGGAACAATTAGCTCCGCATTGAACATGATGTCGCAAACTCTCGACGCGGACCAATCCGCGCTGAATATTGTCGCGAACAATGTTGCCAATGCAAACACTCCCGGATACACGAAGGAAACGCCCACCTGGCAGGAGAACGACCCCATCCTGATCAAGGGGACGTTGGTCGGGGACGGGGCTACACAGACCGGTGCGGAATCCCAACGCGACCGCGTACTCTTGGAGCGCCTTGACCAGCAGCAGCAGTTGGCCTCGGCCTCCGGTTCGCGTCTGACGGCGCTCGACTCTATCCAGGCGCTGTTTACGCCGGACTCAGGTTCGACCAGCTCAACCGCGGGAGATATTGGCAGCGATATCACTGGGTTTTTCAAATCCTTTTCGTCGCTTGAAGCCGATCCCACCGACAGCTCACTGCGCACGAGTGTTCTTTCTTCGGCGTCTACGCTGGCGAACGATGTTTCGAGCGCGGCGAAGAGCCTGAATGAGCAGCGCTCGGGATTGGACCAGGATGCGATCGGGGTGGTCAGCCAGGTGAACGCGCTAACCGGCGCGATTGCGCAACTGAATACGCAGATTCAATCCATCTCCCCGAATGCCGATGCGGGTACGCTCGAGGATCAGCGGCAGTTGGATCTGAGCCAACTCTCGCAACTGATCGGAATCAACCAGGTATCGACAGAAAACAACGGCCTCTCGATCACCACCACCTCTGGACAGTTGCTGGTTTCCAACGGGTCGAACTACCAGATAACGAGCGGATCGGTGTCAGGAGTTACACATTTTTTTGTTGGGTCGGCGGATGCGACCGCGCAGTTGGCTTCAGGAGGCGGCTCGCTGGGCGGAGATCTCACGGCGCGCGACACGGACATCCCCAACACCCTTGCCTCGCTCGATCAATTGGCTTACTCAATAACAACCAAGACCAATGCGCAGAACAATGCGGGGACCGATGCGAATGGCGCGACCGGAGCCGCCGTCACTTCCTCCACAACCGGTGCTTGGACTCTGGATATCTTCTCTCCGCCGCCTACGCTGGTGGCGAACACCTCATCTGGCGGCACGGACGTGTCGGGCTGCGCAGCGGCGATGAGTGCCGTCATGACCGATCCGGATCTGGTAACTGCCGCCTCTTTGGGCCAGGGAACAGGCGACAATTCGAACGCGATCGCCATGGCGAGCCTGGCTAGCCAGACGATCGTGAACGGACAAACCCCAACGAATTTCTACTCGAACTTTGTGTCGACGCTGGGGTCCACCGTCTCCAATGTGCAGACCGAAAACACGGCGCAGACCGCCTCCGTCACCCAATTGCAGACGCAGAGCAACGCGCTCTCCAGCGTCAATCTCAATGACGAAGCGGCTGCGCTCACAACCATGGAACGCAGCTACCAGGCGGCCTCGCAGATGTTTGCGATCCTGAACACGGTTATGGCCTCAGTCTTGAATCTGGGAGAGCAGGCGACCGTCACCTAAAGCAAATTGCCAGGCTCGCATGCCGGCGCATGCGCATTGCAATCGAAAGGACATCCGGTCTGGAGGAGCAAAGAAATGCGAGTGGATCCAACGTATCTATCGAGCCTGACGACATCTCTTGATCAGACACAATCCAGCCTCCAGCAGTTGACCTCCGAGCTATCGAGCGGCGTGCGCGTGACCTCGCTCAGCACAGATCCAGTGGCCTCCGGCCAGAATGTGCTGCTGCTCAACCAGATGCAGCAGGATGACTCATTCACTCAAAGCTCAAGCCTTGTTAAGGGACAGCTTCAGGTGGCCGACTCAGCTCTTGGGAGTGTGGTCTCACAGCTTACGCAGGTTATTACCTTGGCTACGAGCGCCAATAACGGCACCATGAATTCCAGCAATGTAAAGTCGATCTCCAGTCAGATTGCGGGAATTCTCGGCGAGATAACCACGCTGGCAAACACCAGCTATCAAGGGCAATACATCTTTGCCGGAGGGCAGACATCCACTGCGCCGTTTTCCACTTCGACGGCCACCTCGCCTGCTGTCACCACCTACAGCGGCGACGAGAATATCAATTACCTCCAGATGCCCAATGGCGGAAAAATACAGTTGAATGTTCCCGGCGACCAGATCTTCCAGGGTAGCGGTTCGAACAGTGTCTTTGCGGCGCTCAATAGCCTTGTGGCCGACTATGCAAGCGGCGCCGTCAACACGACCCAGGCCGTAGCCGACACCAACGCCGTGAGTACTGCATTGAACTACGTTTCCCAACAGCGCGTGACGATCGATAACTCCATCACCCACCTGACGTCCGCCACAGACGCCGTTGCCAGTGAGCAGACCCAATTAACCGCCGCGCAAACCACCCTGATGCAGGCCGATTATGCCAGTGTCTCCACGCAGCTCACTCTGGCGGAGACACAGCAGACGGCGCTCGAGAGTGTGATCGCGCAATTAGGGTCCACATCAAATAGTCTGTTTAGTAAGATTTAAGGGAGTTTCTTAAAGTTGCTCGGCCAGTGTAACTGAGTCTCGTATCCACCCATTCATGTTTTCGGCTAAGCGTGTGCAAACCGATTTCGTCTGGCCCGTCTATACTCAAACGAAAAGGACACGCCTTGTTAGCTCCTCTTCGTTTTCTATGGAATGCGACTCGCGGCCATCGGCTGGCCCCGTGGCGAAGCGAATACATCCGTTGGCGGGTAGAGACTTACTCCGGGCAACGTGCCGAGACCTTGACGATCAAGAGCATCATGAGCTTTGTATGGGCCTCGCGTTGGGAGCTGTTGAGTTTTCTTGCTTGGACTGGCCGGCTGGAGCGAGAGGCACGCAAGCGGGCTTGAAGTCGCTTTCAAGTTCTCAGGCTATTAGCTTGGCAGTTCCTGCATAGTCTTCAATTGTCTCGGACCAGTTGTTCAACTGCCAACAACTGATAGCAGATAACGGATGATTGCTCTCTGGAGTCTTTTCTGGCATGAGATCTGTATTACCCTGTTTGGCGCTCTGCGCGTTCGTTTCGTCGCTGCCGGCGGCATCGCAGCAGTTACCTCCCATCGAACCTCCTCAATCAATGCCAACCGCCAATTCCGATACCACAACCTTGCGTGTGACAGCCACTGAGGTGCTGGTGCCAACTCTGGTAGAGAAACGCGGTGGCGGAATCCTCTACGGCCTGAAGCAGGGCGATTTTGTCCTTGAAGACAATGGCGTGCCGCAAAAGATTCGCGTGCAGGAGGAGATGGACACCGCGCCGGTGGCGTTGGTTGTTGCTGTTGAGCAGGGCGGCGTGAGCGTGCTCGAATTCGACAAACTGGCCAAGCTTGGGCCTTTGCTCGATCTGTTTTTGACAGACCCCAAAAGCGAAGCGGCTCTGATGGGATTCGATTCAAAGCCTCATTTGATTCGCGATTACACGCACTCCAGCGAGGCCATCAACGATGCTCTCAATCATCTGGAGCCGGGCGATGGTGGAGCGGCGATCCTCGACACCATTAGCTCCGCCGTCGATCTGCTTGAGACCCAGCCCAAGGAGTTCCGCCGCGTCCTGCTTCTCATCAGCGAGGAGCGCGACCATGGCAGCAAGCACACCAAGGTCGCGCAATTAATTCAGAAGATTGGCGGTTCTGATGTGCTGGTCTTGAGCGTGTCCTTTTCGCCTGCGCGTGCCGAACTCCTCCACGACGTGAAGGACGACTTGGTCGGCAATGGTGACCAGCCCACAATGAACATGGTTTCGACCTTGATCATGGCCGTTAAAGCGTTTAAAAAGAATGTGAATAAAGAGATTTCCAGAATGAGCGGAGGCGAGTACACCACGTTTACGGGCGACAAGCGGTTTGAGGAGCGCGTAGTCGATGCAGCCAAACATATGCGCAACCGCTATCTGATCACCTTTAGCCCTTCGGACCCATCCCCTGGCTTGCACACCATCCGGGTGCGAACCGCGCAGGACTACGGCGCCCGGATCGTTGCGCGGGCCAATTATTGGTCGGCCCCGCAGCCATGAGCTGTGTCTTATTGATCCGGCAACTAAACACTGTGTGGGTGCCCCATCCTTTCCCGCGTTTTGTGCGGGAAAGAGTAGGAAGGGATAAGCCGAAGTTTTGAAAGGGCACAGCTTCAAAGCCTGCCCTGAGCGGAGTCGAAGGGTGCCGCAAATGCCGCAAAATCAACGAGGGCTTTACAGGCTGCGGAAAAACTCGTTCTGTGTACAGAACCTAAAGGCTTTGTAACAGGGCACGACTTCAGTCGTGCCGCAAACCCAGCAAAATAAACGCGGGCTGGTAGGGGTGGGTTTTAACCCACCCATTTATCCCTTGCAGAATTCGTCTTCACCTAAAAACCAAAATCAGCCCTTTTTCCGCAGCCTGTTTATCCCCTGAGGCAATGCTCGACATGGAATAAGACTTAATCAGAGGTTCTTAAAGGAACTGTTCGATTCCGTGTGACATTTGCAGGCTTCGCTGGAACGCCTATTTCCAGGTATCGGCCAGCTTCTGGACACAAGGGGTTTACTTTCAGGTTCCGGCCAGCAGGCCCATGGCGCAGGGCTGCGCGTTCATGGTAATCTCACACTAGACACTTAAGAAGTGGACCTGAGAAGACAAGAGGAGTAACTGACGCCGTGCTGGCGACTGCTAAGAAAACCGACCTGATCGAACGTTTCCGCACTCACGATACGGACACCGGTTCACCGGAAGTCCAGATCGCCATTCTGAGTGAGCGGATTGGTGAACTGACCGAGCACTTCAAGACCCACAAGAAGGATCACGCTTCACGGCGTGGCCTCCTGCAGTTGGTCAGCAAACGCCGCCGCCTGCTGGATTACCTGAAGACGCATGATTCCGATCGCTATCGCGACGTAATCGGCAAACTCGGTATCCGCAAGTAATCAGAAAGCTGACTTTGACCCGGAAGCGCCCAGACCGGAAATTGGTCACGGCTCCTGTTCCACCCAGAACTTGGGGCCATGGTGTACCTGGCGAACGCAACCTGCTGCCAGGGACGGCGCACAGCTATCGTCTGTGTGCTGTCCCGGCGCGGCATAAGTTACACAAGCCGACAGTGCTCGCGCTTCTGAGCGCTGACCGCTCTGTATCGCTTGCCGTTTCAGGCGCCGGAATCACCGCCTTTATTTCCGCACCCTCCGCAGCATTCCCCCCACAAGTTTCCCAAGCGAAAAAAACGAAAAGAGGACTCTATGTCTACCAAGCATGAAGTAGCTGTCGAGCTTGCCGGCGGCAAGCGGCTGGTCTTTGAGACCGGGCGCATGGCCAAGCAGGCTTCTGGCGCCGCACTGGTGACCACTGGCGAAACAGTTGTCCTGGCCACAGCAGTAGCTTCTCCCGATCCCAGGGAGGGAATCGACTTTTTCCCCCTCACGGTGGATTACCGCGAGTACACCTATGCCGGTGGCCGCATCCCCGGCGGGTTCATCAAGCGCGAAGGCCGGCCCAGCGAAAAGGAAGTTCTTACCTGCCGTCAGATCGATCGTCCCATTCGTCCGCTCTTCCCTGACGGTTTCCGCAATGAGACCCAGGTGATCGCGCTGGTCTTCTCCGCCGACAAGGAAAACGACCCCGACGTGGTCGGCATCAACGCCGCCGCCGCGGCTTTGGCTCTCTCCGATATTCCGTTCAGCGCCACGGTTGGCGCAGTGCGCGTTGGCCGTGTGAACGGCGAATTCGTCATCAACCCCACCTATGCCGAGCGCGCTGCCACCACCGTCAACATCATGGTCGTAGGGCACAAAGACGGAATCGTCATGATCGAGTCGGGCGCCAAGGAAGAGACCGAAGAGGTAATCCTGGCAGCCATCGAGTTTGCCCATACCGAGATCAAGAAGATCGTTGTGGCAATCGACGAATTGGTTGCAAAGGCCGGCAAGCCCAAGCGGGCCTTCACCGCGCCAGAGTTCGACGAAGCGTATTACGCGGAGCTCAAGACGAAGATCGGCGATCGCCTCAAGGACGCTCTCGACACCAAGACCCACGGCAAGACGGAAAGCTACGCGCTCATCAAGAAGATTAAAGACGAGCTGGTAGCCGATCTGCCCGCTGACGATCCGACCGCTAAGAAGAAGCTCGGCACCTATTACGAGCACCTCCGCGAGCGTCTCTTCCGCGAGCAGGTAACCAAGGAGCACATCCGTCCCGATCGCCGCGCATTCGACGAGATTCGCGAAATCACGATTGAGACCGGCGTTCTGCCCCGTACACACGGCTCGGCTCTGTTCACTCGCGGCGAGACCCAGGCGTTGGTTACCGCCACGCTCGGCACCGCGGACGACGGTCAGCGCCTCGAGAGCTACGAAGGCGAGCAGCGCAAAAACTTCATGCTCCACTACAACTTCCCGCCGTTCTCCGTTGGCGAGACAGGCCGTATGGGCGGCACCGGCCGGCGCGAAATTGGCCACGGCGCACTTGCCGAGCGCGCCATCTCTGCGGTTCTTCCCAGCGCCGACGAGTCGCCTTACTCCATCCGCATTGTCTCCGACATTCTCGAGTCCAACGGCTCTTCGTCGATGGCCTCGGTCTGCGGAGCCAGCCTGGCGCTCTACGACTCCGGCATCCAGCTCAAGGGCTCGGTTGCTGGCGTCGCCATGGGACTCGTGAAGGAAGGCGATGACTACGCAATCCTCTCCGACATCGCCGGCGCCGAAGATCACTACGGCGACATGGACTTCAAGGTCGCCGGCACGCGCAAGGGCATAACCGCTCTTCAGATGGACATCAAGATCGGCGGCCTCACGCGCGAGATTCTGCAGCAGGCAATGGAGCAGGCTCGCCGCGGTCGTATCTTCCTCCTCGACAAGATGGACGCCGTGCTGGATGGACCTCGCCAGGAGCGTTCTGCATACGCGCCTCGCATCGAGACCGTGCAGATTCCCACCGAGAAGATTCGTGACCTGATCGGCAAGGGTGGTGCAACCATCCGTGGCATCATCGAACAAACCGGCGCCAAAATCGATGTAGACGACACCGGCAAGGTCAGCGTTGCCTCATGCGATACCGATGGCATGAAGAAGGCCCTGTCGATGATCAGCGACCTCACCGCCGTTCCGGAAATCGGGAAGACCTATCTCGGCAAGGTGGTTCGCCTGGCGGAGTTCGGCGCGTTCGTCGAACTTTTCCCCGGCACCGACGGCCTGCTTCACATCTCCGAAATCGCCGAGCATCGCGTGAAGGAAGTGAAGGACGAGTTGCGCGAAGGCGATCAGGTGATGGTGAAGGTTCTTGCAATCGAGGGCAATCGCATCAAGCTCAGCCGCAAGGCGCTGATCAAGGAACAGAAAGCGAAGCTCGTTCAATCGGCTCCTGTTGCTGAAACGGCGGATGCTGAGGACACTGTCACCGAGCCCCAGCCAGCCCCCGTTGCGCCCGTAAGGCCACGGAACGAATTCGATGAGCGCCAGCCGAAATCCAACCAGAGCACCATCCTCATCGAAGGCGGAGATGATTTCGACGAAGAGGGTGGCGAGGAGTTCGACGAGGAGACCGAGCCTAACTTCAACCGCGCTGAAGGTGCACCGGTACCGGCCGTCCAAGCAGCCGGCGCGGGACGGCCTCCGGCGAACAACAATAACCGTCGTCGCCGTCGTCGCCGTCCAGGTGGTCCCGGCGGTGGGCGCGGTCCCGGTGGTCCGGCGTAATCGACAGCATCAGCAGGAAACAAAGCAACGGCCCGGAGCTGAATTCCGGGCCGTTGCTTTGTTGCTTCTTGTGATATGTGAGACGCGACGAAAAGCAATCAATGCATATGCGGTCTTCTTCTATCCAGCTTGTCGGGAACCAGACTCCATCTCAACGTGTGGGAACAGTGCCGACACGGGGGGACGGGATTTCCCGGCTAAAAGTCCGGTCTTGTGCTTGAACTCATACATCCGAAGATCCGCCGCTATGCACAATCCCTCCGCATCGTTTGCATCCTCCGGAAAGACAGCAATGCCAAAGCTGGCGCCGATCCGCATCGTCCGATTGTCTAGTTCGAAGGACTCATTGAGCAATTCAATCAGAGAGTTGCCAACACGCTCGGCATCTTCGCGGCTTGTAGGTTCATGCAGAACAACTGAGAACTCGTCGCCCCCGGTTCGCGCCACGGTGTCAGACCGCCGAACGCGATCGGAAAATACTTTACCGACGTGCTTCAGCAGTAGATCTCCAATGTGATGGCCGTATACGTCATTCACTTGCTTGAACTGGTCCAGGTCGATCAGCAGCAAGGCTGTGTGCGATTGGGCCCGGCGAGCGCGCTCCAAGGCGTTGTCCAATCTGTCCTGGAAGAGTCGGCGATTCGGAAGACCGGTCAACTCGTCGTGCAGGGCAAGATACTTATTGTGTTCAATCTGCTCCTCAAGAACTAGCAGAATCATGCCTACGGCAACCACATATTTGGGCAGATTCCAGACTCCACTCTCAAGATGAATGTTGGGTAGAAACGCATAGATTTCCGGAGCAAGCACAAACACCGCTGCCCAGGCAAAAAATCCGGCTATGGTGATCAATCCGCCCGTTGTCACGCCCCTGTAGGTATACAGGAAGTGAATGCAGCAGCTAAAGTAGACGGTAAAAAGAACGGCGTTTAAAGCAATTTCCGAGCCGTTGCCCGATCGAAATTGAAAGATGAAAAGGAATATGGAAAGTGCGGAATAAAGTACAACCGAAACCCAACGCAGTGGATGATTGCCCGTACGCAGATTCAGCACAGTGATTGCGAGTGGCAACGCGCCGAACAGAGCCGCCGCAAGAGTCAGCGCCCAGGACACCTCAGGGCTAAACACGATAAGTGCAATATAGAGCGTATTCGTCCCGAGCAATGTGCTCATCATCCAACGACTTGAGCGCTCCGTGCGGTAGCGAACCGATGACCAAATGAAGAGCGTGCCTGCCCAGGTAAGAGAAGCTAGACCGATAAAGGTTGCAATGGCGCCAAATTCTCCAACGGCGGGAGCAAAGATGATTGCTGCAAAGTGCAGCGCGATCAATACCCAGCCTGTAAGCCACAGCGTTGAGGTAGACGCCGGACTGCGCCGTGCCACTGCCGCAAAGGCGCACGCCAGCAGCGTGACCGCTGCGAGATCCGGGAGTTTACTCCAGTCCAAGGCAACAACCTCAATCTTTCAAGACGTCCAGACTCTAGAATCGGTGATTCCCGCGAGATTGCCATAACGCTTTCGTGGCACTCCGCGCACTTCAGGGTACACTTCCGTAATACAGGGAAAGTGCAACTGAGGCAAGTTTTTGTTATACCGCTCGCCGCTGCAGCACTGAGCTGAAAACGTCTCCAATTCACCCCTGATGCTGTTATCTAACTCGATCAAAAAAACATGCATGGCTCTTCGGGTGCCTCATTCATTGCGAATCGCGCAGGCTGTGTACTGGGTTCGGCTCATCTGAGATCCGCAGCCGTTGCCACATCCATCAGCTTCGCAATCGAGTCGAGCGCTTCACAAGTGCGCGGTCGACAAAGGGATAAAGAATCCGCAAGGCTCTGCCGATAAGGAGAGAGAATCCGTCCGCGCTGGATTCCTGCGCGAATGTTCTGCTTCGAGGGCCAATGATCTCGCTGAAGAAATATCTGGACTCTGTCCCCCCCACAGCTCCAGCCTGAACAGTGAGCAGGATCGCAGCGGAATCCTCTCGGCAGCCATCGCCGCCTATAGCTCGGCTCTCGTAGTCATGGGCAACTGCAGCTTGGATGCTTGTCCCGGCCTTGGCGAGGGCCTTCAGCAGCAGTTCAGCGATCTGAATCGCAACTTGTCCAGCGACCTGAACCGCGAGACACTGCTGGCCACAGACCGGCAAGTGCAGGAACAGCTAGCGGGTTGGGGAAGACGCACAGCCAGGCATTACCAACAGAAGAGCGACGAGGTGAAAGAACTTCTCCTCGTAATGGCCAGGACAGCGGAATCCGTCGGCGCAAGAGATCAACGGTGCGCTGGACAGATCCACGAGGTCACATCCAGGCTCACGGCAATTGCCAGCCTGGACGATCTGTCTGAGATTCGTGCGTCTATTGAAAAGAGCGCCGCGGAGCTCAAGACCTCCATTGAGCGCATGACCGAAGAGGGAAAGGCCGCTATCGATCGGCTCAGGGAGCAGGTGTCCGCCTACCAGACGAAGTTGGAGGAAGCCGAGGAAGTCGCCTCCCGCGATGCGCTCACCGGGCTTCGTAACCGTCTGTGCGCGGAGAGCCTGATCGAACGCCATATCGCTGCTGGAGTCGCCTTTTGCGTAGCAATTGTCGATATCGACGGCTTTAAGAATGTAAATGACGAATACGGGCATCTGACCGGCGATGAGTTGCTCAAACAATTCGCGACTGAACTTCTTTCCGCATGCCGTTCGACGGACGTGACGGGGCGCTGGGGCGGCGATGAGTTCATTATTGTGCTCGACTGCAGCTTGTCCGAAGCAAGGGCCCAAACTGAAAGGCTGAGCAAATGGGTTTGTGGAAACTACACAATCAACGGAAGACTCGGCCCGCAAAAACTGCGCGTAAATGCATCGATTGGCCTGGCGGAACTCATCCCAGACGAGACGATGAAGGCTCTCCTGGCCCGTGCTGATGCGGCGATGTACGAACACAAGGCGGCGTCAAGAATCAACAGAAGCAACTCCAGTCAGCCAGCCTGATTGGTGTCGGCCAGCACGAATACGCCAGCTGAGATCGGCTCATGCCAGGCGGAAGCGCTAAATCGAAGGCTGCCAAAAGCCAAGCCCATTTCGGGATGATTCCCACTCCTTGTTCCCATTCTGCAATCGTCCTTTCCTATATTCACTCTCATCCCTTGAGTTCCTTTCTGCCTGGCGTGAAGGTTGAAGAGGGTCATCGATTAGCGCTTGTTAAGGCTGCTTACCTAGACCCCGCTGGAATCTGGACTCCTGTATGCAAGCCTGCATTGCGAGTTCACATCGCCAGTCAAAAGAAAGGCTGCCATGAGGCTACTGATAGCAGAAGACGACAAGGCGCTGGGATTGTTTCTCAGCCGGGGGCTAGAGGCCGATGGACACCGCGTTCGGTTGGCCCATGACGGTGGAGCGGCCGTCGAGGCCTTTCGCCAGGATTTGCCCGATCTTACCATTCTCGATCTGAACATGCCGGTTAAAGACGGTGAAAAGGTCCTCGAAGAGATTCGCTCGATGGACGCGGATCTTCCCGTGCTGGTTCTGACCGCCCGGCAAGAGGTGGACACGCGCGTCAGATGCCTCGACCGCGGCGCCGACGACCTGATGACCAAGCCCTTCAGCCTGCACGAACTTCGAGCCCGCTGCCGCGCGTTGTTGCGGCGCAAAAGGGAAGCGCGGCTGCAACTACGCGCCGGCGACTTGGAACTGGACCGGCTGGACCACACGGCTCGCCGTGGCAGCCTGTCGATCGAGTTGACTAACAAGGAATTCGCCTTGCTTGAGCACCTGATGCTCAATCGCGGCCAGTGCGTCTCGCGCGTTGAATTGCTGGATTCAGTCTGGAAACTGGAACCGGCCCAGACCACCAACATCGTGGACGTCTATATCAACTATTTGCGCCGCAAGCTCAAGGACCCGCCTCCAGGACACCTGATTCGCACCGTGCGTGGGCAAGGCTACGTTGTTCCTTCCGAGGCCGAACTCGCACTCGCCATCCCTCCGGCCGTTCTGATACCTGCCGCCGGGACTTCTTCAATTGTTCCAGTTCTTGGAGCGTAGTGATTCCCATCGATAAAACAGCCGCTCAGCGGTGAGGAGAATCTCATGCAGGCCCTTTCAGTTCCCGTCCCACCCTCCAATGTCCGCATCCGGCCACGCACCGCTCTGGTGGCCAGCGCCGATCGCAGCTTTCGCCAGAGGCTCGCTCAGATACTTACCGGCCTGCGCTGGCAGGTGCGCGAGGCCGAGGGCGGTGCGCAGGCATGGGCCGAAGCCGAATCTGCGCCGCCCGAGGCGGTCATTGTCGATTCGTGGCTGCCCGATCTCGATCTGGCCGAGTTTGTCAGCGACTTCAGAGGTTCCTTTCCCCAGGTGGATCTGATCTCCGCCGGAGGCGGATCGGCTCAGGAGAGCCCGCGCGGTCCCTATCGTCAGGAACTGCTCTATGCCCTTCGCCGCTGCCAGGATACCGATACAGCGGCCTGGAATATGGCGCCAGCGCTCGGCAATCCATCGCCGTCGCTCGATGACGCACGTCACGTCGCTCCATGGCCTGTTCCTGCCGCAAATTCTGACGGTGCTGCCGCGGTCTCCTCCACTCCCATGCACGGCCCCGCGACCTCTGTCCAGACTCCATCGGAAGCCCCCAGGTCTACTCCGGTTGCTACCGATCAACGCGCCCATTCGAACGATCCTGTTGCCAGCGACCGGCTACCGGAACTGATCGGCACCGCGCCCTGCATGCTTGAAGTCAGCCGCCGCGTCCGGCTCGTCGCTCCTCGGCTGACCCCGGTGCTCATCGAAGGGCCGACGGGTTCGGGAAAAGAACTGGTGGCCGAGGCTCTGCACCGGCTGTCGCCACGAAGCCGCAAGCCGTTTGTCGCCATTAATTGCGCGGCTATTCCCGAGGCGCTGCTTGAAGCGGAACTGTTTGGTCATACGCGCGGTGCATTCACAGGCGCGGTACAGGGCCGGGTCGGCCGCATTGAAGCCGCTGACGGAGGTACCCTGTTTCTCGACGAGATCGGCGAGATGCCCCTGGCCCTGCAGTCCAAGCTGCTCCGCTTTGTCGAGTGCGGAGAACTGCAGCGGGTAGGCGACAACGACACCGTTAAAGTCGATGTCCGGATTCTTGCCGCAACCCATCGGCCGCTTGCGCAAAACACCCTGACAGGCACCTTCCGCTCCGATCTCTACTACCGGCTGGCTGTGTTTCTTATCCGAACGCCGGCGCTTGCCGAGCACAACCAGGATCTGCCCGGTCTGGTAGAGCACTTCATGCAGAAGCTGGGCCGCGATACGCCGGTGAAGCGAGTTGATGCCGGCGCGCTGGCAAAGCTTGCGGCGCACGACTGGCCTGGAAATGTGCGCGAACTTGAGCACGTTCTAGAGCGGGGCGTGATTCTTGCCGGCGACGAGCCCCTGCTGACCTCCCGTGAAATTGACTTCGGAACCGAGATGAACTGAGACCATTCGCGGCGTCTGGCCCGGGCGTTATAGCAGAACCAGAGTTGGTGTATCCGGAAAGCAATGCACCCAAGTCGACGCGACCATCAAGAAGTGGCGGCCTCGTATTCACTCAAAAGGACACAGGGACTCTGGTTCTGCTCTAGAGGGGCTTGGAGAGAGCAGCGAAAGTCGGTCTGGCCCGGCGAAAGGAGGCAGGGATGAGCATTGGAGTCGAGACACGTTTGAGCGATCAGATCGCCCGTTACCTGGATCTGGCCACGAGCGAAGTAAAGCTGACCGCGGCCAACATGGCCAACATCGATACCCCTGGTTACCGGACCATGGGGATGAATTTTGAGGCTGAGATGCGTGATGCCATGGTTGGCCTGGATCAGGGGCAGGCTCCGCGACAAGTGCATGTTCAGGCCGTGGATGGGTTGATTGCGCGTCCAGACGGAAATGACGTCTCCATGGACCGCGAAGGTATGAATCTAGCCGAAGCGCAGTTGAAGTTCAAGACCGGTGTGGCTCTGCTTCACGAGGAGTACCAACGGGTCATGGACGCGATCCATTCCGACAAATAGTCCCCGTTGCCGTTTCTTGCGGGCAAGCATCTTTCGGTCAACCAATTCTACGCGGAAGAAGGTTTTTGCGATGAATCTTTTTGGAATCATGGAAACATCGGGCCAGGCCATGCAGGCCGAGCGGATGCGCGCTGAGGTCGTAGCCGCCAATATGGCCAATGCTGAAACAACGCGCACCGCCTCCGGTGGCCCCTATCGGCGTCAGGAAGTGGTGTTTGCCGCCAATCGCGGCGATCCCGGTTTCCTCGACTCGATCACCGCCGCCTCCGGGAGCGGCCTGTCGGGCTCGCTCGCCCAGGCGGCGCTGCCCAGCCTCAGTCTGCCTGGATCGGGAAACACTGCACCGGGGGTACATATCGCTCAGGTCGTCGAGGACCCCTCTGCTCCGTTAAAGCGGTACGACCCCGGCCACCCGGACGCTGGACCCGATGGGTATGTCTCGTATCCGGACATTAATCCTCTCACAGAGATGGTGGACCTGATGGGGGCAACACGTGCATATGGTCTTAATAGTTCCGCGGTCCAGGCAGAGAAGGGCATGATCGTCTCGGCCTTGGAGATTGCCAAATCGTGAGGGTAAAGGCATGAGTCACGAAGACGGCGAAGAAATTCGACAGAAGCCGGGAACGGGAATGGAGGAGCGATGCAATTCGCGCTGAACCCACTTACAGCCGCATCAGCCACGCTACCGAACCTGGCAGGCAGCGCTGCTGCATCCGCCTTGACTTCAACGGCAACCCAAACAGCAGGCCCGGCTCCGTTTGCCGATCTGCTGACGGATGCCGTGGGACAGGTGAACCACCTGGAAGATCAGGCCCGCACGGCCGTCGACGGGCTGATCACCGGTTCCGGCGTGGATGTGCACCAGGCCATGATCGCCACGCAGAAGGCCAGCATGGCTTTTGAATTGGCGCTCTCGGTGCGCAATAAGGCGGTAGCGGCCTATCAGCAAGTGATCGGTATGCAATTCTGAGCAGCGCCAGGCAGGCGCCGGATGCGGTGCATCGTCGAGACCGGCAGTGAACCGCTCACGGGATCGGTCAGGTTTCTCAAAGGACAGGAAAGCAACGGGACACAGGGACCATGGCCACGGGGACACAACTGGAAAAGAGCGCTCCGGCCAAGCCCGGACAACCGCAACTGACGGATCAGCTTGCCGGGCTCTGGGGCCGTGCACTCATCCGCTGGGCAGAGATGGCGCCCTCGCAGCGCGGTTGGGCGCTCGGTGCGGCCCTGCTGCTTGTAGTTCTGGCAGGCGGGCTGATCTGGTACGCCCTCCGGCCCGACTGGCGCACTCTTTATGTCAATCTGGAGCCGGAGGATGCGCGCCAGACCGCCCAGATGCTGGCCCAGGCGCAGATCCCCTACGAGCCAACCCCGGACGGAGCCGGTATTCTGGTTCCCGCAGCCCAATTGGATAAGGCCAGGCTGGCAGTAGCGGCCAAGGGTGGCGTCAAGAGCGGGCGCCTCGGCTTTGAGATCTTCGACAAGCCCAATTGGGTAGGCTCGGAGTTCGACGAGCAGGTGAACTACCAGCGGGCGCTGGAGGGCGAGCTCGAGCATACGGTGGGCACGCTCTCCGACATCGAGTCCGCGCGGGTTCACCTGGTGCTGCCCCACGATTCGTTGTTCC
>Ga0182027_10001385_pt1 | contig 40714 bp, 45 predicted proteins | sample 712E1DmetaG_FD_121300 | JGI IMG/M metagenome (GOLD analysis project Ga0182027, IMG submission 121300) | Permafrost microbial communities from Stordalen Mire, Sweden - 712E1D metaG (Illumina Assembly) | ecosystem: Environmental > Terrestrial > Soil > Wetlands > Permafrost | place: Sweden...
ATTTGCATTTTAAAAAAGCCATTTATGAGAAGAGTTGTAGTAACAGGACTAGGAGCCTTAACTCCTTTAGGTAATAATTTGCATGAATATTGGGAAGGATTAAAAAACGGTGTCAGCGGATCAGTGATGATTACACGTTTTGATACTGAAAAGTTCAAAACAAAATTCGGCTGCGAATTAAAGAACTACGACTCTACAAAGTATTTTGACAGAAAAGAAGCCAATAAACTGGATTTATATTCTCAGTATGCACTTGTTGCCACTGATGAAGCCATAATTGATTCAGGGTTAAACCTCGACACTGTTGATAAAGACAGGGTCGGCGTAATTTGGGCTTCAGGTATCGGGGGACTGGAGACCTTTTTTCTGGCCATTAAAAGTTATGTCCTGGGGGATGGGACACCCCGATTCAGTCCATTCTTCATCCCCAAGATGATCGCAGATATTGCAGCCGGATCGATCTCAATAAAATACGGTTTCAGAGGGCCAAACTTCGCAACTGTTTCGGCATGTGCCTCTTCTACTAATGCAATTATTGATGCCATAAATTATATCCGCTGGGGAAAGGCAGATATTTTCATTACCGGAGGTTCAGAAGCCAGTATCAATGAACCGGGAATTGGTGGTTTTAATGCTTTACAGGCCCTCTCTACAAACAATGCTGAATTTCAATCTGCATCAAGACCATTTGATAAAACCAGGGATGGATTTGTACTGGGAGAAGGTGCCGGTGCTTTAGTGGTTGAAGAATATGAACACGCAAAAGCAAGAGGTGCAAAAATATATGCTGAATTAATTGGCACCGGATTAACTGCTGATGCTTATCACCTTACAGCTCCGCACCCGGAGGGTCTTGGTGCTCGTAATGTAATGAAGCTTGCTGTCGCTGATGCCAATCTGAAGGTTGAAGATATCGATTACATTAATGTACACGGAACAGCTACTCCCCTGGGAGATATCTCCGAAACAAAAGCTATTGTAAGTGTTTTTGGGGAACATGCTTACAAACTTAATATAAGTTCAACAAAATCCATGACAGGGCACCTTCTTGGCGCAGCCGGCGCTATTGAAGCGATTGCTGCAATTATGGCTGTTGTTCATGATATCATTCCTCCTACTATAAATTTCAAGGTTCCTGATCCGGATATTGATCAGAACCTGAACTTAACACTCAACAAAGCACAGCACAGGAAAGTTAATTTTGCCATGAGCAATACATTTGGATTTGGTGGTCATAATGCTTCCGTCGTTGTAAAAAAAGCTAAAGTTTAGTGTCGCTATTTCGTAAAAGAATAAATGGTACCTATTTACTGGATAAACGGGAATTCGGTTCCCGTTTAAAAAAGATTTTGGGATTCAGTCCCGGAAACCTGGAGTTATATGAAATAGCTTTCATTCACCGTTCAGCAACCTTTACTCTTTCAAATGGTAAAAAAGTAAACAATGAAAGGCTTGAGTATCTTGGAGATGCAGTATTGGATGCAATTCTTTCAGATTACCTGTTCGAAAAATTCCCTGAAGCTAATGAAGGATTCCTGACAAAAATCCGCTCCCGGATCGTTAATCGCGATGTCCTTAATCAACTTGCTGTATCCATGGGGATAAATAAAATTCTCATAAGCAAGATAAGTTCATCTCATCTTACAAAAAACCTTTATGGAGATGCTTTCGAGGCGCTTATCGGAACTGTTTTTTTGGATAAAGGGTTTAAAAAAACAAAAAAGCTTTTTATAAAAAATGTTCTTAATAAATACCTCGACCTTAATGTGATAGTTAATACCGATTCAGATTATAAGAGCCTGGTTTTTGAATGGGTACAGAAACATAAATCAAACCTGATCTTCACATATAATGAAGAATATGATTTCAATTTGAAAAAGTCAGTATTCTCAACAATACTTTTTATTGACAAGCAGGAGTTCGGGGTAGGTCATGGTTCATCAAAAAAGGAGGCAGAACAGGAAGCGGCCAGTCAGGCATGGAAAAGACTAAAAGATAATTTCAGCAGTTAAGGATTTGTATCTCCTTTTTTTTCCTAACTTTATCAGTTTCAGGAATGAGAGATGAAGAGTACTCAAAAAGTCACGAGGGTAAAACTTAATATTGAACAGAATAATGACTACATCCTGCTGGGACTCGTTTCTTCCGAACCAGATTACAAACTCTCACTTTCGTTAAATAAAAAATTCAGAATTTCTCTTAAAAACATTATTCCTCTCAAACTCACCGGGGATACCAAATCTGAACTGGCATTCAGCAGATTTTCAAATAATGATGATCCCACGGATCTTATGTTTAGCCTGATCTCAAACCGTACCGGCAAAAACTTTCTTCTGAATAAGCTTAAAAACATTGATTATCTATTACAAATACAGATTTCTGAAAAAGAAGTCAACCTTAATAATATAACTTCAAGTCTGAGGGAAATTGACACTGTTACCGCAGTTTTTAATATCGATCTTAATACAATAAAGGATAAGAATTTACATTACCTAACCCAATAGAGTATGGAAAATTTGTATTATAGTCTGTCAGAAGAGGAGTTTTCAAAAGGAAGAAAAATCCTTATATGGGGTTTTGCTGCATTTTTTTTCCTGGCCGGAGTGTACGTTTTATTTGTGAGTCTCATTCTGGGGCAAAAAAGTATATCTCCTGTACTTTCAGTAGCTCCCTTGGGAATTAGTCTGGTGGTTTCCATTATAGCCGGTTTCGCTACTTTTAAAGGAACAGATCTGTTCTTTTCAATTGATAAAGATAAAATAGAGTACAAGTTTGGAATGCTCAAGCCTATGACACACTCATTCAAATGGATCGATATCAAAGAGCTTGTAATGCCTCGTAAACAGAAAAAAGTCAAACTGATTTTTAAAGATGGCTCCTCATTTGTTATCAATCTTACCTGGATTCAGAGAAAAAAATCGAGCCATATAAGGAAACATATCTTCTATGTTGCAAGAGAAAAGGATCTTAATGTCATAAAGGTCATGAATCTTTCAAGTAAAGGGTAAAAAAGAAGTGGGCCGCTATGAAAGCGGCCCACAGTTTTGATAACCCTAAAACTAACCTAACCTATGAAAAAAACCTCTATATCTTGTATTTCAAATATCGTGCCAAATCCTGTACAAATATATTACGCATTCCCGTGATAAAAAAATGATTTTCTCTAAATAGCTGAAAATTAACAATAATTTAATGAAAAGTTAAATTAAAAAAAATGCCTAAAATGCCTAAAGTGCCTAGAGTGCCTAGAGTTATGCTAACTCTTGCTTACTCAGCAATTGTTAAAACTTTAGGCACTTTTAACTTTAGCTCACTCCAAACTTTAGCTCACTCCAAACTTCTTACTGTTAAAGAAAGTTAAAGTGTGACAATATAAAATTTATACAAGTACTTTTGTAATTGTATGAAGCGGATAACCATTGTACTACTGGCCGTCTTTTTTTTTCTGGCTATTTCCGGGCTGATCCTTATACAATTATACTGGATCCGCGGAGCAATTGCTATAACCGATCAACAATTCCGTTACCTCGCAAATAAAGCTCTTGAGTCTGCTGTTCTTAATCTTGAGGAAAAGGAATTAATCAAAAATATCGTTGACAATATAGATCCTGCATCAGCAGATTCTGTTACCGCAATAGTTCCCGCTAATTCTACACTTGCAAGAAAGCTGCAGGGATATCAAACCAACTCAGCGCTTCTCAAAATGTACGGGCTTAATAATCCGGATAAACCAATTGCTATAACCAGTTCAGGTCATAAGATATTCATATCATCCGAAAATATCTCTCCCTTCTCCACGGATGAAACAACTGAACCATCACCTCAAATCACAAATTCAGAAATAACAGGAAGGGTAAGCAACAAGATCGTTTCCCTCGAGAAAATAATGGAAAAAATTCTTCGCAACACTCCAGATATAAGAGAAAGAATCAACCCTGAAAAACTTAAAGAGGAACTCCGGACAGCACTTAATAATGTCGGAATATATCTCGATTTTGAATTCTCAATCCGTTCAGGACGTTATGGCAGCATTTGGAAAACGCCAGGGTATAATTACAAGCCCGGCACAAATAAATTTATTATTCAGCTTTTCCCCAATGATCCCGTTCCCAGTCAGAATCAAATAGTGTTATATTGTCTGCAGGAACAACAATATAAATTTGAGAAAATCGGGAACCTTGGGTTCATGTCATTGCTTTTTACCCTTTTGTTACTGATCCTTTCTACAGGAACATTTATAGTAATCTTTCGTCAGAAAAAGATTTCAGAAATAAGGAGCGATTTCATCAACAATATGACACATGAGCTTAAAACACCTATTTCAACTATTTCTCTTGCCTCCCAGATGATGGCTGATAAATCAATACCCGAGAAGGATAAAAATATTGACAGCCTGGCAAAAGTTATTTCTGATGAGAGTATGAGACTAAAATTTCAGGTTGAAAAAGTCCTCCAGATGGCCATATTTGAAAGGATTAAAATGAAGCTCAACATGGTTGAAATGGATGTCCATGGCATTATTGATAAGGCTGTTGAAAATTTTGCACTTCAGATCAATAACCGTAAAGGTTTAATTAGTACTGACCTCCAGGCAACAAGGTCTCTTGTTTTTATTGATGAAATTCATTTTCTAAATTCAATCTCAAACCTTATTGATAATGCAATTAAATATTCAAAGGATAATCCTGATATAACAATCTCCACACGTAACAACAAGAAAGGCATCCTGATAACTATTGAAGATAAAGGTATTGGCATTAGTAAAGAAAACCTCAAAAGGATTTTTGACAAGTTTTTCCGTGTCCATTCAGGAAATGTCCATAATATTAAAGGGTTTGGTCTTGGCTTAAGTTATGTTAAGAAAATTATTGAAGAACATAACGGATCAATAAAGGCTGAAAGTCAGATAAACAAAGGAACAAAATTTACGTTATTCCTTCCACAAAACAGATTAAAATGAACAATATCAGAATCCTTCTCGCAGAAGATGACAACAATCTGGGCCTCTTGTTACGGAACTATCTTACCGCTAAAAATTATGAGACTGTACTGTTTATTAACGGTATCATGGCTCTGGAAGCATTCCCGACCGGGTCATTTGGCCTGTGCATACTGGATATAATGATGCCTGAAATGGACGGACTCACTCTTGCCAGAGAGATCCGTCTTTCAAAGCCAGATATACCAATTATCTTCCTTACAGCTAAAAACCAGAAAGAAGACATAATTGACGGCTTCAAATCGGGAGCCGATGATTACATCACAAAACCCTTTTCGATGGAGGAGCTTCTTTACCGTATTGAAGCGATTCTGAGAAGGACATCCTCTCCTGCTGTAAACAGAAAAGATGAATCCTATACTATAGGTGGGTATTTGTTTGATTCACTGAAACAAATGCTTGTTTTCCAGGATCAGACGATAAAACTGACTACTAAAGAATCTGAGCTTCTTGAGCTGTTATGCCGGCATGGGAATGAGATACTGGAGAGAAACTTTGCATTAAAAACCATCTGGATCGATGATAACTATTTTAATGCCAGGAGCATGGATGTTTATATTACCCGCCTGAGAAAATATCTGAAGAAAGATCCTTCGGTAAAAATATTGAATGTTCACGGGAGAGGCTACAAACTCATCAGCTAAAAAGAAATTGCTTTAATCAAGCTTTAAAACTGCCAGGAATGCCTGTTGCGGAACTTCCACATTTCCTACCTGTCTCATTCGTTTTTTCCCTTTTTTCTGTTTCTCCAGAAGTTTTCTTTTTCTTGTAATATCACCTCCGTAGCATTTTGCAGTCACATCTTTTCTGACAGCCTTTACTGTTTCGCGGGAAATAATTTTAGCCCCGATGGCCGCCTGTATCGCAATATCGAACTGTTGACGGGGAATCAATTCTTTTAGTTTAACGCACATCTTCCGGCCAAATTCATATGCATGTCCCCTGTAAATAAGAGTGGAAAGAGCATCCACCATTTCGCCGTTTAAAAGAATATCAAGTCGTACAAGATCAGCTTTTTGATAGCTTGTGTAATAATAATCAAAAGAGGCATACCCTTTAGATATACTCTTAAGTTTATCATAGAAATCGAAGACAATTTCAGCAAGAGGCATTTCAAAAGTTAGTTCAACCCTGTCGCGCGTAAGGTAGACCTGGTTTTTCTGAACACCCCTCTTATCAATACAAAGATTCATAATTGAGCCGACATATTCCGATAATGTGATTACCTGTGCGATTATATATGGTTCCTCAATACGTTCCAGATGATTGACCGGAGGTAATCCCGACGGGTTATGAACATCAATTTCTTCTCCCTTTGTTGTATAAGCCTTAAATGAAACGTTCGGAACTGTTGTAATAACATCCATATCAAACTCCCTGTCAAGACGCTCCTGAATAATTTCCATGTGAAGTAACCCAAGGAATCCACACCTGAAGCCAAATCCGAGTGCAGCCGACGACTCAGGGATAAATGATAGTGAAGCATCGTTCAACTGTAATTTTTCGATAGAGATTCTAAGATCTTCATAATCATCAGCATCAACCGGGTAGATTCCCGCAAACACCATAGGTTTTACATCCTCAAATCCGGATATTGCCTTTTCGCATGGATTTTTTACATGAGTAATTGTATCCCCTACTTTAACTTCAGATGAGATTTTTACCCCTGTGATAATATACCCGACATCCCCCACTCCCATAATATCGCGTGGGTCCAGCTTTAGTTTTAAGACCCCTATTTCTTCTGCATTATATTCATGATCGGTATTTATAAATTTGACCTTGTCACCCTTACGGATTGTCCCGTTCACAATTTTAATATAAGCTATAATACCTCTGAATGAGTTGAAGATTGAATCAAAAATAAGGGCCTGCAAAGGAGCCTCAGGACTACCTTCCGGAGGGGGAATACGAGTTACTATTTCACGAAGGATTTCTTCAACTCCCATTCCTGTTTTGGCACTCGCTTCGATAATATCTTCCCGTTTGCAACCTACAAGATCAACAATCTGATCCTTAACCTCTTCAGGCATTGCACTGGCCATATCCATTTTGTTGAGTACAGGAATTATTTCAAGATTATGATCAATTGCCATGTAGAGGTTCGATATTGTCTGTGCCTGAATCCCCTGTGTGGCATCGATAACCAGCAAGGCGCCTTCGCAGGCAGCAATTGAACGTGATACTTCATAAGAAAAATCAACATGGCCCGGAGTATCAATCAGATTAAGGATATATTTTTTACTATCATGAAAATATTCCATCTGAATTGCATGGCTTTTAATTGTAATACCTCTCTCTCTTTCAAGGTCCATGTCGTCGAGCACCTGTGCCTGGTACTCCCTCTCGGTTATTGTATTTGTCTTCTCAAGTAACCGGTCTGCCAGTGTACTCTTGCCATGATCAATATGAGCTATAATACAGAAATTCCGGATATTGTTCATCAAACAAGCTTGATTTAAATCAGGTGCAAATATATAAAAATATACAGATATGTAAGGTGGCCATAAATACGTAGAGACAGGTCTGAGACCTGTCTCTACAATAGAATTTATGATAGGATGTGATCCTACATCATTCCAGGCATCCCGCCACCCATACCTTGCGGAGGACCTGCCGGAGAATCTTCTTTTACCTCTACAATAACAGCTTCTGTAGTAAGGAACATACCTGCAACTGAAGCAGCATTTTCAAGTGCAACGCGGACAACTTTAACAGGATCTATGACGCCTGATCCATAAAGCTTTTCATAATTATCGGTTTGTGCGTTGTATCCATAATCTGCTTTCCCTGCTTTTACATTCTGGGCAACAACCGCACCTTCTTTGCCTGAATTGATAGCAATCTGACGTAATGGTTCTTCAATTGCACGTTTTACAATTTCGATACCTGTTGTCTGATCCTCATTATCGCCTTTGAGGCCTTCAAGTGCGTGTATTGCACGTATATATGCTACACCACCACCCGGAACAATACCTTCTTCAATTGCAGCACGTGTTGCATGAAGTGAATCATCAACACGGTCTTTCTTCTCTTTCATTTCAACTTCAGAAGATGCGCCGATATAAAGAACAGCGACACCACCAGCAAGTTTAGCAAGGCGCTCCTGTAATTTTTCCTTATCATAATCAGAAGTTGTGGTTGTCATCTGTTGTCTGATCTGAGCAACTCGTGCTTTGATCATCTCTTTGTCGCCTGCACCGTTTACAATTGTTGTATTCTCTTTATTTATTGTAACTTTTTCTGCTGTACCAAGCATGTCAAGAGTTGTATGTTCGAGTTTCAGACCTTTTTCTTCTGAAATAACAGTACCACCTGTCAGTATGGCAATATCTTCAAGCATCTCTTTCCTTCTGTCGCCAAATCCGGGAGCTTTTACTGCACATACCCTCAGAGAACCGCGTAAACGGTTTACAACCAGAGTTGCAAGAGCCTCACCTTCAACGTCTTCTGATATGATTAATAAAGGACGTCCGCTCTGAGCTGTCGCTTCAAGAACAGGAAGCATATCCTTCATAGTGGAAACTTTCTTGTCATAGATAAGTATATATGGATTTTCAAGGTCGGCTTCCATCTTCTCGGCATTGGTTACAAAATATGCAGAGATATATCCGCGGTCGAACTGCATACCTTCAACAACTTCAACTGAGGTTGTAGTTCCTTTTGATTCTTCAACTGTAATAACGCCTTCTTTATGAACCTTACCCATAGCTTCAGCAATGAGTTTCCCTATCTCCTGATCATCATTGGCAGCAATTCTTGCAACCTGCTCAATTTTTTTCAGGTCGTCGCCGATCACTTTTGCCTGTGATTTAAGATGTGCCACAACTTTTTCAACTGCTTTGTCGATGCCTCTCTTAATATCCATAGGATTTGCACCTGCAGTAATATTCTTGAGTCCGACATTGATAATCGACTGTGCCAGAACTGTGGCTGTGGTAGTTCCGTCACCGGCAATATCGCCTGTTTTTGATGCTACCTCTTTAACCATCTGGGCACCCATATTTTTATAGGGGTCAGATAGTTCAATGTCTTTCGCAACGGTAACTCCGTCCTTAGTGATCTGGGGAGCACCATATTTTTTCTCAAGCACCACATGACGACCTTTTGGTCCAAGTGTTACTTTTACTGCATCAGTCAGCTGATCAATGCCTTCTTTAAGAAGCGCACGTGCATCGATATTGAATTTAATCTCTTTTGCCATATCATTATGATTTTTAAAAGTTTGCTGAAATTAAGCTATAAAAAGGATATCTGTCTGTGAAACAAGAAGATAATCTTCACCATCAATAGTCAGTTCCTGTCCTGCATATTTACCGTAAAGAACAACATCACCTTTCTTTACTTCCATCTCTTCATCTTTCTTTGCTGTGCCGACAAGTATTACTTTACCCTGGCGTGGTTTTTCTTTTGCGGAATCAGGTATGATTATTCCACTTGCAGTTTTTTCTTCAGCTTCATTAGGTTTCACAAGAACCTTGCCTGCTAAAATTTTTCCTTTTAATTGTGCCATTTTATCTAGTTTTAAAGTTAAACATCATTTTCCGACTTCCTTGTTGAACATATTCCATGCCAAATTGAAAAAAATGTCATTTTGTGCAAGCTGATAAAAAAAGAGTGTCAGTATGTGACAAACTGACACTTTTATTATCTATTTCATTCTGACAAATTATTTCATGGGTTTACTCTGACTACTAGGCGGAGTTGTAGTAGATGCAGGAGGAACAGCAGTCGGAAGTGTTGGAATTGCATTCGGATCAACAGTGTTTTTTATCTGTTCTTCAATTCTTGATCGTCCTGAAACTGTACCGCGAGGTATTGAAGCAGTTGCGACCACACAAAGGATAAGTATCGCAGCAGCAAGTGTCCATGTCGACTTCTCGAGGAAATCAGCAGTTTTGCGGATACCCATTGACTGTCCGGCAGATGTAAAATTAGCTGCCAGCCCTCCTCCCTTGGAATTCTGTACAAGAACTATCAATATCTGTAGAATGCAGGCTATAATTACTAATACTGAAACAAAAATATAAATTCCCATCTGCTCATTTTTTTATATATTCTTTAACCTTTTCAATTTGAGACGCAAAGTAACTGCTTTTTTCCGGAAATTTCAAACTTAATTTTTCATAAATATCCATTGCCTTCGAATAATACCCCTGACTTACATAAATTTTTGCAAGAGTTTCTGTAACCAAACCACCGGCTTCTTCGACAAAAGGCTTAGAGATATCATCATTTGGAACGTATGTTTTATCCTTATGTGGCTCAATCCTGGGATTGGTAATAATGAATTTATCTATAAGCTCAGACTGAAGCAGCTTTTTAGAATTTTTCTCCAACGGTTCAGAGTCTTCCAGGCTTGTTCCTTCGCCGAGTGATATGATTGTTTTATCTTCATCAAGATCAAGTTCCAAAAGATCAGAATGCTCCGGAAATGAGAAGCCGGGATCCATAAAGAAAACTTTATCGTCAGAAGGAGAAGTATCTTCATCGAGAAGAAATATAACCCCGGCTGGTTCAATATTATCAGGCTCTGTAGCAATCATTATTGAATGAACGGGAGTCTGGCTGAGAGCATCCTGTTTTTCAATGAATTTAGATTCATCGGAGTTTTTTTCAATTTCATTTATCATATACTCACTGTTCTTTGCCGATTCAATAACAGTTTGCTGAGTATCTGATACTATTTCTTGTTTTAAATCACTATCATGTTTGATATCGATCTTCTCTGAATCAGAAGTATTTTTGGTTTTAAGGAGCCAGTATAATACTTCCCGGTCGCCGACATGAATTGCAGAATTCCTGAGCTGATTTTCGAATTTAACATCTGCATTGCTATACAAACCCTTTAACAGCAGCAAATGGGCACTCTGAAAATAAGGAAAAATGTCAATCAGCTCACAAACCTCCCCGATCATCTGCCGGTTAACAGGGATAGTATCCTCAATCATGTTTAAAAAGTCATTTCTGTTCATGTGAGTTACCAGTTAACAAAGGCCTGATTGAAAATATCTTCAACAAGCATATCTACTATATTATTCGAAAGATCTTGCTCAACCGCACTTAGGTCGAGGTTGCTGTTATAGTCTTCATACCTTGAAAATGTCTGTTCGAAACTCAGGTTCGGATCAATAGCATTTGTGAATTTAACTTTCAGTGAAATTGTAAACCTGTTCGTCGCAGCCTGTGCATCTGCGCCCACAGTAAGTGGTTTTGTATTATAATCTGTTATTTCTCCTTCGAAATTTACATCACCAATCGAGTTAATATATTTAAGACTTGTCTGAGCCTTGCATTTATCGATAAGAGCATCTGTTAAATTTTGGCTAAGCCCGGGTTGAACAATAGGAGCCCTGTTCTGAAAATATTGTATACTGAATGTTTTTGCCAAAGGAGATATACTAGCCCCTGAGAATGAATATTTTACCTTGCATCCGTAAGAAAGTGCCACTACTATAATTATTACAAAAACTGAAAGCCTGCACGTAGTAAGTCTGGCAGTATTTTTACGATTCAATTCCATATTCTTTAATCTTTCTGTAAAGGGTACGTTCTGATATCCCAAGTTCGCCGGCTGCCATTTTTCTTTTGCCGTTGTACTTTTCAAGAGCCTTTTTTATCATTTCCACCTCTTTATCGGCAAGTGAAAGAGATTCTTCAATTATCTCTTCGGTATCCTGTATATTGTTCATGGTCTTATGCGACGGGAAATCAACTGATGGAGTTTCAGTTTCATTATGAGTATTGGTATCTTCCTTAGCCTCCCTGAAAAGATTCTTAATAGCTCTCGAGTTGGTTTCCTGGAAAGTAACATCAATTTCTCCACGCCTTATGAGATCAAAAACAAGTTTCTTAAGGTCATTCATATCACTTTTCATCTCGAAAAGAATCTTATACAAAATCTCTCTTTCAGAAGAAAATGACTTGTCTTCATCTTTTCTTATAATAGCAGGGAGCTTAACCCCACCATAATCAGGAAGGTAATTGCGAAGGTTGATTGCAATAATTTCCCTTTCGCTTTCAATAATTGAAATCTGCTCTGTTATATTCTTAAGCTGCCTGACATTCCCTGGCCATGAATAATTAAGAAGAGTATTTTTCGCTTCGGAATCGAGTCTGATTGCGGGCATCCTGTATTTTTCAGCAAAATCAACTGCAAACTTTCTGAAGAGCAGAAAAATATCTTCTCCCCTGTCTCTTAAGGCAGGTACCTTTATAGGGACAGTATTAAGTCTGTAAAAAAGATCCTCTCTGAACTTTCCATTATCAATTGCCCTTGGTACTTCTACGTTACTTGCGGCAATAACCCTGACGTTTGTCTTCTGAACTTTCGATGATCCAACACGTATAAACTCACCTGTTTCCAGCACTCTGAGGAGTCGAACCTGTGTTGATAATGGCAACTCCGCCACTTCATCCAGGAAAATTGTTCCCCCGTCTGCAACTTCAAAATAACCTTTCCTGCTATCAGAAGCCCCTGTAAAAGAGCCCTTTTCATGACCGAAGAGTTCAGAATCAATAGTACCCTCAGGTATTGCTCCACAGTTCACTGCAATATACTGTCCATGTTTCCTGGTACTGTAACTATGAATTACCTGCGGAAAAATCTCTTTCCCGGTCCCGCTCTCCCCTGTTATTAGTACGGAAAGATCGGTCGGGGCCACCTGAAGAGCAATGTCGATAGCCCTGTTTAGGCCTTCATAATTGCCAATTATTCCAAACCTTTGTTTAATATTTTGCAGATCTTTCATTTCCGGTTTTACAATGGTGCGAATTTAAGGATTTTTTAAAACATTGGGAAATTCATTTTTCGTAAATTCGCAGCATGAAAAAAGATCCGATTGTTCAATTTGCCGGAATTATCCCTGCCCGATATGCATCTTCACGGTTTCCGGGCAAGCCGCTGGTACTTATCGGGAATAAGACAATGATACAAAGAGTCTATGACCAGGCCCGTAAAACACTCGAAATGGTTTGGGTCGCCACAGATGATAAAAGGATTTTCGATGCGGTATCAGATTTCGGTGGAAAAGCAATAATGACATCTCCCGATCACCTGAGCGGAACAGATCGTTGCGCAGAAGCTGTAACGAAGATTTATCGTGAAACAGCCAAAAAAATAGATATTGTGATCAATATCCAGGGTGATGAACCATTTATTAAACCTGAGCAAATCAATCTCCTGATGAAATGTTTCGTCGATGAAACTGTTGAGTTAGCGACACTTGTTAGAAAAGTTGAATCCGGAGAGGATGTCTTTAACCCTAACCAGCCAAAGGTTATTTTAGATTCAAAAGGTGATGCAATTTATTTCAGCCGCGCTGCAATACCATATATAAGGGACTCAGAAAAGAGTGATTGGTCAAAGAATCATGTTTTTTATAAACATATCGGACTTTATGGTTACAGGAGTGAAACACTGAAAAAGATAACTTTATTACCGCGCAGCTCTCTTGAAATTTCTGAATCACTTGAACAGAACAGATGGATAGAAAATGGGTACCGGATAAGAACAGCAGTAACAGAATGGGAAAGTATAAGTATTGATACACCGGATGATCTGGAGAAAGCAAAATTACTTTTAGAGCACTTATTTTAAAATATTACTAACTTTAGCACAATATTTGATAGAGATAATCAAAATATAATTTATGAAGAGAAGTTTACTCTTTATTTTCTTATTAATTTTCACCTTAACCCTTCATGGTCAGAAGGATACTATTAATCTTATCGGAGCTCCTGCTCAAAAAGACTTTTCAAGAGAAACTGGTAATGTGAGTGTAAGTATATATCCTGTACCCGTCAGGGATAACAGTTTTACTATAAAAACTAACAGGGATATCTCTTTTGTGAAGATTACCAACATTATTGGCCAGGATGTTTTCAGACTCCGGTATAATGACCCCCAGCAATTGATAAAGATCATTCTCGAAAATCCCAAAAGGGGAATGTACCTGGTTACGATTATTTTCAGCGACGGAATCAGAGTGGTAAAAAAAATAATGGTGGAACAATCTGAATAAAAATAAAATTTACTATTTTCGTCTTTTGTTGGAAATTTTTGGGGAATTATTCCGCAATTTATTACGATTATCTGAGTTTATTATTCAAGGTTGAATAAACAATCCGCTTAATTGATTGTTTAATTCATTACCGTATTGATGAATTGTCAAATTTATTAATAAATATATCTATGGAAGACGGTGTAAATGTATTTTCAATAAAGGATCTTGAAAATTTCTCGGGTATTAAAGCGCATACAATAAGGATCTGGGAGAAGAGGTACAAGATACTTGAACCCGACAGAACCGACTCAAATATAAGAACTTACAGCGAAACAGAGCTTAAAAAGATCCTAAATGTTGCATACCTTAACCGGAATGGACTGAAAATATCCAAAATTGCCAGGCTGGACGAGGACGAACTTACCCAGCAGGTAATGACAGTCAGCAGCAAACACGATGATCTGGATCAGAATTTTCAGCCTGGAAAAATTCTTATGTCGGCCATCAGATTTAATGAGACTTTATTCAAAGAGGCACTCTTTCCATTCATTAAACACCAGGGCATTGAAAATGCTTATTCCCATTATCTCCATCCTCTCCTCGAAAAAGCCAGAATCCTCTGGCAGACCGGAAGTCTCTCAAGAGCTCAGGAACAATTCGTCAGAAATACTATCAAACAGATCATTATTATTGAAGATAACTTACTTAAACCTGTTACCGGCAAATCAAGACCTGCTGTGGCCATGATTAATACATCTGATAATCTTACAGATAACAATTTTCTCTTTTATAAATATGCCCTGAAGAAACGAGGATTTGATGTGATCTTTACAGGAGGCATTCTTCCTGCATCCGAAGTAATAGAGATACATAAAATAAAACCTTTTGAATACCTTGTGGTAAACTCAAGTGCATTTGATTTTGCTGAAAAGAAAATAGGGTATTTCAACAGTATCGGAAAATCACTAATGATAAAAAAGATTATTCTTACTGATTCTCCTGAAGAGTTTGCAACTAAAAAATCTTACGATAAGTTGTTAATAACCAGAGATCCGGCCAATTTTATTAAGGCGATCGAGTCTCTCCTCTAGCTTGTTCTTTTCGGGAAAGAAACAGAGAGTATTGTTTCAAACATCTAATATTTAATCCATTACACCTTTCTCATTTTGATAAAATGATCTTCTTCTATGGAAAGATCGATGGTTGGAACTTTGACTTTTACATCAGAAATCTGTTTAAGAATACGTTCAGCAAAATACTTTTTCTTAATATCGGAGTCCATATTAAAACGATGGTTGAAGGCTTTGGTTATTTTAACAACCTCTTTCCAGGTATTAATTGTATTACTTTCAAGATAACATCCCGTAAATGCTTCCCATATATAATTTATTGCCGAACTTGAAGGATGCAGCATATCGTCATCATAGAACCTGTAATCTCGCAGATCATCCATAACAAGCTCATAAGCAGGGAAGTACTGCGGAGACGCTTTATGTTTAAGTAACTCATCTACTGCCACAAAAAGAACCGATTTACTGACCTGGTTTCCATGAGCCCCATCCTTCCAGTGTCTGACAGGACTTATAGTAAAAACTATCTGCAACTGAGGAAAGAGTAAATGAAGTTTGTCAAGTTGTTCTGTCCATAAAGTTACTATTTCATCTACAGTCAGCATTTTAGATTCAAACTGATCAGAGGGTATTTTATGACAGTTTGAAACAATCAGATCTGATTTCTTCAGCTTATAAACCCTTGCTGTGCCAAGTGTCACAAACAAAAATCGGGCGCGTTTTAAAAATTCAAATGCTTCTTTCGATCTTCTGTTTATTTTTTCGAGTACTATTGAAGGATCTTCAGATGAGAAATCTGTGTAGTGATAGAAACTAAGCCATGTACCATTATAATAATGAAGATCCTCCGGGAAAAACTTTTTTCCATTTGTAATGGTATCCAGAGTATTGCAAACCGATACCGGATTGAAAACGGTTCCGGCAGGATTAATCATTACCGGCATATGACCCATCTCCATCTGAGAGCCTATTGAGGAGGCGAAACATGAGCCAATGAACATCACCCGATCGTTGTAAGTGATTTTATTCTTAAAGGGCTCAAGAGAAAATGTGGTTCTTAGTTCCATGATACTTAAAACTATAACATATTAATTGTTCTTCCTGTTTATCCAGCCCATTATATATTTAAATACCTCATCTTTGAATGGTTCATTGTGTAATTCATGATAACCGCCATCCCATATTTTCAACTCGACCATGTTCGTTTTTCCTGCAAACTCCCGGCTGCCTTCAACTGAAAGAATCATATCATCACTTCCATGGAGGATAAGTGTTGGAACTTTAAGTTCGGAAGCATGTGTAAGTGAATAGTTTGCAGCATCAACCGATTCAGAGAACAATCTAACTGATATTCCCCCATGAACAAGAGGATCGGTTTTATACTTCTCCACTACAACCTTATCATGGGAAAGATGATCTGCATTAAGTCCCGTTGGCTGGATGAGGCCCGGAATGAGGTGCTTCATAACCGAAGCTATAAAAAGCTTAATCTTTGGAGGTTCGAATGCAAGACGAAGATATGGAGAGGTAACTATTGAACCTTTTACTTTCGGGTTTCTTCTTAAAAGGTAATCCAGGACTATTCCTCCGCCCAGACTGTGCCCATAGATATAAACCGGACACCCGGGGAAAGTCTGATTGCAGCTTTTGATGAGGATATCTATCATTTCTCCAAGCAGGGCGTAACTTTTTATATCACCTCTGTTTCCATCAGAACGGCCATGACCTGGCAGATCAACACCGGCAAAACCTATACCCTCTTTATTGAACAGTGTAGCCCAATGATCATAGCGATGAATGTGTTCACCAATACCATGCACAAATACTATTACTGCTTTCAGGTTTTCTCCGGGGCTCTGAATCATCCCTCGTAAAACCTGTCCGTTACTAAGTTTAATATTAAAATCCATAACATTTTTCTTTAAAATTACGAAAGTTGATCAAATATTGCATATATGCTTAAGGTAGAATTTTAATTTATCCTTAATCGAACCTTAACCCATTCTTAATCCCTCCTCTTTTAGTATGGTTTAAATTTGTAAAAGATTAGTTCTTTGGTTACTATGACAATTTTTAACAATAAGTATATTCAATTTAAAACAGGCATAAATTTTAATATATCAATTTATACACTATTTAGACTACATTGAGAAAATAGACTTTATTTAACTGAATATCACCTTTATACAAATGAATATTATTTATAAACGGGACAGAATATAACGATTTTAAGATATTAAGATTTGCATATCTTTATTTATTTGTATAAATTTGTTTCAACAATAAAAACTAAGAGCTATGACACAGTATGAATTTAACACCAGCCTGATAGAAATGAAGACAAATCTTCAAAGATTTGCAATGAGCCTCACCTCCGACCGTGACAGAGCTCTGGATCTGGTACAGGATACATATCTGAAGGCTATTACTTATAAAGATAAATTCGTCGATTACACCAATCTCAAAGCCTGGGTATTTACAATAATGAAGAATACTTTCATTAATAACTACAGGCGAAATGTGAAAGAGAATACCATTATTGATGGTACACAGGACCTCTATTATATTAACCAGCCGCACGACAAAGGGTTTATTTCGCCCGAGTCGAAATATGCGGAAGGTGAAATCGAAAACGCAATTGATTCTTTAAGTGATGAATTCAGAGTTCCATTCAGGATGCATATAGAAGGTTACAAATATAAAGAGATTGCTGATGAACTCAGATTAAAAATAGGAACAGTGAAAAGCAGAATCTTCTTCACGCGTCAGAAATTAATGCTAATGCTAAAAGATTATTCCAGATAATTAGAAAATTCAGAATATTAGTTAGTTAGAATAAGGGTTAAAAAGACTGAGATGCTCAGTCTTTTTTTATTACCTTCATAATCACCCCTGAAAGTACAAATACAAGGAATAATCCTGAAACAATCCATGCCCAAGTGTTAGGTATCTTCGATTCAGCCCACATTTCATATGGTTCAGTCATGAAATAGTCAGACTTAACAGGCCAGAGTAATACATGGCTGCTGTCTATGAAACCGTTGGTCCCGATCAGTTTCCCGGGCATTACAATCCTGACAGAATAATCTTTGAAACTCACAAAAAAGTATTTAGTAACAGATCCGAGAGCTGAATCTGCTTCTGTTTTATATTTCAGGGCATTTTCTTCCCCGATGAACTTTCTAAGTATAATTCCTGCTGACCATAAACTATCAAATTTCTTATCATTTGCCTCAACAACTTTAATAAATTCATCTTCTCTGGCTTTTAAAGATTCTCTTGTCATGTCTTTACCTGCTCTCTCTGCAATAAGATCAGAAAATTTCCCAATCCATTCTGAAACAATGTTTTTTGTGGACCAGAGATCAGTTTTATGTTTAACTGAATCCGCAAGAGCCCTGAATTTAAGACTATCCGGACCTGTTTCTTTTTCGTGTTTCAGGCTTTCAGGAGAATAAAAATAGAGGAGTTCTTCACTATTAAGGAAATCTTTCACAGGGTAGCCAAAGGACAACTGTCTGTCTATCCTTTCAGAGAATCTGAATTCAGTGTTGAACCATTTAAACCTTTTTCTAAATCCGACTTGTCTTAACATCCCTTTGTTAGTTCCTGAATCTGATTTATAAGCCAGGTTTATCTCATCGATATTTTTAAATTGCTTCACTGCTCTTTTAATCCAGGTAGTATCTCCTTTCCGGTTTATTTCAATCGAATCTTTTACGATCCAGGTACTGTCAAGTGGAACCTGAAAATCAGATTTTTTAAAAATATTTTTAAGGTTTCGCATCTCGATCTTTCTCGTAACGGACCCGTCGGGATGAACATAATTCGTCACTACTGTTTCAGGATCATCGCATGAAACAATGAACATAAGAATCAATGATACTATCAGTTTAATTGATTTTCTTTTCATGGCTTTAAAGATTAATTTTTGTGCGATTAGTTTCGATCTGCTTCTTTTCAATCAGCTTTTTCAGCTCAGGATCTCCTTCAATAATGTTTTCAAGTTCTTTATATTTATTCTTCAACTCGTCAACTTTCTCAAGAAGTTCTTTCATCTGTTTTTCCGAAATGGTTATGGTTTTAGAAGGGAATCTTCTCCCGGAATTCTTGTACACCATTAACAATTTCTCTATTTCATCTGTCGGGGTAGATACACTTTCTTTGTCATTAATAACTGTCTGTTTACTAAGCATTCCAATCCGTTTCAAAATGATTCCCTGCTGAAAAACAAAAACCAAAACCAGAAGAATTGAAGCGGCAATAAGTCCTCTTCTAACCCAGCCGATATAAACCCAGCCAAACAGGAAATCAATTATCTCAGGAAGGTTTAATTGGGAGTGATTAACTTTTGTTATCCTTTTAATAACCTCTTTCTCAATATCTTCGGTTGAATCTAACACTGGTTTTGATTCCCTGAGGAGATTCAGAACATTATCGTATTTTTCACTTTCCGGTTTCATAGCTATAGAAATTTTTCAATCTTTTCGGAAATACTTTTTCGTGCGTGATAAAGGTTAGCTTTAACAGCTGATTTACTTATACCGGTAATTTCAGATATTTCATCATTTGACATTCCTTCAAGATCTGATAATACAAAAACTGCTTTTTGTTTTGTACTCAGTCTCTCCGTAAGAATAGATATGATCTTAGAGATTTCGCTATTCTCAAGAGCTATAGACGGTCCCTCTGAAATCATGTTTGAAATAACTCCCCATGTCTGTTCATCTGCCACAAATTCCGGATTTCTTTTCCTCTTTCTCATCTCGTCATAGCATTTGTTAACTACAATTCTGTATATCCATGTTTTATAAACCTGAGATGTTTTGATTTTTTTAAGTTTTTGCCATATTGTTACCATCGTTTCCTGGACGACATCCTTAGCCTGATCTTCATTACCGAGCATCCTGAAAGCCACTGAGTAAGCAAAGGGAGAGGTCAGCTCAACAAGTTTTCTGAAATTGTTAAAATTTCCATCCCTGCATTCTTCTATAAGCTTTATATCTATCAAAATAATTTGTTGAATTGTACTAATAAGACGTCAAATTAACAGCAAGGTAAAAAACATATAGTAATTTTCTTCTTTCTTTCCTCATATTAATGTTTATCCCCTACGGGGAATCAGCTGAATCCTGCTATGGAGTAAACAAGTCTCCGTTTTAGAATTCGCCATAGGCGATAAAGTATTGTAGCAGTAAGTTTATCCCTTGATTTTATAATACCTCGTAGAGGTTAAAGAAATGTAATAATTCATAATTTTAAATTCGCAAATAGTTTAATTTTACCTTAATAATTAAACGATTATGCAAAAGATAATTACCCTCAGTACCGACAGAAAGAACGGACTGTACGATATAACAAACGAAGTTGTATCATTAATCCGACAAAACAAGGTTAAAACGGGCATCGCTTCTGTATATGCCAGGGGATCGACAGCGGCAATAATGATCCAGGAGAACTGGGATCAGTCTGTCCAGAATGATGTTATTTCTCTTCTTAAAAAAATGATCCCCGCAGGAATATGGGAACATGACCACCAGGATAATAACGGGGATGCTCATTTAAAAGCAGGGCTGGTAGGACCATCCGAAACAATTCCAATAATTGATTATAACCCCGGATTATCTACCTGGCAGAACATATTTTTTTGCGAATTTGACGGTCCTCGCGAGCGCAGAGAAATAGTAGTAACGATTATCGCGGACAATTAAAAAAGGAATCAGGAACCGGCCTTTGTAACAATTGTTACATTTCTCATAAATGGTTCATACTTTCTTCTCTCAATCGGGGAATTTTTAAAAAGTCTGTCAAACTGCTCCCTGGTAAGATTAAGCCAATCTTCAGTTGTCATGTATTTCAGTTCTGCGGGAAGCTCAAATTCCGGTGTCTTATGAGATTTTGCATTTTTATTCCATGGACATACCTCCTGACATCTGTCACACCCATACACTCTTCCTCCAAGTTTGGGAATTATATCTTCTGGTATGGGCCCGCGGTTTTCGATTGTAAGATTGGCAATGCATTTTCTTGCATCAATAGTGCCGTCTTCATTTATTGCGCCTGTCGGGCATAGATCAATACATAACCTGCAATTTCCGCATCCGTTTTCTTTACAGGGTTTGTCGTAATCAAGCTCAATATTCAATATAATTATCCCGATAAAGAAGAATGAACCTATTTTATTATTTATTACTATTGAATGACGTCCTTGCCACCCAAAGCCTGCCTCGACTGCCCAGGCTTTTTCTAATAATGGTTCAGAATCAACAAACGAACGACCTTCTATTTCATGCTCCAAACCCCTGATAAATTCAAGTATTAAGTCAAGTTTCTTCATTATAACATCATGATAATTGATGCCAAAAACATACCTGGAAAGGATTGGTACATCCTGTTCTTCCTGGTTATCATTTGTATAATAATTTAGTCCTGTAACAATAACCGATTTTGCTCCCGGAACAAGAAATTCCGGATTAATCCTTTTTTCAATGTTCTTTTCAAGGTAGATCATTCCACTATTCATACCTCCTGCACACCATTTTCTTAAAACATTTTCACGTTCAAGAAGAGGTCTTGAGGGAGCAATACCACAAAGATCTAAACCCAGGTCATAAGCCTTCTGCTTTATCAGCACTGAAAGTGTTTTATCTGATGAAGTGGTCATATACTGCTAATTCTAAAGAAATCCCAGTTCAAGCTTTGCCTCATCGCTGAGCATACTCTTGTCCCATGGCGGATTGAAAATAAGCTTAAGATCACAATCTTTCACACCTTTTGTACCTCCCACCTTATACTTTACCTCCTCAAGAAGTTCATCTGCCATGGGGCAATTAGGTGCAGTCAATGTCATGGTGATATGCGCAACATGCTCATCATCAACATTGATCTCATAGATAAGGCCCAGATCAAAAATATTAACCGGGATTTCCGGATCATATATGCTCTTCAGCACTTCTCCAATCCTGGTTTCAATTTCCAATTGTTCAGTCGGATCCATTTTATTACCTTATTTATTTTTTGCATTATAAGCCATCGCATATAACTTCATCTGACGTACCATCGAAAGCAATCCGTTGGAACGGGTCGGAGAGAGATTTTGCCTTAGTCCTATCTTATCAATAAAGTAGAGATCGGTAGATATTATCTCCTCCGGTGACCGGTTTGACAGTACTTTTATCAGAAGAGCTACAATACCTCTGGTTATTATTGCATCACTGTCGGCAGTGAAAGTTATCAGTTTATCGTCATAAACGGGATGGAGCCAGACCTTCGACTGACAGCCCTCAATAAGAAAATCCTTTATTTTGTACTTCGGATCAATAACAGGCAATTCTTTCCCCAGATCAATTAAAAGGTTGTACTTGTCCATCCAGTCGTCGAACAGAGAAAACTCGTCAATAATATTATTCTGTACTTCGTTTATTGTCATAATATTTCATCAGGCAAACATACTTTTCACTTTTTCGATCCCGTCAGCAAGTGTGTCTATCTCCTCTTTGGTATTATAAAAACAGAGTGAAGCCCGCACCGTACCATCAATGCCATAACGATCCATTACCGGCTGGGCACAGTGAGTTCCGGTTCTGACGGCTATTCCTATCTTATCAAGAATCATTCCGGTGTCATACTGATGTATATCTTTTATATGAAACGAAATTGTCGAAATCTTCCTGTCAGAGGTGCCATAAATTTTTAATCCTTTTATCGCTGATAATCTCCCGGTTGCATATGATAGAAGTTCTTTCTCCCTTGATGCTATATTTTCCCTTCCGATACTTAAAACATAATCCAGAGCTCTGGCCAGGCCAATTGCGGCAGGATAGTTCATTGTACCTGCTTCAAATTTAAAAGGAAGCTCGTTATAGGTAGTTTTTTCAAAAGTAACCTTATCTACCATGTCGCCACCTCCCTGAAAAGGAGGCAATTCGGAAAACCATTTTTCTTTCCCGTATAAGACTCCGATTCCTGCAGGACCATAAATCTTATGGCCAGAGAAAACATAAAAATCAGTGTCCATTGCTTTTACATCAACAATTCCATGTTGAATTCCCTGGGCACCATCGATAAGGACCGGAACATTTACAGAATGAGCGGCAGCTATAATCTCTTTAACAGGAAGAATTGTTCCTAACGCATTAGATGCCTGAGTGACAGAAACCAGTTTGGTTTTTGACGAGAGCAGTTTATAGTATTCATCCAGGATTATTTCGCCCTTATCATTTATAGGGATAACACGTAAGACAGCTCCTTTCCTTTCACACATCATCTGCCAGGGTACTATGTTAGCATGATGCTCCAGGTGACTGAGGATTATCTCATCGCCGGGTTTAATATATCGCTCACCGAAGGAGAAAGCAATTCCGTTGATCGAACCGGTTGTACCTGAAGTAAATACGATCTCTTCTCTTTTATCTGCATTTATGAATGACCTTACCTTTTCCCTGGCTTTCTCATAAGCTTCAGATGACATATCGCTTAAAAAATGAACTCCCCTGTGAATATTGCCATTGTACGACTCATATACTTCATCTACCGCATCAAGCACACACTGCGGTTTTTGAGTAGTTGCACCATTATCGAAATAAACAAGTGGTTTGCCATAAACTTTCCTGCTCAGAATTGGAAAATCGGCTCGTATTTCAGCTATGTTTTTCATTGAATTTCCAGGTTATCCGCACTTTACCATACAACTGGCACACCTCGAAAGTTCTCCTTTCAGCCGTTGCATCACAAGGTTGTCCATCCTTTCACGAAGCGGCTCAATCTTAATATTCTGAATTACTTCATGAGCAAACCCGAACATAAGCATAAGCCTGGCTTCACGTTTATTTATTCCCCTCGACTGAAGATAAAACAAGGCATCATCGTCGAGTTGGCCAATCGTTGCACCGTGACTACATTTTACATCATCAGCATAAATCTCGAGTTGAGGTTTGGTATCCATCTTTGCATCATCGGTAAGGAGGATATTGTTATTCTTCTGGTAGGCCAGCGTGCCCTGGGCATCAGGACGGACAAGGATACGACCATTAAAGGCTCCTGTTGACATATCATCAAGAACCCCTTTAAACAACTGATTACTTGTGCAGCGAGGAAAAGCATGGTCGATATTTACAAAATTATCGATATGCTGCCATTTATCAGCAAGGAATAAACCGTACGAATAGCTCTCTGCACCTTCACCTCCAAGGTAATGATATGTATTGTTGCGAATAAGACCACCATGAAGGGTTATATTATTTGAAGAGGTAACACTTTTCTTCTCCTGATGGATAAATGTATTTGTTATTTTGCACGCATTATTATGTTCATTCTGTACTCTTATAATGTCGAAATGAGCATTTTCACCTACATATACCTCAGTAACAGCATTAGTCAGGAACTTCTGTGGTGAAAGTGTATGGTCGCAGATTATTATGGAAAATTCCGAATTCTTTTCCACAATTATAAGGTTTCTGTGCTGATTGAACATATCATCATCTGACTGAACAAGATCTACAACCTGAACAGGTTTGGTCAGAGTTACACCTTCAGGCACATATACAAATACGCCATCAGAAGCCATTGCTGTATTCAGATGGACCAGTCCGTCAGTTTCACTCTTTGCATATTTGCCAAAGTGCTTTTCAATTTTATCAGCGAATCTGACAGCTGCTTCATTGAGACTTCCGATCCATACTCCGCTTGGCAATTGACGAAGTTTCTCGTTTATTGTCGGATAAAATCCATTAAGTAGCACTATCCCATGTGCATCAAGGTCAGTTACATCGCAACGAAACTCTTCGGCCTTCACAAAATCCGAAGGCACCGGCATGAAATAGCTTTTATAATCGTGATCAAAAAAAATGTTCAGGTTAGTATATTTATAGCTTTCATTCTTCTTTGTCGGGATTCCAAGTTCTTTGAATTTCTCAAAAGCCTGCTCCCTGAAAGAATTAATATACGGAGAAGAACTGCCGGAAATCTTAACAATGTTTTCCTTGTAAAGCTCTAAATATCTTTCTGTTATTTCAGATTTTCCGTTCATGCCACCACATTATTTTCGACCTCTTTTTTGATCCAGTCGTATCCCTTTTCCTCCAGCTCAAGTGCGAGTTCTTTACCGGCTGTTTTAACTATCCTCCCATCGTACAGAACATGAACAACATCAGGGACAATGTAATCGAGGAGTCTTTGGTAATGAGTTATTACTATGAATGAATTATCAGGACGCTTAAGTTTATTTACTCCGTTAGCCACAATACGCAATGCATCGATATCAAGTCCGGAATCAGTTTCATCAAGAATAGCAAGTTTTGGCTCGAGCATCGCCATCTGGAAAATCTCATTCTTTTTCTTTTCACCGCCTGAAAAACCCTCATTTACAGACCTGTTAGCAAGTTTCGAATCGATCTCAACCAGTTCCTTTTTATCACGCATTAATTTAAGAAAATCCGATGCTGAAAGGGCCTCTAAACCTCTATGTTTACGATGTTCATTAACAGCTGTTTTCATAAAGTTTACCATACTCACTCCAGGTATTTCGATAGGATATTGAAATCCCAGGAAAATTCCCTCTTTTGCCCTGTCTTCCGCTGCCATTTCAAGCAGGTTCTTCCCTAAATATGTAACCGTTCCTTCGGTCACTTCTACAATTTCACGACCTGCAAGAACTGCTGCAAGTGTGCTTTTCCCCGATCCGTTTGGACCCATTATTGCGTGTATCTCTCCCGGTTTAACCTCAAGACTAATCCCTTTTAAAATACTTTTACCCCCGATTGAGGCCTTTAAATTATTAATAATCAACATAATATTATAATATTGTAATGAATTAGCATTCTATCCTACGCTACCTTCAAGGCTTATCTGGAGAAGTTTCTGAGCCTCAACAGCAAATTCCATTGGTAGTTTATTAATTACTTCACGTGCATACCCGTTAACGATTAGTCCTATTGCATCTTCAGTTGAAATACCCCTCTGATTGCAATAAAAAATCTGATCCTCTCCGATTTTGGACGTTGTTGCTTCGTGTTCAACGATCGCAGTCTGGTTATCAACCTCCAGGTAAGGGAAAGTATGAGCACCACATTTATCTCCAAGCAACAAGGAATCACATTGGGAATAATTTCTTGCATTTGTTGCATTTTTTAAAACCTTTACAAGCCCCCTGTAGCTGTTTTGACCTTTACCTGCAGAAATCCCTTTTGAGACTATCGTACTCTTCGTGTTTTTGCCGATATGAATCATTTTGGTCCCGGTGTCAGCCTGCTGATGATTATTTGTAACGGCAACCGAATAAAATTCCCCGGTGGAATTATCGCCCCGTAAAATACACGACGGATATTTCCATGTTATAGCTGATCCGGTTTCTATCTGTGTCCAGGATATCTTTGAGCTTTCTCCTTTGCACATACCTCTTTTAGTAACGAAATTGAAGACGCCTCCTCTTCCTTCCTTGTCGCCGGGATACCAATTCTGAACAGTAGAGTATTTCACCTCGGCATTTTTTTCAGCTACTATTTCAACAATTGCTGCATGCAGCTGATTTTCATCCCTCGAGGGTGCGGTACATCCCTCAAGATAGCTTACATAGCTTTCCTCATCTGCTATCAGAAGTGTTCTCTCAAACTGACCGGTATTTGCTGAGTTGATCCTGAAATAAGTTGAAAGTTCCATGGGACATCTTACCCCTTTCGGAATATAACAGAATGAACCATCGCTGAAGACGGCTGAGTTAAGAGTCGCAAAAAAATTATCGGTATATGGAACTACTGAACCCATATATCTTTTTACCAGGTCGGGATACTCTTTAACGGCATCACTGAATGAACAGAAGATTATTCCCATTTCAGCCAGTGTTTCCTTGAAAGTCGTCTTGACCGAAACACTGTCAATCACAGCATCAACAGCCACTCCTGCAAGATGCTTTTGCTCCTCAAGAGGTATTCCCAGCTTGTCAAATGTCTTTTTCAGTTCGGGATCGATATCGTCAACACTGTTAAGATTTTTTCTCTCCTTAGGAGCAGCATAAAATATTATTTCCTGGTAATTAATCGGAGCAATTTTAAGATTTGGCCATGTAGGCATTTTCATGGTCAACCAATGGCGATATGATTTCAGGCGGAAGTCGAGTAACCACTCCGGCTCATTTTTCTTTGCAGAAATAATTCTTACTACCTCCTCGCTCAAACCTTTCGGGATCCTGTCCATTTCAATATCAGAATAGAATCCATATTTGTATTCGCCGGTAGTTACATCACTTAATATTTTATCCTGATCTTTCTCCATTTCATATATTATCGAGCTTTTAACCTCCTAACAGACAAACAATTTGAAATTGGTATAGTTAAATTATTTATTGATTTTCTTCGTTAACCTTAATTGTATTTAATCTAAATAAACATACAAAAATATAAAAAAATAGGAATAGTAGAAAAATTATCGTGTAAAAATCTGGTTTTCCCGGATAACCACTCAGACTATAATCAGCAGGATTTGAACCGGGTTCAAATAATAAACCAGGAAGAAGTCATTGAAAGGGTAAGTACAAGAAATTGGCACCATCCGTGTTAGCTTGTGCTTTTTATTTTTTGTCGTAATGGAAACGACAAGCATATATCAGGATATCTGTTTCGTCAACTTGGTAAACTAATCTATGCTCCAGATCAATTCGTCTGGACCAATATCCAGCAAGGTCAAATTTTAAAGGTTCGGGTTTTCCAATGCCCTCATAAGGAGTTCTTTGAATGTCCTTTATCAAAGCATTAATCTTCTTGAGAGTTTTTTTGTCTTCGGTCTGCCAGTAGACATAATCTTCCCAGGCATTTTTTGAAAAAGTAATTTTCATCATTCCTCAATCAAGCTATGTTTAACCTTCTTTCCGGTTTTCATTTGCTCGATTGATTCAAAGAGTCTCTTTGCATTTTTCTTAGAGCTTAATAAATGCAAAGTTTCCATGATGGAGTTATATTCGTCAAGAGATATTAAGACTGTTCCTTTTCCAGATCCTCTCTTTATAATCAAGGTCTCATTGTTATTTTCAACATTATCAAGATAGTTTTTAAGTCCAGTCCTGAATTCGGTATAATTTGCGGCAATCATTTGTCTCTTACTTTAAGTGTTTAATTAAGTACAAATATACGTACTTTATTATTTAATTCCAAATATTTCTCAAAGATTGAATCTATCTCGATTATTTGAGACTCTATCGTAAGAGATTTATGAGAGTTAGTCACCAATGAAGTCCAGTTTGGATTTGGGTTATGCCCGTCCCGGTAGATGGGGAGGAGTTGTCTCGTCGTGATAAAATTGTCTAAGTGGCGCTGCAAAAACCTAGTCTGAAATTCTTTCGCCGAGTATTTTGTTCCGAGTACAAGCTAACTAAGTTCCACCTTATTTACTCTCCTTATATTCCTTTAAAAGAGATTGAAAGATTTCTTTTACAGAAGATATTTTGGTTGCCTTGAAAGCATTTGCACCGCAGAATGCATAACCGTTTTCAAAGTTACCCTTGAGAGCATTTATAAGCGCAACAATTATACAGTAGGGACTTTTTGATATATCACATGTCTTGATGCATTTGAAAGGGCATTTTTTCGGCTGTTTCTTACCTTCTCTGACTTTAGTTATGAAATTACTCAGGATTGCCCTGCCCGGCATACCAACCGGACTCTTAATAATCTCAATATCTGAGCTCTCAGCGTCGATATAAGCCTGTTTGAAAGCAGCCGAAGCGTCACACTCGTCAGTGGTTACGAAACGGGTTCCCATCTGAACTCCTGAAGCCCCCAGGTTAAGAATCTTATGAATGTCTTCTCCGGTATAAATTCCTCCTGCAGCTATAAGAGGAATTTTAGTGTCATATTTATCTTCAAATATTTTAAGTTCACTTACGATTTCCGGTACAAGCTTTTCAAGAGAGTAATCGTTATCGAAGATCTGTTCCACTTTAAAGCCCAGATGCCCTCCAGCCTTGGGTCCTTCAACAATAACTGCGTCAGGAAGATAATCGTAATTGGTTTTCCACTTTTCACATATTATTTTGGTTGCCCTTGCTGATGAGACAATCGGAACCAGTTTTGTATTACTGTCCTTCTTTAAAAAAGATGGTAAGTCAAGCGGAAGCCCCGCTCCTGCTGTAATTATATCAACCTTTTCAGAAATGGCTGTTTTAATCATATCGGCAAAATTGGTCATGGCTACCATTACATTTACACCGATGATACCTAATGTCTTTTCACGTGCTTTGCGTATCTCCTCTTTAAGTCCGTATATACTGGCTTCAAGAAAATCAGATGAAAAATCCTTGTACAAAAGTCCGAGTCCGGCACTTGAGATTACTCCTACTCCACCTTCATTTGCAACTGCGGAAGCGAGCCCAGAAAGAGAAATCCCCACTCCCATCCCCCCCTGTATAATTGGTACTGCTATTGTAAGGTTCCCAATTCTTAGTCCCTTCATTTTGAGTTTTTTAATATTTTTGCAAAGGTAACCTTTTTTAACCTATCTGATTAAGGGAAAGAGATATTTAACAAATATTAAGGTCCAAAGGCGCAATGGCAAAACAGCGTAATGACGCACCCCCTGTGGCTTCGCGACTGTCCCCCTTAAAGGGGACTAATTATGTGATTTTTAGTGAAACTTCACTTGACTGTTGAGTTTTACCCCCTTTAGGGGGGAAGGGGGGCAAATAAAGCCGCAAAGCAGTCAGTATTTGATATTCACTACTTAAATAAATGTTTTACCTTTAAGCTGGTAAATTAAGATTCACATCATGAAAAAGATATTTATTTTATCAATATTCATTATTTCAATTTTTTTCGGTCTTTCAGCACAAACAGAGAAGGAGATAAAGGCTGAAATAAAGCATGTTACAGTTTTCCCCGACAGAGCCCAGATCGATCACGAAACATCTGTTTCACTATTACCGGGAAAAAGTGTTCTCAAACTTTCCGGTCTTTCACCCTATATTGATGTACAAAGCATTCAGGTTAAAGGCTATGGAGAATTTACAATCCTTTCCGTAAATCATCAGAATAATTATCTTCAGAATCTTGAAGACTCCCCCGAGATAAAAAGTATAAGGAGTCAGATCGAGACGCTCCATCTTAAAGTCGAAGATGAAAACGCTGCTATAAATGTACTTAAGCAAAAAGAGGATTTTCTGGCAGCGAACGAGGCCATCCTCGTCAAGACGACAACATTCTCTCTGGAGCAATTTAAAAATTTCATGGATCTGTATACCAATAATATGGATCAGATCACTATGACTACATTAAAAAAAGAAAGGCTGATTAAAGATTATAATAAACAGATTACAGCGCTTCAGCAACAGGTAGCCGACAAACTTGGCAAACAGCAACTGCCCTCCGGTGAAATTCTGGTATCTGTTACGTCGGAAAAACAGGTTTCCGGAAAACTTACTTTCAGTTATGTGGTAGCAAACGCAGGATGGTACCCTTCATATGACATCAGGGTTGATGATATAAAAAACCCTGTAGCAATATTTTATAAGGCAAATGTTTTTCAGAATTCAGGTGTCGAATGGAAAGATGTTAAACTGAGTTTCTCAAATGCCACTCCATGGGTGGCAGGGGATATTCCGGTTCTGAATCCATGGTTTGTTGATTTTTATTTTCCAGTAACAAGAATGCTGAAAGGGAAGGTTGCCGGTGTAAGTACAAACCGAAGTGAACCTGCTGCACTGAATGAAGTTGTCGTTGTCCCTTATGACAAGAAAGAGGAAAAAGCAATGGAAGCTGCTCCTGTATCGGTTCAAAAGCAAGTTGGAGAAACAACAATTACATTCGACATTGCTGTTCCCTACACAGTTCCATCAGATGGAAAAGTTCAGACTGTAGAAATCCAGCGGATTACAGCACCTGCTGACTATAAGTATGTTACTCTACCTAAGTTATCACCGCTGGCTTATCTTACTGCAAATATTACAGATTGGGCAAAATTAAGTCTTCAGACCGGTGAGGCTACCCTTTATTTCGAAAATTCGTTCGTGGGAAAATCGACACTTAATGTTAACCAGTTAAAGGATACCCTTACAATCTCCCTGGGAACAGATAATAGTATCCTGGTAAAAAGGGAGAAACGGAAAGATTACACCAGCAAGAAGGTAATTGGAGCAAACCGGACCGATACTTATTCATTTTTGCTTACATTAAGGAATAATAAATCAAATCCGGTTAAAATCACATTGAACGATCAGATTCCTGTCTCATCGAATAGCAGTATTAACGTTGACCCAGTTGAATTGTCGGGCGGCAAAATTGACCAACAGACTGGTGAAATAAAATGGGATCTTGAGATAAAACCACAGGAAACCAAGCAGATAGTATTAACATATTCTGTTAAATATCCGAAAGATAAAACTGTAATTCTTGAATGAATCAATAATTAACTACATATGAATTTTTTGGGAAATCTTATCTGGCTAATATTTGGTGGTTTTATCATAGCTATAGAGTACTTTATCGGAAGTATTGTGCTTATGATAACCATTGTCGGTATTCCGTTTGGTATCCAGACACTTAAAATGGCTTCACTTTCATTATGGCCATTTGGACGTGATACAAGAGTACAATCAAGAGCTTCGGGTTGTCTTTATATTCTTATGAACATAATATGGCTGATCTCCGGAGGTATATGGATAGCAATCACTCATGCTATATTCGGAGTTATTCTCTGTATAACAATTATCGGTATTCCTTTTGGTTTGCAACATTTTAAACTTACGGCAATTGCCTTATCGCCATTCGGAAGAGATATTGTCAGGAAATGATCCCAAATCGCTTGAAAATCAATTAATGAATTCGGGAAAGAATTTAACCCTGGTTTCAACTGACCTTCTTCTGGAGGGGATCCACTTCAACTTGATTTACACTCCTCTGAAACATCTTGGATACAAGGCCGTTATCAGGGCAATATCTGATATATATATGCCATGAATGGAATTCCGGGACAGGTAATGATTGCTCTCGGAATCAGCTCAAAGTTCAATGTTGAACAGGTTGAACTCAAAAAGGAAGAAATCAGACCCACTTCGATGATAGATGTTACTGACGGATTGGCTTCCGACCTGCTTCATGGCTGCAGGTTGTCTGGCACAGGGATGGAAAGAGTAGAAATAATAAAGGCTTTACCTGGCCCTGATAATTCCTCTTTCTGATTTTCTGATAAATTCCAGGATATAATCTCTGTCAGTTGAGGATTTGAACTCATTTTCCACAAATTCCAATGCCTGTGAAATGTTCATCCCTTTCTGGAATATAGCTCTGTATATTTCATGAATTTCATCAATCCGTTCCTTCTCAAACCCCCGCCTGGTAAGACCTACTGAATTTAATCCGAGGAAAGAGAGGGGATCGCGGTCAGCTTTGATAAATGGCGGGACATCTATCCGAACTTTTGCGCCTCCACCTACCATTACATGAGCACCGATATGAGCGAACTGGTGAACCATTGTGCCTGCACTGAGAACAGCCCAATCGTCAACTCTAACTTCACCGGCCAGGGCGGTCGAATTTCCTATAATAACATTGTTTCCTATAGCACAGTCGTGACCGATATGAGAATAAGCCATTAAAAGACAACCGTTTCCAACAACTGTCTTTCCAACAGCTGCGGTACCCCGGTTAATAGTAGCACATTCTCTGATAGTAGTATTGTCTCCAATTTCAACGGTCGATTCCTCCCCTCTGAACTTAAGATCCTGAGGGATCCCTGATACAATAGAGGATGGGAATATTCTGCATTTCTTTCCGATTCTGGCTCCATCCATGATAGTTGCATTAGGTCCAACCCATGTTCCTGCGCCTATAGAAACGTTGGCTGCGATATAAGCAAAAGGTTCAATAATAACATCTTTGCCGATTTTTGCTTCAGGATGTATAAATGCTAAATTTGAGATCATTAAATCTATTATTTATTTTTTACTACTTGAGCAGTCATTTCTCCTTCTAAAACCAGTTTGTCCCCAACAAATGCCTGACCAAACATTGTAACTATTCCTCTTCGCATAACATCAGCCAATTCCATTTTAAGTATTACAGTATCACCCGGAATTACTTTCTGTTTAAACTTGAGCTTGTCGATTTTAAGAAAATAGGTTGAATACTTTTCCGGATCTTCAAGGGAACTCAGCACAAGCAGTCCTCCTGTCTGCGCGAGCGCTTCAACCAGCAGTACTCCCGGCATAACGGGTTCATTCGGAAAATGACCCTGGAAAAATGATTCGTTAAATGTAACATTTTTGATTCCCACTATAGAGGATTCATCAAGAGCAATTATTTTATCAACCATTAAAAAAGGGAATCTGTGCGGCAGCCGTTTTTTAATCTCTTCAATCGTAAAAACAGGGGGTTGTGAAGCATCATAAACAGGAATATCATGTTTTGAGAGCACTTTTTTCATCTCCTGCCGTATGATTTTTGCCAACCGTGTATTGGCATAATGGCCCGGGCGCGTTGCAACAATTTTTCCTTTTATCGGGTGGCCGACAAGGGCAAGGTCGCCCATAATATCGAGGAGTTTATGCCGTGCGGGCTCATTCGGATATCTTAACTCGGTATTATTAAGTATCCCTGCTGTGTGAGTGTTTATACCAGGCCGGTTAAATAGTTTGGCGATCCGGTCTATTTCAGCCTGTTCAACTTCTTTTTCAAGAATAACAATTGCATTATCGAGATCGCCACCGCGAATAAGTCCTTTATTAAACAGTGGCTCCAGTTCATGAAAAAACACAAATGTGCGGCTTTTGCATATTTTCTCTTCAAAGTCATCAATTGAATCAAGGATCGAATACTGGTTCCCAAGAATTTTTGAGTTATAATCGATAAGAACATTAACGCTGAAATGATCATCCGGATAAACTATCAGATCCACGCCATGTTCCTCATCAGAGAAGGTGATCTTTTGTTTGACCACGAAGTAATTTCTGTCTTCTTTCTGGTCAACAATACCTGCTTCCTTAATTGCTTCAACAAACTTCCATGCAGAACCGCCCATTATGGGCGCTTCGGGTCCGTTCAACTCAATCAGAGCATTATCAACTCTCAGACCATGAAATGCTGCCATTACATGTTCAATAGTTGAAACGGAAGCATTGTTTTGCATAAGAGTCGTTCCCCTCGAAGTATCTGTAACGTGTTCAGCAAGTGCATCAATTATAGGTTTTCCGGGAAGGTCCACTCTGCAGAATTTATACCCGTGATTTACCGGAGCCGGCTTAAATGTAATTATCACACTATTTCCTGAGTGCAATCCTCTTCCGGTAAGGCTTATCTCTTTTGCAAGTGTCCTTTGTTTTTCACTCATCAGTGTTAATTGTTAAATTATAATCCGGGTACAAAAAAAATAAAAATATTTCGAACAATCCAGAAAATTGCCCTTTAACTGAATTTATTACAACCGATTTATTCCCGAATCCTGAACAAAACTACTTCTTTTTCAGAGACTCTATCTCTTTTTCGAGGGAATCAATTTTTACCTTCATCTCAGGTAATTTTTTAAAAATTACTGAAGATCTGAGAAACTGTTTCACATCGATAGCCGGAGAACCAATGATCGCTGTGCTTTCCTCTTTCACATCACCAAGTATTCCACCCTGTGCTCCTATTTTTGTCCCATTTGCAATTTTAATATGGCCGGCAATTCCAACCTGCCCTCCAAACATACAGTTTTTCCCCACTTTAGTCGATCCTGCAATACCTGTTTGCGCAGCCATAACAGTATTCTCCCCAACCTCAACATTATGCCCTATCATAATGAGATTATCAAGCTTAACACCTTTCCGGATTATTGTCGAACCCATTGTAGCACGGTCAATTGTTACATTCGCCCCTATCTCAACATGGTCTTCTATAATAACATTCCCCATCTGTGGGATCTTCATAAATTCACTGTCACTCTGGGGTGCAAATCCGAATCCATCACTTCCGATTACTGTTCCGGCATGAATGATACAGCCTTCGCCAAAAATGCAATCATGATAAATCTTCACCCCGGGGTTGATGATACAATTATTCCCAAGTTTGGTATTATCTCCGATATAAACATGCGGATATACGGAGCATCCATCACCTATTATACAATTCTCCCCTATATAGGTATATGGTCCGATGAACACATCAGAACCGATTTTTGCCGTAGCTTCAATAATTGCTGTAGCATGAATTCCTTTCTTTCGTGGTCTGGATTGATCCACAAGCCGGAGAAGAGAGGCAAATGCCTCATATGCATTTTCAACTTTAATGAGTGTAGCGCCGACCTTAGCCGAAGGCACAAAACTTTTATTAACAAGAACAATAGAAGATTTAGTATCGTATAAATAATGTTCATATTTCGGATTGGCCAGGAATGACAAGGCTCCTGTCTGCCCCTCTTCTATTTTAGCAATTGTATTTACCTTAATATCAGGGTCGCCTACTATCTCACCTTTTAAAAATCCGGCGATTGTTGCAGCAGTAAATTCCATAACATTTAAATTTTAATTATCGACATTCTTTAGGATAACACAGGAAGTATTTAGTAATTCTCTCTGAGAGGAACCTGTGGTCGAACATATCTGACACAGTTGAAATATCAGCTGTTTTTCCACTCTTCAGCAGAATTTTAACTTCAGGAGCATCGGGTGTATAAGCCAGGTTTGAAATGCTATTAGTATAAACATAATAGTCTTCTAAACCAGGATTTATATTTATCAGTTTCTTCGCCAGGTTACCAAGGTCCTTTACCCTTTTTGCTGGGAATGGTTCATTCTGCAGCTCTATTGCGAACAGATCTCTGCGTAACAATCTGCCGGACAAATCTGAAAGTACCTTATCAGAGTGATCAGCCCAGTATTTTGCAGAAACCAGAATATCGGAATCATCGAGTTTCATAAAGTTCGATGCAATCATTCCGGGAGTAAATGTCCCTTCATCTGTGAGATCGGAATGACCGATATTATTATAGAGGAAGAACCTGAGTGCAGGAGTGGTATATAAATCATACCCCTCATTCGCAATTTCTTTTGCCCGTTTAAGAATGTTTACCATGAGACTTTCGGAAGAAAGGACCGTCTTATGCATATAAACCTGCCAGTACATAAGCCGACGGGCAATAAGAAATTTTTCAAGTGAGTAGATCCCTTTTTCATCCACAACCAGACTATCATCCACAACATTAAGCATCCTGATTATCCGGTCCGATCCAACCGATCCCTCAATAACTCCGGTAAAAAAGCTATCCCTTCGGAGATAATCAAGCCTGTCCATATCCATCTGACCGGAAATCAGCTCATGCAAAAATTTTCTGTAGTAAGTTCCCGTGAAGATTTCAATTGCCAGGTCTAGTTTACCGCTATATGTTTCATTCAGCTTTTTCATTAGCAGAAGAGAAATATCTTCATGTGTAATGCCTCTGATTATCGAATTTTCAAGTGCATGCGAAAAGGGACCATGTCCAGCATCGTGCAAAAGTATCGCAATAAGAGTAGCTTCTTCTTCAACCGGTGAAATTACAACTCCCTTGCTTCTGATTGTTGCGATAGCCATATTCATCAGATGCAACGCTCCGAGGCCATGCTGAAACCTGCTGTGATTTGCTCCCGGATATACAAAACTTGTCAATCCCAGCTGTTTTATATTCCGTAATCTCTGAAACCATGGATGTTCGATGAGATCAAAAACAAAATCTCCCGGTATGCTTATAAAACCATAAACAGGGTCATTAATTATTTTTCGCTTATTAGTCAGATAAACCACCTGGAAATTTTTATCTACAAAAATAGGAATTTTACTGAATTACAACCTTCTGAAAATACCTGTTGTTTTTGTTTTGAATTTGTAAGGTTACATATCTCAGATTGTAATGTTCAACAACGATAACAGCAGACAACCAAGTTTTTTCATTCAATTTATATCATGAAATCAAAGTTACAGAAAAAACAGTTATTCAAAACATTAGATTTAATATTTGAAATAGTATAGTTCAACAATACATCAGAGAATGCAGCGAGAGGTTAATCAGAATAGTAACTTTCATTATGTTGAAATGGACATGCAATTTCGTATATTTGATAAAAGCAATAGAACCAAGTGTATTCATGAAGTGCCAAATCAGGACAAATGAACACACAGCAACAGTAAAAGATAATCTGATAAAGATGTGGCAGGTTTATGCGGACAATAGTATAGTACTGGATATAATCAATAAAAATGAATAAAGACGCTATCAGCAAGACTTCTCAGGTGCTGAATCATTCTTCAAACTTTTAGACTAAAAAATTTATTATGGACTTAAAACTACTTACAAAGTCAATTCAAAATCTTTCTTCATCTATTTGGTCTCATCGAATCTTGAATGCTGTTCTGAAAGGTGTCGCAATCTATATTGCTATAACATTAGTGTTCGGGTTGCTTTATTTTTTGTTTGGTTCATTAGATTTTAAGTCGACAGTAGGAGGTAAAACAGTCCGCTTCTTGGACTACATTTATTTTAGTGCTGTTACATTCACGACAATTGGATACGGTGATATTGTTCCTAAAGCTGGAGCTGGACAAGTAATTGTTTTTATTGAATCATGTGTTGAGTTGACTTTTATTCCCGTTTTTGGAGGTTTTCTTGCATACAAATTTTTGCAGAGACCTAATGATATACTACTGACAGACAATTTTTTTATTCGTTACAGAGATCAACATATTTTTCTTTCTTCACGGGTAGGCAACAAAGGGAAAAACTTAATTGACTGCACTGCAACAATTGAGTTAATTCAAATTGTGAACAATGTGAAACGGACTTTGTATAAACGAGAAATTAATACTCCTTTAGTAGAGCTAACCTGGTTTTTAGAAATTCGTTTGGATGGTGATGAAAACACGTCTGCACTTCAACAATTGAAGACACTAATGAAAAATCCTGACACATCTCTAATCCGTACGACAGTTATTGGATTTGATTCTAATTCAGGAAATCTGGTTCATGTTTTCAAGTATTATACGATGGATAAATTAATTTATGGCGGAAAATTTTCAGACGTTTACACTTGGGAAGGAGTTGAACGAACACAACCTAATTGGGCAAACTTCAATAAGGTTGTCAGTTTAACAATGACTGACCAACAATTTATTGACATCCTCTTACAGTAGAAAGTTTGCATCTTGTTTCCACTTTAATATGTGTGAATAATATAACTTCTTTCTGTAATTATGTAACGCCTTCCTGAATAAATGAACTTATCATTGTTCTGCAAAAATTTATTCACAATTTATAATCATTATTGCCCACTTAAATATGATTGATTTTAAATTGCATAAAACAATTTGTCAATCTTACTATAATATCCCCAAATATTAAAACAACCTTATCAAAACAGGATATGAATAAAAGAGAAAAATTGGATGAGTTAATTAATGTTAACGAAGAAAATGCCTTAGAATTAGTCGCTGCCAACAAAAAAGTTGCCTTTCAAAATGATGAGAAAGGAAAACATGTAGCAGAGTTAATTGTTGCTAACGAAGAAAATGCCTTAGCATTAGTCGCTGCTAACAAATTAATTGCCGCTCAAAACGAGCTGATAAGAAAACGGGAAGTAGAATTAATCATAGCTAACAAAGAACTTGCCTTTCAAGCAGAGTTAATCATAGCTAACAAAGAACTTGCCTTTCAATATGAAGAGAAAGCAAAACGTGCAGATGAGTTATTCATTATGAATAATGAACTTAAGCAATTACTTCAATTAAATGCCGACAAAGACCGTTTCATATCAATTCTCGGACATGACTTAAGAAGTCCATTTAATGTGCTTCTTGGTTTATCAGAGTTATTAATAGAAAACATTCGTAAATACGATATTGGTGAAATTGAAAATCAAGTAAATCTTATTAATAAAACAGCACAAAACACGTATATTTTACTGGAAGACTTATTGATGTGGGTAAGAGCGGAATCTGGCAAAATTCCTTTCGAACCACAAAAATTGAAGTTTACAAATATTTGTCATGATGTTATTGAAAATTTAGAACTAAATGCGAAAATTAAAAACATCACAATCAATCATTCTGCAATGGAAGAGATAAATATTTTTGCTGATATTGATATGTTAAAAATGGTATTGAGAAATCTTATTTCGAATGCAATAAAATTTACTAACAATGGTGGACAAATTGATATTTCTGCTGAGCAAACAGACTCAACCATAACAATTTCGGTTTTGGATAATGGAATTGGAATAGAACCTGAGAGTTTAACAAAAATTTTTGATATCTCACAATTTCATACAACAACAGGGACGGCAGAAGAAAAAGGAACGGGTTTAGGATTATTGCTTTGTAAGGAATTCGTGGAAAAACATGGCGGGAAAATCTGGGTAGATAGTGAATTTGGCAAAGGCAGCGAATTTAAATTTACTTTGCCAATATCTGCCGAACAGCCTGATTAATTTGCTGCTTTTTATCTTTTCAATAAGGAATACAGGTCAGCTGACCATCACAAGGCGGTACTTCTATCCTTTTAGCACGAGGGAATACAGCGAGACAGGCCGAAGGCCAGACTTAAAGACTGCCCGAAGGGCTACTCAAACGGATTTTCCTTACTGAAGTCAGGCCTGTAGTTCAGATTGCTATCCATATCCTGAATCCATCCATTTCTGAAACCAAGAGCCTCCATTGTCTCAACAACAGCCTCATACTCTGCATTATATAGTGATCGATTAAGTATGGGATGATGCCTGACCTGTTCTGTAGGATGGTATTGAGACATAAGTGAAAGATGTACCCCCGGTGACAACTCTTCAGCTATTGAAATCAAAACTCTTTTACTCTCTTCAACATGACCCGGCAAAACAAGATGTCTGATAAGCAGCCCGGTTTCTGCCCTGCCTTTTTCATCAATTAAAAGGGTTGATCCTTTCTGATAGTACATCTCCTTAATTGCTTTCAGTGCTGTTTCCGGGTAATCCGAAGCATCTGAATATTCTGATGCAATTCTCTTTGTAACATATTTATAATCGGGAAGATACACATCAATCAGCCCGGAAAGACTTCGAATGGTTTCTAATTTATCATAACCATTTGTATTGTACACTGTTATTGGCTTATAGCCAAGCGCATTCAAACCATTTATTATTGCCTTAACCTGTGGTACAACATGGGAAGGAGAAACAAAACCAACAGCCGGTATTCCATCTGAAAGTAATTTTATTATCTGGTCCAGGACTTCCTCCAGGTTCATTCCGGTATTCCTGATAATTGAAGTGCAACGGCTGATTTCATGATTCTGACAATAAAGGCAATGAAGATTGCATCCCATAAAAAAGATATTACAGATGCCATCTTTTCCGCTTATGACCGGTTCCTCGCCCCGGTGAATACATACTGAAGCAATATTAAGACCTGCATCTGTTCCGCAGTATCCCAATCCACCGTCAAACCTGTTAACCCTGCACTCCCTTGGACATAAGGTACAATTCTCGAGAATTAACCTTTCATTCCTGTCATATATATCTGTCTGTTTCACAGTGTTCACTGAAATATATTAAAATGTTTCCTGTTTGTTTTTAGCTGATTGCAAATATCGAAATGTTTCCCGATTTTCAAGCTACGTATTTGAACCACAAGCATAATACTTCAATATTAATGTTGATTATTTTGGTGATTTAATATAAATATGTA
>Ga0182027_10001386_pt1 | contig 40712 bp, 40 predicted proteins | sample 712E1DmetaG_FD_121300 | JGI IMG/M metagenome (GOLD analysis project Ga0182027, IMG submission 121300) | Permafrost microbial communities from Stordalen Mire, Sweden - 712E1D metaG (Illumina Assembly) | ecosystem: Environmental > Terrestrial > Soil > Wetlands > Permafrost | place: Sweden...
ATAATGGGGTTTGTATTATCCTTGATTGTTGTTGGTTTTGTGGAAATCGGACTCTTCTCTCCATTAGTAAGTTTGTTAAGATATGCTACGGCTGGAGTCCAAGTCTACTTTTATGATAGGGGGCAGGAATTAACTGAATATGTAAATTCTATAAGTAACGTTGCATCGGTAATATCTAATTCGGACAATATACGACTTCAGAATATTGAACTTCTATCACAAGTCTCAAGTTTAAAAACAGCAAACAACGAGTTAAGTGAGAAATTGTCGGAACAGGGACAGTTTAAGTCTGTTGACAAGCTTGTGGCACATATACGGTATCTGTCCGAGAATATGTCCGAAATATATATCGACGTTGGAGGGAACCATGGAGTTAAAGTAGGTCAAATCGTTGTTGTTTCGAACATACCCATTGGGGAAATAACCGAAGTAGATCAATATTACTCAAAAGTTAAATTAATAAATTCATCCGATGTAAAAATTCCGGCCAAGATCATTGAAACAAATTTAAATATCATTGTCCAATATGACTCGGAATTGGGATTGGTAATTAGGGATATTCCTCAAACGAAGACAATAACTAAGGGAAATACGATTGTCGCCACTGGGATAAACAGTAATTACATAAATGGCTTATTAATTGGACAAGTGGGTGATTTCATTGGCAGCTCTACTGCGGCTTCCAGAACTGTACGGGTTGAATATCCAATTCAAGTAAACAACTTGACCGATGTATTCGTTTTATTATCTGAACCAATTGAAACGAACATTTAAATTCAATAACAAAGTAATACTAATAATTTTGGCCGTTATTGTTGATGCCTTATTAAGATCATCAAACATTAGTCTGTTAAAAAATATCGATCTCGCGTTAATTTTCTCAGTAGCGATGTTTTCCTTGGAAGTCGGTATCTATGATCTGTTGATTATATTGGGTCTTTTTGCGCTAGACGATATATTTTCGTTTTCTTTAGTAGGGATATCCTCTATGATTTTTTTTGGGGCAAACCTGATATTAAATATGGTCGAACGGAATTTAGTGTTTATATCAAAATATTTGAACTATTTTCGTGGCTTAATTGTTATGATCTTGTTCTTTACCGCATCATTCTTTCTGTATGGAAACTTGAGTCCTATGGCGTATATAGAAAACCTTATATTATTGATCATTTTGCAACAAAGCATAGTTTCTTTATTAAGGAGTAGAAGATGAAATATAGCTTCAAAGGGAAAGTAAAAATTGATTCAAGGTCATTAATAGGAATATTTTTAGCGATATTGATCTTTGGCTTTTTGTACGTAAAAATTTTTGGATTACAGATCATTCAAGGAAGCAAATATTATTTGATTGCATCCAAGACAAATCAGTCTCAAGTAAAAATTCCAGCACCAAGAGGTATCATTTACGATAATAATGGGATAAAACTCGCTTTTAACACTCTTTCTTATAGCATATATGTCAAAACAAGTAATCTTAAATCAGAAGATGAAACCAGCTTATTCAACTTGCTTGCGGGATATATAGGAGGAAAATCGGCCAATCTTCTTCAAAATTATCGAACAGCCGCGTACGATTCGAATGGCGTAAAAAAAGAGGGCATAAGAGTAACAATTTCAAATAACGTAAACTATGATCAATATATCAATTTACTTACAAATGCTGATAAATTTTCCACCTATGGAGTCTATTTCACTTCTGAACCGTTAAGATATTATTCCGACCCTGTTGCGCTGGCGAATATAATGGGTTATGTAGGGGATCCAAGTCTGGCAGATATAAAAAGGGGGATAAATTCTGATTCCCAAGTGGGCAAAGATGGATTGGAAAGTTATGATGATCAATATTTGCGAGGGGAGGACGGAATTCAAATTTCCCAGCGTGATCCATTAACAAAACAGCTCAACACTTATACAACCCAGGAAGTTCAACCCGGGGAAAATCTGGTTTTAACAATAGATAGTAAGTGGCAGGAAGCTTTGTACACTTCGTTAAAGAATAGAGTTGCCGAAACAAATTCATTTGGCGGTGCGGGTGTCATTGTCAATAGTAAAACGGGGGAAGTGAAGGCAATGGTTACATATCCGACATATAACAGCAATCAGTTTACGCAGGGAATCTCGTATTCTGATTATCAGGTGTTAATAAATGATATTAGGCGTCCGCTTTTTGACCGCCCGATTGCACTTCAATTGCCTCCCGGATCAACGTGGAAAATATTTGGCGCAACAGCCGCACTCGAAAGCGGAGTTGTCGATGAAAATTATACGTTCTTCTCAAATCGCTGTATGGACTTGCCTGGAAACAAGCAAATCTGCGAGGCTGATAAAAGTTTCTTAGGAAATGTGAATATAAAGCAAGCTTTAGCCTATTCAAGCAATTTGTATTTCTGCAATGCGGCAATATTAATGGATAAAAAATATGGCGGACCGGATTATCTTTTGAATATGGCAAAAGAATATCAACTTGGGCAGAAAACTGGAATAGATTTGTATGGAGAGGCGAGCGGGACTTTACCATCACCAGAGTTGGAATTAAAAAATAATGGATCACCGTGGTACATAGGGGATGACTGCAATACAATAATAGGACAAGGCTTAGACACGGTAACTCCTTTGCAAATGGCGATGGGAGTTTCGGCTATTTCTAATGGAGGTAATCTGATGAAGCCATATATTGTCTCATCTGTGACTGATTCAAGTGGTGATGTCGTAAAAAATACTTTGCCGGAGGTACGGAACGTAATAAACGCCTCTCAAAGTACTTTTGACATAATCAAGAAAGGAATGAAATTGGCTGTAAATGGTGGAACGGCAAGTGGTTTAAACAGTTTACCGGGAAATTTTATAGCTAAAACTGGCTCGTCCGATGCTTCTGAAGTGATAAATGGAAAAACTTATTCCGGGGCACATTCATGGACAGTAGGCTGTTTTGATTATCAAGGTCAGAACTATTGTTTTACGGTTATGCTTCAATGGGGAGGGCGAGGATACAAAAGTGTCCCAATTATGAAAAATTTCATAAATTGCTTGTATAGTGACTTCAAAGGTTACTGTACAACAGATGGACAATAAAGAAAGAGCAGCAAGATTCACCCTTGCGAAAACTCAAAAGATCACTCCTGTTAAGTTCAAGAAGATCTTTGAGTATTATCATTCGGCAATCGACTATTGTGAAAATCTTGGAATCAAACTTGAAAGTTGTGTGCCAGAGTTGGGCAAGTGCTGGATTTATGGAGATGATGAATACCCCAAATTGCTTACAGATATTCCTGATCCGCCAATTTTACTGTATCACCTGGGATCGCAAAAAATTTTACCTGTAAAATTGGCGGCTGTGGTTGGGACGAGGGGAATTTCGGGTTATGGTGACAGAGCCACCAGGGAGATAGTCGAAATATTGATTGATCAAGGGTATACAATCGTCAGCGGTTTGGCTTTCGGAGTAGATTCGGTTGTTCATGAAATTTGTGCAGCTAACAAAGTACCATCAGTAGCAGTCTTGGCCAATAATGTTAACAAAGCTTATCCGGCAACGAATCATGAACTATACAAAAAAATTATTAATAATGGCTGTGTCATATCTGAATTTAATTTAGGTATTCCTTATAATAAATTTTTGTTTGCGCGTAGGAATAGGATCATAGCTGGATTAGCTCAATCAGTTTATGTAACGGAGGCGCCAGTAAAAAGTGGAGCGATTATGACGGCAAATTATGCCTTTGATTATGATCGTGAAGTTTTTGCCATCCCTGGTGGAATCTATCAGGGAAATTCTTTAGGATGTAACAGATTGATAGCGCAAAATAAGGCCCAGATATATTTTAAAGATCTGGTAGTCAATAGATCAGAGGATTTGTCGGAGGTGGAAAATCAGACATTAAAATTAATAGAATCAGGTATTTGTCGGCTTGACGATTTACAAAGAAAGGTATATATATCTGGGCCGGAGCTCATAACCGTGCTCACAAAGCTCGAGTTGAAGCGGATAATTGCAAAAGATCTTTTTGATCGTTATAGTGTGTTAAGTTAAAAAACGTAAATGAAATTAGTTATTGTTGAATCGCCATCAAAGGCAAAAACAATCGAAAAATATTTGGGTCAAGACTACCATGTGATAGCTTCAAAAGGGCATGTCGTTGATTTGCCTAAAGGGTCAATTGGCGTTGATGTTGAAAACAATTTTAAGCCTGAATATGAGGTAATAAATAAGCAATCCGTTAAATTGATCAAGGATAATTTTAAAGATGCTGATGAATTAGTGTTGGCTGTCGATCCTGACCGTGAGGGGGAGGCGATTGGGTGGCACATTGCTCGATTGTTAAAATTAATCAATGATTCCGGAGAATCGAAATCCAAAACTAAACCACTTAAGCGAATTGTATTCACCGAGATCACAAAAGATGCTGTTTTGAAGGCGATTTCGGCGCCGCGCAAAATAGACATTAATCTTGTGAATGCACAGCAGGCGCGGCGCATTCTCGACCGTATCGTAGGTTACAAGCTGTCACCGTTACTTTGGAAAAAGATAGCGGTTGGTCTTTCAGCCGGTCGGGTCCAATCAGCGGCAATGCGAATAATTGTTGCCCGCGAAGAACTACGCGATAAGTTTAAATCTGATGAATACTGGACAGTAAAGTTATTTGTAAACGAGAAATCTTCCAAACTAAAATATAGTGAGTATCTTGATGGAGCGGAAAAAGCTACAAACAAAAATATTAGATTCGATCTTTTAAAAATCGATGGCAAAAAAGCTGAACTTCATTCTCAATCTGAATGTAAGAAAATTTTCAATGAAGTCAGCGTTGGAGATCTAACTATTACGAAGATTGAAGAAAAGGACTCGAGGCAATATCCAAGTCCTCCATTTACAACAAGTACTTTACAACAGGCTGGAGCAAATGTATTGGGCTTTTCGGCGTCAAGGACAATGAAAATTGCTCAGCAGTTATACGAAGCCGGTCTAATAACGTACATGCGAACTGACTCAACGAATCTATCAAATGAGGCCATCGAGAAAATCCGCTCATACGTTGTTAAAAAATATGGTCAAGATTATGTTCCCATCAAGCCAATTTATTACAAATCAAAAGCACCATTAACTCAGGAGGCTCATGAGGCAATCCGCCCATCAGATATAACTAGAGGTGCCAATGAATTAAGTGTTTCTTCCGATCAGGCAAGACTCTATGATTTAATTTATAGACGTGCATTATCATGCCAGATGAGCCCTGCACAAGTCATAAATAAAACGATAACTATAATAAAGGGAGTTTATCAATTCGGTGTTACTGCTCCCAAAGTTGTTTTCCCTGGATTCCTGATGATGTATAAAAATCGCCTTAAAGAAATGGAATTGCCTAATTTCAAAGAAGGCCAAAAGGTTTTTGCCGACGAATTTGTGGCCGAACAGAACTTTACTCAACCACCAGCAAGATTCACCGAAGCAACATTAATTAAAGAATTGGAAAAAAACGGAATAGGTCGTCCATCAACTTATGCACCAACTATATCAACCATTTCGGTCAGAAAATATATAGTCAAGGAAGGTAAATACATTGTCCCGACATCTATTGGCAAAGTGGTTGACAAGCTATTATTCAAAAATTTCCCTGATATTGTTGATTCTAGTTTTACCGCAAACATGGAGTCTGATCTTGATAGAATAGCCGAAGGTGGAGCTAATTGGGTACAAGTACTTAGCAATTTCTATACAAATTTTGCAAAAGAGTTGTTGAAAGGGGAAAAGAGTATTGATAAAAAAGACTATATCAATCTTGGCAAAAGTGATAAAAAATGTCCCATCTGTGGAAAGGATATGTTTATTAAAGCGGGGCGGTTTGGCGAATATCTCTGCTGTAGCGACTTTCCCAAATGTAAGGGCATCTTATCGCTTAATAAACAAGGGTTATCAGCCGAAGATGTAAAAGCTAAAGCGGAATCTGATGATTTTAAGCGTATTTATAAACCTGCACCTTTAACCGAAGACGGCCGAAGTTACACACTAAAATTCGGAAGGTTTGGTTATTATTGGGCGCATCCAGATTCTCCGAAAATCAAATCAAACCTACCTCTTGAATTGAATGCTGACATATCCGATCAGATTTACGGTAAACCACCGAAATCGAGTGACGGAAAAGTTATGATTCTAAGAAGGAGTAGATTCGGAGAATTTTGGGCTCACCCAGATTACCCAGAGAAAAAAGAAATAATTGCTATCAAAAAATCCGCAGTCAGCAAAAAAAAGAAGGAATTGGGAATAAATTGAAATATTAATTTGTCTAAACCTATCAATTTATTATATAATAAACCCAAATCACACACCCTAATTAATATAATTCCTTTCTCAGCCGGATTTTGTTAAAAGGTTGGGGGCTAGGGTGGAGGGAAAAAAGGAGAAAAAATTATGCAAGACAAAGCAAAAGAACCTGTTGAAGCTACAGTCAAAAAGCTTAATATTAACCCGCCAGAGATAAAAGAAATGTTGGCTGCCGGTGTTCAATTTGGGCATCAAACACAAAAGTGGAACCCCAAAATGAAGGATTTTATATACACGAGTAAAAATCACATACACATCATCGATCTTACGAAGACGGATGAAAAGCTCAAGGAGGCAATGGAATTCCTTTATCAGATGGCAAAGCGAGGAAATGTACTTTTTGTTGGTACGAAAAAACAAGTTTCATCAATTGTAAAAGATGCGGCAGTTAATGCTGGAGCTTATTATATCGTCCACAGATGGCCGGGAGGATTGTTAACTAATTACAAAATTGTACAAAAAAGTATAAAGCGCTTAAATCAATTAGAATCAGACTTTGAAACTGGTGTCGCAAATAGAACAAAATTTGAAGTCAGTCAGCAAAAGAAAGAATGGGAGAAGATGAACAGAATTTATGAAGGAGTAAAAACCTTGGATAGATTTCCTACAGCTGTAATAGTTGTTGACACAAAATATGAGAGATTAGCAGTAAGAGAAGCAACAGCTCTCAATTTACCAATTGTTGCAATGGTAGACACAAACTGTGATCCAACAGCCGTAGCTTATCCAATTCCTGCGAATGATGATGCAGTCCGATCGGTGAGGTTAGTCATGGAAACATTAGCGGCTGCAGTAAAAGCTGGCAACGAAGGTCATGGAGTAAAACATTCATTCAAAGATTATTCTGAAGTTGAAGTCCAGACAATCAAGAAGGAGGAGTCTCCTGAAATTTTAGAGGAGAAAGAACTCAAGATTGAATCGGATCAGTTTAAAGGGTCTTCAGCTGAATTGGTCAAAGTTCCGAGAGGATCAAAGAGGAAGGGAATATTGGAAGGACTCCAGGAAAGCAAGACTAGCAAGACAGAAGGAGTCAAAGTAGTTGCTAAAACGTTAAAAACCGTTAAAACTGCGAAGGAAAAGGTAAAGAAAGCAGTTGCAAAAAAAGCAAAGGCTCCCAAAAAAGAAGCAAAAAAGGGTGTAAAAAAGGCGAAAAAATAATTTACTTTTTACTTTTAAACGATGGAAATATCCCTAGATTTACTAAAGGCTCTTAGAAAGAGAAGTGGGGCTGGATTTACCGCGGTCAAAGAAGCGTTAGAGTTTGCAAATGGGGATCAGGAAAAGGCAATGATGTATCTGAGGGAAAAAGGCATGGCAAAAAACGCAAAAAGAGCGGATAAAGTTGCCGAGAATGGATTTATTGCTTCATATATACATGGCGAGGGGGGGCTTGGCGTTTTAGTCGAATTAAACTCGGAAACAGATTTCGCAGCTCGAGATGAAAAATTTAAAAATCTAGCCCATGATATCGCATTGCAAGTAGCCGCAACGAATCCGGAATTTATTACCATCGAATCTATACCAGAGGAAGTGATGAATCGTGAGCGAGACATTGCGATTAAAGAAATCGATCCATTGAAGCCAGAAGAGATAATCGAAAAAATTGTTGCCGGTAAATTAAATAAATTCTATGAAGATAACGTTTTAATGGAGCAATCATTCTTCAAGGATGACTCAAAAAAAATAAAAGATCTAGTCAATGATGTGGTTGCCGCATTGGGCGAAAAAATTGAAGTTGGAAAGTTCTGCAGATTCCAGATAAAAGGAACTGCAACATATTCTACTTTATAATTTATCAAAATATGAAGATTCCTTTCTCACAGGCTGATGCAGAGTTTTTAAAAGCTTTAGAGTTTTTTAAGGGTGAACTACAGGCATTTAGGGTTGGACGCGGAAGTTTACAGTTGATCGAAGGAATAAAGGCTGAGGTATATGGTCAATTTATGCCTCTAAATCAAATTGCAAATATTAATATGGCTGATGCGACTTTGGTTACCGTCGCTCCGTGGGATAAGAATAATCTGCAGGCTATTTCTAAAGCTGTTCAAGTAGCAAATATCGGAATTAATCCTGTAGTTGATGGTGATATAGTCCGATTACCAGTTCCTCCAATGACTGAGGAAAGACGAAAGGAATATATCAAAGTCCTTCATGAAAAACACGAAGATACCAAGGTTGTCATTCGCCAGGTCCGAAAAGATATCATTGATTATTTGGAAGAGGAAAAAAAGTCCGGAAAGTTACCGGAGGATGATTTTAATCGAATGGAAAAGGAATTACAGCACAAAGTTGATAATGCCAATCAGGCAGCAGATCAAGTAATCAAAGATAAAGAGGCTGAGCTAATGCAGGTATAAAATAATCTATGCAAATACTGCTTAATTTAATAATAACTTTAGTTTTATCCGTAGTAGCTATCGGTTTGTTGGTCTTCGTCCATGAACTTGGGCATTTCCTTGCTGCAAAAAAAATGGGCGTTGTTGTGCAGGAATTCGCTTTCGGATTTGGTCCCAGTTTATACACCAAAAAGTATAAGGGTACGGATTACAGATTAAATGTGGTTCCCTTTGGCGGATATGTGAAAATGTTGGGAGATGCTGATGGATCAAGTCTTACTAGACTGCGAGAGCAGAAATTGACCCAAGATGAAAAAGATTACGTAACAAATATTTTTGAACAGAACAATTTGGATCTAGGAAAGGATCCTTTCGATAAAATCTATTCCTTCTATCAAAAACAAAAATCTAAGCTTACAAAGGAGAGATATTCAATTTTGCAGAGATATATTGATGGCTACTATATTCCAAATCATCCGGGAAACTTTGATAACATAAGACCTGCTAAAAAAGTGGTGATAATAATTGCCGGTATTGTGATGAATGCTTTGCTTGGCATTGTGCTTTTTTATATTTATTTTGCTTTGAATGGCGGTTATACAGACTTAAAAAAGATTGGTAACCCAACTTTTTTAGGTGCAGAAATAAATACTCCGCCAATTCTCTGGTTTGATTATTCAACTGATAATTTAGGTGTATCAATGATTATAAATGCGAATGGTCGGCTTGTCCGAAACGATTCAGAGTTAAATAAAATTATCTTACAAAACTATAATAAACCAATAAACCTTTACATCCTTGATCTGAGTCAAAATAAATATCAAAACTTATCATTGATTTTGGATGGAGACGGCATAAGATCAAATTTTGACAAGGACTTTACGAATAAAGTTATGATCACCACTTTAACTGCAGGCGGGACTGGAGATGAAGCAGGTTTAAAATCCGGAGATGTCATTATGTCAGTAAATAGTGATAATGTAGCTACAACATCTATTGAAGTTTTTAAATCAATTCTTTCTGCTAACCGAGGTAAGGCAATATCTGTTAATGTGAATGAACTATATGGAGAAAATAAAACTTTTCAGATTAATCTCCCAAATGTTACGGATAACGCTCCAATCATAAATGCAGGCTTAATAAAAACAGAAGATCTATTAACTGTCTATGATTCTTCTCTGAGTGCAATACGCATCACATACCAGCAATATCCCTATTTGAGTGGCGTATTGCACACAATCAATATGTCCGGCTATAACTTTTCGGCAATTTATGAACTCATAAAGCAATCCGTAGCCGAGCGCAATATTCAGCCTGTATCGAGCAGCGTGAGTAGTATCTTGGCAGTCCCGGACATATTCTACACTTTGGTTAAAGGAGATAATTATGTTGAGATCATAAACATTGGAGCCTTGGTGAGTATATCACTAGCCATAATGAACATATTGCCAATTCCACTATTTGATGGGGGACATCTTTTATTTATTGCAATCGAAAAAATCAGAGGGAAAAAATTATCAGCCAAAACAGAAGAAAGAATTGGAGCTATCGCTTGGTATTCATTGATGGCATTAAGTGTACTTGTGATAATCAAGGATGTAGTTCAGTTTGAATGGATAACAAGGTTGATAAATTTAGTAGGTGGTTTTTTCAGGTAAATCTGATATAATACTTTCGTTTCAAATTAATTAATAAAAATACTTAGGGGGTGAATTAACTAATGGCTGTAATAGTACATGATGATATGCCGATTGATCAGGCATTAAAATTGCTTTGGAGAGAAGCTAACAGAGAAGATATACCAGGCGTTTTATTAAAAACGAGGTATAGAATCCCTGAAACTATTAAATCACACGAATTTAAAAAGCAGTGGGCTAAAATGAAAAGAAGAAGAAGATCGGCAAAACGAAAATTAGCCCGAAAAGGTAAAGAAGTAGCTTAATAAAATTTCTGTTTAATTGTAGATTAGTAATAAGTTTATTTTGACCTTATAGGTCGTGTGCTTTTTGTGTAAAAAGTAGTGCTATACCGTAAATACAGATCACAAAAGTTTTCACAAATCCTAGGACAGGATCATATAGTCCGAGTTCTGCGACAAGCGGTTTTGGATGGCAGGATAGCACATGCATATTTATTTTCTGGTCCTAGAGGAACTGGTAAAACAAGTGCTGCGCGAATTTTGGCAAAAGCATTGAATTGTAAAAACCCAAAGGATGGTGAACCCTGTAACGAATGCGAAAACTGTATAAGTATAACTCAAGGTAGGTTCTTAGATTTGATCGAAATTGATGCGGCATCTAACCGTGGTATAGAAGAAATCCGAGATTTAAAAGAAAAAGTCGGTTTCCTGCCAGTCGAGGGAAAATATAAGGTTTACATAATAGATGAGGCTCATATGCTTACTAGTGAAGCTTTTAATGCGTTACTAAAAACCCTAGAAGAGCCTCCGGAGAATGTAATTTTCATCCTTGCGACAACAGAAGCATACAAAATTCCGGTAACAATACTTTCCAGAACTCAGCGGTTTGACTTCAAATTGGCTGAAGATGAAGATTTAGTAAACAAATTGGCTTTCATATTAAAATCTGAAGAACTCAAATTTGATGATGATGCTTTAAAATTAATCTCTCAAGGTGCTACGGGCAGTTTTAGAGATGCCGAAACTTTGCTTGAAAAAGCAATTTCCTCGCTAGGTGAAGAAAAACAGTTAACTGTAAAAAAAATAGAAGAGATTTTAGGATATGCCGGTTCAAAAATCATTAATGATTTTCTAAAAAGATTGATGGATAAAGACTCGGAGGCTGCTATAAAAATTTTTGATGAAGCATTTTCAAATGGAGTGAATATAACCCAGTTCATCAAACAGATTTTGGAAAATGTTCGGAAAGAAATGCTCTTGGCAATAGGAAAGGGTGATAATGCCAAGTTGAAAGAGTATATGCAGATTGTGAAGGAGTTGAATAATGTCGTTTTCGAAGTAAAATCCTCGCTACTGCCAAGACTCAATCTAGAAATGGCCATACTTAATATTGCGGGCGATAATGATGTTGAATCAAAAGATACAAAGGCAAAAACTCGAAAAATTAAAGATGAGCCTGAGAAGCTGAAGCCAAATTTTAAGATCACAGCAGAAGAAGTTCGTAAAAAATGGCAGTCAATAGTAAATGAATCTAAATTTTACAATCATAATCTTGTAGCGCTTCTGGGAACCGCGAAAGTTGAAGACTTTAAAGATGATAATCTACTTATTTCCGTCCCATATACATATCACAAAGACCGGCTTTGCGGGACTGAAACGCGCAAATTTGTTGAAACAATTTTCGAAAAAGTCCTTGGGACAAAGGTTCCTTACACATGTAAAGTAGATAAAACTTTAGCCGCTGAACTATCGCAGAAGAATAACGAATCAGGTAACGAAAAGTTAGTCGAAGAAGTATTAAAGTGATAGAATTAACTTTTAATTTTTAGATTATCAAAATGAGTGGCCTATTCAATCAAATGAAAGATATATATAAGCTGCAAAAAGAAGCCAAGGAAATGCAGAAAAAGATGAAAACCCTTCATATAAAAGGTTATTCCGATGATGAAAATGTAAAGGTGTCTGTAAATGGACTTCAGGAAATTGAGGAAATGGAAATAGCCGATGAATTGATGAGTGTTGATAGGAAAAAAGAATTGATAAGATCGATCAAGGAAGCGATCAAGGATTCTCAGAGGAAACTTCAAAAGGAAATGAGTAAGGATATGGATATTGACAAGCTCAAAAATATGTTAGGGGCTCAAGGATAAAATAAACATAAAGTGAAGGAGTTCCCTGATTACATACAAAAGATTTTAGACTATTTAATGCAATTGCCGGGAATCGGTCCCAGATCAGCTTTCCGTATTGTGTCCCATTTTTTGCATATGCCTGAAGATCAGTTGGCAGATTTTGGACTATCAATATCGAATTTAAAGCAAAAAATTGGCTTTTGCAAAATCTGCTTTAATATTTCCGAAGGTGAAGAATGTTTGATCTGCGTTGATGACGCAAGGGATAAGTCAATCATTATGGTTGTAGAGGATGTATTGGACCTGGTTGCCTTTGAAAGAGGTCGCGATTATAAAGGCCTATACCATGTCTTAGGAGGGGTAATTTCGCCTCTTAGAGGCATTGGGCCTGAGGATATTCATCTTAATGAGCTGATAGAAAGAGTTGATAAAAATTCATCTGAAATTAATGAAGTAATAATCGCCACAAATCCTAATTTGGAAGGGGAGGCTACTGCGATGCTTATTAAAAATGAGCTTCAAAAATTTCCCAAAATCAAAATAAGTAGAATCGCTAGAGGTATACCAACTGGTGCCGATATAGATTATGCTGATGATGCGACTTTGCAACAGGCTATTCAACGGAGATCTCAATATTAATATGAAAGCATCATAGAGTTTCACGGATAATAAATGTTACGAATGAAACGTTAAATTTGAGATCTTTACGCCTTTTATGTAAAATCAAGGAGTTATTGAAGTAAAATTTATGAATATTTCTGAGATAAGGGAAAAGATACCGGATTATGTCATGAAAGTGGCTGATACATTAATAGAAAATGGTTTTAAAGCTTATTTGGTGGGCGGAGCAGTGAGAAACATTCTTTTGAATTGTCCACCAAAGGATTTTGATATTGCAACTGATGCGCTTCCTGATCAAATAGAGAAGATTTTTCCCAAAGCTATTAATATTAATGCCAAGTTCGGCACTATAATAGTAGTGATTGAATCAAAAACAGGCGAAAGATTTGATGTTGAGGTTACTACTTTTCGAAAAGAGGAAGAATATTATGGTGGAAGATGGCCTGGGAGAGTTCAATTTATTAATGATATAAGAGAAGATTTATCTAGAAGAGACTTTACAATTGATGCAATGGCGGTAGATTTAGGAGTGCTTAATAAGCATGGAATAAATATGGATGAAGTAATAATTGATTATTTCGATGGCAAGTCTGATTTAAATAATAAAATTATTAGGGCGGTAGGAGATCCAGTTGAGCGATTCAGCGAGGATGGATTAAGACCTTTTAGGGCATGCAGAATCGCGTCAGTTTATGGGTTTACGATTGAAGAAAATACTTTTAGTGCTATGAAACAGACGCTTCATATCTCTAAGTTGGTATCGATCGAGAGGATTAGAGATGAATTCCTTGAGTTAATTTACAAATCTCCAGTACCTTCAATTGGTATAGAACTCCTTAGACAAAGTGGCTTGCTGGCTTTATTCTTGCCTGAGCTATCAGAAATGAGAGGAATAATTCAACCTGCTTTTCATGCATATGATCTTTACACTCACAGCATAAAAGCTCTTGATATAGCAGAAGATGAAATCAAACTAGCGGCTTTATTCCATGATATAGGTAAGATAAAAACGATGACCAAAGATAAAAGCGGTATTCATTTTTATGGACACGATGTTGAGGGAGCTAAAATGACCGAATCTATATTAAACAGATTGCGAATGCCAAAAAATGATATTCAACGTGTTGTCAACCTAGTTAGATGGCACATGTTTTATTATCCATCCGCTGAGTGGAGGAAAGAATATGGCGATGTATTCCATCTAGAAACGAAAGACGGTGGTTGGACTGATTCTGCCGTCAGGCGTTTTATAAAGAAGGTTGGTGAGAACGCAATTGAAGATCTTTTTAAACTCAGAATAGCCGATGCAAATGCAAACCCAAAATCTGGCTTTGAAGCTAGAGAAATAGAAATATTTGCAAATAGAATCAGTGAGGTTAGGAAGCAAGATATGGCACTTAAGGTCTCTGATCTTGATATCTCGGGGCGTGATTTAATTGAGATTGGGATACAACCAGGTCCGCAAATGGGACAAATACTTAATAAATTACTCGATATGGTAATTGAAGAGCCAGGGATGAATTCTAAGGAATTGCTTCTCGATGCTTCCAAGGACCTATTGAAGAAAGGATTAATATGAAGTTAAAATTTTTAGGAGCTGCGCAGACCGTAACAGGCTCTTGTTACCTTGTAGAAGGCTCAACGTGCAAATTCTTGGTCGACTGTGGTATGTATCAAGGAGTTGATGTCGAACAAAAGAACTTGGAACCCTTTGATTTTGATCCAGCTGAGTTAAACTTTATTATACTTACCCACGCACATATTGACCATTGTGGTTTGATACCAAAATTATTTAAATACGGTTTTAGAGGCTCAGTATATTTAACACCTGAGACAGCCTCACTCGCAAGAATCATGTTGCTTGATTCAGCGAAAATACAGGAAAAAGATCTAGAAATGGGTAGAGAAGGAGGAAGTGGTAAAATGATTTATGGGACGGATGATGCGTTGATGGCTATAGAAAATTTCATTAGCGTTAACTGTTTTGATCAGATAAAAATTGGAGAAGGTGAATATTTTAAATTTATACCGGCAGGCCATGTTTTAGGGGCCGCAAGTGTATACGTTTTTTGTGATGGTAAGGGGATATTATTTTCTGGTGATCTAGGCAGAAAAGATCAATCAATAATAAAAAACTTTTTTGAATACCCTGAGATAGAAGAAAAACCGGCTTATATTATAAGTGAATCTTTATATGGGAATTCAATACATCCTGAACGTAAAGAGTCGGCAAATTTGTTGGTTGACATTATACAGAAAACTATTCAAAGAGACGGGAATGTTATTATTCCGTGCTTCTCTTTACATAGAACGCAAGAAATCATAGAGATAATGAAATGCGCAACGTTGGTGGCTGACATACAAGAGAATGTACAAATATATTTGGATAGTCCGATGGCTATTTCGATAAATACAGTATACGCATCGTATACAAAAGATTTTAACGATAGTTTCGAGTACAAAAACACTATTTTTGAGTTTGATAGAGATAAACTACAGGATGCCACACAGAAGATTGTATACCTAAAACAAGATGAAAGAGTACAGTTCGATAGGATTAGATATATCAGAGAGTACAAAAATTCGCTAATGCTTAGTAACAAGACAAAATCAATCATTATTGCGGGAAGCGGAATGGCCGATGGGGGAAGAGTAGTTCATCATTTATATAATGGTTTAAATAAGGGGTTAAATTCAGTGATATTCGTCGGTTACCAGGCTGAGGGAACGTTAGGTAGGCAATTAATTGATGGTAATAAAGTTGTTGCAATCAATGATAAAAATATTATAGTAAACGCTGAAATCTCTTATTTAAAGGGCTTTTCAGCTCATGCTGATAAAAACGACTTGATGGCATGGCTAGATTTGCATAAATCGTCCGACTTAAACACTATTTTTTTGGTTCATGCAGAGAAGAGTGTAATGACTGATTATTCCGATACTTTAAAAAATATTGGCTATAAGGTAGAATTGCCTGATTTAAATCAAGAATATATTTTATAAGGAAAATATGGACTTATCGCTTGGAATAGTAGGTTTACCGAACGTCGGTAAATCGACGCTTTTTAATGCTTTAACACGAAAAGGAATTCCTGCTGCAAATTATCCTTTCTGTACAATTGATCCAAATATTGGAGTTGTTGCGGTCCCTGATAAACGTATAGATGAAATAAGTGAATTTGTTAATCCTGAAAATAAGATTTATCCCATCATCGAATTTGTTGATATCGCTGGGCTTGTAAAAGGAGCACATAATGGTGAAGGCTTGGGGAATCAATTTCTTGGGAATATTAGAAACGTTAATGCGATCATTCATTTAATAAGGGATTTTAAGGATGAAAAAATAACCCATGTTGAAAATAAAGTTGACCCTAAATCCGATAAAGAGGTAGTTGAGGCGGAACTCATATTAAAAGACCTGGAAACTATCGATAAAATATATCCGAAGATGCATGAAGAGAGTAGGCGTGATAAAAAAAATCAAAAATACACTGACTTATTGAACGGAATAAAAGAGGCTTTAAATAAAGGGCAGTTGGCTAGAAATTTTACTAATGAAGATGATCTCGAAGTAATTAAATACCGAAAAACACTATGCCTTTTAACCGACAAGCCTTTGATTTATCTTATCAATACTGAAATCGGTAATTGCAAAGATGAAAACATTGATCAATTTAAAGGTAAAATTGGATTACCAAAAGATGCAAATGTAGTCCTGATGGACGTTAAAATTGAAGCGGAATTGTCAGATCTGGAGCCTTTGGATAGAGAAATTTTTATGAAAGAATACGGAATTAAAGAATCGGCGCTTGATAGATTGATCAAGGATAGTTATACGTTGCTTAATTTAATAACCTTTTTGACTGCTGGTCCTAAAGAGGTTAGAGGCTGGACGATCAGAAAGGGTTTCACGGCTCCAGAAGCGGCAGGGGAAATCCATACCGATTTTATGGAGAAGTTTATTACGGCTGAAGTGGTCGATTATGATGATTTTATTAAATTTAAAGGCTGGAATAATGCTAAAGAGAACGGAAAAGTTAGGCTGGAAGGGAAGACATACATTGTTAAAGATGGGGATGTGATGATTATCAGGCATGGAGCCTAAAAATACATAATTATTTTTTTTTCAGTGTAATTATGTTATTATTCATTTTATTATTTTAATTTTGTTGTTTATGAATAAGTACGAATTGATGGTCATTTTAAAGCCATTGTTACCTGAAGATATTAGAGCTCAAATTCAGAAAAAACTTGAAACACTTGTAAGTAAAGGCAAAGGGAAGATAATCGCAACTGACGTCTGGGGGAAGAGGCATTTAGCATATCCAATCAAAAAGCATGATGAAGGTTATTATTTGGTTTATAAAATGAACCTAAGACCTGATTTTGCTCAGGAGTTTCAAAAAGAAATTAAGCTCATGAACGATATTTTGAGATTTATATTATCGAAAATAGATTAAATTATTATTTAAGTTTTTAAAGAGTAAGAGATGTCAACGTCCAGATCTTTAAATAAGGTTTTTTTGATTGGGAATCTAACAAGAAATCCAGTCATAAGACAAACAACGAATGGTTCGGCTGTTTGTTCATTTGGTTTGGCTACAAATTCAACCTGGAAGGATAGCAAAGGTAATCTTCAAGAAAGAACTGAATTTCACAATATCGTGGCATGGAATAAATTAGGCGAAATCTGCGCTCAGATTTTGGCAGTTGGAATGTTAGTATTCATCGAAGGAGAATTACGAACCCGAACATGGGATGATGGTAATGGAAACAAGCATTTTAAGACAGAAATCAAACTTGAGGATATGAAATTGCTTGATGACAAAGATAAGAAAGGTGTTGGAATTGACGCAGCGAAAAATGCTGCAGAATCTTTGCCTACAGAAGAAGGTGCAGCAACGGAGGAGGAAGAGGTAGTAGTTACAAAAGAAGCTCCACATGATGAAGTTCCAGTTGAAGGGGATGATCTATTTTAATTTAATTTGGATTAAATAATGAAGGTAGTAAAGAAAAAAAAGAAAATCAAAGCGTTACCTAAACTCCCAGATCCATTCAAAGGTAGGACTGATTTGATTGATTACAAGGACGTTTATAAGCTTAAAAAATTCATTACGACAAGGGGTAGAATTCTCCCGCCAGAAAGAACCGGAGTAAGTCCAAAGTGCCAAAGAAAACTAGCTACAGAAATAAAAAAAGCAAGATATATGGCATTATTGCCATATAATCAATTAATTTAGGTTCTTTGGCTAATACAAAATGCCCCAATCCTTTTCTCTTAAAGGCAAGTTCTTTTCATTAACCTCAGTAATCGGCGTCTTGCAGACAAAAGGTTATAGAATCTCTTCAACACAAATTCGGCGGCTTATTTCAAATCCGGATATAGACGCAATTGACGTTCGCTATATGCAAGTGGGCTTAGATAAAGATTTTCTTTTCAATGTCCTGGAACAAATTTCTGGAGTCAAAATAAAGATTCATGAGCTAAATTTTAATTCATACAGAATAATATCAAACGAGTCTGAAAAGCTTTTCCAGATAGATAATCGCGAGTTGATGAATAAGTTATCTGATAAAAAGGAAGTTTTTTGGAAGACATTCGAAACTGGGCCTATAATTGCAACAACAAAATTTGAACGCGAGTTTAACTATAAATTTCTTGATGAATATATCAATAAGCTGGATTTTGATGATAAAAGACTCAATGTAATTACAGGAGAAATGGTGTGGAGTACCTGGCTGGATGGGAATATGATTGCATATATCTTTTCTAAAAAACTCAATCAATCGACTTATTGCACAATTGATTTTAATGGCCTTTGGGATTTCTTGATACATGATTTTGATAAAAAAAGTCTACTTAGGGAATTTAATCAATTTGAATTTGCTCCAAACGCATATTATTTTAAGTTTCAGACTAAGTCGAAGAATATCAACATATACAAAAATGAAGTGACGCGGGAAATCACTAATGATAATAAAGCACGTATGCTGACCGATTTAAAAGATTACAAATTAGAAGGAATATCAATACCATCAAACCTTTTGATCTCTGGGGAAGGGAAGAATCTTTTAATAGTAAATGGACCGGCAGAGTTTGTTGATGGAAAGTTATCAATAGTTTATAAACCAAACGATAAATTTGAACTAATTGATCCCGATTTAATAATTAAATTGAAAAATGGAACGAGGATCGATAAAGGCGATGTTATTGGGACAGAAGAGATAACAATGAAAAATGTTTATAAATTGTCAGATCTTCCCAAGTTACTGGAAATTGTTGTAAGCCACGGCCAGATTGTAGAGAAAAATGAAATAGTTGCATATAATCGATCAATTTCGGGGAAACTACTCGCTGAATCAATAAGATCTCCGATTAAGGGTGTTATCGATCTATCTCACTTTGAAAGCGGATTTGTTCTAATAAAAGAACCAGACTCTAAGGAAGTAAATTACAGGGCTAATTTTTCTGGTGTATATAGGCGCCCAACAACGAATAATAAATATAGTTTCCAAGCAGATACATTAACCATTCCTCTTGAAGTAAAAATAGGCAGAGATATTAGTGGTGTTTTATACAAGAAGATACCAAAAAATGAAGAAAACCGAATAAAAAAAGTCTTGTATTTAAGAAATAGTAAAGAATTAACTGAGAATATTAATTTGTTATTAAAAGAAAATGTCGCAGGAATAATATTTGAGTCATTATCACTAAAGGAAATGAATTGGCTTATAAAAGAAAAATATGATATTCTAGAATTCATAAGTGTTGCGGTGCTTAGTGCTTACACACAAGATTTAAATCCACTTTTCAGAAAAGTGATAAGCAAGATAACCTCATCCATAGTCACTATTAAAGATGAGAAGTTAATGTTTACGCTTAATATAAAAAATGAAAGCGTAACTAACCGGAATAATGGTAGGATAATACGACTATTCTCATTAAATCGACAATTAAAATATCTGGATTTGGTAAGAAAGCTGAGTTCTGGGAATATTTTAGTAACTGACGGAAAGTCGATTTCTGAAGTAAGTAAAGAAAATTATTTAATTCTAAATTGCGAAAATCATGTTCAATAGAAAGGTGTTGGTATCATTCGGGGTTTTTCTAGCTGCGGTTGCTTTATTAATGGGAGGATTTTTCATAGGCAATTATTATGCCTTTAATGTTCAGGGTAAGACTGCTGCGTCTACAGGTCGTGCGATAACACAACTAGTAAATAAGCAGGATACTTATCAGAATATTGATCTGTCAACACTTTGGAACGTTTGGGGATATATCAATTCTAGTTATCTTAAAATTTCAGTTGATAATGAGACACTCTACAGGTCTGCTATTAAAGGTTTAGTAGGTGGCTTAAACGATCCTTACACAACATATCTTACAGCAGAAGAATTGGCAACCGTCACACAATCTGATAGCGGAAATCTCCAGGGAATTGGAGTTAGTCTTAGGCAGGAGGGGGATTACACGGTTATTGAGAGTGTTATTGATGGTTATCCAGCGAGCAAGAATGGTGTCAAAGCGAATGATGTGATTATGGAAGTTGATGGTGTTACTATGAAAAAGGTTGCTGCAACAGATGTTGCTGCAAAAATAAAAGGAAATGCAGGGACTGTTGTTCAGGTATCATTATACAGACCATCAACGCAGGAAACATTGAATTTAAAAATTACCAGAGAAGATATTCATGTAGATAATATTTCTATAGGAGAAAATAGAAATGGGGTGGTCGTTCTGAAAATTTACAAATTTACAGATGCATCGCTAGATAGCTTTAATGCAATGTGGGACAAAGTTGCTAGCCAATTAGTAGCTATGAAGCTAAAAGGAATAATAATAGATTTGCGTGGTAATCCTGGTGGTTATGTAAGTGGAGCAGAGTATATTTTAAATGACTTTATTGCTAATGGAAAAGTAATATTTCTTGAAGAGGACAGGGACGGAAATAAAACAGAACATGTTGTCAATAGAATTGGAAGGCTTCTATCAGTACCAATTGACGTGATTGTCAATGAAGGAACTGCATCAGCGTCCGAAATAATGGCAGCTGCAATTCAGGACAATGGTAGAGGTCAGGTAATAGGTGAAAGCACAGTCGGGAAGGGTGTTGAACAGCAGTTAATTAACCTCGCTGACGGTTCTCAACTAAGACTAGTTTTTAGGAAATGGCTAACACCTAATGGGAATAATATTTCTGCTGATAGTCCAATAAAGCCGAATATTGTTATTAGTGACTATACTGCTCAGACTGATAAGGCATATGAGTTATTAAAATAACTCTGAGCAATCCGGAATGATCTTTATAGATTTTTGTGTCCCAATTATCGAAAATTGCGTGAATCTCATCGCAAAGTCTAGAATTAATTTCTAAATAGCATTGGCCATCGTTTTTTAGAATACTTGGCAGTATTCCACATATTCTTTTATAAAACGCTAAACCATTGTCCCCAGCTAATAATGCTGTTTTAGGCTCGTAGTTTCTTATTCCTTTACTAACTTTTAAATAATCAAATTCGGAAAGATAGGGTGGATTTGAAATAACAATGTCGAATTTATTTTTCGGAATGGATTTGAAAATATCACTGTTAATAAATTTTAGTTGTGGTCGCTTCTCAGAAGGTAATATGTTTTTTTTGTTTTTTCGCGCCGTTTTTAAGGCAGATTTCGAAACATCAATGGACTCAATTTTTAAATCCTGCAAACAATTATTTATAATGCTAATTGGGATACATCCGCTTCCAGTACCAATTTCTAATATATTAAATACTTTATTTTTGTCCGCATTCTTGGCTAAGTTGGTTAATATGAGCTCAACCATCAATTCTGTTTCGGGACGTGGGATTAATACACTTTCATCTACAAAATAGGATTCTTTATAAAAATCCTTGTTATTCAAAATATATGCAAGCGGCTTATCATTTTTTAACTCATCTAACCAATAACTTAATTCCTTCAATTGGTTGTGGCTTAATTTTTGTTCTTTATGCGCCAGTAAGTATCCTTTCGATTTTTTTAGTAAAAAGGATAATAACACAAATATTTCTACAGAATAGGCGTTATCTCTGAGCAAATATTCAATTGTCATCGTCAGTGTCGCCTAATGGGTTGGCCAAATTAATCTTTTGACGAACCTGGTCAACAATCTCTTGAATATTGCCTGATAGTATTGATTCAAGATTATACCAGCTAGTTTTAATACGATGGTCTGTAACCCTGTTTTGAGGGAAGTTATATGTCCGAATTTTAGCAGATCGGTCACCACCTTTAATTGCATCATTTCTCAATTCGGATTCGTTTTCCTGTTTTTTTAATAGTTCAAGGCTATAAAGTCTGCTTTTTAAAACTGAAAAAGCACGGTGTTTGTTTTTCAATTGAGATTTTTCGTCTTGGCAAGATACGACAATTCCAGTTGGTATGTGTGTTATTCGAACAGCAGAGTCCGTGGTATTTACACTTTGTCCACCTGGACCTCCGGATCTGAAAACGTCAATTCGGACATCTTCCGGATTAATCTGAATCTCGATATCATCAAATTCTGGGAAAATAACAACCGAAGCAGTTGAAGTATGAATACGACCAGAAGCCTCAGTTACCGGAATACGTTGAACTCTATGTACGCCACTTTCGTATTTCATTGCGCCATAAACATTTTTGCCTTTGATGCTATAAATAGCCTCTTTAACACCTCCGCTTTCGGTCGTGCTAAGATTGTATTGCTCAGCAACCCATTTCTTGACTTCAAAATATCTCAAATACATCCTAAGAAGTTCATTTGCAAATAAGGATGCTTCTTCACCACCTGTTCCAGGCCTTATTTCAAGGATGATATTTCGTTTATCGTCTGGATCGGTCTTTATGCTAGCGGTTTCAATTTTTTTAGTTAGATCACTGATTTTCGCCTGTAATGAATGTATTTCATCAAGAACAAAATGCCGGTTTTCTCCAATTGCATTTTGCAGCATTTCATTTGCAACATCCAAATCACTTACTGCTTTAATATATTCCAGCGCGAGAGGGTATAGATTCTTGAGTTCAACTCCCTCCATCATTAGGGATTTATAAAGTTGTGCGTTTTTTTGTGTGGATGCATCAACCAGCCCAGACGTAACTTGGTTATATTTATTAACTATTTCTGTGGCTTTTCCGAGCATTTATTTAAGTTGCTTCAGCATGTCTTTGAGTGTGAGCGTAGAACCTTCTTTCATAGCTGTCGTTTTTGATGTTCTGCGCTTTACTTTCTCGCGTTTGTTTTCAACTTTTTTTAGATTAGCAGATTGTCTTCGATTATCAAATTTCTTTACAAGATTCTCTGTATCAACTATTTTATTTTTTCCGGTATAGAATGGGTGACTTAAATTAGTAACTTCAACAGAAATCTCTTCTTTAGTGCTGGCTATAGTGAATATCTGACCAGTTGATAAGTCGGTTACTTTGGTATCTTCATAAATTTTTGGGTGGATGTTCTTTTTCATATCTTTAATAAATTTACAAATGTGACCAATTATAGCAATGTTATTAACATTAATCAAACAAAACGAATAAAGTCCGTTTTGTTTGACAATTTTGGCTTTTTTTAAGATTATATTTGTTATCCGTTATTAAATATACATGAAGGTAAAAAAATTAGGTAATCTTATCGTCTTTGAGTCTTTAAAAGCAAAAACAATATTCCCATTGGTCGGTAGTAAATATAAACCAGATGATGGACACGATATAGTTTTAAATAATGATAATGTTCTAAATGTCTCTAAAAATTCATTATTCATAAATACACCTGGAGAATTTGAGTCGAAAGATGTATTTGTTTATGATTATTCAAAAGAAAATTGTAAGGACAATTTGTTCTCCATAGATATTGAAGGCGTTAATGTAATAATTTTTAATTCGTCATCTCCAATAAAAGACCTTTTTTCACATTCTGAGCTTCTCGAAAATGACGTATTAATCTGTAATGTTGATGCGGGTTTTGTCGATGTATCAGCGGCAGTTGATGAATTGGAACCAAGCATCTTCATGCTTACTGGGACAGATGATTCTAAAATAGATGAAGCGGTGAAAAAATTATCATTGAATGTTAATGATACACAAAGCAGTTATAACTTTACGGACAGTGATTTTGATAGTGAAATTGAATTGCCAATGAGAGTTGTTATATTAAAGTAAAATGGCTGATCTTCGAGTTCCACCAAATAATGTAGATTTAGAAAAATCGATTTTGGGTGGGCTTATGATCGATGAGGAAGCAATATTTAAAGTTGCAGATCTCCTTTCACCGGAAAATTTCTACGATAGGCGTCACAAGCTCATTTATGAAGCTATACAGAGCCTATACACACAGCAAAAAGCTATTGATATATTAACTGTGTCCGCCGAGTTAAAGAAAAAAGGGATGTTAAAAGAAGCGGGCGGTAATATTTACATATCTGGATTAGTAGAAGCGGTACCTTCATCAGCCCATATTGAGGAATATACCCGCATGATTAAAGATCTTGGGATCCGTAGAAAAATGATCTCGCTTGGGGCTTCAATGCAGGAAATGGCATATAAAGAGAGTGATCAGGTTGATAACCTTCTAGATAAAGCTGAACGTGATCTGCTTAACCTCAGTGAAATTAACACTAAAGGTGATTTTGTCCATATCTCGGCTCTTTTGGAGGAATCATATAGAAAGCAGGAGGAAATCAGTAAGGATCCTAAGAAAGTCCGCGGGGTAAGAACGGGATTTAATTATCTGGATAATATTTTAGGCGGATTACAGAATTCTGATCTTGTGATATTGGCGGCGAGGCCCTCAATAGGTAAATCTTCTTTTGCCCTTGATGTGACGCGCCATGCTGCCATTCATGAAAATAAACATGTAGGATTCTTTGCTCTCGAAATGTCTAATCTGCAGTTAATTGAGAGACTTCTGGCTATGCAGGTTGGGGTTGGGCTCTGGGATTTAAGAATGGGAAAGCTTAATGATGACGCCTTATCAAGATTATCAGATGCAATGGGGGTTCTTTCGGAGTCAAATATATTTATTGATGATACGCCTGGCATTGGCATTATGGAGATTCGTGCAAAAGCAAGGCGATTAAAATTCGAAAAAGGCTTAGATATATTAATTGTAGATTATTTACAATTGATTGCTGGAACAAGATTGGAAAGCAGGGTACAGGAGGTATCTGAGATATCAAGATCATTAAAAGCTATTGCCAGAGAACTTGATATACCAGTTTTGGCACTCTCACAATTAAATCGTTCAGTAGAGCAGAGGAATGATAATAAGCCACAGTTATCCGATTTGAGAGATTCTGGATCTATAGAACAAGACGCGGATGTGGTTTTGTTCTTGAGTAGAGTGAGTAGTGATGATGACAACAATCAAAACAGGATTTTGAGTATTGCCAAACATAGAAATGGTCCAACAGGTAGGGTTGAATTATTTTTCATTAAAGAGCAAGCAAGTTTCAGAGAGGTAGAAAAGACACGCGAAGAAGAGAAATTATAATCTCAGCAGATTACGCCTGAATGTGCTGAATATTACATAAAGGCCCCACTGAACAAGCACTTATCTCCAATGGGCAACATCAAAATTAACTATGTTTTGTATTGGTCTATCTATTTGATTGCTGGAGGTGGCTGTCGTAATCTTGATACTTATACTGCTGATCCTTAAATTCTCAAAACTTCCAATATGTATTTTTGTAGGCGCAGCTTTCCTGTATTCACTTATATTACTAATTGATGGGATATTTTTTATTAAAATAGGTTGAGCATATTCACTTTTTGTAGTAGGAGTAACCCCAATCATCACTCTAGTTTGTTGATGAGTAAGGAATAACGGCTTTCCAAAAGAATAGATTCCAATACTCAACAAAAATGAAAAGGCAAGAAAGAAAAAAATTGGTATCAATAAATACTTACCAGGCATAGTTAAAGTGTTTTTTGTACAATCAATATATTCTAAAACAAATTAAAAATAAATGCACTATATTTTTATTTATTATTAAAGTAGAATGAACTGTAAAATAATTAAATTATTTACGGAAGATGACAGACGCAAACCAACAACCAAAAGATCAAAATGTTCTTACATTCATGATGTCTTTAGTTCAGGAAAAATATGGAGATGACGTTGATATGGGATTCTTAAATACAGAAGCCAATAGATTATATGACATTTTTGGAGATCAGCTTGTTGGCTACTTTGAACCAATGTTAACTGATGAGCAAAAACATGACTTTGACCAATTAGTGAATGTCAAAAGCAACCAAGATCAGTTATTGAATTTCTTAGTCCAAGCAATCCCGGACTTGGAAGGGAAGATCTTACAAGTTCTAGTTTCATTTAAAACTGAATATTTAAAAAAAGATAGTTCACTGGTATAATCATTGAACTGTTGTGCCAGGATGGCGGAATTGGTAGACGCGTCGGACTCAAAATCCGGTTCTGTTAACCCAGAGTGAGGGTTCGATTCCCTCTCCTGGTATTTATTTTATACATTTTGTATTGTCAGACATGAGCGATGTATTATTAAGTTTTATTCAATCTAATTCGGGGGTTAATTATTCATTTGTTCTCCCGGCGATAATAGGTTATCTAATAATTTTTTGGTTAATAGTTTCATATTGGGTATTTTGGGATGCAAAAAAAAGATTCCATAATAAAAAAATTGGGGTTCTAGTTGGGATAGCTTGCGTGATATTTCAATTGCCATTTCTTCTGTTGTATTTATTATTCAGACCAATAGAGGAAGAATTGATGGAATCGACGACTGGAGGGGTAAATGTCCCAATAATAAACTTTACAGATAAAGAGGGGGTTGTTATGTCTTTAGAATTGAGAATTAACCATGAGAAATTGATGCCTGAAGATGCCTCAGAAATGAAGATAGATGTGAGCTTTGATACTAAAAACAATCCAAATGCGACAAAAGTTGAACCAATGGCTCAACCAGTTACAGAAAAATCAGTCATAACGTTGAATGCTCCTGAGAGTAAAACAAATCCTTCATTGCTTTTGAATCGTTTTCGAAACTTCCTAAATTCAAGGAAGAAAAAACAAAATAACGATATAGCGAAGGTGGAGCCGAATAAGAATAAGAAGAAGAAAAAGAATAAGAAAAATAGAAAGAAATAGAAAATGAACCCAGTTATATCTAGTAACGAAGAGAGTATTCGTATTTTCCAGGTTATTGACAAATCATCATCACTTGTTGAAGTAAGTGTGCTTTTTGCCGTTGGTTCAAGATATGATCCTCAAGGCAGGGCGGGTATGGCTCATTTGCTTGAGCATATGTCGTTTCAGGGGACTATCAAACGGAAGGACAATAAAATTATTACCTTAGAGATTGAGAATCTAGGCGCAAGCATTGATGCGTTTACGGGTTACGAATATACAGGTTATTCATTAAGAACACCCACAAACAACATATACAAGGCTGTTGATGTCCTTACAGATGTCATAATAAATTCGACTTTAAATCAATCCAATTTGCAGAAAGAAAAGAGGGTTATATGTGAAGAGATTAGTATGTATGATGACATACCATCTGAAAAAGCAAAAGATATTTTTCAAAATTCATTATTTGAAGGGAACGCTTTAGGAAATAATATTGCAGGAACAGTATCAGAGCTCGATTCTATAACGAGAGGAAAAATTTTGTCATTTAAAAAGGAAGCTTACACTAAAGAAAATACTTTGGTTTCAATTGCCGGGAATTATAAAGCAGATCTAGTTAATTACATATTAGAAAAATTAAAAACTTTAAATAAATTATCAAAATTAAAATATCAAAAAGTGAAAACTGTGAGTACAAAGGGAAAATGCAGATTGATAAATTTTAGTAAAGAGGCCCAGCAATCAAATATTATTATTGGTCAAACATTTAATGGTGGGCAAATTAATAATAAGATTGACGAATATGTATTGGATTTGGGGAATATGATTTTATCAGGTGGCATGGGATCAATTTTATACCAAAAAATAAGGGAGCAACTAAGACTGGCATATTATGTTAATTCTTCTACTCATTTATATGATGAAGTTGGCTGCTATTGTATTGAATTAGGAGTATCTAATTCAAATGCGCAGAATGCTTTAGAGGAAGTGATACAAATAATAAGTGAATTTATAGGCGAAGCCAGCAAGGCTAGTAATTTTGAACGTGCAAAAAATTATTATATTGGGCATGTTATTACGGAAATAGAAACGGCAGCCGAGTTAGCCCTTTGGCAGTCAATGAAATCGCTGAGGAATGAGAAAGCTCCAATTTATTCAAAAGAAGAAATCATTAATAAAATAAATGAAATATCCCCCGAAAATGTAACCACTTTATGGTCATCAATGATTAGGCCCGATGAATTAATAGTCGTTAATGTTGGATCCAAAGATATACGAATGTGACGATTATAATCACCGTTTTTTCTTGATGGTTAATAATTCGATTTTATTTACTAAATTAATAGTATAGGCTATTGTTAATATTAATGATCAAATATTTTTGATTAAATATTTTGTGCTAATACTTTAATGATATTCACAATTGGTTTAATACTGCCTATTTAGTTTAGCGTATTAAAAATCATATATATCAATGACTTTGAACTTATAAATATATAGCAATGAAAAGTTTTATTAAAAAGAATGATAACTGTTTAATCATATTATTTATAGCCCTCGCTTTGGTTGATAGAGTGCTAAAAATAATTTATTTTGATCAATCGGCAAATAGCCACGTTTATGCCTATAAGGGCGTCGCGATAATTGTTGGCATTCTAATATTTATAGTGCTAAGACTGAAAGTAGTAACTTCAGATGGCTTCAAATGGTTTGAACTAATGTTGATTGGCGGAGTATCAAATTTATTTGATATAATTTGCTTTGGGTTTGTTGTTGACTATATCCCAATTGGTATTTTCAGGAATAACCTTTCTGATATATTAATAACAATAGGCTTTCTATTTTTGATTCTGGAGGTATTTAATGAAGACAAGAGAATTCATAGTAAATAATCAAAATAATCTTAGACTTGATTTATTCCTTAGTCTTCAAATTGGTGATTTAAGTAGGAGAAAGATTAGAGATGAAATAAATGAAGGAAACATTCAAGTTAATGGAAAAGTTGAGTATAGACCGCACTATAAAACCAAGATTGAGGATAAAATAGAATTAAAAACCAGTTTAAACAATAATGTCACAAATACCTTTCAGGAAATAATTCCTTCAAATATAAAATTAGATATCATATATGAAGATAATGATTTACTTGTTTTGAACAAACCCGCTGGAATGGTATCACACCCAGCTGTTGGACATGAGAAGGATACATTGTTAAATGGGGTAATTTATCATTTCGCACAGCTGAAAAATATCGGAATTAAGGGTAGATCAGGGTTAATTCATAGGCTAGATAAAGATACCTCAGGATTGATTTTGGTGGGAAAAACGAATTTCGGACTTTGGTATTATTCAAGACTTTTTGCGGAAAGAAAACTGCAGAAAACATATATAGTTGTAGTAAAGGGCGATATTACAAAATTGTTTGAGAACCGTAAAGTTTTAACAGTTAATAATTTCCTTGACCGTAATAAAAAAAACAGAAAGAAATTTGCCTCAACGCAAAACTATAAAGGGCATTCGGCATCAACTGATTTTGTGTTGAACAAAGTAAGCGAGATTGGAGGACAAAATGTATCAACACTACTGGCCCTGCCTAAAACAGGGAGGACGCATCAAATTAGGGTGCATTTGAGTGAGTTGGGATTTCCGGTTCTAGGAGATCAAATATATGGAAATAATAAGTATTTGCGATTGATGCTTCATGCATGGAAACTTAAGTTAATAATGCCCGATGGTAAGGAAGTAGAATTTGTCGCACCTTTGCCAAAGGAATTCAAAAGCTTTTTTAATGAATCTTTTCAAATTTAAAATTAAGGGGTTTTTTACGAGAATAAAGCGGGGGCGGAAGAATCCGAATAATGGGAAAACTACAAAAAAGGCCCTAAATGCCGGCAAAAATCCCGATTACAATGTTAATAACAGATTAGGCTTGAGGAAAAGGACGCTATACCTGTTTTTGATAGCTTTTGTTTTATTGCTTCTGTATTATTTTGGGCCAATAATATACAACGTTTCGACACTTCAGTTTTCGAAAGCCAAAGGTGACAAGCGGATAGTTAATGAGGATTTGTCGGCAAAAAAAATGAATATACTCCTGATTGGGGCACATGAATACCCTGGAGGATATACTTTTGTTGATGGGCTTATCTTAGTCTCATATGATTTTGATTCGCAGCAACTTGGGGTTTTTGCCATAAACCCGGACATCAGAGTTAATGTACCAGGTTTGAACCGCCAAATGGAGATCAGGGGGATGTACAACTCGGCTTTGTTGAAGGGAAAGGAGACCTCTTTTTTAATGTCATCAGTTGAGTCATTATTGGCAGTGAAGATTGACAGGTATATGTATATTTCGATTGATGGGCTTCAGCAAGTTCTAAAAGACTTCCCGGATTTGGCGGTAAACCTTAATAATTCGATAAATGATGTCAATACAATTAATACCGTCTCGGGCAAGGAATCGCATTATCCTGCAGGCTCTGTAACTGTAAATTCAAACGAAGTTATCAACCTTTTTGCAAGTAATGCGAACGGCCGTGATGATAAATTAAATAGGCAGGTAAATTCGCTGATAGGTGAGTTTAAAAATCTTAAGTCGTTAAAAGTATTTGCTGATTTTAATGATCTGTTTGGGAATGTCATGATTAATATAAAAACTAATATGACAAAAGCGGAATTGTTTAGGCTCGGGTATAACTTGCTTTCTATCAGGGATGATACGGTGAAAAAAGGTTTTACAAGATCAAATTCATATTATAAGTTGCCATCCACAAATCTATATGGGAGTTATATGATAATTCAGGATAGGTTGGATACTGACATATCAAGCATACTCTTTAATATCGATATATTTAAAGAACACGCCGAAATTGAAGTATTTAATGCGTCAAATACTACTGGGCTTGCATCAAATCGGGCTCGATGGATTCAAAATCTTGGGGCGAATGTGGTGAAGATTGGAAACGCAGATCATGTCCAGGACGAAGTGGACTTATACTGTGTGAATCCCGATCAATACCCGGAAACGATAAGAGAATTAAGGAAAATTTTTTCATCGAATGTGACTTTAATACAAGAAAAATACTATAATAGGCAGATCGGGGATATTGTAATAGTAATGGGTAGGGATTATTAAATCTATTTGTTATATTTCTTCATATGTCAGGACATTCAAAATGGGCGAAAATCAAGCACCAGAAGGGTGTTAATGATGCCAAGAAGGGTATGATTTTTACGAAATTGGCTAAAAATATAACTTTGGCGGCAAAAGAAGGCGGAGGTGATTTAAATATGAACTTCATTCTGAGGTTAGCTGTATCAAAGGCAAAGGATGTGAATATGCCATCTGAAAATATCGAACGTGCAATAAAAAAGGGAGTAGGCGGAGACGAGAAAAGCAACGTGCAGCGAGTGAGCTATGAAGCGATGTTAGGCAACGTCGGACTTATTGTTGACTGTCAAACGGATAATCCAAATAGAACTGTAGCAGAAGTAAAGCATATTTTAGAGGGAAATGGTGCTAAAATGGTTGGCCAGGGGAGCATATCATGGAATTTTGAAGAAAAAGGTATTGTGACTGTGAGGCCGCAAAAGGTAGTAAAGTCTGAAAAATATGGAGCACCTGATTCTTTTGCGGATGTTGACAGAGAAACTTTGGAGCTCGAGCTAATGGATATTGAAGGGGTTGAAGATCTAGAAGAAGGCACGGGTTATGACGAAGAAAATTCTCAAAATTATAGTACCATCGAAATTTACACAAATAAAACAGCGTTAAAAAATGTTAGTACAGAAGTTGAAAAACGTGGTTATAGAGTAGAAACATTTTCGCTAATTAAATTGCCAAAAGAAAAGAAAGTAGTGTCAGAAGAGGAAGGAAATAAAGCTCAAAATTTGGTTGAGTTGTTAGAGGAAAATGATGATGTCGATGAGGTTTGGTTAAATATTTAGGCTTGACTTACTCACGTTGTTAATAAAACAAAGTAAAAAAAATAGAAGGGTTCTTGGAGTTGACTGCGGATTGGCATCTGTTGGGTGGGAGATTTTGGAGTTCGCGGGTAATAGGTATGTACATATCGCGGGCGGTGTAGTCGAAACAGACAAGAATCGTGTTACGCAAATGAGATTAAGGGAGATCTACGAAACTTTAGATAAAATCATTAAAGAATTTAAGCCGGAAGACATTGCTATCGAGGAGATTTTTTTCTTTAAAAACAACAAGACAGTAATTGGGGTTAGTGAGGCAAGAGGTGTAATTATGTTAGCTGGAAGCATGAATAATTTAAATGTTTTTGGCTATACTCCTCTTGAGGTAAAAATTGCAGTTACTGGTTATGGTCGATCCGAAAAAAAACAAGTACAATATATGGTGCAAAGATTAGTAAATTTAAAAGAGTTACCAAAATCAGATGATTGGGCTGATGCGATTGCGATAGCCATTTGTCATCTAAATTCAACTAATTATCAGGATAGAAAAAATGATAGGTAAATTAAGAGGAACGGTTACGGATATATTTCCAGACAACATAATAGTTGATGTTAATGGCGTTGGTTATAAGGTTGAGGGTATAATGGGCGCAAAAAAAGATGAAGAAGTTGTCCTTTATATCTATACTCATGTCCGCGAACAGGAATTGCGCCTATTTGGTTTTAAATCGAAAGATGTAATGATAATGTTCCAGAAATTGTTGGACGTGCAGGGAATTGGGCCAAAGTTGGCCGTTAAGCTAGTTAATCAGCTTGATTTAAATGATATTGTGATGGCAATCATTCAAGAGGACAGTAATAAATTGAAGGTTCCTGGACTTGGAGAAAAATTGGCGAAAAAAATCATTATTGACTTGAAAAACAAGGTCACGAAGGAGAATGAAAACGTAACATTTAAGGTAAGTAATTCCTCAAAAGAAGTCGTTGATATCTTGGATGCTCTTCTGTCCCTTGGGTTTAGACGCGATAGGATAGAAAAAGTATTGTCGAAAATTGCCCTTGATGGTAAAGATCAGCAGACTATCATAAAAGAGGCGTTATTTTTATTAAACAAGGAGGTCATTTAAATGATTGAACCAGAAGATCTACAAGAAGAAGAGGAAGATATAAGGATAATAGAAAATATTCTTAGGCCTAAAACTTTAAAAGATATTATTGGGCGCAAAAAAGAGAAGGATTATCTGAGGGTCATAATAAGTGCGGCTAAAAAACGTGGCGAGCCTGTTGATCATATCATCCTGCATGGTCCTCCAGGACTTGGAAAGACGTCAATAGCGCAAGTAATTGCTAACGAAGTTGGATCACAATTTTATGCCACATCAGGGCCGGCGATAATGAAAAAGGGTGATTTGGCGTCAATATTAACGAGTATTAACACAAACGGAATATTATTTATTGATGAAATTCACAGGTTGAATAAGTCAATTGAAGAAATGCTTTATTCAGCGATGGAAGATAGAAATCTGGATATTATTATTGGTAAAGGTCCATCAGCAAGAAGCATTAAATTAGAGCTAAATCCGTTTACGATAATTGGTGCTACAACAAGAATAGGACTATTAAGCTCGCCTCTTCGGGATAGATTCGGTGTGGATATGCATCTTGATTATTATCCGTTTGAGGAGATTCGTGAACTGGTAAATCAAAAAGCTAAAATTTTAGATATAGAAATTGATAATGAGGCTGCAATGGAAATTGCCAAAAGGGCTAGGCGCACACCGCGTATTGCCATCAGAATTTTGAAAAGGGTACGTGATTTGTCTCAATATAGTGGCAAGTCAAAGATAGATCTCCCTGTAACTCTTGAGGCTTTAAAAATGATGGAAATTGACGAGTTTGGATTGGATAGTCTTGATCGTAGAATTCTGAAAACCTTGATGATTAATTTCAAAGGCGGACCTGTGGGACTTTCGACTTTGGCTGCAACATTGTCCGAAGACGTCGGAACTCTTGAAGATGTTTACGAGCCATATCTTCTAAAAGAGGGGTTTATTACCAGAACTCCAAGAGGTCGAGTTGCCACAGAAAAAACATTAAAATATTTTAATAATGAAGTCCTTTAATTTAAGTACAAGGGTAAGAATATCAATAGTAACCATAGTAGTTGTGGTTTTTTATGTATTGACCATTAATGTTGATTTGGCCGGAACCTTAGGGTTTAAGTTTCAGCTCAATTTTGATCCTGTAAAGCATATTCTATTAGCTATAATCCTATACTTTGGTACTTACTGGGCACTTTTCTTTAAAATTGGAAGAGAGAGATTTTTAACAATATTACTTTTTCCTGCGTTAGCAGTTATTTCGGGAACGTTTATTAGCGAATTGATGCTGAATTATGTCTTCCCAAGCGGAGTCGGACAGGTGACGTTTGAGATATTTACCGTGTTTCTTGTAGGATTATTCACTTATATTTCGATTTTAACCGTAAATATTCTAAATGCTCATTATTTGAGCAACATTCCCTTGGGGCAGGCGGCAAAAGCATCTTATTTTGTATTAAGCCTCTTAACGTCATTTATTATTTATTTCATCCTTCTTGGTAACGATATTGATATTGGTATAAAAGCGGGTCTGATGTTCCTATTTACGGATTTGATAAGTTACATGTGTCTTTGGTCAATTGAATATAAGAGGAAGGAAAGGGCAGTTGTTGCTTTCGCAATAGCTCTGTTAATTACAACTGGTCAATTAATATTAACTCCATGGCCAATCAACGCTACTTATATTGCTTTGACGCTAAATCTGGTCTTCTATCTAGTGTTAAATATTGCAATGGAAATGAGGGAAATATTAAGTAAATGGATTTGGATTGAATATGCTATCTTGATTACGTTTATGTTGATTGTCCTGATATTATTAGGCGAATGGGGGATTAACGGAGCACTTGTGCTTGGAAATTAATCAATGATGTAGACATAATCCACTTAGTTTGTTTATTCCCATTGTGAATGCAAGGAAAATGACATGCGGGAATTATTTATGTGTATTTAGAAGCAAGAAGGAGAGGGGGGTTGAACTGAAATTATATTTATATAAACATAATAATATCCCATAGCATGCATCTATAATAATACTATAAGCTAGTTCGTTAAGGCTGGTATATAAATGTTATAAAAAATATTTACTGTGGATAACATAGATATACTTACTCAAATAGGCCATGAAGCAATTAACCACATAGGGTATGCTAATTATTCAAATCAATATAACTATTATTCTTAGGATAATATTTTTCTGTTGCCCTATTCAATAATAGAAGCTATAATTTACGATATATAATAACCGAGTATAATTACTCTTATATTTAGTTATAACATTGAAACAGAAGAAAAGAGCATGATTTGGCTATTTTTTATAATCCGATTTGCTTTTATAGTTTTTGGTTTTTATACTTTGTTAGTGATCAATATTTATTAGATGTTATTTCGTTACCTTTTAACCTGTTTTATCGTTTTAAATTAATTCCCTTCTGTATAACAAAAATGAACAAAAAACATGAGTAAATTACCATTAATAGAAGAATACTTATTGGGCTTGGTTAACGATAATTATAGCGAACGGACAGTTTTTAATTATCGCAGGGATTTGGAGACATTAGACTCGTTCTTAAGTCATAATGGGCTTGAGTTTAACGAACTAAGTAAGTTAAATATAAGCAAGTATAAAGAATATCTCAGGACTGGTGAATATTTAAAAATCACCAGGCAAAATAAAACAAATGGGCAAAATGTCGACCCATTAAAAGGTTTGCGAAAATCGAGCCCTAATGCCTCTAGAAGGCTTTCAATGTACTCGGGACGACTAGGTAGTCGAAGCGTAAACCGTATGTTGTCAGCTCTGAGGTCATATTTGAAGTTTTTGAATGATGTGGATTATAAAAATGTGCCGATTTCTCCGGATTCTGTAAAAATGCTTAAAACCGAAAAAAAAGAATCACAAGTTGCGGAACTTGATGAACTTATAAAGTTGATCGAAGCCCCGGAAACTCTAGAAAAGGAAAAATTAGTTAGATATAGAAACAGAGCAATTTTAGAATTGTTGTTTTCGACTGGGATGAGAATCTCTGAATTGATAAATTTAAATTTAGAGGATCTGAAGCTCGATGGATCAAGCGTTGATGAATCAAAGATATATGTTCTAGGTAAAGGCAAAAAACAACGATTTGTTTATTTGACCGATAGATGCATATTTTACCTGAATAGATATTTAACGGAACGCAAGGATAAATACCTAGCATTGTTTATACCATACCGTGGATTGCGAAGCGGGACAAGGGATCCGTATGTGGTGCGCTTGTCGGTAAATTATTTGCAATCGAAGATAAAACAATACAGGAAAATATGCGGAATCATTGTACCGACAAGCGCACACAGTCTTAGACATGGTTTTGCGACATATCTAGCTGAAAATGGTGCAAGCCCGGTTGCCATTCAGCGGTTGCTTGGCCATGAATCACTTCAAACAACAAGTAAATACATGCATTCAAGTGATAAGTTTGCCGAGGAAGTTCATCGGAAATATCATCCTTTAAGCGAAGGTTATAAAAAAGAAGAAATTGAATAGGGGATTATTTGGTTACTGCTTTAATTTTGTAAACAACCTTCCCTGCTGGCGTTTCTACTTCAATTTTATCCCCTGCTTTTCTACCTTGCAAGGCTTTTGCAATTGGAGACTGTGACGAAATGTAGCCTTTTAGGGAATTGGCCTCAGTAGGAATAACGATTTTGAAAGTCTTAGTCGAGCGGCCGTGTTCGACCTTATATATAATTCCTACGCCATTTGTGCTTTCACCGGTAATACTTTCGTCAGGATTGGACAAAGTCTCTATCTCACCAAGTAAAAATTCCTTTTTATCAAGTAATTCCTGTAATGCAGGATTTTCATCACTATTCTCTGCTCTTTCTTTTTCTATTTGATTGCTCAACTGATCTAACTCTATCTTTAGCTCATTTATTTTTTTATTTAATATTTTGTTGCTTTGTGCATTCATTGTTATAAAAATAAAAAAGCCTTTCGTTTGAAAGGTTAAATCACAAAAAAGCCTTCCAAATTCAGCGACTGATAAATACAATTGATAGGTTAAGATATTTCTTCAAACCGCAATCAAAATAAAATCTGGCCAATTATACATAAATATACAAATATATTCAATAGGCAGAAAGCCTATATAATAGCTATGGCAGTAACTTTATCACCTTCTTTAAGTCTAATTAAATGAACACCGGCAGTTTGTCTATTATGTTTTGGAAGTTCATTTGTTGGAATTCTAACAACGATACCTTGCTGGCTGATAATTAGCAACTCAAGCTCTGGATGGTCAAGGATTCTGGCACAAACCAACTTGCCTGTTTTTTTATTTACTCTTGCGGCAAAAACACCCTTTCCGCCACGTTTCTGCGTTGGAAATTCGACTAGCTCAGTTATTTTACCAAAACCGTTCTCCGATATTGTCAGAATTAAAGTCTCGGTTTGCCTTACTACATCCATTCCAATGATAATGTCATCCTTTTCTTTAAAAGTAATACCTTTGACCCCAATACTTGCTCTTCCTGTTGGCCTGACACCATTTTCGTTGAATTTAATTGAATGCGCTTTTTCGGTTATCAAAATGACTTCATCTGAGCCAGACGTCGGTTTTACCCATGTCAGTTCATCATCTTCCTCAAGTTTGATTGCGATAATGCCATTTGCTCTAATATTTGAAAATTCCTCTAAAGAAGTCTTTTTTACAGTTCCGTGCTTTGTCGCCATAAACAAGAACTTCGAAATCTTTACGATTTTTTCTTCCTTTTCCTGGATTATGTCTTCATCAATGATTGCGTTTGAGGAATTTTTGGTCAATATGCTTGTAATAAGTTCACCCTGATCAACATTTATAAGATTGACAATTGCCATTCCTTTTGCCTGACGTGAGTATTCGGGGATCTGGTACACTTTTTGAATGAATACCCTGCCCTTGTTTGTAAAAAACATAATATCATCATGAGTATTGCAGACAAATAGATGAGCCACAGTATCTTCTTCTTTGGTTTTCATTCCAACTTTACCAACTCCACCACGCTTTTGTACTTGATAAAGATTTTCCTTCATTCGTTTTATATAACCTTGTTCGCTGACTGTAACTATTACATTTTCTGATGCAACTAAGTCTTCTTCGCTGAATTCACCTATTTTTCCTTTATGAACTTTGGTTTTTCGGTCATCTGCATACTTTTCCCTCAAAGCAAGCAAATCAGCTTTGATATTTTTAAGAATTGGTTCGGGTGAAGATAGGAATTTGAGCAAGTTCTCAATAGTTACTTTGATGTCTTTGTATTCCTGTTCTATTTTTTCGCGCTCCAACGCAGCCAATTTTCTCAATTGCATGTCCAAAATTGCCTGTGCCTGGATTTCGCTTAATTTGAATTTGGTCATAAGGTTGGTTTTTGCAATATCGGCATCTGCTGACTTACGAATTGTTGCAATTACTTCATCAAGGTTGTCGAGCGCAATCATTAAACCTTCCAAAATGTGTTCCCGTTCTCTGGCTTTAGCCAGCTCGAATTCATTGGCACGTAAGGTTATTTCCTCTCGATGCTCGACAAATAATTCTAAAATCCTTTTGATGTTTAGTAATTTAGGCTCGCCATTGACCAAGGCTAACATATTGGCATTAAATGCCTTTTGCATTTCGGTGTATCGATAAAGCTTATTCAATATGGTTTTTGGCTGTCCATCACGTTTGATATCTATTACAACACGGATTCCAAGCTTGTTGGATTCATCTCTCAGGTCCGAAATCCCCTCAATTTTTTTGTCTCGGACTAAATCTGCAATTTTTGTGACGAGATAGGCTTTGTTTACTTGATAAGGTAATTCGGAAATTATTATTTGAAATTTACCACTTTTATTTTCTTCTATTCTTGCGATAGCTCTCATCATGGCACGTCCACGACCAGTTGTGTAAATCAGATCAATTTCGGACTTGTCATAAATCTCTGCTCCGGTTGGGAAATCAGGACCTTTTATGTGACTTAAAATCTCGTTAAATTCAATGTCCGAGGAGAATTTTAGAAATCTTGATTTTGGTAATGCAGAAAGATTCTCAATTCTTCTGACAGCTTTTAAATATTCAATTTCGCGGGGAACAAAAGATTCTTTGCTGGCTTTTTCGATGGTTGCGATGATCGCCGAAACAACCTCTCCGAGGTTGTGAGGCGGTATCTTAGTAGCCATTCCGACGGCGATTCCTTCAGCACCATTTAACAATAAATTTGGAAGTGTTGATGGTAGAACAACTGGTTCATGGAGTGTCCCATCATAGGTTGGAACAAAATCAACGGTGTTTTTATCAATACCACCTATAAGTTCAAGACTGTTTTTGTGAAGTTTTGCCTCGGTGTACCTCATGGCAGCTGGGGAATCGCCGTCGATAGAACCGAAGTTTCCTTGACCATCAATCAATCTGTACCTGTAGCTGAATTCCTGAGCCATTCGGACAAGAGAATCATAAATTGCCACGTCTCCATGTGGATGGTATTTGCCCATGATTTCTCCAACCGTTCTAGCAGCTTTTTTATAGCCACGATCAGGCAAAAAGCCCAATTTGTACATTCCATAGATGATTCTTCGCTGTACGGGTTTTAATCCATCTCGGACATCTGGCAAGGCTCTTGCAACAATAACACTCATTGCATAGTTGATGTAAGAGGTTCGCATTTCCTCTGTAATACTTCGGTCAATAATTTTCTGTGGATAAAGATCTAGCATAGTAATAAATCATTAAATATCAAGATTAGCCTCCTGGCTGTGTGATTGAATAAATCTCTTTCTTGGTGCAACTTCATTGCCCATTAGAATATCAAATACCTTATCTGCTTCTTCAGCATCTTCAATTCGAATACGCTTTAACACCCTACTCTTCGGACTCATGGTAGTTTCCCAGAGTTGTTCAGGATTCATCTCTCCTAATCCCTTGAATCTTTGTTTTGATTTTGGCGTTTTTTTCTCCGTGGCCAGCTTCTTCTCTAGTTCTTCGAGTTCGCCTTCATTATTCACCCAATAAAATTCATCTTTTGATATTTCAACCTTGAACAACGGAGGTTGAGCAACATAAAGATAACCATTATCAATTATTGGACGCAAATATCGGAAGAATAAAGTTAGCAAAAGAGTTGTTATATGTTCTCCATCAACATCAGCATCAGTCATAAAAATAATCTTATGGTATCTGAGTTTCCCAAGATCAATACTTTCTGAAACCCCAGTACCGAGGGCAATGATTAAATCCTTCAATTCTTTATTAGCCATCACCTTATCAATTCTGTACTTTTCACTGTTTAATGGTTTACCTCTTAGGGGGAAGATTGCCTGTATACGCCTGTCCCGAGCCTGTTTGGCTGAGCCTCCTGCTGAATCTCCCTCAACAACGAAAATCTCACATTCTTCAGCGTTCTTAGATGAGCAGTCTGCAAGTTTTCCTGGTAAACTACCTCCTTCGAATGCGCTTTTTCTCACAACTGCTTCCCTTGCAGCTTTTGCAGCTTTCCTTGCTCTGTTTGAAAGAACAGCTCTTGCAAGTATGTTTTTTGCGTC
>Ga0182027_10001387_pt1 | contig 40694 bp, 47 predicted proteins | sample 712E1DmetaG_FD_121300 | JGI IMG/M metagenome (GOLD analysis project Ga0182027, IMG submission 121300) | Permafrost microbial communities from Stordalen Mire, Sweden - 712E1D metaG (Illumina Assembly) | ecosystem: Environmental > Terrestrial > Soil > Wetlands > Permafrost | place: Sweden...
CCTTTGTATACTCTCTACCGATATCTGTACTGCCATTGAAAAAACTTCCCAAGAACATAATAAAATTGAGAATGCAAGTCTAAACCAACTAGAGAAGATGACCGATTTTATTATTGATGATATAAATACTCCGCTCACATTAATAAAACGTTATGCAGAATTCATCCGGAAAAAGTCTGATTTTAAAGAATTACAACAGGTATCTGAATTTATTACAGAACAGGTAAACTCGGTATTAACATATTCCGGTATAGTTTCAGATTTTGTAAATGGAAGGAATTCGCTTAAAAGAGAAATCCTTGATCTGCAAATAACTCTTAGTAATATATTGGATATGTTTGCGGAGTATGTTGAATCCAGAAATGCAAAGCTTTTTAAGAAACTTGAAGCAGACACAAAAGTCTTTCTTGATGCTAACGTTTTTTACCATGCATGTTTCCAGCTTATAAAAAATGCATGCGATGCAATGCCTGAAGGCGGCAATATTTATATTGTCTCACAAAAAGAAGGAAATTTTGTTTCCATTGAATTTCGCAATACCGGTAAAGGGATTGATGATGAAATGAAAAGCAAGATTTCCAAAGCATTTGTTTCGCCGGTTAACGAGGAAATCGAAGAATTAAGCTTAGCTATTGCAAATAAAATCATCAAAGATCATGGCGGAGAAATTAAAATAGGTTTAGAATCAACAGAAGGCACTTCTTTTATAATTTCTTTGCCGATTCATTCTGTTTTTAAAGATTAAACTATTTGATAAGTCTTAAAACATCCGGGCAGAGCCCTTCTAATAATCCTTACCGACGAAGGGACAGATTAATCACTATTTTAGGACCAACTGCTACAGGTAAAACAAAACTTGCCGCTAAATTAGCATTTCACTTTAACGGCGAAATAATTTCTGCTGATTCCAGACAGGTATATAGGGGAATGGATATTGGTACAGGGAAAGATTTAAACGATTATAACGTTAACGACAATATAATAAATTATCACCTGATTGATATTGTGGACCCGCAGGATGAGTTTAATCTCTTCCTTTTCAAAAAATATTTCAATGAATCTTTCAGGAAAATAATAGGGGAAGGAAAGCTACCTTTTCTTGCCGGAGGAACCGGGCTTTACTTAAGCAGCATCCTTCAAAATTATAAACTAAACAAAGTAAACTTTGAATCAGAGCGATACCCGGAATTAAATTCAAAAGAATTGCCAGAACTGCAATCGATACTTTCTGCATTAAGCACTAAGCTTCATAACACTACCGATTTACTTGATAAAGAAAGAGTAATCAGGGCAATAATCGTTACTGAAGATAAGAAAGGTATAAATGTTGACGAAATCGAAATTGATTCTTTAATAATCGGAGTATTGCCCCCGCGAGATATCATTAAACAAAGAATCACCGAACGATTAAAATACCGCCTGCAGAACGGAATGATTGAAGAAGTAAAAAAACTTATTGAAAACGGTATCTCTTTTGAAAAATTAAACTTCTTCGGACTTGAGTACCGGTACATAGGCCTTTATTTAGAGAAGGAGCTAAATTATAACGACATGTACCAGAAATTAAACAATGCAATCCATAATTTTGCTAAACGGCAGGTCACCTGGTTTAGAAAAATGGAAAAAGAGGGAGTAAAAATTAATTGGATTGACAGTGCTGATTTTGATAAAGCGGAAAAAATAATAAGACTTTCATTTTAGCCAACAAATATATAGCCAATTATAAGCTATTTTCATTTGCCAATTATTAATTACTTTTTATTATATCCTCTATCTTCAAACGGTTGAAGTTTTTCCAGCCATAATTCTAGAAGTACCGTTAAATCATCAGTGTAATTGTATGCCGGATCTTCTTTTGGTTCAAGTTGATCCAACATTTCAAAAGAAAAGTTACTTAAACCAACTTGATTATAGTCTTTTTGTAAATCCCGGATATTTTCAGAGCCGTGTTCAAGTTCAAATTTGTGCCTGTTAATTCTTCCGGGAATATTTTTACTTTTTCCTATAAGTATTTTACCATTAACTATATTTTTAATTATATATATACCCATAGAGGTTAACGTCTGCTTATATTTTCTCTTTAATTCTGCTTTGTCTGCCATTTTATTATTCCTGATTTCAAATGAATTAGTCATTTAGCTGATTGATTAGGTTCGCTCTTTTCATTATTTTTATATTAATTACTGAAGTTACGCAGTTATTACAAATTTTATTAAGGACACAGAATTTAAAAACTTGGTAAAAAGCCATACCAACACAAGTTGGTCCTTTTAATCTGCAAGCGAATTTTAATGAATTCTTTTTTGGCTAAATAGATAAATTTTCAAGAAAATATTTCTGATAATTTAATTGCTCACCCAAAATTAAGCTGGCTTGAAATTGTTGAAACTTTGTAAATAACTCTTTCTTCTTAATATTTCAATCTGTAATTTTTTTGATCTTTCAATAATTAAATACTCTCACATTATAAATAAAAGATAGCAAGAAGTATCTACCCAGAACGTTTGTTCTTACATCTTCAGTATACGTATCGGTAACATTATGTTGTATACTTACGTTTTGATTTAATATATCATTAGCGGTAAATCTAAGTTCGCCATTGTCGTTTTTTAAGAACTTAACTCCCATACTCATATTCCAGATTAATGTATTTTTTCTGATAGGACTGGATACGTCGCCATTGTATTGATCTGTCAACTCATTTTGGAACACGAACCCTGCCCAAAAATGCCAATAGAAGTTGAATGCTGAGTTTTGCATATAATAATTACTATTTGTGCCCATGGTTGAAGAATTTGTCACATGATTATAACTATTTGATGTTGATAGAGTGAAATCAACTCTATCGCTGATATTGCTTCCTAAAACAAATCCTAAAACATATGTGCCTGAATTAGCGTAATTATCTAAATTATCTATTATACCGGGTATTCGGGAATAATTGACGTTTACATTCAGGTTTAAATTTGATTTTATGAGGTTTATTGGAAATCCATAGGTTAAATATGAACTATATTTTATATATCCATTCAGGTTTTCGGGAATGGATAATTTTGTGCCTGGATTTAAAGCAACGTTATCAAAGGTTGTATCCTTTTCTGCAATTATAGTTTTATTACCTATATAATTTTGAATAGCTGTTGCATTGAAAAATACAAAAAATGCATTTGAATGTTCGTTATTTGTCTGAATATATCGGAGCGTGAGAGATTGTTTATAATCCTGGCTTAGACCGGGGTTACCTATAGTCAATTGAGTAGTGTTAGAATTGTTCAATATATTTTGTAATTGAGTTATACTCGGATCATTGTTAGTAGTGGTATAAGATATGCGCAGGTTATTATTCCTTGAAACATAATAACGAAGAAAAAATGACGGCAACACGGAATAAAATGAACGCTCCATCGATCCTGCATTGGGAAATGTTTGATTATTCTCCAATTGAGCAATATTATAATTAAGATTTAATGCAATTGATACTTCATCTTCCCTGAAACGATAACCAGCTCCGACATTTTGCGATTTGTATATTTTTTTATAAACATTGCTTAAAGAGTCTAAAAGAAAATTGTTTTGGTCCAATGTGTTATAAGTTTTTTGATTGCTATTGTCCTCTGAATAATAGATCTTCGAGTCAAGTTGCAATAAACTTAAGGAATTAATTGGCTCGGTATATACAAGATTTGCGGAAGTACTATATCCATGCTCAGATAAATTGGAATTCTGACCTGTAGTATCCGAGGTTTCACCATTGCTGTAATAAACATTTTCTGCATTAAGGTTATTATTACCGGAATTTGAAGTAAAAGTTCCGTTCAGTAATAAAGATAATGTCCTTCCGACAGTTTCAAATTTATGTCGGATCAATAAATTATTTGATGAATTTACTGCTGTAAGGTCTGAATTAAATACATTGTAAGAAGTATTTAATGTATCAATACCGGATTTTGATGTACCGTATACTTTGCTTAATCCGTCATTTAACTGATTAGAATAAGTAGGAGTAAATAATATTGAATTGGAAGAATCTATTTGGTAGTTGAGCCTCACGTTAAAACGATTGTTGGTATTATTAGTGAGAGCTGAATTAGTTGCATTATAGCTCTGTGCATCCGCATTAGAAAAAAAATAATTACGGCTGTCAATCGATTCGGCATCATTACTTGTATAATTAAAAAAATAACTTGCGGTCAAGTCGACTTTATTTCCCCATTTATTTGAATAATTAAGTCCAATTGCTTTTGTTGTTGTTAATCCTGTAGATTGATTTACAAGAAAATTGGAAATACTTGGTGTGCCGCCTGCAGCTCCTCCAGCACCTCCTCCATAATTGCTTGTATTACCGCTCGAATTGCCGCCTAACCCACTTCCACCACCACCTCCAGGTCTGTTGAATGATCTTCCCGAACCGGACATTACACCGAGCAAGTCTGCAGTAGAAAAATTTTGTATATTTATATTATTTATTTGTGAAATGATTGAAATTCTCTGATTATCATTAAAGAAATTAATATTTCCGCCTGCCGAATATCTTCCATCATCGCCGTAGCCGCCCAAAAAACGTCCAAAAATATTTGGTTTATCTTTCATTTTTGTAACAATATTTAGTGTTTTGCTTGTATTACCGTCATCAAAACCGGTAAATTGGGATTGATCGCTGAGTTGGTCGTATATTTGAATTTTATCAATTACTTCAGCCGGAAGGTTTTGCAGCGCCATGTTAGGATCACCAAAAAATGGTTTCCCGTCAACCAAAACTTGTGTCACATTTTCTCCCTGTGCCTGTATTACGCCGTTTTGAACAACAATTCCGGGCATCTTTGTAAGCAAATCTTGAGCAAGGGCATCTCTGTTAGTTTTATAAGCGCCTGCGTTATACTCTGAAGTATCATGCTTGAGTACAATTAAAGTGGGATTAGCAGTTACTTCTACTACGCCAAGCCTTACGCCTTGAGAAGAAAGATATATAGTACTTAAATCAAGATGGTTGTCTTTTATTTGAATATCTTTTTTATAATCACTATAGCCTACATAGGTAATTTTTAGAGTATATTTCCCTGATTTTATTCCATCAAAATAAAATCTTCCCCGGCTGTCGGTTACCATTCCTTTTGATTTTGAATCAAGTTGATGGGTAAGTAAAATATTTGCTCCCTCTAAAACTTTTTTATTTGATTCATCCGCTATAACACCCCTAATCGAGTATGTTTGTGAAAATAAGTTTATACAGGAATATAATACAATAATAAGTACATAACATTTCTTCATGCAGCTTTATAATAATTTTATTCTATCCTTTTAGTCAATGCTGTCTCAATAAAGGTTTAAAAAACCGAATACAAATAATATTTTTGAGACTCTTAATAATTGTTTTTATGCGATTTCACTTTTATTTGCAAAAACGGCAAATAGGTTAACAAAAATTATTTAAATGTATATATCATGATTGTAGAAATGCGTAAAGTAAAATTAATTAAATAAGATTTGAGAAACTAAAAGTAAAGTTAAAAAGATTAGGGATGAATTATTTATGTTGGTATAATTAAACTGTTATTTCAAATCTCGCCAAAGGTATTTGCTTTAATTTCACTATTAAAAAATTCTCTTTTTACTTTCTTTCTATTTGCATCAATTTATTTATGAAAATAAATGTAAATGGTTAAAAATAAATGGATTAGGGGACTAATATCGGTATTAAATATGTGCAGCATGAAAATTTATAAGCGGGAAATCCAGATAACAATTAAGCCGTGAGATAGGACTGCTAGTTATAGTAAATTAAATCGCTTATGGAATTATAGTTTTAAATGAAGGATGACTATCCAACTTCAGGTGGACGAATAGAAGACACAAATAAGAATAAAAGAATGTTAGAATTAGCACAGTCTTTTTAGAAATTAATAGGACAATTCTGTAATCATAAAGCGACTATGTTTTTATCTTCTCGTTTATGTAATTTTAACATTTTCTGATTGCTTAAAGTCACCTCAACAGTATATAGCGCAATTATAATATTTTACTTTTTATTGAAAATAATGTAGCATATTGTTACATTTATACCTCAATTTTTTGAAAAATTTTCCTTCGGTAGATGGAAATTTGCCTTTTTTTAAAAAAGCCTACTATTTTTGATTTGCATTTTTCTTGGAATAAAAATATATTTGTGGCTCGTTTATAAAACTGGGCGGACGCCGGAGTTGGAGAGCCGGGGCGGACTGTAAATCCGTTGGCTGACGCCTTTGGGGGTTCGAATCCCTCGCCGCCCACAGGTTTTATTTTTTTATGGAGCACTTATAAGGGAATATTATTATTAAGGTTAAAATTTAGTTCCCTTATTTTTTTGTGCTTTTCAAAATAATGAAATGAGTGTTTTTACCATTACTTCTTTCTTTAAAAAGCTTGGAAGTGCAAATTACTTGGTTAGTCGCTTGTAAATAAATTACGGTACTCATCAGCTTTAAGTTCTTACAAATGATGGATAGTTTAACTTAAAAAGTTAAAACACAAAACCAATATGCGGGAGTAACTCAGTTGGCTAGAGTCACAGCCTTCCAAGCTGTTGGTCGCGGGTTCGAGTCCCGTCTCCCGCTCAGCAAAATAAAAATTTTGCTGACGTAGCTCAGTTGGTAGAGCACATCCTTGGTAAGGATGAGGTCACCGGTTCAATCCCGGTCGTCAGCTCTATAGGAATTAAGATCATTGAAATAGCTGATATCTGGTACATCCATTCAAAAGGATGAGGTCATCCCGATTGAATCGTGGTCGTCAGTTTTCTAAAACTTAGATTATTGAAATAATTTATATTTTTTTTTCATCCTAGGAAGGATGAGATTATCCCGGGTAGAATCGGGGTTATCTGCTCAACTTAATGGAATATTACTATGAGAGAAATAATAACATTAGAATGCACAGAGTGTAAAAGAAGAAATTACACTACGACAAAGAATAAGAGGCTTCATCCTAACCGTGCCGAATTTAAAAAATATTGCCGTTGGGATAAAAAATATACAGTTCATAAAGAGACTAAATAATCTTAAAGTTACGTCAGTAGCTCAATTGGCTAGAGCAGCGGTCTCCAAAACCGCAGGTTGGGGGTTCGAGTCCCTCCTGACGTGCGGTCTTAATTTATTTAAGAGAAAATAATGAAAGAAAAAATAATTACCTTTTTTAATGATGTGGTCAAGGAAATGAAAAAAGTTACCTGGCCGACAGTAGAAGAATTAAAAGAATCTACTACGGTTGTTATTGTTTCATGCTTAATGCTGGCCGCATTTACTTATGTTATAGATATGCTAATAACACAAATATTCAAAGGAATTTTTTAAATAAATGCCCGAATCAGAATTAAGATGGTACGTGGTTAGAACTTTTTCCGGTCACGAGAATAAAGTTAAAAACTTAATTGATGCGGAACTTGGCAATAATGAAAGATTGCGCGCTAAAATTGAGAATGTACTTGTTCCTACCGAAAAGGTTTTTGAAGTTAAAGACGGGAAGAAAAAAAGCAAAACAAAAAACTTTTTTCCCGGTTATATTTTGGTACAAGCTGATTTAGACAACCAGGTAAAAGATTTTATTCTTAACACACCTTCGGTTATGGGATTTTTAGGGACTAAAAATAATCCTAATCCTTTACAGCCGGAAGAAGTGAAGAGAATTGTTGGTAGAATTACACAAGACGAATCAACCGAAAGAATGGAGACAATATTTAGGAATGGTGATATTGTTAAAATAGTGGATGGTCCATTCAATAATTTTTCCGGAACCATACAGGAAGTAAATGAAGAAAAAATGAAAATCAAAGTAATGGTTTCCATATTTGGCAGAAAAACTCCTGTCGAAATCGATTTCGTTCAAGCAGAACTAGAAAAATAATTAAGTATTTATTCCTATAGGAAAGTCATATGGCTAAAAAGATAACTGGATATATTAAATTGCAAATTCCCGGTGGAAAAGCTACTCCGTCTCCTCCGGTTGGCCCTGCATTAGGACAAAAAGGTGTTAATATTATGGAGTTCTGCAAACAGTTCAATGCAAGAACTTCAGATAAAGATGGTTTAATTATTCCCGTAGTTATTACGGTTTTTTCTGATAAATCTTTTACTTTTATAACCAAAACACCGCCTGCTGCAGAATTACTGAAGAAAGCTGCAAAAGTTGAAAAGGGCTCTGCTGAACCGCACAGAAATAAAGTTGCTAAAGTTTCTACGACACAGGTAAAAGATATTGCACAGCTTAAAATGCCTGATCTTAATGCTTTTGATATTGAACATGCTATGAGCATGGTTGCCGGCACTGCAAGAAGTATGGGTATTACTGTAGAAGATTAATTAATAGTTTCAAGCGAAAGCTTAAAAGGAAACAGAGAAATGCTTAAGTCTAAAAGAAATAAAGAAATTAGTAAAGCCTTAGATAAGGCTAAAGATTATTCACTTGAAGAAGCTATAAAGATTCTCAAGGAGCACTCAAAGGTAAAGTTTGTAGAAACTTTGGATTGCGCTATAAGATTAGGTGTTGATCCTCGGCATGCGGATCAAATGGTAAGAGGAACGGTATCTCTTCCTCATGGAACCGGAAAGCAAGTAAGAGTTTTGGTCGTTGCCAAAGGCTCAAAAATTCAGGAAGGATTGGATGCTGGCGCAGATTATGCCGGTTTTGATGAATATCTTGAAAAAATTAAGGGCGGCTGGGCTGAAATTGATGTTATTGTCGCTGCCCCAGATACAATGGCTGAACTTGGAAAGCTTGGCAGGATTTTGGGCCCTAAAGGACTTATGCCAAACCCGAAAAGCGGTACTGTAACTATGGATGTTGGTAAAGCTGTTAAAGAAGTTAAAGCTGGAAAAATTGAGTTCCGTGTTGAAAAAACCGGAATTGTACATACTTCCTTAGGTAAATTAAATTTTGAAGCCGATAAACTTGCTGAAAATACAAGGGCTTTCTTAAATACTATTATTAAATTGAAACCGGCGTCTGCAAAAGGTCAATATATAAAAAGTCTTTTCCTGTCCAGTACAATGGGACCGGGCATAAAAATTACTAAAGACGAGATTGCAATACGTCAATAATTAAATAAAAAGTTTACGCACTCAAAATTAATGCTTCTAACTGACACGATTATATTTAATCTGTTATGGGAAAAAAATGAATAAGAATGAAAAAGCAAAAATCATTTCCGTAGTTAAAGAAATGATTGAAGATTCATCTGCGGTTTATCTTACGGATTATACCGGTATTAATGTATCTGATATTGGCGCTATAAGAAACGACTTCCGTAAAGAAGGCGTTAATTATAAAGTGATTAAAAATACATTATTCAAGCGCGCAATAGATGAGACGGGTAAATATGGTAAATTAGTAGGTCATTTAACTGGAATGACAGGATATGCATTTGCTTCAAGCAATCCGGTTGCTCCTTCTAAAATTATCAAAAAGTATTTTGATGAAAAACAAAAGTTAGCTCTAAAAGCTTGCTACATTGAGGATCAATTCTATTCCGGTGACCAACTTAATGTTCTGGCTTCTCTTCCATCGAAGAAAGAAATTTTAGTAGGTATTTTAGGCAGCCTTAATGCTCCGATATCAGGAGTCGTAGGTATTATTAATGCTGTTATGAGAGATCTTGTAAGTGTTATAGACGAAATTTCCAAGAAACAAGCAGCATAAATTAAATTTTAAAAAAAATAATTATTAGGAGAAAAAAATGTCAGAGAAAATCACTGAATTAGTTGAAAAAATAAAAGGTTTATCCCTCGTAGAGGCAACGGAATTAAAGAAAGCTTTAGAAGATGAATTTGGAGTATCAGCAGCAGCGCCCGTAGTTGCTGCAGGTGCAGCACCTGTTGTTGCAGCTCCTGTAGAAGAAAAAACCGAATTTGATGTAATTCTTAAAGCTACCGGCGAAAAGAAAATTAACGTTATCAAAGTTGTAAGAGCACATACAGGTTTAGGACTTAAAGAAGCTAAAGATTTAGTTGATGGAGCTCCAAAGACTGTTAAAGAAGCTATTTCTAAAGATGAAGCTGAAAAACTCAAAAAAGAGTTTGAAGAAGCTGGCGCCACCGTAGAGATAAAATAAGAAAAAAGCTAAGAGCTGTAGATTTTATAAAAAGTGATAAGCGGAGAATTCCGTCTTATCGCTTTTTATATTTTAGTTACGTTGATTTATGCATTGATAACAAAGAAAATGAAATTTAATTGGAGGTTTAACATTGAATAGTAAAAGAATTTCCTTTAGCAGAATTCCTTCTGTTGTTGAGGCGCCGGATTTATTGAATATTCAAACAGTTGCTTTTGAAGAATTTGTGCAGCTAAAAACTCTACCAACTAAAAGGGAAAACAAGGGTCTACAAGCAGTATTTACTGCTAATTTTCCTATTTTTGATAATAAGGAAAATTACCGCCTTGATTTTTTAGAGTATTATGTAGAAAAACCACGTTTTTCCGTTCAGGAATGCCTTGAAAGAGGCTTAACTTATGCGGCGCCTCTTAAAGGAAAACTCAGGCTTTCTACAAAAGATCCTGAAACTCAGGATTTTGTGAACAGCGTTGAGCAGGAAGTTTATCTTGGCAATTTACCTTACATGACTGATAAAGGTACTTTTGTCATTAATGGCGCTGAACGTGTTGTTGTTTCTCAACTTCATCGTTCACCGGGTGTTGCATTTGCACAGACAGTGCATCCTAATGGTACGCCAATTTATTCCGCCAGGATTATTCCGCTAAGAGGTTCATGGGTAGAATTTGCAACTGATATAAACTACGTTATGTATGTTTATATCGACCGCAGGAAAAAATTCCCCGCAACTACATTATTGCGCGCTCTTGATTTTGCCACAGATGAAGAAATTTTAAACCTCTTTGATTTGATTGAAGAAGTTACAGTAAAGAAAGTTAAGATCGAAACTTTTATAGGAAGAACTATTGCCAGTGATGTTTTTGATATGGCTACCGGTGAAATCTTCCTTACAAAAGACAGTATCCTTTCTGAAGAAGATATTGAAAGATTAAAAGAAGCAGAAGTTGAAAAATTGAAATTCATCAGCTCCTATACATCACCTGATTTAGACTTAATAGTGAACACTCTGCGCAAAGATACATCAAGCACAAAAGAAGAAGCTTTATATTCTATCTACCGCCAATTGCGTTCCGGAGAGGCGCCTGATCTGGATATAGCTCAAGCATTAATAGATAAGCTCTTTTTTAATGATAAAAGATATGACCTTGGCGATGTAGGTCGTCATAGGATGAATGATAAGTTAAAACTTAGTATTCCTGAAAGCGTTACCGTTTTAACAGTTGAAGATATTGTTGCTATTATGAAATATATCATCAAACTTCGTAACGGAATTGAAAATGTTGACGATATAGATCATTTAGGAAATAGAAGAATTAGAACTGTTGGAGAGCAGTTAGCCCAGCAATTTAATGTTGGTATGTCGCGTATGGCAAGAACCATAAAGGAAAGAATGAACATGCGCGATACTGAAAACTTTACCCCTCAGGATCTTGTAAATGCAAGAACAATTAGCAGCGTAATAAATGCATTCTTCGGAACAAACCAACTATCTCAATTTATGGATCAAACAAATCCATTGGCTGAGATGACGCATAAAAGAAGAATGTCTGCTTTAGGGCCTGGTGGATTAACAAGAGAAAGAGCTGGATTTGAAGTTCGAGATGTTCACTATACACACTATGGCCGTTTATGCCCTATTGAAACACCAGAAGGCCCGAATATAGGTCTAATTTCTTCATTGACAATTTATGCACGGGTTAATCGTTACGGATTTCTTGAAACTCCTTACAGGAAAGTTGAAAAAACAAAAGTTACTGATACTGTGGAATATTTAACAGCCGAGCAGGAAGATTTATTTACAATAGCTCAGGCAAATGCGCCTCTCACCGAACAATCAAAGTTTGTACAGGAAAGAGTTAAATCCCGTTTTAAAGGTGAGTTTCCGATTGTGACTCCCGATCATATTCAGTATATGGATGTAGCTCCTGCGCAAATAGTAAGCGCTGCGGCAGCTTTAATTCCATTCCTTGAACATGATGATGCAAACAGAGCACTCATGGGCTCTAACATGCAGCGCCAGGCGGTTCCGTTATTACGTCCGGAAGCTCCTCTTGTAGGTACTGGGCTTGAGAAAAAAATTGCTACCGATTCAAGAGCAGTTATTGTTGCAGAAGATAACGGTATAATTGAAAGCGTTGATTCAAATCAGATTATGGTAAAATATGATATTAATCCAAACAGCATTGAAGCTCTTACAAGCTTTAATGATGTAAGAAGAACAACATATAAGCTTATAAAGTTCCATGGAACAAACCAGGAAACTTCAGTTAACCAGCGCCCAATTGTTAAACAGGGACAAAGAGTTGCTAAAGACGATGTGTTGGCAGACGGATGCTCTACAGATCAAGGAGAACTTGCACTTGGCAGAAATGTACTTGTTGCATTCATGCCGTGGCGCGGTTACAACTTTGAGGATGCTATTATTATAAGCGAAAAAGTTGTAAGCGAAGATGTTTATACTTCAATCCATATAGAAGAATTTGAATTACAGGTTAGAGAAACAAAACGAGGTGAGGAAGAACTTACACGTGAAATTCCTAACGTAAGTGAAGAAGCAGTAAGAAATCTTGATGAGAACGGAATTGTAAGGGAGGGCGCAGAGGTTAAAGAAGGCGACATACTTATAGGAAAGATTACTCCTAAAGGAGAAACCGATCCTACACCTGAAGAAAAACTTCTTAGAGCGATATTCGGAGATAAAGCCGGAGATGTGAAAGATGCATCCTTAAAAGCACCTCCGGGATTAAAAGGAACCATAATTAAAACACGTCTTTTCAGTAGAAAGAAGAGAGATACTGACGCAAAGAAAATTGAAAAGAAACAGCTTGATAATCTTGAAATTCAGCATAAACAAAGTTTGACTGAACATTATGAAAGACTTATCCAGAAGTTAACAAAGATAACTGATGGTGAAGTTGCAACCGGTATTCGCGATCTTGACGGAAGCGTTGTTCTCAGAAGTGGGACAACTATTAAAGAGACAACCTTTTCTTCAATGGAAGATGTTACTAAGTTAGATTATACTCTTGATTGGTTTGAAACCAAAAGAATAAACAACTTAATAAAGACACTATATAAAAACTACTTCGATATTTTATCTGATTTAGAAGAAGATTATAAAAGGGAGAAAATAAAAATCACAAGCGGCGATGAACTTCCTCCGGGAATTGTTCAGCTTGCAAAAGTTTATGTAGCGAAAAAACGTAAGCTTTCGGTTGGTGATAAAATGGCAGGCCGACATGGTAATAAAGGAGTGGTTGCTAAAATTGTACCTGCCGAAGAAATGCCATTCCTGCCAGATGGAACTCCGGTTGATATAGTTCTTAATCCTCTAGGCGTACCTTCACGTATGAACCTGGGACAGCTTTATGAAACTGCTCTCGGATGGGCAGGTAAAGTGCTGGGTCTTAAATTTGCCACACCGATTTTTGACGGCGCCAAAATTGAAGACGTGGATGAATGGCTTGTTAAGGCCGGTCTTGAAAGAGGAAGTAAAACAGATTTGTATGATGGGAGATCCGGTGAAAAATTCCATCAGAAAGTTACCTGCGGATATATCTACATGCTTAAACTAAGCCATCTTGTAGATGATAAAATTCACGCCAGATCTATTGGGCCATACTCGCTTATTACACAGCAGCCTTTGGGCGGAAAAGCGCAGTTTGGTGGTCAAAGATTCGGTGAAATGGAAGTGTGGGCGCTTGAAGGCTATGGCGCCGCTCATATCCTCCAGGAAATTTTGACGATAAAAAGTGACGATGTTGCCGGTAGAGCAAAAGTGTATGAAGCTATAGTTAAGGGTGAAAACTTACAGGAACCAAATATTCCTGAATCGTTCAACGTGTTAATTAAAGAGCTCCAGGGCTTAGGGCTGGATATCAAAATAAATTAACACTTTTTGAACTATTCTTTCACTTAGAAATTAGGAGGTAAAAAATGCCATTTAGAATTCAAGAAAATGCGATGCGTGATATTAATACTATCACTATTGGTTTAGCAAGTCCTGATGATATATTGTCCAGATCTTATGGAGAAGTTACTAAACCGGAAACAATTAACTACAGATCTTTCCGTCCTGAAAAAGACGGATTATTTTGTGAGAAAATATTCGGTCCAACACGCGATTGGGAATGCTTCTGCGGTAAATATAAACGCATAAGATATAAAGGTATTATTTGCGATAGATGCGGTGTAGAAGTAACACAAAAAAGTGTCCGCAGAGAAAGAATGGGACATATTGGTTTAGCGGTACCCGTAGTTCATATCTGGTTCTTTAGATCTCAGCCCTCTAAGATAGGCAATATTGTCGGTTTGAGCTTAAAGGAATTAGAAAAAGTTATCTACTATGAATCTTATGTGGTCATTAACCCTGGACCAACCGGATTAAACCGTTTGGACCTTGTCTCAGAAGATCAATATTTCGAAGTTTTAAATTCTCTTCCGCCTGGAAATGAAAAACTTGAAGATGAGGATACTAAAAAATTCGTAGCAAAAATTGGCGGTGATGCTGTAAAAGAACTTCTTAAGAAAACAGATATTGAAAAACTTTCTAAAGAGTTAAGGGATCAGCTTCAGAATGAAACTTCACAGCAGAAAAAAGCAGATCTGCTAAAAAGATTAAGAGTTCTTGAATCCTTTAAAGAAGAAGAGGGAAAAGTAATAAATAAACCGGAGTGGATGGTATTGGCTTATATACCTGTTATTCCGCCGGAATTAAGACCGCTTGTTCCTCTTGAAGGCGGCAGATTTGCTACTTCAGATTTGAATGATCTTTATAGAAGAGTTATAATAAGAAATAACCGTCTTAAAAGATTGATTGATATTAAAGCGCCTGAAGTAATTTTACGTAATGAAAAAAGAATGCTTCAGGAATCTGTAGATGCTTTGTTTGATAACTCCCGCAGAGGAAGCGCTGTAAGAAGCGATAATAACAGGCCTCTTAAATCATTAAGCGATATGCTTAAAGGAAAACAAGGCCGCTTCAGACAAAATCTTCTCGGTAAAAGAGTTGATTATTCCGGCCGTTCTGTTATTGTTGTTGGACCGGAACTTAAACTGCACCAATGCGGTCTTCCTAAAGATATGGCGGTAGAGCTTTTCAAGCCATTTATTATCAGGAAATTAATTGAACGAGGACATAATAAAACCGTTAAAAGCGCAAGGAAAGTTGTTGATAGAAAAGACCCTCTTATCTGGGATATTCTTGCGAAAATCATAGACGGGCACCCGGTTCTATTAAACCGTGCTCCTACGCTGCATAGACTTGGAATCCAGGCATTTCAGCCTATTCTTATAGATGGGCGTGCAATTCAGCTTCACCCTATGGTCTGTACTGCATTCAACGCAGACTTTGATGGTGACCAGATGGCTGTTCACGTTCCTCTTTCATACGAAGCTCAGCTTGAGGCTTCATTGCTTATGTTAAGCAGCCATAATATTCTTTCACCTCAAAACGGAAGTCCTATTGTTGTTCCTACTCAGGACATAGTTTTGGGTTGCTATTACCTGACAAAACTTAGGGAAGGTGGTAAGGGCGAGGGAATGGTATTTGGCTCACCCGAAGAAGCTATTATTGCATATAACTCAAAAGTTATCGATCTTCATTCAAAATTAAAAGTTAGAATTGGCGGCGAATATATAGAGACTACAACCGGAAGAGTAATATTTAATCAAATTGTTCCTAAGGAAATGGGTTATTTCAACCAGCTTTTGATAAAGAAAACGTTCGGCGGTTTTATAGGTCAAATGTTTATGAAGTTGGGAAATAAAGTTACAGCTAAGTTTCTTGATGACTTGAAAGATCTTGGATTCAGGTATTCCACAGCAGGTGGACTTTCCGTTAGCTATGGGGATATGATTATCCCTGAAGAGAAAGAAGCTCTTATTCAAAAAGCGAATAAAAAAGTTGAAGCTATTCTTAATGAACATGAGCAGGGTGTTATTACCGATGCTGAACGTTATAATAAAATTATAGATGTTTGGACTCATACAACAAATGATGTTGCCCGTGCATTGATGGAGAAAATAAAAAATACCGATAATGGTTTTAATTCACTTCATATGATGGTTGACTCTGGTGCGAGAGGTTCTCAGGAACAGGTTCGTCAGCTTGCAGGTATGCGAGGATTGATGATGAAACCGCAGAAGAGTTTATCTGGTCAAGCAGGTGAAATTATTGAAAACCCGATCGTGGCAAATTTCAAAGAAGGCTTATCGGTTCTTGAATACTTCATATCTACACATGGTGCAAGAAAAGGTCTTGCTGATACCGCTCTTAAAACTGCTGATGCAGGTTATTTGACCAGAAGGCTTGTAGATGTTGCACAGGACGTTATAATAAGTGAAGAAGATTGCGGTACAATCCTCGGTATTGAAATTACTGCTCTTAAAGATGTTGAACAGGAAAGGGAACCGTTGGCAGAAAGAATTACTGGCCGTGTATCTCAGGAAGATGTTATTAACCCGCGGACAGATGAAGTAATTGTTGCCGCCGGTGAATTAATAACTGAAGAAATTGCAGAAAAAATTGAAGATTCAAGCATTGATTCTGTATATATCAGGACAGTGTTAACTTGCGAATCTAAACGTGGTGTATGTGCAAAATGTTACGGAAGAAACTTAACCAACGGCAAGCTTGTTGAAATTGGTGAAGCTGTAGGAATTGTTGCTGCACAATCAATCGGTGAGCCTGGTACACAGCTTACTCTTAGAACATTCCACCTTGGCGGTACTTCTTCAAGAATTGCAAGCCAATCCCAGGTAGAATCTACAGTAGAAGGTATAGCTAAATTTGAAAGAATTTCTTTCGTAGAAAAATCTGATTATATAGGAAAAGTTAAGGTTGTTACAGGACGCCGCGGTATAGTTGGTATTTATGATGAAAATAACAGGCAGATAAAAAAATATGAAGTTCCCTACGGTGCCGAACTGGTAGTAAATGATGAGCAGGCAGTAAAAAAGCGTTCACCATTATATAACCATGATCCTTATAACTCAGTTATTCTGACTGACGTTGCAGGAAGAGTTCACTTCGTAGATATGATTGACGGTGCTACCTTGCAACAGGTTACCGATGAACAAACCGGTCACGTTCAGAAAGTTGTTATTGAGTCAAAAGATAAAAATCTTACGCCTACTATAACAATTGAATCTGAAGATGGAATAAAGAAATCGTTTAATATTCCTACAAGAGCTTATCTTTCAGTAGAAGAAGGAGAAAACATTCCTGCAGGTACAATTTTGGCGAAGATTTCAAAACAGCAGACAAAGAGCCGTGATATTACCGGCGGTCTTCCAAGAGTAACAGAATTGTTCGAAGCAAGAAGTCCGCAAGAAACTGCAATTGTTTCCGAGATAGAAGGTATGGTTAAATTTGGAGCCCGGAAAAAAGGTTCACGTGAAATTCTTGTCGTCGCTCCGGATAAATCGGACGAAAAGAAATATAATGTTCCGCTTGGGAAACATATTCTTGTTCAGGAAGGCGATGAAATACCGGCTGGCGAAAAGATTACCGATGGTCCTATCAATCCTCATGATATCTTGAAGATTAAAGGAACAAGCGCCGTTCAGGAATATCTTGTTAATGAAATTCAGGATGTTTATCGTTTACAGGGTGTAAAAATTAATGATAAACATATTGAAGCTATTGTAAAACAAATGCTTCAGAAAATTAAAATTGTTTCGCCCGGTGATACTAAGTTTCTTGAAGAAGATGTTGTCGACAGAAATGAATTCATTGAAGAAAACAATAGAGTCTTATCTATGCTTCGTATTGTTGATAAAGGCGAATCAAGATATAAAGATGGACAACTTATTTCAAAGAGTAAGTTTAGAGAAATAAATATAGATTTGAAGAAAAAGAGCAAAAAACCGGTTGAAGCCCGTGATGCAGAACCGGCTACTTTTGAACATATACTTCTTGGAATTACGCAAGCTGCTCTTTCTACCGAAAGCTGGATTTCGGCGGCATCATTTCAAGAAACGACAAAGGTGCTGGCAAATGCGGCAACTGAAGCGAAAATAGATCTTTTGCTAGGACTCAAAGAGAACGTAGTAATGGGTCATTTAATCCCTGCCGGAACCGGTCTTAAGAAGTACAAAAGCTTAATATTATCTTCAGAACAGGTTGAAGAAGAAAATACAGAAAAAGAAGAAGTGCAAACTCAATAAAATTTAAAGAATCCGACCTGATTAGGTATCGGGTCGGATTCTAATGCTCAAAAATGCATAAAATAAAAATATTTTTTAGATTTCTTGACAAAATTTAGCCTATATTCTATATTAGAAGTCTGAATTTTTTTTGATTTAGTATATTAGGAGATTTTAGTGCCCACAATAAATCAGTTAGTCAGAAAAGGCCGTGTTCGGATTCTATCGAAGAAGAAAGCGCCGGCTCTTGACGCATGTCCTCAGAAACGAGGAGTATGCACAAGGGTATATACTTCGACGCCTAAGAAACCAAACTCAGCATTGAGAAAGGTGGCAAGAGTTCGATTAACTAACAGTATGGAAGTAACTGCTTACATCCCTGGTGAAGGGCACAATTTACAAGAGCATTCAATTGTTTTGATTAGAGGCGGTAGGGTTAAAGATTTGCCAGGTGTGCGTTATCATATTATCAGAGGCACGCTTGATACAAGTGGTGTTGAAGATAGGAAAAAGGGCAGATCAAAATATGGTGCTAAAAAACCAAAGGCTAAATAAATTTTATGAGAAAGAAAAGAGCAGGCAAGAATAGTTTAAAACCAGACCCAAAGTTTAATGATTTACTGGTTGAAAGATTTATAAATTCGATTATGTATGATGGTAAAAAATCAAAAGCCCGTTTTTTAGTATATAAGGCATTTGAGATAATTGAAGACAGAGCAAAGAAACCGGGTATTGAAGTATTTAAGAAAGCTTTAAATAATACACAGCCGGTAATTGAAGTAAGAAGCAGAAGAGTTGGCGGTGCTACTTACCAGGTACCTACTGAGGTTAGGCCTGAAAGAAGAACTGCATTAGCCATGAGATGGATTAAAACCTATGCAAGAGCAAGAAATGAAAAATCCATGTCGCTTAAATTAGCTTCTGAATTGTTGTCTGCTTCTAATAATGAAGGTTCTGCAGTAAAGAAAAAAGAAGATACTCATAAAATGGCAGAAGCAAACAAAGCATTTGCTCATTTTAAATGGTGATGAAATTTTTATTTTTAATGATATTATAAATGAGTGGGAAAAATAATTTAAGTTATGACAGCAAGACTACCTATAGAAAGAGTTCGTAATATCGGAATTATGGCTCATATTGACGCCGGTAAGACTACCACTACCGAGCGCATATTATATTACACTGGTAAATTACATAGAATTGGAGAAGTACACGACGGTGCCGCTACCATGGACTGGATGGAACAAGAAAAAGAACGTGGTATTACAATTACTAGCGCTGCAACTACATGTTTTTGGAATGATCACCAGATCAACATTATAGATACACCCGGACACGTTGATTTTACAGTCGAAGTTGAAAGATCATTAAGAGTTTTAGATGGTGCTGTCGCGATCTTTTGCGCGGTTGGCGGCGTTGAGCCTCAATCAGAAACTGTTTGGAGACAGGCTGACAAATATCAGGTTCCAAGAATTGCATTTATCAATAAAATGGATAGAACAGGCGCAGATTTTTATAATTCAATTCAAATGATGAAGAACAGGCTTGGTGCTAATGCAATACCTATTACTTTGCCTATTGGCGAAGGAGATATGTTTACCGGTGAAATAGACCTGATTACTTTTAAAGCCCGTATATATAATGAAGAAACCATGGGCGCTATATTTGACGAATTTAATGTACCTGAAGATTTGGTAGAGATTGCCAATAAGTATAGAACACAGATGTTGGAAGCAGTATCTGATATTGATGATACTCTTCTTGAGAAGTATCTTGAAGGTAAAGCTATTAGTGAAAATGAAATAAAAGTAGCTTTGAGGAAAGCCACTATTGAATCAAAAATTATTCCCGTGCTTTGTGGATCTGCCTTTAAGAATAAAGGTGTTCAGAAATTACTTGATTCTGTAGTCGACTTTTTACCCGCTCCTACTGATACAAAAGAGATTGAAGCTCATCATATTGGAATAAAAGATATTGTTCAAAGACGTATTGATGAGAATGAGAAATTTGTTGCTCTCGCATTCAAGATTATGAACGATTCATATGTCGGTAAACTGACATTTTTTAGAGTTTATTGTGGAACTTTGAAATCGGGTTCTTATATTTTTAATTCAGTAAGTGGAAAGAAAGAAAGGATTAGCCGTTTACTTCAGATGCATGCTAACCATAGAGAAGAGATTGAAGAAGTAAAAGCCGGTGATATTGCAGCTGCTGTTGGTTTGAAGAATACAAAAACAGGTGATACGCTTTGCGATGAACATGACCCTGTTGTTCTTGAAAAAATTATATTTCCCGAACCTGTTATCCAGATTGCTATTGAACCTAAGACAAAAGCAGATCAGGATAAATTATCTGATGCTTTGGTTAAGCTATCTGATGAAGATCCTACATTTAAAGTTAAGGTTGATGAAGAAACAGGTCAGACTTTAATCAGCGGTATGGGTGAACTTCATCTTGAAATTTTAGTTGACAGGATGAGGCGTGAATTTAAAGTTGAAGCAAATGTTGGTAAACCTCAGGTAGCATATAGAGAGACTATTACACAGGTTGTTAATGCCGAAGGTAAATTTATTAAGCAGAGCGGCGGACGTGGTAAGTATGGCCATGTTTGGGTTGAATTCAGTCCGAATGAACCCGGTAAAGGATATGAGTTTACTAATGCTATAGTAGGCGGAGTTGTTCCAAAAGAGTATATTCCTGCTGTATCTGCAGGCATTCAGGAAGCTTTAAGAAATGGTGTTGTAGCCGGCTTCCCGGTTGTTGATATTAAAGCTAAGATTTATGATGGTTCTTATCATGATGTGGATTCAGATGAAATTTCTTTCAAAGTGGCTGGTTCAATTGCTTTTAAAGAAGGGGCTAAAAAGGGAAAACCCATATTATTAGAACCTATGATGAATGTGGAAGTTGTTACGCCTGAAGAATATTTGGGCGATGTAATGGGAGATTTGAACTCAAGAAGAGGGAAAATTGAAGGGTTTTCTGCAAGAAAAGATGCCCAAGTAATTAAAGCTACCGTTCCTCTTTCAGAGATGTTCGGTTATGCAACAATACTTAGGTCAATGACTCAGGGACGTGCAATTTATACAATGCAATTTTCTCGCTATCATGAAGTACCGAAAAATATAGCTGAAGAAATTGCTGAAAAATCATTGGGCAAGAAATCGGTTATAACTATTTAATAAAAGAATATTAAAAGAAAAATATTAAAGGAGAATTAGATGGCAAAAGAAAAATTTGATAGGAGTAAACCTCACGTTAACGTAGGTACAATCGGTCATGTAGATCATGGTAAAACCACATTAACAGCTGCCATCACAATGGCTCTCGCAAGAAAGGGATTATCGGAAGTTAGAACTTTTGATAGTATTGATAATGCTCCGGAAGAAAGAGAAAGAGGTATTACTATTGCAACAGCTCACATTGAATATTCAACCGCAAATAGACACTATGCTCACGTAGATTGCCCCGGTCACGCTGACTATGTTAAGAATATGATTACCGGTGCTGCCCAGATGGACGGCGCTATATTAGTAGTTGCTGCAACTGATGGACCAATGCCACAAACAAGAGAGCATGTTCTTCTTGCACGCCAGGTTGGCGTTCCTAAAATGGTTGTGTTCTTAAATAAGATCGATATGGTTGATGATGCTGAACTTATTGAGCTTGTTGAAGTTGAATTAAGAGATTTATTAAATTCTTATGAATTTCCCGGAGATGAAATCCCTATTATTAAGGGTTCGGCTTTAAAAGCTTTGGAAGCGGGCTCAAGCAATGCTCCTACAGATGACCCAAGATATAACTGTATCTGGGAGCTTATGGAAGCTGTTGACACTTATATCCCGATACCAAAAAGAGAAACCGACAAACCTTTCTTAATGCCTGTTGAAGACGTTTTCTCTATTACAGGTCGTGGTACTGTTGCTACTGGTAGAGTTGAAAGAGGTCAGGTTAAATTAGCTGAAGAAGTTGAGCTAATCGGGCTTGGCGTTCATAAGAAAACAGTTGTTACAGGAATTGAAATGTTCAGAAAAGAACTTGATTCGGCAATAGCTGGAGACAATGCCGGTCTTCTTTTAAGAGGTATTGATAAAAATGAAATCGAAAGAGGGATGGTTCTTGCGAAGCCGGGATCTATAACTCCTCATAAGAAATTTGAAGGTTCAATTTATGTTTTGTCAAAAGAAGAAGGTGGACGTCATACACCATTCTTTAATGGATATAGGCCGCAGTTCTATTTCAGAACAACCGACGTTACCGGTGTTGCTACGCTTCCGGAAGGAACTGAAATGGTTATGCCGGGAGATAGTGTGCGTTTAACAGTTGAACTGATATCAGAAATTGCTATGGAAGAAGGTCTCCGTTTCGCTATTCGTGAAGGTGGCAGAACAGTAGCTTCAGGTCTTGTAACCAAAATTATTGAGTAAACTTATATTTATTCTATTGAAAAGGGAGTGAAAACTCCCTTTTTATATAAATTTTATTTTGTCCCGTTAAGGCGGGAAAGGAGAATTTGAGTGTCTGTCCAAAAGATTAGAATAAAATTGAAATCGTACGATCATATTTTGATTGATAAATCAACAGAGAAAATTATAAAGACTGTTAGAAGCACAGGTGCAATTGTGTCCGGCCCTATACCGTTGCCTACTAAAAGAACTGTCTATACAGTACTTAGATCGCCACATGTTGACAAAAAATCACGAGAACAATTTGAGACCAGAGCGCATAAAAGGATAATTGATATTCATAATTCAAATAATAAAACCGTCGATTCACTTAGTAAATTAGATATCCCGGCGGGTGTTGATATTGAGATTAAGCTTTAAGGAATTTGGGAGTTAAGATGGCTGGCATTATCGGTAAAAAAATTGGAATGTCGAGCATTTTTAATGCTAACGGCGAAATTGTATCTGTTACTGTTATACAAGCAGGTCCATGTAAAGTGGTCTCCGTTAGGACTAAAGAAAAAGACGGTTATGAAGCACTTCAGCTCGGCTTCGGAGAAAAGAAAGAAAAAAATATTATTAAACCTATTCTGGGACAATATAAGAAAGGCAATCTAACTCCTTCTGCTGTTCTTAAAGAATTTGACTTTTCAAATGCCGGTGAATTTAAAGTTGGCGACGAAGTAAAAGTGGATTTATTTCAAGAAAACGAAAAGATTAAAGTGAGAGGAAAGAGCAAGGGTAAAGGGTTTCAGGGTGTGATGAGACGACACGGTTTTGGCGGCGTTGGTGGTACAACCCATGGACAAAGCGACAGATTACGCGCTCCGGGTTCAATAGGTGCAAGTTCTTATCCTTCAAGAGTTTTTAAAGGTCAGAGAATGGCTGGAAGAATGGGTTACGAAAATGTAACTGTTTCTAATCTTAGAGTTGTAAAAATTATGGCTGAAGAAAACATTATTTTAGTCAAAGGCGCCGTTCCAGGTGCAATTAACTCTTATGTTGAATTGATTAAGAAGTAAGTTGGGAAAAAAATGACATTAGATATTTACAAAATTGATGGCACTGTGTCCGGTGAGAAATTGGAGCTTGCTGAAGAAATTTTTGGCATAGAACCAAATGACCATGCTATCTATTTATCAGTAAAGGCGTATTTAGCCAATCAAAGACAGGGTACAAGTAAGGCTAAAGAACGCGGAGAAGTAAGGGGCGGCGGTAAAAAACCATGGAAACAAAAAGGCAGAGGAGGTTCAAGAGCCGGTACGACACGTTCACCCCTTTGGGTAGGTGGAGGTACAATTTTCGGCCCTCGCCCAAGAGATTATCGTCAGGATTTGACTAAAAAGCTAAAACGTCTCGGCAGAAAATCCGCATTTAGTTATAAAGTAAAGGATGAGCAATTGATTATTGTTGAGGATTTCAATTTTGAAAAACCAAAGACAAAAGAATTTACAGGCCTATTAGAAGCATTCAAATTATCGGGTAAAAAAGTTTTATTATTGACCAACGGTAAACAAGAAACAGTTTATAAATCCGGTAGAAATATTTCAAAAGTAAAAATATTGGAAGCTGAGAAGGCATCAACATATGATATTCTTAACAATCAAATTCTGATTATACAGAAAAGTGCAGTAGAAACTATCAGCAATTCATTCAAGAATACGAAGGAAGTGGTAAACTGATATGCATGATATTCTAATTAGCCCCCTGATTACAGAAAAGATGACTAACCTAACCGCAGATAAAGGGAAATATGGTTTCCTTGTTAACCCGAAGGCAAATAAAATTGAAATTGCAAAAGCGGTTGAGAAAAAGTTTAATGTTCATGTTGAAAGTATAAGGACAATAAATCATCCGGGAAAAATGAAGACTCAATTCAGAAAATCGGGAAGATTTATCGGTAAAACTTCAAAATATAAAAAAGCTTTGATTACGCTTAAGCAAGGTGAAACAATAGAAATTTTTGAACAAGTATAGAGTTTAAAAGCAGGACGATTAAATGGCAATTATTAAATTAAAACCGAATACGCCTGGAACTAGATTTATGTCGATTTCCTCATTTGAGGAAATTACTAAAGTTACTCCTGAAAAATCTCTTACCGTTTCTTTAAGAAAATCGGGTGGAAGAAATAATTTAGGTCATGTAACTGCTAAACATATAGGTGGCGGACATAAGAGAAGATATAGAATTATTGATTTCAAACGGGATAAGGCAGGTATTCCTGCAAAAGTTTTTTCAATTGAATATGATCCGAATCGTACATGTAGAATAGCTCTTTTGCATTATGCCGATGGTGAAAAAAGATATATCCTTGCTCCTGATGGGTTAAAGGTTGGAGATAAAATTCAATCGGGTACAGGTAGTGATATAACTATCGGAAATGCTTTACCATTAAAAGATATGCCTTTCGGCAGCTTTGTTCACAACGTAGAATTGAAACCCGGTAAAGGGGGCCAGTTAGGAAGAAGCGCAGGTGCATCTATTCAGGTGATGGCAAAAGAAGGAGACTATGCACAGCTTAAAATGCCTTCAGGTGAGGTAAGATTGATAAGATTAAACTGTCTTGCTACATACGGTATAGTGGGAAATTCGGAACAGGAAAATATAAGTTTTGGGAAAGCCGGAAGAACAAGATGGATTGGTAAAAGACCTCATGTAAGGGGTGTTGCAATGAACCCTGTAGATCATCCGATGGGTGGTGGTGAAGGGAAAACTTCCGGAGGTGGTCATCCTGTTTCACCTTGGGGGCAAAAAGCAAAAGGATTGAAGACCAGGAAACGTAAAAAAGAATCAAATAAATTAATTATTAAAAGACGGAAATAAGTAGAGAGCAATCATGCCAAGATCGGTTAAAAAAGGACCATTTGTCGATTTCAAATTAGCTGAAAAGATTACTAAACTAAACAATACTAATCAAAAAAAGATAATTAAAACATGGTCCAGAACTTCGACTATTATTCCTGAGTTTGTTGGTCATACAATTGCTGTTCATAACGGTAATAAAATGATCCCGGTTTATATAACTGAAAATATGGTTGGTCATAAATTAGGAGAGTTTGCACCTACAAGAATATTTAGAGGTCACCCGGGCACTAAAGCAGAGAAAGCATCTAAAGGTCCGGCACCGGCTGCAATAAAATAATTGTAACAAAAGGATTTTTTTATAAATGGAAGCTAAAGCAATACATAGATATATCGGTTCATCGCCTCGTAAAATGCGGTTAGTTGTAGATCTTATTCGCGGAATTTCTGTAGATAAAGCAATTGAAATTTTACATTTCAATACTAAGCATGCTTCAAAGGATGCTGAAAAAGTTTTAAGATCTGCTGTTGCTAATTTGATGAATAAAGATGATGCTGGAAGGGTTGAACCGGAAGAATTGTTCGTTAGGGAAGCTTTTGTGAACCAAGGGCCTACATTAAAAAGAATTTCACCCGCGCCTATGGGACGGGCTTATAAAATTAGAAAAAGGTCTTGTCATTTAACAATTGTTGTTGCTAAAAAGGCATAACTTAGGAGGTAATTTTTTGGGACAGAAAACAAACCCGATTGGATTTAGAGTTGGTATTATAAGAGGATGGGACTCTAATTGGTATGAAAATAAGTCTTATTCATCTAAGCTTAAAGAAGATGAAAAGTTAAGAAATTATGTTAGAAACCGTTTGAAAAAAGCGGGTATTGCAAGAATTGTTATTGATAGAACATCCAAGAATATTATTTTAACTATTCATACATCCAGACCTGGTGTGGTTATCGGTAAAAGCGGAAAAGAAATTACTCAGTTAGAACAGGAACTAAAACAAATTACAGATAAAGATGTTAAAATTCAGATTTCAGAAATTAAGAGACCGGAATTGGATGCATATCTTGTTGCGGAAAATATTGCAAGTCAGATTGAAGGAAGAGTTTCTTTTAGAAGAGCGATGAAAATGTCTATTACTGCTGCAATGAGAATGGGAGCTGAGGGTATAAGAATTATGTGTGCCGGAAGGCTGGGCGGTGCTGAAATGGCTAGAACAGAACAATACAAAGAAGGTCGTATTCCTTTGCATACTATTAGAGCGGATATAGACTACGCAAATGGCAGAGCAGAAACTATTTATGGTGCAATTGGTATAAAGGTTTGGATCTGTCGTGGAGAAATTTTAGGAAAAAGAGTTACAGATTAATTATCCGGGAGTTTTTTTAACATGTTAATGCCTAAAAGAGTAAAGTTTAGAAAATCTCAACGCGGCAGAATGGCAGGCAAAGCTAAACGTGGAAGCACCATTGCTTTTGGTGATTTCGGTTTGAAAGCTCTTGAGCCTCATTGGATCACCAGCCGTCAAATTGAAGCTTGTCGTGTTGCACTTTCGAGAAAAATGAAAAGAGATGGAAGAGTTTGGATAAGAATATTTCCTGATAAGCCTGTTTCAAAAAAGCCGCTTGAAACAAGAATGGGTAAAGGAAAAGGAGCGCCTGAATTTTGGGTTGCCGTTATTAAGCCGGGAAGAGTTCTTTTTGAAGTCTCTGGTGTTTCCAGAGAAGTAGCTCAGGATGCACTTAGAACTTGTGCATATAAGTTACCCATTAAAACAAAGGTAGTTGTCAGACCGGATTTTGAATAAAGCTTAAGGTTTTAAAAATGAAGATTCATGAAATTAGAGAATTAAAAGACAACGAACTTATAAAGCAAATTGCTGAGGAAGAAAAAAATATACTCGATTTAAGATTTGCTCATCAGCTAAAACAATTGACTAATACTGCAAAGCTTAAATTAACTAAGAGAGATATAGCTAAGTTGAAAAGCGAACTTAAAGCAAGGCAGATAGCTAAGAAAGTTCCTGCTGCTAAGGACAATAAAGAAGGAGTTAACGCCTAACTATGGAACAACGCACATTAAGAAAAACCAGAGTCGGTGTTGTCGTAAGCAATAAAATGCAAAAAACAATTACAGTTGCGATTGAAAGAAAAGTCCCTCATCCGATATATAAAAAATATTTTAAGAAAACCACAAAATTTATGGCACATGATGAAAAGAACGAATGCAAAATAGGCGATAAAGTAAAAATTATGGAAACCCGTCCTCTTAGTTCTAAAAAAAGATGGCGTCTTGTTGAAGTTGTAGAAAAAGCCAAGTAGCAAATTAAGGAGAAGAAGTCCAAATGATTCAAGAAGAAACCAATTTAGTGGTTGCGGATAACTCAGGCGCAAAAAAAGTACGGTGTATCCGTGTGCTTGGCGGAAGTGGAAGACAGTACGCTAGCGTTGGCGATTTAATAGTAGTTTCAGTTAAAACTGCTATTCCTAATGGAACAGTTAAAAAAGGTGAAGTTTCTCGTGCGGTAATCGTAAGAACCAAGAAAGAAGTTAGAAGAAAAGATGGTTCTTATATAAGATTTGATGAAAATGCAGCAGTATTAATTAATGCGCAAAATGAACCAAGGGGTACCCGTATTTTCGGACCGGTTGCAAGAGAGTTAAGAGAAAAACAATTTATGAAAATAGTTTCTTTAGCACCTGAAGTTTTATAAAGTTTTGGAAGATCAATGAAAATTAAGAAAAACGACAATGTAATGGTTATTTCCGGTAATAGTAAAGGCAAAACCGGGAAGGTATTGAAAGTATTCCCTAAAGATCAAAGAGTTATAGTTGAAGGAATTAATTTAAGAAAGAGACATACTAAACCAAGCCAGAGCAATCCGCAAGGCGGAATTCTGGAAAAAGAATCTCCTATTAATGTTTCAAATGTTATGATTGTTGATTTTAATAATAACCAACCTTCAAGGCTTGGTTCTCAAATTATTTTGGATGAAAAAACCGGTAAAAAGAAACATGTCCGCGTTAGCAGAACAAGCGGCGAGATGATTTAATAACTAAAATATTACTCAAGGTTTAATTGAATAATGGCAGAAAAGAAGACCAAAAAAGAAAATACAGAAAAGCAGGCGCAGGCAAAAAGCACTAAAAAGGAAACTAAAACAATTGCTGTTCCTGAAAAAGAAGTCAGAATTAAAGTTCGGCTTGCAGATATATATAAAAAAGAAATTATTTCCGGGCTGAAAGAAAAGTTTGCTTACCATAGCATAATGCAGGTTCCGAAACTTCATAAAGTTGTAGTTAATATGGGCATTGGTGCTGCGGTGGCCGATCAGAAGATTTTGGAAGAAGCGGTTAAAGAATTAGAAACTATAACCGGACAAAAAGCAAGCATTAGGAAGGCAAAAAAAGCTATTTCTAACTTCAAATTGAGAGAGGGCGTTAATATTGGCGCAATGGTTACACTAAGACGCGAAAAAATGTTTGAATTTATCGACCGTCTTATTAATGTAGCTTTACCGAGAGTTAGAGATTTTAGAGGTTTATCAGACAAATCTTTTGACGGAAGAGGCAATTACACTCTTGGTATAAAAGAACAAATTATCTTCCCTGAAATGAATGTAGATAAAATTACAAGGGTTCTTGGTATGGATATTACATTTGTTACAACAGCAAAAACCGATAACGAAGCTTATGAATTGCTGTTGGCATTTGGTTTCCCATTTAGAAAAAAAGAGATTAAAACAGCTTAATAGGAGATTTAATGGCTCGTAAAAGTTTATTAGCAAGAGAAGAAAAAAGAAGGAAGCTTGTTGAAAAATATGATAAGCTTAGAAAAGAATTGAAGGAAAAAGGTGATTATGCCGGTCTTCAAAAGCTGCCAAGAAATGCTTCTCCGGTAAGATTACATAATCGATGCATGTTTACCGGCAGAGCCAGAGCATATTATCGTAAATTTGGTATTTCGCGTCTTGTTCTTAGAGAAATGGCTTCAAAAGGCGAAATTCCTGGATTAAAAAAGTCAAGCTGGTAGAAGGAGTAATAAATATATGTCCGTAACTGATCCGATTGCAGATTTTTTAACTAGAATTAGAAATGCATCCGACGCTAAAAAAGTTTTAGTGGATATTCCTTCGTCTAAAATGAAAAAAAATTTAGCTGAAATTTTAAAGAAACAAAAATTTATTGTGGACTATTCGGTTGTTGAAGATAATAAACAGAATATTTTAAGAGTTCAGTTGAAGTATACCAATGGTACACCGGCAATTGGTGGTTTGAAAAGAATTAGTACTCCCGGTCTAAGAGTTTATAAAAGTTCTAAAGAATTACCGAGAGTTTTGAATGGATTAGGAATAGCGGTTATATCTACGCAGAAAGGCTTGCTGACGGATAATGATGCCAGACGGGAAGCTTTAGGCGGTGAAATAGTTTGTTATATCTGGTAAATTATTGAATGGAGTTTTAAAGTGTCACGAATAGGTAAAAAACCAATTACAATACCTAAAGACGTTACAGTTTCCCAGAACGGTCGGAATATCAAAATAAAAGGACCAAAGGGAGAACTGCAAAACGAGGTTCATCCGAATATCAGTGTTCAGATAAAGGGTGATGAAATTATCGTAAGCAGGCCAAATGATCTGAAAGAGAATAAAGCGCTTCATGGTTTAACACGCGCTCTTTTACAGAATAATATTGATGGTGTAGTAAAGGCTTATCAAAAAACTTTAGACATTATCGGTGTTGGATACAGGGCTGAATTAAAAGGTAAAAACCTTCTTTTAAATATAGGTTATTCACATCCGGTATTTTTCATTCCTCCAGATGGAATTGCTTTGCAAACCCCGGTTCAAACGCAAATAGTTATATCGGGGATTGATAAACAGCTTGTTGGTCTTGTAGCAGCAAAAATAAGATCAATCAGACAGCCCGAACCGTATAAAGGAAAAGGTATTAAATATTCTGATGAACATATTATTAGAAAAGCCGGTAAAACAGCAGGCAAATAATTTTTGGGAGTAATATTAGAAGATGATAAAAAGAAACGAAAATTCAAGATTAAGATCTAAAGTAAAAATAAGAAAAAAAATGTCGGGTACTACAGAAAAACCGCGTTTTACTGTTTACCGTAGTTTAAATAATATTTATGTCCAAATAATAGATGATACTACCGGAAAAACAATCGTTTCTGCTTCTTCTCTTTCAAAAGATGTAAAAGAAGAATTAAAGAATGCAAAAGGGAAAATTGCTAAAAGTAAAGTAATTGGAAATGTGGTTGCAAAGAAAGCGCTGGAACAAAAAATTTCCACTGTAGTATTTGATAGAAACGGCTACAGATATCATGGACGTATACAAGCGGTTGCCGATGGTGCACGCGAAGGGGGATTGAAGTTTTAATCATGGTAATGGTTGAAATTGCCGGATCGTCTAATGGCAGGACTACGCCCTTTGGAGGCGTCTGTAGAGGTTCGAGTCCTCTTCCGGCAGCTTAACTTTGCCGGTGGGCAGATTTATTCTGCCGGTGCTATTTTGAAAAGTTTTATTAAATAAGAAGTTCTAATCATTTAAAGAGTGGTACTTGGAGTCTCAATTGAAAAATGTAAAGTCTAGTGAAATTGATGGACTAAAAGAAAAAGTTGTTCACATTAACCGGGTTGCTAAAGTTGTAAAAGGCGGTCGCCGTTTCAGTTTTAATGCAATTATTGTTGTTGGCAATGGAAAGGGAGTTGTTGGTATAGGGCTTGGTAAAGCAAATGAAGTTACTGATGCAATTTCTAAAGGAATTGATGATGCAAAGAAAAATTTAGTAAGTGTTTCTGTTATTAAAGGAACAGTCGCACATGAGATTATTGGCAAGTTTGGCGCTGGCAGAGTACTACTTAAACCTGCTTCTCCCGGTACAGGCTTAATTGCAGGCGGCGGTGTTCGTGCAGTTCTTGAAGCCGCCGGAGTTGAGGATATTCTTACCAAATCATTGGGATCAAGTAACCCTCATAACCAGGTAAAGGCTACGTTGAACGGGTTGTTGAATATTACCGACGCCAGAAAGATGGCAAGGAAAAGAGGAATGACCATTACTGAACTTTTTAGCGCTTAATTGAGGAGATTATGGGAAAAATTAAAGTTATTCAAACAAAAAGTATTATTGATAGACCCAAAGACCAGAAACGTACAGTTGAAGCATTGGGGCTGGGCAGACCTAACTGGGAAATTATTCATAACGATACTCCGCAAATTAGAGGTATGATTAATAAAGTTGCTCATTTAGTTAAAGTTGAAGAATTCAAGAAGTAACAAGGTTTTATAATGGATAGACTAAGTAATTTAAAGTATGCAGTGGGTTCAAGAAAGAATCCGAAAAGAATCGGCAGAGGTGAAGGTTCCGGACATGGTGGAACGGCTACTAAAGGTATGAACGGACAATTGTCCCGTTCTGGCGCCAGGAAGAAAAGATGGTTTGAAGGCGGCCAGATGCCTCTGCAGAGAAGAATTCCTAAATTCGGTTTCACGAATATTTTTAAAGTTTATTATCAAATTGTAAATGTAGATCTGATTGAAAAGTTAGCTGTTTCAAAAAAACTGACGGAAACGATAATAAACCTTGAAACTCTAAAAAAACATGGTTTAATATCATCTACTAAAACGCCGGTTAAATTGTTGGGTAACGGAGAGCTGAAAACTAAATTAAAAATTCAGGTAAACGCGTTCAGCCAGACAGCCAAAGACAAAGTTGAAGCTGCGGGCGGAACGATAGAAAAGATTTAATACAGAATAAATGGCAAAAATTACAGAAACATTCCGTAACATTTTTAAAATTCACGAACTGCGTCAGAGAATACTTTATACTTTGGCGTTGCTCGTTATTGTGAGGCTTGGCGCTCACGTAACACTGCCAGGTATTGATTCTGCTTTGTTATCGGAGAGTACCAGAAATCAAACATCAGATAACCTATTCGGATTATATGATTTGTTTGTCGGAGGTGCATTTCACAATGCGGCTATTTTTGCACTTGGTATAATGCCTTACATTTCTTCATCAATTATTATTCAGCTGCTTGGTGCTGTTATTCCTTATTTCCAGAAACTTCAGCAGGAAGGTGAAGACGGCAGAAAAAAAATTACACAGCTTACACGATATGGTACTGTTCTGATAGCTGCGCTTCAAGCATGGGGTGTTACTATTAAATTGATTAGTACTAACGTACAAGGTATACCTGTTGTTCCGCTTGGCGTTCAAGGTTTTTCCTGGACGATTTCTACAGTTTTAATACTTGCTTCAGGTACAATTTTTATGATGTGGCTTGGGGAGCAAATTACAGATAAAGGGATTGGAAACGGTATCTCTTTAATAATTTTTATCGGTATAATCGATAGGTTTCCGTTTGCGCTTCTTGATGAATACCAACTTATAAATCAGGGTACAAGAAGCATTATCATAGAGATTGTAATAATAGCATTAATGGTTCTAATTATTTCCGGTGTTGTTCTGGTTACACAGGGAACAAGAAGAATCCCGGTTCAATATGCAAAAAGAGTTGTTGGCAGGAAGGTTTACGGTGGCGTTACACAATATATTCCTCTACGCGTAAATACAGCAGGAGTAATGCCCATTATCTTCGCACAGTCAATTATGTTCATACCGAGTACGGTATTATCTTTTTTCCCGAACAATGAGTTTTTGCAGAACATATCACGTTATTTTGCATATAATTCACCCGTATACTCTGTCCTTTATGCGGTAATGATTATCTTCTTTACTTATTTTTATACGGCAATTGCGTTTAATCCTAAAGACGTTGCCGATACAATGAAGAAACAAGGCGGTTTTATTCCCGGTATCAGACCTGGAAAGCAAACGTCCGAATTTATTGATAACATCCTAACAAAGATTACTTTACCCGGTTCATTTTTTCTTGCAATTATTGCAATTTTACCGGCATTTGTGTCTAATTGGGGTGTTTCAAGCAGATTTGCACAATTCTTTGGTGGTACAAGTTTATTGATTGTTGTTGGTGTGGCACTGGATACTTTACAGCAGATTGAATCTCATTTACTTATGAGACATTATGACGGCTTTATGAAAACCGGTAAACTTAAAGCGAGAAGATAAGCAAATAAGCCGGCGGTGTGATTCTACCGGCAGGTTTTATAGGCTCGTGATTTATATAAAGACAAAAAAAGAAATAGATTATATTAGAGAAAGCTGTAAGATTACTGCTGAAGCACTTCAGCTTTTGAAAAGATATGTTAAGGTTGGAATAACAACAAAGGAACTGGATCATATCGCCGAAGAGTATATTAAAAGCAACAATGCAGTAGCCGCATTTAAAGGCTATTCCCAAGGCGGTCCATCTATAGATTATCCGGCTGCAATTTGTGCATCGGTTGATGATGAAGTTGTACATGGAATACCGGGAAACAGAGTTCTTAAAAATGGTGAAATAATTTCATTGGATGTTGGTGTTAAAAAAAACGGTTATTTCGGAGATGCGGCTTTAAGTGTAGCAGTTGGGGAAATCTCTAAGGAGAAACAAAGGTTAATGGATGTAACCGAAAAGTCTTTGTATATCGGCATTGAACAGGCGGTAGTTGATAACAAAGTACATGATATATCTTATGCTGTTCAGGAATATGTTGAAGCAAACGGATTTTCAATTGTCAGGGATTTATGCGGCCATGGAGTAGGAAAATATTTGCATGAAGAACCTTCCATACCTAATTTTGGTAAAAAAGGTTCAGGCCCTAAATTAAAAAATGGAATGACTATAGCAATAGAGCCGATGGTTAACATGGGCAAATATAATGTTAAAACTAATTACGATGGTTGGACTGTATTAACTATAGACGGCTTACCGTCTGCTCATTTTGAGCACACTATTTTGGTTTCAAATGGTAAACCGGAAATTTTGACAGTTTGTTAATGGCTAAACAAGGACCAATAAAAGTAGACGGAATTGTGACAGAAACATTGCCGAATGCCCATTTTAAAGTGAAACTGGACAACGGTCACGAAATTCTTGCTCATATTTCGGGTAAAATGAGAATGCATTTTATTAAGATTTTAGTAGGAGATAAAGTTTCAATTGAATTATCTCCTTATGATTTAACAAAAGGTAGAATTACCTACAGGTATAAATAGCGGAGCTGAAAATGAAAGTTAGAGCGTCTGTAAAAAAGATTTGTGACAATTGTAAGATTATAAAACGTAAAGGCGTTGTAAGAGTTATTTGTAAAAATCCTAAACATAAACAACGTCAAGGTTAACAAATATTTTAAGGAGAAAATAATTGGCTCGTATAGCTGGTGTTGATTTACCAAAAAATAAAAAAGTGCTTTTCGGTCTTCAATATATTTTCGGAATTGGTCCTTCAATTTCATTAGAAATATTAACTAAGGCAAAAGTGAGTCCCGATAAAAAAGTTTCCGAACTTACTGATGAAGAAGTTGCCGAAATTAGAGCGATATTAACGGCAGATTATAAAGTTGAGGGTGCTCTACGTTCCGAAATTCAGCAGAATATAAAAAGACTTATGGATATTGGTTCTTATAGAGGTATAAGACATAGAAAAAGTTTGCCTTCAAGAGGACAAAGAACCCGTACCAATTCAAGAACCCGTAAAGGGAAGAGAAAAACTGTCGCTGGTAAGAAAAAGACACCGACTAAGAAATAATTATTAGATAACCCGGAGGTTTAATAACTTGGCTAAAGTTGTAAAAAAAGCAAAAAAAAGAACACATGTTGATTCAAATGGAGTTGCACATATTAAAGCGACATTCAACAATGTTATTGTTACAATAACAGATATTTATGGCAATGTAATTGCATGGTCTTCTGCTGGGAAAAACGGTTTTAAAGGTTCCCGTAAAAATACACCATATGCAGCGCAGACTTCTGCCGAAGCAGCGGCAAAAGAAGCATTCGATTTAGGTTTGAGAAGAGTTGATGTTTTTGTTAAGGGGCCCGGTTCGGGTCGGGAAGCGGCTATCAGAGCCTTAAATACTGCTGGATTGGATGTCAGTTCTATTAAAGATGTTACACCAATTCCACATAACGGCTGCAGACCACCAAAGAAAAGAAGAGTTTAATTTTTATCGGAGAGTTATTAAATGGCAAGATATACAGACTCAGTTTGCAAATTATGCAGAAGAGAAAAACAGAAATTATTTTTAAAGGGTCAGAAGTGTTTTACCGAAAAATGTCCTATTGAAATAAGAAACTATCCTCCGGGACAACACGGAAATTCGAGAAGAGCCAAAGTTTCTGAATACGGAATTCAGCTTCGTGAAAAACAGAAAATTAAAAGAATTTACGGACTGCTCGAAATCCAATTTAGAAATTACTTTGAAAAAGCTAATAAGCAAAAAGGCATTACGGGTGATAACCTTGTTAAAGTTTTGGAAAGAAGATTAGACAATGTAGTTTATAGATTAGGTTTTGCTTCATCAAGAAAACAAGCAAGACAGTTGATAAAACACAGACATATCGCCGTCAACGAACATTTGGTTGATGTTCCTTCTTTTTCACTTGTAGCGGGTGATATAATTAAAATTAACGATAAGAGTAAAAAGCTGGATCTTATTCACAGTTCCCTTAAAAAAGTTAAAGACAGTACTTATTCCTGGTTATCGATAGACAAGGCCTCGTTATCAGGAACGTTTATTCAAGTTCCGGAAAGAGGCGACGTTCCTCTAAATGCTAACGAACAATTAGTTGTTGAGCTTTATTCCAAATAAAATCAAATTTTTTTTTGACTAATTCTTAGAGGATTAATAATGAGTGTATCAAACTTAAAGATGCCTGAGACAGTCGTTCTAGATGAAACAAGTTATACGAATACATTTGGCAGGTTTTTTCTTCAGCCTTTGGAGCGGGGCTACGGGGTTACGCTGGGAAATTCCTTAAGAAGAGTGCTGCTGTCTTCATTAACAGGCGCGGCAATTACTTCCGTTAAATTTTCCGGTGTACTGCATGAATTTACTACCATTGAAGGTGTAGTGGAAGACGTTTCGGAAATTATTCTAAATTTAAAACAAGTTAGGTTAAAATTGCTAAATAAAAAACCTAATAAGATAGATATCTCTTTTATCGGAGAAGGTGAATTTACTGCAGCCGACCTTCAAAAGCACAGCAACGATGTTGAAATTCTTAATCCGGAACTTCATATTTCTACTCATAATAAGAGCGCTAAATTCGATATTGAATTAAGACTCGGCAGAGGCAAAGGTTATGTGCCGGCTTCGGAAAATGTTACTCCAGATCAGACTATTGGGGTAATTCCGATTGATTCTATATTTACTCCTATTAAAAATGTTAAATATGATGTTGAAAATGTGCGTATTGGCGATAAAAACGATTATGAGAAATTAACAATGGAAATAGCCACCGACGGTTCCATAACACCTGACGATGCTTTAACCCAGGCAGCAAAAATTCTTAAAGATCATATTCAACTTTTCATTAACTTTGATCTTGAACAGGAAGAAGAACAAGCTGTTAGCCAAAAAGACAGCGAAAAAGAAAGAGTTAGAAAAATTCTTTTAACGGGCGTAGACGACCTTGAATTAAGTGTAAGATCTCATAACTGCTTGAAAGCAGCAAATATTAAAAATCTTGCAGAACTTGTAAGGAAAGATGAATCCGAAATGTTAAAGTTCAGGAACTTTGGAAGGAAATCGCTTGCTGAGCTAATGGAGATTGTAGAAAATTTAGGTCTTGAGTTTGGAATGGATGTTGATAAGTATTTAAAAGAAGAAACTGAAACTAACTAATTTTTGAAAAAGGTTTATTCATGCGACATAGAGTAAAAGGAAGAAAATTTAACAGAACTGCAAGTCACCGGGCGGCGTTATTAAGATCACTTGCTACCTCGTTATTAAAATATAAAAGAATTAAAACTACAGTGGCAAAAGCAAAAGAAGCAAAATCTTTTGTTGAAGCTATTATTACCAAAGCCCGTAAAAATGATCTGGCCGCAAGAAGACACGTTTTGAGCATAATTCAAGATAAAGATGTCGTTAAGGAACTATTTGGCGAAATTATAGGAAAAATCGGAGAACGCCCAGGTGGATATACGAGAGTAATTAAACTTGGCAACAGGCGTGGTGATGCAGCAGAAGTTGCTATACTTGAATTAGTAGATTATAACGATGTTATTAATGCTAAAGCTGAAGAACATAAAGAGAAGAAGGAAGCAAAGGCTCGCTCTAAGAAAGATAAAGAAGAAACTCAGAATGTTGAAGAAGCAAAGGTTGTAGAAGAAAAACCTGCTAATGAATCTAAATAAAAATTAAAATAATATTTATTAATTATAAGAGTAATCCAAAGTAACGGGATTACTTTTTTTTTGTATGCTTGAACAAAGTGAATTTATTAAATCTGTTTACGATCTGAAGGAACTTCCGACAAGAAAACTTCCAGAGATTATACTTTGCGGAAGGTCCAATGTAGGCAAATCATCTTTTATAAATTCATTTTTAGGAAAACATGGCCTGGCGAAAATAAGTTCAACGCCGGGGAAAACCAGGTCGATAAATTATTATCTTATAGATGATAAATTTTATGTAGTAGATCTTCCAGGTTATGGGTATGCAAAAACCAGCCAAAAAGAGAGATTGTTCTGGGGTAAATTACTTAGCAGCTTTATTTCTAAGTCTGAAAATATTGTTCTTGCAATTCATCTTATAGATTGCCGACATAAACCGACGGAATTGGATATACAATTAAACATGCTTCTGCAACAGTCAACTATTCCGTTTCTTATTATTTTGAACAAATCCGACAAGCTTAAACAGTCTGAATTCAAACCTTCTAAAGAAAATACGCTTAATAGTATAGGCGGACTTAATTCCCCAGAAGACATAATATTTTATTCATCGGTTAAGGGGAGAGGAAAAAAAGAAGTTCAAAAGAAATTATGGGAACTATTTTATAGTAAATAAGGGCTGGATTGTTTGCTATTATACAATTGTAAAACTATATTAACAATTATTTTTTAAATTTCTGTTAACAATTCTATTAAACATGGACCGCAGGCAGAAAAAGAGAATTTTAATCTTTCTATTCGTCCCACTTTTAGCTTCAGTACTTTTTATTACAGATGAATTAATAATTAGGATAATTACTATCGGCTTGATGATAGTATATATAGCGTTCATAATTTTTCTACGGGATTCAATTAAGTTTGAAGGGCCCTATGTTTCGAAAGTTTTTAAGGATGAGGAACCGGAGCCTGCTACAGATGAACCTTATGAAGAGTTTGATGAATCTTTTGAAATAATTTCAAAGAATAAAAACCTAGAAATTATAACCGCCGAGAATTACACTCCGGAAAATAAGGCTTCAAAAACAACATTAAAACCGCCTGATTTGAAGGAAAGGTTTGAGGAAATTGCCAATGAGGCTTTCCCAAAAGAACTTGGCAACGACGGTCAATTTACTTTTGTGCTGGAAAAAATTCTTGCAGTAATTAAGGAAGCCTATACTGCCCATACAGCCATCTTTTTCTGGTACAACAGAAAAAAAGAAAAATTATCAATAGAAAAATATTTAAGCAATTCAGTCGATGTGGTTAAACGAAAGTTTGATATTGAAGATGATATTTTAAGTAAAATAGTTCAAAAAGGGGAACCTGAATTACTCAGCGATATTTCATCGGCTGCTGAGGCTGATGTAATCAGATATTATAGCATACCGCAAAGTATCAGGAGCTTTGTGGGTGTGCCATTGTTTTATGACGATTCGCTTATTGCTATAATTGCAGTTGATTCTAAACTGGGAGATGCTTTTGGAATTGAAACAATTTATTCTTTGGGAAGATTTGTCCGTGTAATTACAATGGTTATTGCAATATTTGAAGAGAAACATTCCGATACGGTTTCCCAGCAAAGATTGAAGGGCATATTAAGCTTTTTAGGGCCGGATAAAAAGTTGGAAAGTGATGATGACTTGTTAACCTCAATCCAAAACTGCGCAGACCTTCTTCTTCATTGGGATGCATTTACATTTGTTTATTTCCATCCGATAGAAAAGAAATTTAAAACAAAGAAAGTCATCAATAATACTTCGCTTAAGTATGTGGGAGAAAACCTTGAAATCGAATTATCAGGAACGCTTGTGGGCAAATCAATTGCTATGGGAATGCCGGTTAAAATTGACGATACTTCTGCTAATGAATATAAAAGATTTTCTAAAGTTGAAAGCGTCAGTTTTGACGGTTCATTCACTGCTATTCCTATTGTATATTCTAACCAAAATTATGGTGTGCTTTGTTTTGAAAGCCTGAAGAAAAATGCTTATTCAAATGCCGATGTTCAGTTTTTGAAGAGTGTAGCGAACATCTTTTCATTTGTTATATATTCTTTCTCAACACAACTGTTGCTTAAAAGCTATCTTGCGGTTGATATCGAAACCAAGACATTGAATGCCGAATCATTTAATGATAGGCTGGCATCTGATCTATATAAAGCTTTCCAGTTAAAGGTTTCGGGCGCTTTGGCTTTGATCAGGATTGATGATTTTCTTGAACAGGAATCTTTGTTTGATGGAAATCCTTTCCCGAAGGTGCTAAGTTCTGTTGCGGAAACAATTGCTGAAGAAATGACTCCCATGAATATTTTTGGCAGGATTTCTGAGCGAGTCTTCGGTGTTTACTTCTTTAATGCAAATACAAAAGACGTATTTCTTTGGGCTGAAAAATTGAGAGTCAAAATAGCAAGAAAGCCGATTGAAGTTGTATCAAAACAAACTACATATACCGTATCAATAGGAGTAGCATCTGCAAACAACAAAACCAATCCTGAAGAAGTAATCTATAATGCCGATCTTGCACTTCAAAAAGCTCTGGAACGGGGCGGAAATACCGTAAGAAATATTAATTAATCCTTTCATCTTTTTATTGATTATTTAAGAAAAAGTTCAACTAATTTGGAACTTTTAGTGCCTTAGTACGTCAAATAAATAATTAAAGTTTTTATCGCTGAATTGAAATAAATAGTAATAACTATTGTTTTTATAATATAATTGTTCCAAATTTATGGCGAATTTCAACAATTAATATTTAATCATTCATATTACGCAAAAGATATTTAAAATAGCTCCGACATTTAGAGGCTGTGTGAAAATTATAAGTCAATATGATCAAATTAATATGAAGTAATAAAAAAAATTAATAATTTTGGTAAAATAATTTACACAACAAAAGCCAGGGAATACAGTTGAAATATATA
>Ga0182027_10001388_pt1 | contig 40669 bp, 36 predicted proteins | sample 712E1DmetaG_FD_121300 | JGI IMG/M metagenome (GOLD analysis project Ga0182027, IMG submission 121300) | Permafrost microbial communities from Stordalen Mire, Sweden - 712E1D metaG (Illumina Assembly) | ecosystem: Environmental > Terrestrial > Soil > Wetlands > Permafrost | place: Sweden...
ACAGTATTAATTCGGTTCCACATGGATAGTCACATTGAGATTCTCAAACTTTGTGGTAAGCTTTTCCTCAATCATGTCACAATAATGATGAGCATTTTCAACTGAGAGATCTTTTGGCAAAAAGATATGAAGATCAAGGAACCTGTAGTTACCTGCTATCCGTGTCCTGAGTGCATGAAAGTTGACATTTAACTTGTTCAGCTCTTTTTTAAGTTCTTCTATGTCATTATCCTCCCATGCTTCATCAAGAAGAGGAGTATATGCTCTTTTAAGAAGTTTAAATGCTTCGCGGAATATGAAAAGCGCTACCAGTATTGCTACGACCGGATCGAGCCAGTTGATCCCGGTAATGATTATCAGACCTAATCCTGCTGCAACTCCCAGGGAAGTAAAGACATCGGTTTTAAGATGGAGTGCATCCGCTTCAAGTGCAACAGATTTTGTTTCGCGGGCCACTATATATAGCTTCTTTGAAACATATAAGTTGATAGCTGCAGATATTACCATTATTAATGATCCGATGCCGATCGAATCAAGTTCAATAGCAGCACCCAGAAGCTTTTTAACTGCCTCTACAATTATCCAGACAGCAGCAATAAAAATAAGCAGAGCTTCAATAACACCAGAAATATTCTCTATTTTTCCATGTCCATAAGGATGTCTGGAATCGGGAGGATTATCCGAAACCTTCACGGCAAAAAAAGCTATAACTGCCGCAATAAGGTCCATCGATGAATGCACTGCTTCGGAGATAATACTCACAGAACCGCTTATAATACCAACCACCAGCTTCATTATAATGAGGCATGTATTGGAAATAAGTGAAAGGCGTGCAATACTTACTTTAGCATTCATCAGAGGCAAAAGGAATGTTATTGTACCAAATATAATACAAAAAAATCAACAAATTTCCGATAGATTTATCTGTAACTAAACCTCAATCAGTTTATATTTTCTGGTTCCCAGTCCTATCTTTTCTGCATGTTCAAGACCTGCCTGCCAGAATGTTTCAGGATGAGTCATTGAGAATTTATCAGAACCTTTCATATCACCATGTTTTTGGTCATCATAGATTCTGCTGCCCGGTAAGACAGGCGCTGCAGTAACCATATCTACGGACGCCTGATCGAGAGCCACCGGATCGAATGAAGCTGCAATCCCGATATCTGGTACAAGGGGATAATCATTGAATCCCCAGCAATCACAATCCGGCGAAACATCAATAATAAAATTAATATGAAATGAAGGTTTATCTTTTATAACAGCATATGCGTATTCCGCAATTCTTTTACTAACAATTTCCGATGAATTCTGCCATACAACTCTTGCGGAATCATACTGACAAACAGCAATACATTGACCACAGCCAGTACATATTTCATAATTGATGTGTGCAATCTTGTCTTTTCCAACTTTGATTGCACCATAGTTGCAGTTTTTCTCACAAACCCGGCAACCAGTACAATTTTCTTCATATATCTTTGGAGATGAGCCTGAATGAAGAAATAACTTACCACCTACAGAGGCGCATCCCATTCCGATATTTTTCAATGCTCCTCCGAATCCCGTCATTTCATGTCCTTTAAAATGGTTCATTGAAATAATTATGTCGGAATCGGCAATTGCTGAACCTATTTTTGCAGTCTTGCAGAATTCCATATTCAATTCTGATTCCCTGTAATCTACTCCTTTTACGCCATCACCAATGATTACCGGGCAACCGGTAGCTATAGAATTATATCCATTCTCATATGCAGCTTCCAGGTGGGCAGGTGCGTTGGATCTTCTTCCTGAATACAGAGTATTGCAATCAGTTAAAAAAGCAATAGCGCCTTTTGTTTTTAAGATTTTTACAATCTGTGCCGAATAGTTGGGTCGCAGGTAAGCCATGTTTCCAGGCTCCCCGAAATGGACCTTTATTGCTGTAATTTTATGATCAAAATCGATTGTTTCCAAACCAGCCTTTTTAACAAGAACTTCAAGTTTCTTTAGCAGACCCTGTGATGGTTTTGATCTTAAATTGGTGAAATAGACATTTGATTCTGACATATTCGGGATATTATTAGACAGATAATATTTCTGCAAGAGTGATAAGGTTATGATCAACATCTTTATGAAGTTTTACGGCCTTCCTGAAAGGGACAAGACTAATCTCTCCGTTCTGTAAACCAACCATAACACTCTTCTGATCATCAAGAAGAGCTTCAACCGCCGCATGGCCAAGCCTGCTTGCATTGACCCTGTCAATTGCAGAGGGGGAACCTCCACGCTGAAGGTGGCCAAGGACTGAAACTCTTACATCATATTCTTTAAAATCATCTTTCAGCTTTTCAGCTATTGCAAATGCACCGCCCTCCTGGTCTCCTTCAGCAACAATGATAATGTTACTCGATTTTTTTCTCTTATTACCTGTCTCGATCATTTTCTTCAGGTCTCGCGATTCTCCTCTTGTTTCAGGTATCAGAATAGCCTCAGCGCCAGTTGCAATACCGCTGTAAAGTGCTATGAATCCAGCCTCAGCGCCCATTACTTCAACAAAGAACATCCTGTTATGTGCACTTGCTGTATCCCTTATTTTATCGACTGCTTCAACAACAGTGTTAAGAGCTGTATCGTACCCAATTGTGTAGTCTGTTCCGTATATATCATTATCGATCGTTCCCGGAACACCAACGAAAGGTATATCATATTCCTCGTTAAATATCCTGGCTCCTGTGAAAGAGCCATCCCCACCGATAACCACCACACCATCTATTTGTGCTGCTCTCAGATTATCATAAGCTTTCTTTCTGCCTTCGGGAGTTTTGAATTCCTCACACCTTGCAGTTTTGAGAATAGTACCACCTCTCTGGATAATGTCACTCACGCTAGATGAAGGCAGTTCCTGAAAATTAGCATCGATCATACCCTGGTAACCATGACGGATACCAATAACTTCAATTTCGTTGTAAACGGCAGTTCTTACAACAGCCCGAATAGCTGCATTCATACCTGGTGCATCTCCACCCGAGGTAAGAACCCCGATTTTTTTCATTTTTCCCATAAAATTCTAACTGTTTATCAGCCGGCAAAGTTAATATAATTTTTTTTGCAGGACAACAATACAATGGCTGAAGGATCAGATTAACTTTATTGTATCTTTAATTTTGTCAATCAACCACTTGGGGGTGGAAGTGGCGCCACAGATACCAACCGAATTTTTATTCAGGAACCATTCCTTTTTGATTTCTCCGGGAGAAGATACAAACCAGGTGAATGGATTTTCTTTTTTGCAGACTTCATAAAGCATTTTCCCATTTGAACTTTCTCTTCCGCTTACAAAAACAATAACATCATGTTTTTTGGCAAATGCTTTTAATCTCGGCTGCCTGTTTGAAACCTGGCCACAGATAGTATTGTTCTTATGAAGATGCGACTCTGCATCCGGGATTCCCTGTAGATTCATTTTCATGATAATAGAATCGGCCAGATCGTTATACTCCTTGACGCTCATTGTTGTCTGCGAAAAAAGATGAACTTCAGATGAAAACCGGATCTTGTCAAGATCCTCTTTGTTATTCACTAAAACAGCCTCATCATCAGTTTGTCCAAGTAGTCCTATTACCTCAGCATGACCCGCTTTCCCGAATATTATCACCTGTCCGTTTTTCTCTTTTGCTTTTATCCATATCTCCTTTATCTTCGACTGCAACCTTTTTACGATCGGACATGTTGCTTCAATAATTGTGATATTGTTTTTTAGGGCGATCTCATAAGTTTCAGGTGGCTCTCCATGGGCCCGTATCAGGACTTTGCAATCTTTCAGGCTGTTAAATTCCTCGTGGTTAATGGAAACCAGCCCAAGGTTTGACAGGCGCTCAACTTCAATATCATTATGGACAATCGGGCCAAGAGAAAATACTTTCTCGTTCCTGGCCAGAGCTTTCTCTGCAATTTCTACAGCATTTCTCACACCGAAACAAAATCCCGATCTATCATCAACTTCAATTAACATTTATTTTCTTCTCAATAATATTCATCACCCATAACATCTGCTCATGCACTGTCATCCTGCTGTTGTCCAACACAACTGCGTCTTCAGCTCTCCTAAGAGGACTGATATCCCTGTTTTCATCAGCAATATCGCGTGCAACAATATTTCTTTTGATCTCTTCAAAATCAATATTGATGCTTTTAATTTTCAGCTCATCAAATCTTCTCTTTGCCCTGATATCGATCGATGCTGTCATAAAGATCTTAATATCAGCATCCGGGAAAACGATAGTTCCTATGTCCCTTCCATCCATTACTATACCTTTGAAAGCTCCGATCTGTCTTTGCAATTGAACCATCCTTTCCCTTACTTCATAAATCTGACTTATCCTGCTTACAAATTCCGAGACCTCAAATCCTCTTATTTCATTTTCAACATTTTCGGAATTCAGGTAGGTTTCATATTCTTCTTTATCGGGATTGAAAACGAAACTCACATGAATTTCATTCAGGTTGTTCAGGATGCCATTGATGTTTATGCCTTCTCTGCTTATTAAGTTCTTTCTCATGCAGTAAAGCGTCACCGCTCTGTACATTGCACCGCTATCGATATAAATATATTTTAATTCTTTCGCGATGGTCTTTGCAAATGTGCTTTTCCCGCATGAAGAATACCCGTCAATTGCGATTATCAGTTTTTTGTCCATCAATCTTTTTGCCCCATAAATTAATAAACCATAATTTAAGTCCTCTTTTGGGGATTCTGAGGCTAAATTCGGTAATAAAAATTATCTTTCAAAGGTCCTAAATAATAAAAGGGAAAACCATATCAGTATTAGTCGTTAAACTTCTTATAGATCAGATCAGGTCGAAGGATAAGTGAAATATTGTTTGATGCTCCGGCCAGATGATAAGTGGCACGTCCGAATCCTATCTTCAGGAATGAGGTGTTAATACCAAACCCCCATGAAAATCCAACAGCTGATGTATTTGAATCAATCTCAAGCTCTCTTCTTCTCTGGTAATTGTACCCGGCAGATAAATAGAAATTTTTGAAAGGGATGAGTTCAGTTCCAACTATCACATGCCGCATGGCATTTTCAAAAAAATCAGATATTTTTTGAGTCTGGCCCGTAGAAGACGTTCCATTGTTGTTTGCTGCTTCATAATCATAAGTCAGATCGAAACGTTCAAGATGCCTCAGCGTAAGTGAAAATCTGAATGGGGCATGAGCCAGCTTTTGTGTTATTCCAGCTTGTATCTCAAAAGGTAGCTTTTCACGGGTGCCCACTGTATATGTTGTAATCTGAAGGCCCATGTTTTTAATAGTAAGCCCTGCTGAAAAAAGGTCGTTTCTGCTGTGATAGGTGGCTCCAATATCAAGTGCAAGACCAAATGAATTATATTGTTCGAGATGAGAAAGAACAGGTTTAAGATTTGCTCCGACTGAAAAGAGTGAATCAATATCCCTTGAATATATAAGAGCAAGGGCATATTCTGCCGCTGAAAATGTGCCGGTAATATTTCCCGATTCATCCGTCTCTTTGAATGATCCGTAATTAAGATATGTAATACCGGTTGCAAAATTTCCTGTCCCCGGAAATGACCTGGCATACATAGTCATTCCATAATTAATCCCTGCAAAATAGTTTACATAGTTAAGAGCCAGACTTTTATCCATATCGGGACTTAAAAGGGCGGGGTTGTGATAAGCAAGATTCAAATCTCCCGTTCTTAATGAAACATTCATTCCTCCGAGCGATGAAACAAGTCCTGAATAAGTGAGATTAAGGAAATCATATACGTGGTCTCCGCCAGTCTGACCAGATAATAAAGTCACGGTGAAACTCAGCAGAATTAAATATATCTTTCTTTTTGCCATAGGATTTTCTCATGCAAAGATAAAATGATTTTTATAAACGATCGGGCACTGATGAATAGTATTGCTGGCTTTGGAAAACGGACTCATGCAGTCTTTCCTGTCAGAACAAGCGCATCATCAATATTCTTTTTATTTACATGAATCTGAGAAAGAAATAAGCCGGCGATTACGATTATAATTCCTGTAATATTTTGAAAAGTAAGCCTTTCTCCCATTAGCAAAAATGAAAAAAGCGCTGTAAAAATTGGTATGCAGTTTGAGAAGACATTCGCTTTTGAGATGCCCATATTCTTTACTGAATAGGCAAAAAGAATGAATGCTCCGCAGGATGCAAAAACAGAAAGTTCTAATATTGGTTTGAATGATATAAAACTATGTGGTGCATTGATAAAAGATTTTAGGTCGGATATTAGAAAAACCGGTAAAAAGAACAAAGCTCCAAGAATATTCTGAACATTGACAATATAAACCGGACTGTAATGATCGACAAGTTTGCTGAGGGTAAGATTATATCCTACTGCGGAAAATACAGCAAAACATAGAAGGACTATTCCTTTAATGTTATATGAAAGGGAGCCGTCTTTATTAAAGATGAAAACTAAAATTCCTGAAAACGATAGTATTATTCCAATATAATTAATGATTTTAAGTTTCTCTTTGAAGAAAAGCCAGACCCCAATTGTCGCTACCACCGGAATAGTCGAAATTATTACAGATCCGACTGTCGAAGAGACATAGGTAAGCCCGAAACTTTCTCCAAGGAAATAGAGAAATGGTTCAAACATTGCAAGCATGAAAAATAAGCGACGGTCTTCTTTCCGGATCTTCATGAATTTCTTTGAAAGAAAAAGATAGGAAGTGAGAATGATGACAGAAATGAAAAGTCTGATAAATACAATAGTAATTGGTCTGTAATATACATTTGCTACCTTAAACCAGATGAATGAAAATGACCAGAAGATCATTGAAAGGATAACTGCTCCATATGTTCTGAATTTATTCATCTGCCAGATTGGAATGGGTCTCGGGTTTTTCCGGTGCCGCGAATTTATATCTAATAATTAAATTTGATGGAATGCAACCTTAATTATTTTAGTAATCAGATATTGCACCATTTCTTATCTTTTTTAAAGGATGCTGGGCCAGATTTTTTTCATGCTTTTCGACTGTAAGAATATCACCTCTTATATTGCGAAGCTAATATTCAGTATTATAGCTTCATAAGATAAAAATATGTTTCGACCACATGTTAAAAATGATATATTTGAGATTTGATAGTGAACCATAAATTATTATATTTGCCGCCTCAATCAGAGAATTTACTGCGAAGATTTGAGCATTTCAAGTATGAATTTAATTGAATTAAACTTAATTGGAAATGAAAATTCTAGTTTGTATCAGTAACGTTCCGGACACAACTACAAAAATTAAATTTGTTGATGCCAATACTAGGTTAGATACTACAGGTATTCAATGGGTTATAAATCCCTGGGATGAATTGGCTCTTACCCGCTCCCTTGAACTAAAAGATGATCCGTCTTCCGGTGTCAAGTCAGTCACTGTCGCACATGTCGGACCTGCATCTGCAGAACCAACTATAAGAAAAGCTCTGGCAATAGGAGCTGATGATGCAATTCGTGTAAATACTGAACCCGCTGACAGCTATTTTGTAGCAGCCCAGCTTGCTGAGGTGATCAGAAAGGAGCAGTTTGATATAATAATTTGTGGAATTGAATCAAGCGATTTCAATAGTTCGGTAACGGGTGGCATGATTGCAGAGTTTCTCGGTATTCCATCTGTATCAGCGGTATCGGGATTGAAAATTGAAAACGGAAAGCCTTTGCTTACCCGCGAAATTGACGGTGGTCGGGAGATCGTTTCTGTTCCTGTACCATTTGTTGCAATTGTCCAGAAGGGAATTGCCAAAGAACCTAGGATAGCTGCTATGAGAGGTATTATGATGGCAAGGACTAAGCCGATTAAGCTTTTTGAGCCTGTTGCAACTGAAACTCTGACAAAGATTATTGTCTTTGAAAAGCCAAATCCGCGTGCAGCCTGTAAATATATAGATGCCGAGAATCCAAAATTGCTTATTGAATTGCTTCAGAATGAGGCAAAAGTTATCTGATAATAAATCCAAATAATACACCTATGTCAGTTTTAGTATATACCCAGAATTGGGACGGCAAATTCAAAAAATCATCTTTTGAGCTGGTATCTTATGCTTCCAAAGTTGCTGAGATGCTCAATGTTAACCTGATAGCCTTGTCAATTGGTACGGTTGATGAGAATGAATTAAAGAAACTCGGTAACTATGGTGCTAAGAAAATTCTTAATGTGAATAATGAATTTTGTACAATCCTTGATAATCAGATTTATTCAGATATAATTTCGGAAATCTCTTTAAAGGAAAACGCCACTGTGATTATTTTTTCAAACAATAATGAGGGTAAGGCAATTGCACCAAGGTTATCTGTGAAACTTAAAGCCGGAATAGGAGCTGGTGTGAGCAAACTTCCTCTCAACATCAATCCTTTCACTGTTTATAGGAGAACATATTCAGGGAATGCTTTCGCTCATGTAGTGATTGACTCAGAATTCAAAATTCTTACGCTTGCTCAAAACTCATTCGATCTGATTGAAACAGACAATATTGCCATAATTGAAAACACAAGTGTCTCAGTAGATGGTTTTTTATTAAAAACTGAAGTAAAAGATACCCAGAAACAGACAGGCAGGATTTTGCTTACCGATGCAGATATAGTTGTTTCAGGTGGAAGAGGAATGAAGTCCCCCGATAACTGGGCTCCTCTTGTAGAACTTGCCTCATTACTTGGTGCAGCGACTGCTTGTTCCCGTCCTGTTTCTGACGAAGGCTGGAGACCACATGAAGAACATACGGGGCAGACCGGGAAAATAATTGCACCTAATGTATATATTGCTGTCGGCATTTCAGGAGCGACACAACATATTGCAGGAATAAGTTCATCAAAATACATTGTGGCAATCAATTCGGATAAGGATGCTCCTATTTTTGAAGTAGCTCAATACGGGGTTGTTGGTGATGCAATGAAAGTTCTGCCCAAGCTAGTGGATGCAGTAAAAGAATTAAAGAAATAATTTTTACATCAAAGGAAAATGTCTGGATACAATAGTTTTAGATCATGACGAAACAGATAATATTTGCAATAACTCTGCTGATTACTTTTGGTGTGTTCTTTTATACAATTAGCCGGATTGCCAGCTTCTTCAAATTTACACGATCGGGATTTCCTGTTAAGAATTTCAGAAAAAGATTCAACATTATGCTTGAAGTCGCATTCGGGCAGACAAAGATATTCCGCAAACCAGTTATCGGCTTCTTTCATGCTCTTGTTTTCTGGGGATTCTGCGTAATTGTTTTTGGGAGTATTGAAATGGTTATCGACGGACTTTTCAGGACCGACAAAGCGCTTACATTCCTTGGACCGGTTTATAAGATTATTATGGGATCGGGTGATATCTTCGCTTTGCTTGTTTCGATCTCAATTATAATTTTTCTCAGCAGGCGTCTTTTCTTTCATATCAGACGGTTCGAAGGAATAGAGATGAAAAGAATCTCACATATTGATGCAAATATTGCGCTCTCAATAATCCTGTTATTAATGATCTCTTTACTTGGAATGAATATCGGATACATTGAATACAAGGCTCTTGCAGGTGAAACAATTAAAGGATTTTACCCTCTTAGTTCATTTTTATCTCCATTATTTGCAAATGTTTCAAAGGATACATTATATATTCAATACCAGGTCTGTTGGTGGACACATATATTGTTGATATTTATTTTTGCCAATATATTACCCTATTCAAAACATTTCCATGTTTTTATGTCGGTACCAAATGTTTTTCTTACCAGACTCGAGCCACTTGGTAAACTTACCAACATGGACAATATTACCAGGGAAGTAAAGCTGATGCTGGATCCGAATACAGCTTTTGCATCAGTTCCAGCAGATGCACCTGTGGAACGTTTTGGTGTGAAAGATGTTGAGGATGTTACATGGAAAAATTATTTCGATTCTCTTTCGTGTACAGAATGTGGCCGGTGCACTTCTGTTTGTCCGGCAAATATCACAGGGAAAAAATTATCTCCCCGTAAAGTGATGATGGATCTGAGGGCAAGAATGAAAGAAAAAGGACCACTTATGGTCAGGAATGGAAAAGATTTCATTGATAACAAATCGCTTCTCAGGAATTATATTTCAGAGGAAGAATTATGGGCATGTACAACGTGTAATGCCTGCGCAAAAGAGTGTCCGATAAATATTAATCATCCGACATTGATTATTGATCTGAGACGATACCTTGTTATGGAGGAGGCTTCTGCCCCGGGAGAATTGAAAGCAGTTTTCAACAATATTGAAAATAACGGAGCGCCATGGCAGTATTCTGCAGAAAACCGGCTTAATTGGACCAAAGATCTGGAAATTAATATTCAATAAACTCTATGAGATTCTGCATATTAACTGTGTCACTCTGTGAAACAAAAATGAAATACTGAAAATGGAAACCAGAATAATCGAAGTACCTGTTATGGCAGACCTCTTTGCAAGGGGGGAGAAACCGGAATATCTTTTCTGGGTTGGCTGTGCAGGTGCATTTGATGACAGATATAAAAAAGTTGTCAGGGCCTTTACAAAGATCCTAACTTATCTGAATGTCAGTTATGCCGTCCTTGGCAAGGAGGAGACTTGTACCGGCGATCCTGCCAGACGTGCTGGTAATGAAATGCTTTACCAGATGCAGGCGCTGCAGATAATTGAGGTTTTCAAAATTTACAGGATAAAAAAAATTATTACAATTTGCCCTCATTGTTATAACATATTTAAAAATGAATATCCCGATCTTGGAGGTAATTATGAGGTAATAAACTATCTACAGCTTCTTGATAAATTAATATCGGAAGGTGAACTTAAAATTAACAGAGAATCACTTAAAAATGTTGCCATAACTTATCATGATCCTTGTTACCTTGGTAGAGCAAATGATATTTATGACGAACCTCGTGTTCTGCTTAAAAACCTGACTGGAAACTTTGTGGAGATGCACAGGAACAAAAGTTTTGCATTGTGTTGCGGTGCAGGAGGTGCGCAGATGTTTAAAGAGGCTGAAAAAGGTGATAAAGAGATTTTCATTGAAAGAACTGAGGATGCCCTGAAAACAAAAGCTGAAATTATAGCCACAGCCTGTCCTTTCTGTATGACAATGCTGACCGACGGGCTAAAATACAAGAACAAGGAAGAGGAGATTAAAAACATGGATATTGCAGAACTTATAGCACAATCACTTGAATTATAAATTTATCCAAATACTTAATTAAGAATAATGGAAAACAGAAAAGTCTTGAAAAGCGGCGAGTTTCTTGTAAGTGAAGTCGAATCAAAAGATATTTTTATTCCTGAGGAATTCAATGAAGAACAGTTAATGATTGCCCAGACATGCAGGGACTTTCTTGAAGCTGAAGTTTATCCCAACCTGGAGAAAGTAGAAAAAAGCGACAGAGAACTGATGAAATCTATCCTGAAAAAGTCGGGTGAACTTGGATTAATGGGAATATCAATTCCTGAAGAGTATAATGGATTCGGTCAGTCGTTTGTTACCCAGATGCTTGTTGCCGAAACAACAGGAGCAGGCTATTCATTCTCAGTTGCTTACATGGCACATTGTGGAATTGGTACTCTTCCTATTATGTATTATGGGAATGAAGAACAGAGACAACGCTACGTTACTAAACTGGCTACAGGAGAATTTATTGGCGCATATTGCCTTACCGAACCCGGAGCCGGAAGTGATGCAAATTCGGGTAAAACTAATGCCAGGCTCAGCGAGGATGGGAAAAACTATATCCTTAACGGACAGAAAATGTGGATCACCAATGCAGGTTTCGCCGATACTTTAGTGGTTTTCGCAAAAATAGATACTGATAGGGTGTTAAGCGCTTTCATAGTTGAGACTAAGTTCCCGGGAGTTGTAATTGGTCCAGATGAACATAAAATGGGAATCAAGGGATCATCTACTGCCCAGATCTACTTTACCGATGTTAAAGTGCCTGTAGAAAACCTTCTCGGAAAAAGGGGAGAGGGATTCAGGATTGCTCTCAGCATATTGCATATGGGAAGGATTAAGCTTGGGGGCAACGTAATTGGTGCTGCTAAAAAAGCAATTACCGACTCTGTAAAATACGCTAACGAACGTAAACAATTTGGTGTCCTCATTTCAACTTTTGGAGCAATTAAGCACAAACTTGCAGAACAGGTTATTCGTCTTTATGCTTCAGAATCAGCTGTTTATAGGGTAAGCAAAGACATCGATGATTTGATGGATAAACTGAAAATAGATTGTGGCGACAAAGGCCGTGCTTCTATTGAAGCTATCAGTCATTATGCTGTAGAAGCTGCTATTTTGAAAGTTGTGGGTTCAGAGATGCTTGACTTTGTTGCTGATGAGGCAGTTCAGATTCATGGAGGTATGGGCTATTCAGCTGAGATGTCTGTTGAAAGAGGTTATCGCGACTCAAGGATTAACAGAATTTTCGAAGGAACAAACGAAATTAATCGTCTCCTTGTTGTTGATACTGCCATGAAACGAGCGATGAAAGGCGAATTCGATCTTTTTGGAAAAGCTGAGAAAATTTATAGCGAAATCGATGGAATGACAGATGGAAAAGCGGCTAGTGAAAGTTATTTTCAGGAGAAGATACGTTATATTAAAAACTTCAAGAAAATTATTCTGATCTGTCTGCATGGTGCAACAAAGCATTTCGAAAAGAATCTCATAAATGAACAGGAAGTTCTGAATAATATAGCCGAAATGATGATGGAAACCTATCTTTCAGAATCGTTGGTATTGAGAGTTGAGAAGCGTGAATCAATTAAAGGAAATGCTTCTGTTTACAGAGATATAGTCGACGTTAATGTCTTTGATACTGCAGACAAAATAAGAAAATCTGCCTGTGATGCTGTTTATTCATTTGTTTCTCCTGACCTTGCTCAGGGATTGGTAAAGGCCTTTGAAATCCTTACCAAAGTCCCCGGCGTAAATGTCAAGGAAGCCAGAAGAAGGATTGCTTGTAAACTTATTGAAGATAACATATACAAGTTTTAAACTTTTGTTCTCTTTCCGGAAGTTATAAGCTTCACATCGTGAAATTTATTAAGGAGTTCAATATGGAATTGTGCTCCTTTTTCTTTTTAAAATCAATTAGGGGAGGATTGTATTTTCTTAATATGAATTTTCAAGTTTTGTATTCAAGTTACCCGGAGCCGGATATATTAATCTTTATGAGTAATTCTGAAATGATTTATCTAATATATATCACCCTCAATGATGACAAAGATCAATTTAAGTTATGATAAACAGCATCAGGCGAACAGTAAAATTAGCCATTAGTAATTAACTACCAATCAGTATTATCAGATATCTTTGTGAACGAATTAACAATTAAAATGAAAATGAACCCCAGAGTAAAGAAGATAAGACAGATTGCGGTTGCTGTCATCATCATGACTGCGTTGGCCGGATTCACTTCATGTGAGAAGTATAAAATTCTTCCGACACCTTTTGATCCGACAGAGATTTGGAGTTTGAAAAATGATATACAACCGATCTTTAATTCAACCTGTGCCCTTGCTTCCTGTCACGGAGGAGTCCAGTCACCCAACCTGAGTGAAGGTAAATCTTATAATTCTCTGACAAACGGTGGATTTGTAAAACCTCCTTATGAAACATGCAGATTATATGTGCAGATGATGAGCGGGCATCCTAATTCGAGTCTTTCAGATTTTAACAGGAAAAAGATTCTCTACTGGGCCACTCAGGGAGCACAAAATAATTAACAGACCTAAACCTATAAAAATCAATTAAAATGAAAAGAGTATTTATCGTATTAATACTGTCAGCTTTTTTAGCACGGGCATTCGGTCAGGAAAATACACAGACTCAGGAAGTATCAAAACCTGTCGGAAATACTTTTGGAACTGGAATTCTCATAGATAATCCAACAATTGGAACTCCATATAAAGGTGGTCTCGAAATGGAAATCCGCCACAGGTTCAGCATTATTGATAATGTTCATGATATTTATGGTATTTATGGAGCTGCCAATACGAGGATTGGACTAAGTTATGGTATAACCGAAAAACTGATGGTTGGTGTTGGAACGACAAAAGACTACCAGATGCAGGATATACAATGGAAATATCTGATCCTTCAGCAGACAGAGGATAATAAAATGCCTTTTTCACTTTCATACTTTGGAAATATTGCCGCCGATCTGAGGACGAAAGATAATTTCGGACCGGGAGAATTCAGGAGCATTCACAGACTTTCATATTTTACAGAATTTATTTTTGCGCGTAAAATCAACAATATGTTCTCTATTCAGGTTGCGCCATCTATGGCATATTTTAATTCAGTCCCCACAAATGCCGATTCAACCATCGCTTATAAGAATTTGAATATTGGTCTTTCAGCAGGTGCCCGTGCAAATCTTTTTGGTTCACATTCACTGATACTTGAATATGACCAGCTTTTTACCAAACAGAATATTGCCACACAACCAAAGCCTAACCTTGCAGTTGGTTGGGAGATTGGTACAGGAACTCATACTTTCCAGGTTTTCGTCACTAATTATAATCAGATTATCAGTCAGAGGAATCTCGTTTTTAATACAAATGATTTCTCGAAGGGGAAATATTTGGTTGGTTTTAATATTACAATAAGATTTTAATTCATTCGTGGGATCACTTATGAAAATAAACAGATTCCTGGTTATCTCATTATTATACTTGGCCTATAATTTATCAGCCTCTTCAACAGGAGTGTTAAGATTTGAATTGGGTGATCAGAAAACAGAAGATACTACAACTTTTAAATCCAAATATTCAGCTGATAATGAGCGTTGCCTGAAATGCCATGGCCAGGGGAAATATGAATATACCAATGAAACTCTGGGAAAACAGGTCAGGGCACTGATGTGTTCCGATAGAATTATAAAGCGTGAAGAGTTTTATAATTCCAATCATAAGAATTTCAGTTGTACAGACTGCCACTCTGAGCAGTATACAAAATTTCCACATGCGGGAGAACTTCGGATGGAACAGAAGTTGAATTGTTTGGATTGCCATGGAGGTGATGAAAGGTTTGCACAGTATCATTTTGAGGAAATCGACTCAGAATATAAGCAGAGCACACACTATAAACTTGAGCAGGATGGTTTTTCATGCTGGAAATGCCATAATCCTCATACTTATAAGATTAATATAAGAAATAGCAAGAATATTAAGGAAACTATCCTTTATGATAATAGCATTTGTCTTAATTGCCATGCTAATTTTGACCGGTTTCAGTTGCTTACCGACAGGAAAGAGATCAATATTCTCAAAACTCATGAATGGCTTCCAAACCAGGCTGTGCATTTCCAGAATGTAAGATGTATAGAATGTCATACAAAAGTCAATGATAGTATACTCGTCTCTCATCTTATAAGGCCAAAAAAAGAATCAGTAAGACTTTGTAACGAGTGTCATTCTCAGAATTCTCTGCTTATGTCCTCGCTTTACAAATTCAGATCAAAGGAACAACGGCACAACAACGGTTTTGTTAATGGTGTAATATTGAATGAATCATATGTAATTGGAGCAAACCGGAATGCCTATCTGAACCTGTTCAGCCTTATAGGTTTTATAGCAATACTTTTTGTTATTTTATTACATATTATTTTCAGAATAAGAAAATCAAAAAATAATCAAAAAGGAGGGCAGGATGTACCTATATCCTAAATGGATCAGATTGTGGCATTTATTTAATGCTCTATTGTTCATTTTACTTATTGTTACAGGCATCAGTATGCAGTACACAGGAAGGAATAATCCATCCTACATGGTCGGTTTTGCCAAAGCTGTAAAATGGCATAATTTTGGTGCAATTATGCTTACAGCAAATTATATATTCTTTATTCTGGGCAACACCATCACAAAAAACAAAAAATACTACAGGATAAAAAAAGAGAATTTCTTCTCGGATCTTTTAAAACAACTTAAATACTATTCATTTGGTATGTTCCGGGAAGAAACCCATCCTTTTCCTGTTACCATGGAACGCAAATTTAATCCTCTTCAGAAACTGACATATGTTCTTGCCATGTACGCGGGCATTCCATTACTTATTATCTCTGGCATTGGTTTACTGTTTCCTGAAATTACGATTGACAAATTGTTTGGGGTAAGCGGACTGGTTTTGACTGATATTCTTCATATCACAATGGGATTCCTTTTATCAATATTCATGATCGTCCATATATATACCTGTACACTTGGTGAAAAACCCTTATCACTTTTTCGTGGAATGATTACAGGCTTCCACAATTCGGAGCATGATTAGGTTAAATGACTATTCAGCAGGATTTTTAATTTATTATTTTCTTTGAAAGTGGAGAGTTCAGGAAAAACATTGTTCAGAAAACCTATTTTATTCACTATTACCTCTTATCATTTATCATCTGATTATGACTTTATTCAATGTGACCGTTGAATAATAATGAACTAAAGTTGTCAATTCCATTATATCTTCAGCTCACTGCCTCCGTTGATTTTGTCTTTTTTAAATAATAAACCCCCATAGATTTTTCTAAGGGGGTTTGGATTAAATAAATCGTTAATCAATAAACTTTTTTTCAAGACTGATTACGGATTTGCATTAAGCCAATCTATTGATTTCTGCAAAAGCTGTAATGCATAAACAGGATTGTGAACACCATAATTAGTCCCTGAGGGAGATTCGCTTTTGATGAACCCGTAGTTGTATGCTGCTCCTAATTCGCCCCATTTCCATGGACGACCTATTCTGGTTGCAGCGGTGGCTGCATTGTCTTTCCCTGTTGTTAACTGAGTGCCGTACACTACCAAACCCGTGGTTGGCGAAACCGTAGTATTGGTTGTAATTGAAGTGTATACTGTTGTAGTCGTACCATCATAACGTAACCCATTATAGTCGTGAGTATTAACTGCTGTGTAGGTGCTATTAAAGACTTTTCTGGTGACAAGAAGGTTCCCCAGTTCAGTCAGTTTAGCTCCTATTGAAGCTACAACAGGTGAGAGTTTATCTACTCCATTATGACATTTGAGGCATGCTGCCAGGTTCGGTCTCAGGGTATGACCCCCGGTAGTATCTGCCGCACTGAATGTATTCATGTGGCAATCAGTGCAGGAATTTCCCGAATGTTGCCATGTTCTGGTATAACTCTGGCCTGGATATTCATACCCATTTATACCAGTAAATAGATTTGACTGGTTACCATCATGTACAGCAAAAGACTGACCTTGCCTGTACTGAACTGTATCAGTAGGTTGTTTTGTGTAATCCATCGGGAAAAACGGAAGGGTAGTCGCTGCACTCGAAACTCCACGAATCTGGTGGCAGGTAACACATAAGTTATCTATCTTGCCAAAATCCGTGGCAATAAGATTTTTGTTGTAATTTAAATATATTGGTGTAGTTGTCCTTAAAATTTCAGAAAGTGTATCAACTGTAAAATCAAATGCTCTATGCTTATGGCATGTTTCACAGTTAATTCTTGTTCCGTCAGGTATATCATTAGCCACTATGAATTTTCCATCACCGGTTATTTCCTGAAAACCTTCGTTTGTGTGACATCTTGCGCACCATTTTGTATTTCTTGCACTTGAAGTACCGTAATAATGTTTTGACGAATGGTACTCGGCTAATTTTGCGTCTTGATTTGGTGTATTATGGCAGATGATACAACTCTCGTTCGCATTCTTCCCCGGCAGACCAGGAGGCCCTTCACATCCTGTAAAGAGAAGACATGTTAACCCACAAAGTGTTAATAGTCTGAAAATGATCTTCATAGTTATTGGTTTATAGTAAATAACTTCACAAAAGTTTCGCAAAGCAATGTACAAAGAGTACTCTGTTAATTGACTAACAGAATGGCTGATATTTGCAACATCCACTATTGATAGATATGAGAGCTACAAGTGATATTTGTCAATAAAATAGATGATATATGTTAGTATTTCTTAACTTGCAGTCTGAAAAACTATTATTGACCTCCTTATAATAATTTACAATGCCTAGTGACAGATTAATTAATAGTTGTGAAAATTGTATTGTCGCCTGGAAGAATTTTAAAACTCTTTCAAAAAACGAAATTAAGCTACTTGATGATAACAGGTATGAAGCTACCTTTAAACCTGGTGAAATAATACTGAAGCAAGGATCTCCTGCATCAAACGCAGTTTTCCTTGCGAAAGGTATGGCAAAAATATATATCGAGGGCCTTGATAATAAAAACTTTATTCTTGGAATTGCTCTTCCTTCACGACTGATCATCGGACCAGGCGTTCATGTCCATGCCCGTCATTCATATTCAGTGTCAGCACTTACGGCTGTTCAGGCCTGTTTTATAGGTTTTGAGGTTATTAATCAACTTATCAGACAAAATTCAGAATTTGCCTTTGGAATGATAGAAGACTTAAGTGTTAAATCATATGCTTTACATGGCAAACTTGTTAGTCTTACACAGAAAAGAATGCCCGGCAGATTAGCTGAAGCGCTCCTGTTTTTTGCGGATGAGGTTTATAAATCAGATGTATTTGATATTATACTCTCCCGGCAGGAACTTGGAGAGATGACCAATATGGCCAAAGAAAGCGTGGTACGGATACTTAAAGAACTAGAGACATCGGGCGTTGTTAAATCAGATTGTTCAAAAATTCAGATACTCGACAAGGAGAAACTGAGATTAATCTCTGAAAGGGGATAAAACATATTATGGGAGTTATTATTAATATATTCAGTTAACGAATTAATCATGAAGTCTGTCAAATTTCTTTTCTCTCCCGCTTTAATGGGAATATTGTTTGTTTTATTTGCAATTGCAATGGCGGTTGCAACTTTTATTGAAAATGACTATGGCTCTTCAGCTGCCTATAGTTTTGTCTATGATACAAGGTGGTTTGAGTTAATTCTTTTATTGTTGGTCGTCAATCTTGCAGGCCGGATAATTGAACAAAAACTATATAAAAAATCAAAACTCACAGTCTTTATTTTTCATGTTGCATTTATAATAATGATAATTGGAGCCGGAATTACAAGATATTTTGGATATGAAGGCTCAATGCATATCAGGGAGGGGAGTGAGGAAAACAGGTGTTATTCAAGTGTAAAATATATAGGTTATACTATTAAAGATGAAAAGAACAACCTGTTGGCTGAAAATTCGAAGAAATACTCGATGACCTCAAAAACTGCCGATAACTATAAAAGCAAAATCACCGCTGGTGGAGAAAAGTTTGAAATTGTTCTTGCAAAGATTATACCTAATGCATTAGAATCAATATCTGATTCACCCGAAGGAGTTCCGGTTATTTCTTTCCTGGTAAGTTCTGCAAATATGTCAATGGAGACAATTATTCTGAGAAAAGGAGAAACCAAAAAAGCTGGAGTATACACAATAGGATTTAATGCATCAGATTCTGCTGATATTGAAATCGGCCTTGACACGGGCTCATTTTATATCAGATCAAGACACGACCTCTCAGAAATGAATATGGTTGACAATGAAAATATGACATATAAAAAGGGCACAAGAATAGGATTGAGATCAATGCAAATTCTTAGCCTTGGTGATGTCAGGATCGTTCCTCAGCAATTCTCAAAGAATGGAGTAATGAAAGCTGTCGGTATTAATCCCTCCCAGCAGGAAACAGGGCAAATAGCTTTTATTTTTAATTTCCAGGCAGGAGGGAAGTCAGCTACAACTATTTTATGGGACAATGAAGATAAAAATATAGCCACAGAATCTGTTGTTATAGACGGGAAGAATATCGAGTTGTTTTATGGTTCCAGAATTTCCGTACTGCCTTATAGTATTAAGCTGAATAAGTTTATTCTCGAAAGATATCCCGGTTCAAACAGCCCTTCAGGATACAAGAGTGATGTTGTTCTTATTGATAAATCATCAAACACTTCCAGGCCATTTCTGATTTTCATGAATAATATCCTTAAATACAGAGGTTATCGGTTTTACCAGTCATCATTCGACAAAGATGAGAAGGGAACAGTTCTTTCTGTTAACCATGACAGTGTAGGTATGTCTGTAAGTTATTTCGGGTACGGGCTGCTATTCCTCTTCATAATACTTTCGATAGTAAATAAAAAATCAGTATTTCACACTATTAATTCCGGTTACTGGAAATCTCCATTCAAAAAAATCACCACTGTTTTGATCTTCATGATTTTGTTGTCAGGATCAAATAGTTTGAATGCACAGAAATTAATTCCCGATAAAAAGGCATCCGAAGAATTTGGGAAGGTTCTGGTCCAGGATCAAAAAGGAAGAACCAAACCACTCTTCACTCTGAGTAATGATATTCTGAGAAAAGTCAGCCGGAAAAATGAATTTGAAGGAATGTCTTCCATGCAGGTTTTCCTTGGGTTGTATCTTGATTTTAAGAATTGGAAAGAAGTACCGCTGATCTCGGTCTCAAATAAAGATATACAACAGAAAATAGGAATTAATAGAACTCTGGCTTCATTTAATGATCTTGTTGATCTTAACAAGGGAGGGAACTACAAACTCTCCGGCGATGTTGAAAAAGCATATGGTAAGGCACCCGGAGAACGCAATAAATTTGATAAGGAGGTAATAAAAATAGATGAAAGAGTCAATATTATCTATATGATTTATTCTGGGGAATTTATGAAACTCTTTCCTCTTAAAAATAAGACTCATGGTTGGGGTACTGCAGAAGAAGCGATTAAAAGTGCAATTAGCAGAGAGGATTCTTTGTATCTGAAGAACATTATTCCGATGTATGCAGATGCCCTTAATAATGATAATTTATCTGATGCCAGGCAGATTGTCGGATCAATAACTACCTATCAGAAGAGATTTGCAGGATATGCCCTGCCTTCAGAATCTAAGACAAATGCCGAACTCTTTTATTATAAAGCAAAGATTTTTGAACGCCTTTTTCCGTTCTACGCTGTTATCGGGTTGATAATGCTGATTGCCCTGCTTACAATGGTAATCAAAGGCAGGAAACAAGAATCTGTTTTTATAAAAGTACTTGGATGGCTGCTCTTTACGGGATTCCTTTTTCACACATTTGGACTCGGACTGAGATGGTACATTGCTGGTCATTCACCCATGAGTAATGGATATGAATCGATGATTTTTATATCATGGGTGACTTTACTTGCAGGATTAATTTTCAGCCGAAAATCGGCTTTCGCACTTTCTGCAACAGCTGTTTTAGCTTCAATGACACTTATGGTTGCACATCTGAGTTTCATGGATCCTGAAATAACTAATCTTGTTCCGGTACTTAAATCCTATTGGCTTACACTTCATGTTTCGGTCATAACCGGCAGTTATGGATTCCTTGGGCTAGGTGCTATATTAGGTCTTATTAATATGATTCTCCTGGCTCTTTCAAACACCGGGAACTATGACAGGATTGGTAACACAATTGAGGAACTGACTGCAATTAATTATAAAACGCTGACTCTTGGACTCTATTTTCTCACAATTGGAACGTTTCTGGGTGCTGTATGGGCTAATGAATCATGGGGACGTTACTGGGGATGGGACCCAAAAGAAACATGGTCGCTGATTACAGTGATTATTTACAGTCTTGTGATACATTCCCGGATGATTCCTTCATTAAAAAATATTTACGCATTCAATGTTTTGTCTCTTTTTGCATTTTCTTGTGTATTAATGACATATTTCGGAGTGAACTATTATCTTTCGGGCCTGCATTCATATGCATCAGGTGATTCTATTCCGGTACCTTTATTTGTTTATATATCTGTGATTTTGCTTGCAGCTATTTCTCTTTTTGCATACTTTAAATATTCAAACTGGAAGAAGACAACAGAAAATTAGGAATTGCCATATTCACTTCGATCTTATGATTAACCTGATAGTAGATTTCTAATATCGAAAAGCAGGTATGAGTTGGGAATTATAATCCATGTTCTTTATTCACTTATTGAAATAAATTTCAAATACTCAAAAAAAAGCCGTCCCTTTCGGGTCAGATTCATATAGTACTATAGTTTAAATAGGAATTCCATTTATCAAATTTTGAAAAAGTGATTTATCAATTTAGTATCAATTGTATTAAATGCTAAGAAAGGTTCTGAGTTTTTCAAGAGTTCTTTCTTAATCTGTTTCTTAAAAATAGATGTCAGGATTTTTTTCCAAAATGGATTCGTTCTAATAAGATTATCAAAATAATCTTCTATAGAGTCTTTTCTAAAATGAAGAATTTTTTCCAGTTCATCACTATCTTCATAAAAACCGCAATGAAAGTTTTTATCTGCAAAGGCTTTTTGTGGAAAATCAAGATCTCCAAGACCCAGAATTTTAAATGAACGAATTAAAAATTCCTTATAAGTTGTTCGGCAACTATATCCCCCGCCAAGATTAAATATTTTTTTTGAAATTAGAAATCTGTCATCAATTGCATGAACAAAGGCTCTAGCAGTATCTTCAGGTGTGGCAATTTCCAATGAAGTTTCCAGAGGCATATGGAACATTAATTTTGATAACTTGTGATTTCCCATGATAGCAGTTAATCTAAAGATACTCCAGTCAAGATTACAACTATAAATAATATGCTCAGCTTTTATTTTTGTTTTTGCATATTCATCTCCTTCGCTTGGGTTAAATGGGTCTTCGACATTTATTAAAGGGTTTTCAAGCCTATCACCATAAACAGAAATAGAGGAACTATAAAGAAGAAAAGCTAGAGGCGATAATTGTTCAAGGTTTTTAATAAGATTTTCTGTACCAAGTGTATTTACTTTAAATGCATAACTTGGGTTTTCATCAGCCAAAGGTGGAATTATTGCGGCTAAATGAATTACATAATCTTTGTCAAAACATGCTTTTCTTGTGTCATAATTATTTGAAATATCCCCATATACTATTTCAATGTTTTTTTTACAAAATGCGAAGGTCTTCAAAGTGTTTTTTGATCTAATATCAAATACTGTAATATTAAACCTATGCCTTTGTTGATATAGTTGTTTTAATACTTCTAAACCAATTGTTCCAGAAGCACCTGTTAATAATACATTAAGTTTATTATTCATTAAAATTAAAACTAAGAGTTGGTAGGCAAATGCTATATCCTAACTTCAAACAAAACCATTTGGTTAGAGTAAATTTATTATTATGTAACAAATCCATTTATTATTAAAATCATCTTCACCGGCGGTTTATTTCTTACCGAGTTATAGCCTGTCTGCTTGCAGGAGGTATTTTGCCTGAATGAATATCAAGCAGCCTTTTAAAAGTTTCCTTTGCAGCATCGACCAACTCGGTATAAGGACGGTCAGTGACATCCACGAAACCGATGTTATAATTCTCTCCATCATTACGTCCTGTGGAAGGTTGATCTACCCATTGAAACCAATGAGTACCTATCAGGGCAGGACAGGCTGCTGCATTTTCTACATAGTAACGATAAGCGACACCCCGTTCCTCCTGATTCCTGGTTTGCGCCAGGCCCGGAGCAAGTCCCCTTCCGGGTGTGCCAAAGTGAAACTCTCCAATGATTATTGGAAGACCAGTAAAATCATATATTTTTTGAAGAGTGTTCTGATTTGCAGAATACCCGTAAACATTCATGCTGAATACATCAAAATGACCCTTTGATGCCTTAATGATATCGTCAGGAGGAGAACCGCCATAACGTATTCCAAGGTTCAGATGATTCGGATCATATTTTTTAATAGCTGCATCAACCATACCGAGGAATTTTGTAAAAGTACTATAAACAAAGGCTTTACGACGTTCAGGAGTGTCACCTGTAACAAGATATTTTTTCAGTTCAGTTTGAATTGGCGTCTCAGCTCCTGTCAGTACAGTGTTAATAAGTTCTACCTCCCTGCCGGGCCATGGCTGTTCATTGCCAATAAAATAGCCAAGTAAATAAGGATCATCCTTTCGCACAGCGCATTGGTATCTAGCTGCTGAATCAATTTTCGAAGCATAATCTGCACCATAGATGTCAGGCATCCCCATAACTCCTGTCTCAATACCCCATCCTCTGAGCGTTGCCACATAAGCTATCCGATGACTATTTCCAAGAGAGGTGTCCGACCAGTTCCCCACGGTATTTATACCCCAGTTTTCCATGCGGCGAACAGTAAGATCTATCCATTTCAGATTCCAGTCTGTACCAAACCTACGGAATAGATTCCAGGTATAAAAAGATGAACCGCTTTCTCTTCTGACAGGTCTAATGACTGGTTCAACATTCTTATTTGTGGCAGTTCCTGCAGATTGATTTGAAGCATTCAGATCCAGAGGAGGAATCGAAGCAAATATATATTCTCGTCCCTTAACACGTGATAGTTCCGCCCTGGGGCCGATACCACAACTGCCTGTTGAGAAAAACAGAAAACCTTCAGGGTCAACAAACCACCATTTACCGTTTATCTTCTGAACGTGGAAAAATCCTGTTGCTTTAGCTTTAGTACCAAGAAAGCCACCATATTTAGAAACCTTTAGATCACCAGGTTGCAAAGCCTTATCTTCCTGATCCCAGGAAGTTTTAAGTTCATCGAGTGTTTTTGCTTTGCCTGGCCAATCAGCAGGTATCCATTGTCCGAACTCATCAACCAGAGGATTTGCACCAAAAACAGTATCCTGGGAAGTCATCGTCAAGCGCACATTACGAATTTCAAGAATCTGAGAATCGATTGGTTGTCTCATTATTACTCCCAATGAATCAACATGCTTAATTGTTCCGACAGAGCCACTGAAACCAATCCAGTAACCGGGTCTCGCTGTCTTACCTATTGCAGCCATATCCATACCTTTAGTATTCCTTGTCTGAAAATGGATTAGAGGAATAGATGCCCGGACCCAGACACCCTGAAAAGGTTGTATTGTCAGCCTGCGGATGCCGGCACTATCATAAAGTCTGAGATCAAAACGCTGAGTAGTTGATGATTTCATTTCGAAAGTCAAAAATCCGAATGGAGACCAATCCGAGGGCAGCTTAGGATTCAACTCTTTAATTGCCCACTTCTTTTCCGAGGAGGCTCCTTTAAATTTTACAATAATTGGCTCATTCTTTACAGAACAAGCTGTTAAGATAAAAACGAAGAAAATTTCAAAATTAAATAAGATAGATTTCATGATTCTATGTATTACTATTTCCCAAATAATTATTTATGACAATGATAAATATTACGGCAGACTTGCATCTCAGGTATATGCTTTAAATTTAAAACACGATTATAAATCTTGCATTTTATTTATAGCCATGGTTACATTCAACCCTTACAATTTTAAATAAATATCCGTTTGTTCAAAACTTTGATGGTTGCACGGTTTTGCATTGTTTTTATATCAATCCCTGCTTTATAAGCTGCGACAACTCCAGAATGTTTCCACGAATAAAGAGTATAATCATTACTAGGTTCAGGTTTTTTCGTAAGATTAGGATACCTTGATCTTGTTACATTTTTTGATACAGGCTTTTTATTATATGTCCGGCTTTCTTCTCTTTTTACCTTGGAGGGTACTTGATTCGTATCAAAATGACATCCTTCCTTAAGAAGGTTATTTAACCGTTGTATAATCCGTTTACCATATATTCTTCTATCCTGTTCTGCATCAAAATTATTCACTTCGCTATAATGCTTCCTGCCCAATTTTGATTTCTGGATATCCCAGGCATAAAAATCAATGTACCGCCTTCCTGAGGGATTACCTCCGTAATTGTTTGATTTTGCTCTTTTAAACGGGTACATGTCTTCAAACAGGAGAAGCTTTTTGAGATCAAATTTTGGTGCTGGGCACAAACTAAAATTTTCAAGTTGTTGATAATAAGCAACTTGCAAGGGAGTGGGGTGGAAGATGGGATTCGAACCCACGACCTTCGGAACCACAATCCGACGTTCTAACCAGCTGAACTACATCCACCGTTTTCGGAATGCAAAATAAGACCAAAAATTTCATTATACAAAATTTTAAAATTATTTTCTCACAGTAGGGATCAATTACTATCTTTGAGCGGTTCAAGAAAATATGAACCAGTCTGGTCTGTTTTTTGGATTTATAGGAAGATATCAGACAGGATTAAACTTCTTTCAGAGTTTGAGGAAAATAAAGTTTATAGACAATATTTCCGGATTACAGCTATTCCAATTGCTGCGATTTATTATCTTCCTCATAGTCAGTATAGTTTTCGCAAAAAGTCAACTTACCAGAGCTGAAATAGGTTCATGGGAATCTTTCCTCTTTGTTTCAAGCCTTCTCAGCTTTTTCTGGGTAACAGGAATAATTCAGTCTTTACTGCCATTATATCACAGGAACAGAACATATAGAAGAATGGGTGAAAATGAAGAAGGTAAATCCCCGGAAATTTTTAACGCCTTCATTTTACTAACCTTTTTCAGTTTTCTGTTTTTTGCTCTGGGACAATCAGTAAAGGGATATTTCTCGAGTGATGTGCCATATATCAATCTACTCCTTCTCTATCTTCTCCTTAGTAATCCGGTTTGCCTTATTGAATACATTTATCTTCTTAATAATAGATCACATCGTATAATACAATATGGTTTAATAACATACGCAGCTCAGCTGATACTTATTCTGGTTCCATTCTTTTTAGGAAAGGAAATTATCTGGTCAGTTTATGGTCTTTTGGGAATTACAGTCATAAGATGGATCTGGCTGATTGTTCTTCTGAGGAGGTACACCGACATGAAAATATCATATCAGTTCATGAAGGAACACCTTTACCTTGCATTTCCGCTTATAATTACTTCACTCATAAGCGGTTCTGCCCAATACATAGATGGATTAATAATATTGACCGTTTTTAATGACAAGGCTACCTTTGCCATCTTCAGGTATGGTGCGAAAGAATTTCCTCTGGTTTTAGCGCTAGCAAACGGATTAAGCAATGCGATGCTACCAGAGTTTTCCACAAGAGTGCAAATGAAAGAATCTCTGGCTAAAATCAAAGCTAAATCCAAACGACTGATGCATCTTCTTTTCCCCGCGGCAATGTTCATGCTGTTGTTTGCTAAATGGATCTACCCAAGGATGTTTACACATGAGTTTCTCAGAAGTGCCGATATTTTTATGATATATACACTTTTAATTATTCCTCGTCTGGTTTTCCCGCAAACTATAATTATTGGAAGGAAAAAAACTCATATAACACTTATTGCTGCTGTCCTTGAACTTGCTATTAACGTTCCTCTCAGTATTTTTCTTGCTCATTACAAAGGAACTGTTGGGGTTGCCCTTGCAACATTTATTGTTTATTGTATTGAAAAGATATTCCTCGCCGGTTATGTCTGGATAAAAATGAAAATAAAGCCGTCAGAGTATATACCTCTAAATGTTTATACTGTCTATTGTATTCTGATTACAATTCTTTTCGTACTGATAGACCATAAAGTAATTAATATCATGTAGGGCCTTCAGGTTGTATCAATCAATCTTTGGAAAAACATCTATCTTTGTTCTCTACTAATGCCTGAATACCACAAACATATTAAATGAAGGGATTGGATATTGCATTATTAAACGGAATATATCTTAATTGCAAATGTATATTGTTGAGGTAAAAGAAGCTGTTGATAAAAAGGAGTTTATCAGATTTTCTAAGGAGTTGTACAGAAACGATCCTGATTGGGTAGCTCCGCTTGATAAAGAAGTTGAAGCTGTTTTTGACCATTTGGAAAATCCAACCTTTGAACATGGAGAAGCGATGCGCTGGATATTAAAAGATGATAATAAGGTGACAATTGGACGAATAGCTGCTTTTATCGACTACATAAGATCAAAGGCAAACAGCCATCCAACAGGGGGAATTGGATATTTTGAAGTTATTGATAATAAGGATGCTGCATTCATGATGTTTGATTCTGCCAAAGCCTGGCTTGCATCAAAAGGGATGGAGGTAATGGATGGACCAATAAACTTTGGCGAGAATGAGATGAACTGGGGACTTCTTGTAGAAGGATTCATCCAGCAGGGATTTGGAATGCCCTATAATAAAAAATATTATCAGAAATATTTTGAGGAATATGGTTTTAAAAAATATTTTGAACAATATTCCTACCATAGAACAATTCGTGGGCCAGACAATAAAATTGTAGAATTTCCTGTTCGTATGATGAGGATTGCTGATTGGTTGTCCAGAAAACCAGGGTACTCTTTCCGGCATTTCGAGTTTAATAATAAAGTGAGTTTTATAAATGATATGTTGGAAATTTACAATACCACATGGTCTTCATTCAAAGAGGATTTTACCCCTTTGAACCCGGCTATTCTGGAGAAATCAATAAAAAAAGCCAGCGCATTTATTGATGAAGAATTAATCTGGTTTGCTTATTATTATGACAAACCAATTGCATTTTTTATTTTATATCCAGATCTGAATCAGATAATTAAGCCTTTCATTGGCAAAATGAATCTATGGAATAAAATGAGATTTATCTTCTTTAAAATGACTCATAAGATGACAAGAATAAGGGCTGTGGCCGGAGGAGTTCTTCCTTCTTATCAGAACAGCGGGATTGAATCCGCAATATTCCTTCAGTTATATAATATTTTAAAAAATAAGCGATGGTACAAGGAACTGGAACTTTCCTGGGTTGGCGATTTCAATCCTAAAATGATTGCGATATATGAAGCCCTCGAAGCTTCCAAAGCTAAAACTCATATCACTTACCGGTATATGATTAATACAGAATTGCCATTCTTGAGGTATAAGGAGGAAATATTCGAAAGGCTGAATCCGATTAAATAATCTGAATCGATCATTTAATAATTTTTAATTTACATTTGCATTTTGAAAAATGTTCATTACTTTTGCAAACCCTAATATTAGGTGTTATATTGATATTTAGAGACAAAAAATATTGAGCAATGAAAAATGGAATACATCCGGGCAATTACAGGTTAGTGGTGTTTCAGGATATGTCAAATGGTTTTTCATTCCTGAGTAAAACAACTGCCCCTTCAAAGGAAAATATTAAGTGGGAAGATGGGAATGAGTATCCCCTTATTAAACTTGAGATCTCAAATACTTCACATCCTTTTTATACAGGTAAAATGAAACTGGTTGATACGGCAGGAAGGGTCGACAAATTCATGAACCGTTATAAAGATCATGTTGGGAAGAAGAAATAATGACCTTTCGATTATTCAGAGCTCCATAAATATGGGGCTTTTTTTTGCCTTCAACTATTTTGGCATAGCGATTGCAGACCATACTGTTTAGTTGATTTTCAGGTTTATTAAGAAATATGTAATTTTATCACACAAACAGAAGCATGGATAAAAAATTCAGGAAACCGGCAACCAGTATTTTAATTCCCGATATTATTGATGGCGAGGGAGATATTATACCAATTATAGCCGATGGCGATGATGGAGAACTGGAAGATATGGAGGTTCCGGAAATTATTCCCATTCTTTCTCTCAGGAATACTGTTCTTTTTCCAGGTGTTGTGTTACCCATTGCAATAGCAAGGCCAAAATCTATACAGTTGATAAGAGAAGTGTACAGGACTGACAAAATTGTCGGTACGACAGCACAGAAAGATCCGGATACTGAAAATCCCAGGTTTGAGGATCTGCACCCAATTGGAACAATAGGTCAGATTGTCAAACTTCTTGAAATGCCTGATGGTTCTACCACCGCGATTATTCAGGGAAGAAAACGAATGATGCTCGGTGAAATGGTATCTGATGACCCTTATTTCCTTGCAAAAGTGAAACCATTACCAGAAACTAAATCAAATTATATAAGCAAGGATTTCGATACAATTGTAGGGTCTCTTAAAGATTTATCACTTAAGATTATAAAGCTTAATCCAAATATCAGTCCTGAAGCTTCATTCGCTATTAAAAACATTGAAAATAACACATATCTGATAAATTTTATCTGCTCAAACACTGATATAAAGATTCAGGATAAGCAGCGACTTTTGGAAGTAAGCAACGTGCGCGACAGAGGTTATATGCTCCTTGAATTTCTTGTTCAGGAAATACAGATTCTTGAATTAAAAAGTGAATTGCAGTCAAAAGTAAAGAGCGATCTTGACCAGCAACAGCGCGAGTTTCTTCTTCACCAGCAAATGAAAACGATTCAGAATGAGCTTGGAGGAAATCCGGCTGAGAAAGAGATTGAAGAGTATAAAAGAAAGGCAGAGTTGAAAAAATGGAATGAAGAGGTCAAAAAAGTATTTGAAAAGGAACTTGATAAACTCCACAGACTTAATCCTGCAGCAGCAGAATATTCTGTCCAGGTAAATTACATTCAGACGCTCCTTGATCTACCATGGGATGAATTTACTAATGATAATCTCGACCTGAATAATGCCCGTCGTGTACTTGATAATGACCACTTTGGACTTGATGAGGTAAAAGAACGAATACTTGAACATCTTGCGGTACTCAAATTGAAAGGCGATCTTAAATCACCAATCTTATGTCTTTATGGTCCTCCCGGAGTTGGAAAAACATCTCTTGGAAAATCCGTTGCAAAAGCGCTTGGCAGAAAATATGTCAGAATGTCATTAGGCGGACTTCACGACGAAGCAGAAATCCGGGGCCATCGTAAAACATATATTGGAGCAATGCCTGGAAGAATAATTCAGAATATTAAAAGAGCCGGATCATCAAATCCTGTTTTTATTCTGGATGAAATAGATAAGGTAGGTCAGGATTTCAGAGGAGACCCATCCTCTGCGCTGCTAGAGGTTCTCGATCCTGAACAAAACAGCACCTTTTTCGATAATTTTATCGAAATGGAATATGACCTTTCAAAAGTGCTCTTCATAGCGACAGCAAATACGTTAGCAACAATAAGCCCTGCATTGCGAGACAGGATGGAACTAATAGAGATTACAGGCTATCTGGTTGAGGAAAAGCTGGAAATTGCAAAACAACACCTGCTTCCAAAACAGCTTGAAAACCATGGTGTTAAAGCTGATCAGCTTAAGATTGATAATGTAATTATGGAAAAGGTGATTGAGAAATATACCAGGGAATCAGGGGTACGGGAGCTTGACAAACGACTCGCTAAAATTGTCAGGGTAAGAGCAAAGGATATTGCATCAGACTCTTCCTATATTCCGAGCCTGACAGAGAAAGTCCTCATTGAAACAATGGGACCTCCAAAATATTCCCGCGACCTATATGCTGGAAATGACCAGGCCGGTGTAGTTACCGGATTAGCCTGGACAGCAGCAGGTGGCGAAATTCTTTTCGTTGAAACAAGTCTAAGCAGAGGCACAGGAAAACTTACTCTTACAGGAAACCTTGGGGATGTTATGAAAGAATCGGCCGTTATCGCACTCGAATACCTGAAATCGAATGCCGGAATGCTTGAACTTCCTGATAACTTCTCGGAGAAATGGAACATCCATATTCATGTGCCTGAAGGAGCGATTCCCAAGGATGGTCCTTCTGCCGGAATTACCATGGCTGCTTCAATTGCTTCAGCCTTTACACAAAGGAAGATTAAAAAATATATTGCCCTGACCGGAGAAATTACTCTCCGGGGCAAGGTGCTTCCGGTAGGTGGAATAAAAGAAAAAATACTTGCCGCAAAACGAGCCAGTATAAAAGAAATAATTCTTTCAGAAGAGAATAGAAAAGATGTTGAGGATATTAAAGAGATATATATTAGAGGATTAAAGTTCAGCTATGTAAAATCTATCATGGATGTTCTGGAACTAGCTCTTTTAAAGCAGAAAGTTAAGAATGCAAAGAAAATATCTTTTGAATGAAATTTCCAAAAACCTTAAAATGAAAAAAATAGCAGTTTTTCCAGGATCATTCGATCCATTCACTATAGGTCATGAAGCAATTGTAAAGCGAGCTCTCAGCATGTTCGATGAAATTATAATAGCTGTTGGAGCTAATGCACTTAAGAGAAGCTTTTATTCAGTTGAAACCAGGAAAAAAATGATCAATAAAGTTTTTCAATCTGAACCCAGGGTAAGGGTCGATCATTACGAAGGACTTACTGTTGACTACTGCAAAAGGAATGGCGCAGATTTCCTTCTGAGAGGTTTAAGAACTGCCGCTGACTTTGAATTTGAGAGAGCTATTGCCCAAGTAAATAAGGCTATGGCTCCTGATATTGAGTCGATCTTTATATTAACTATCCCGGAACATTCCCATATTAACTCTACAATTGTCAGGGATATTATAAGAAGCGGTGGTGACGCTTCCAGATTTGTTCCTTCTTCAATAAATCTGAAAGATTATAAAGGAGATGAAGATCTGTAGACATTTTTTTCTTCTTGTTTTTCTTTCCTTCTTCCCTTCAGTTAGCGGACAAAACGTTTTATTAACTGGTTCTGGTAACGGATATAAAAATGCTGAATTAAAATTCTTTTGCCAGACTGATCCGATAACAAAAAGGCTCAAACCTATCCTGAACATTACTTGCGACGAAAAAGGAACCTTTTCCTGTGCAATTCCTTATAGTAAAAATGATATAATCTATATAAAAACCGGAATTTTTAATCTTCATTTTTATTTGACTGATAGTGTCCGGTACGAACTTAATTTGCCGGATTTTGAAGCTAAACCAATGAATGAAGAACAGAATCCATTCTTCACAGAAACAGATTTGATACCTGAAATAGTCAGTAATAAACAGGATGTGAATAATCTTATCAAAGCTTTTGATTTTGATTATAATCCGATTTTTAATCTTGTTGCTGAACGCGTCTTCATAAATTATAAAAAGGACGAGATACAGCAGGTTATTTCTAAACTCAATAAATACGCTGGTGTCAATGAACCTTCTTTTTATACCGATTATGTAAAAGGCAGGATGATGATGCTAAATCTGATATGGAATCAGGATCATGATGAAGCGATGGCACTATTGAACAATGGTTTTAATTCCGGAAATCAGGCATTAACTGATCTTGCTGAGCAAATGTTTTCAGGGTATTTAAATGAATTATCTTCAGGATTATCTAAGGAATCATTTAGCAGGGCAATTGCGACGGCCTCTCTCAGTGAACTAAGGTCAGTGATTCAGCAAAAGAGCAAGATTGCCAATAAGGAACTCATAGATTTTATTATTCTTCTGAACCTGAATGAAGATTATTATACAAAAAATCTTAAGGGTGAAAATGTACGGAAAATTATTTCCTTGATCAAATCTGAAGGAGCAACGGTTTTTATCCAAAATGTTGCATCGACAGTGCTTGACAAGATGGATTTTTCCTTACCCGGAAACTCACTACCTGATTTTTTGCTTTTAAACAGTGATGGTAAATTAATGAGTCTGAAAGATTTCAGAGGAAAATACCTTCTTTTGTGTTTTGGAAGAGCAGACAATCAGTCTTCCCTAACCGAACTGGGAATAATTAATACTTGGAAGCAAAAGTTTATTAATGATGTTAATATAGCTGTTGTTCTTACAGATAAAGATTTCGAATCCTCTTCCCGGTTATTGAAAAACAGGGGATTTAAAGATATCTTCCTTGACGGGTCACAGAGAGAAAAACTTGAATTTGATTATGATATCAAAATGTACCCTTCTTTTATTCTAACGGATCGTGAGGGGAAAATAATTGCTGATCCATGTCCATATCCTTCAGAGAATCTTGAACTTACATTAGTTAAATTACTTCTTGTTAATCCCGTTCATTCAGGTTCTGAGAACAGATGAGTTTATCATATCTGTAAGGGAGAGCCATGCAGTGCTCTTAATCTTACTGATTTCGTCTGGCCACAACCATTCGACACGTGTAATACCTTCTTCAGTTTCTGGATTGAAAATAATTTCTTCATCATAACTCATTAAAAACCAATGAGTTTTTTTAAGATATGAAATGCCTTCCCACATATATGTATGGTAGCTCGGAAGCAAAGGTTTGATAATTTTATGATTATTTATTCCACATTCTTCATGAACCTCTCTTATCGCACAAACTTCAGGCGATTCACCAAGCTCAATATGTCCTTTAGGCAAATCCCATTTTCCATTTTTTTCGATGAAAAGATACTTACCGGAAATATGTTTTACAAGTCCGCCTGCAGCTTCAACCTCAGTGAAATATATCCTGAAAATCTTCCAGATGAACTTAATATCTGGTCCATAGATATTTATTGATGATATTTCCTTTTCTGATTGAAATAGCGAAATTAATTTATAAAGTTCATTTGTGTCATAAAATTTATGGAATAAGCCGTATTTTTGCAGGCGATCCGGTTCCTGGCTTATTATTATGAACCTGTTTTCAAAATGAACTTTATACATAATCTGATGAAGAAAAGTGCAAACAAAGTTGCTGAATACTTACTGCAAATTAAAGCAATTAAATTGCAACCATCAAATCCTTTTACATGGGCTTCCGGATGGAAGTCTCCAATTTATTGTGATAATCGCAAAATTCTCTCATATCCGGTAGTCAGATCTTATGTCCGCGACACATTTGCCTCGACTATCAATGAGCTCTACCCGGATGCGGAACTCATTGCCGGGGTTGCCACTGGTGCTATAGCTCATGGCGCACTTGCAGCCGATAAACTTGGATTACCTTTTATCTATGTGAGGTCTGAAGCTAAAGGTCACGGGTTGGGAAATCAGATTGAAGGATATTATGAAGAAGGACAGAAAGTAGTTGTTATTGAGGATCTTATTTCGACGGGAGGTAGCAGCCTGAGTGCTGTAAAAACCTTAAGAGAAGCCGGATGCAATGTTCTGGGTATGGTTGCAATATTTACTTATGAATTTGGTAAGGCTGTCGAAGGTTTTGCGTCGGAGAAATGTACACTGACCACTCTCAGTAATTACAGCACACTTCTTGAAATAGCTGTCGATTCGGGTTATATCGGAAAAGCTGAGATTGAAACTTTAAACAAATGGAGGGTTGATCCCTCTACCTGGAACGCGTGATACTAAATCATATGACAGATTCTTTGAAATTTGAAAGCAGAACTGGTAAACTATCCTGCAAACCCGATGAATTATTTAGTTTTATAACTGATATCAGAAACTTTGAACAATTCATTCCTGCTGGAAGTTTAAATAACTGGGAATCTTCACGAGATAAATGTAGTTTTCAGGTACCTTCGTTAGGCACAGTGAATGTCAGAATTACAGATCAGACTCCTTTTTCTGTTGTAGTATATTCCGGAGATGTGCTTAAAAAGAATGATTTTAATTTGGTTGTTCATATTTCTGAGAATGAAAAAAGGATGGCAGAGGTCCGGGTTACTGTAACCGCTAATCTCAATCCGGTTTTGAGAATGATGGCGACTGGTCCTATTAAAACTTTTCTTGAAAAGTTGATTTCAGAAATGGAGAAGTTCGAAAAGTGGAACTCAACGTCTACAGGAAGGTAACCTCTTTATATCCATACTCATAAATTCTTCCTTGACGATCTTCAATTTTCAGATGACCAATGTCAGTAACTGATATTATTCTGCCTTCATAAGATCCGTTTGCATCGGAATAGTTACTCCATTTTCCAACTCTGTAAAGATTATTTAGATATTCCCTGTCAATATCAGATCTCTTATCATACAATAATTGCTTATACCTTTTATCAAGGAATGAAGCGAGATTCTTTAGCGAATCTTCAATATTATAGGTTTTCCCTGTTATCAATTTTAAGGAAACCGGGTTAGGCGCATCGCTTTTAAATCTGTCCTGATTTAGATTTAGACCTATACCTACAATCATGTTTACTATTGCGTCACTGATTACCGATGTCTCTATCAGGATTCCTGCTATTTTGTCACTGTTTACATAAATATCATTTGGCCACTTTATTGAAACATTGGCTGTATATTGATTCAGATAATCACAAATCCCAAGAGATATTATTTTAGAAATAATAAACTGGTCAGCAGGTTTGATCATAGAGGGATAGAGTATCAGGCTGAATAACAAATTCTTACCAGATTCACTCTCCCAACTGTTACCAATTTGACCACGACCTGCTGTCTGGAAACTGGCATAAATAATTGTGCCTTCCATGACTTTGTTTTCTTTTAAGAATGATGCGGCAAATGAGCTGGATGATGACAGATTTTCACGAAAAATATATTGTGATCCTATGGTCATGATAATCAGCGAATTAAAAAAAGAATAAAACAATTATTGCTTCATTACCTGAATGTCGGTCAGATTGGCATCCTAATTGTAAAAAGTAATTGACTGTTACAAAAATACAGATAAATGTTTGTAATTTTGCGGCTTCATAACTAACTAATAATTATTGATGAGAAAAAGAACTGATGGAGCAGAAGTCCTTGTAGAGAGTGTAATAAAAGGGATATTTGAAAAGCAGGGGCAAAATGTTCTTAAGGTGGATTTGCGAAAACTTGAAAACAGAATCACTGATTATTTTGTTATATGTCATGGAAATTCAGGGACACAGGTTGATTCCATAAGTTATTCTGTTGAGGATACCGTGAGAAAAGAGATCGGAGAAAAACCATTTCACAGGGAAGGGCTTGAAAATTGTTTCTGGGTTCTCATCGATTATGGGAATGTGATAGTTCATATTTTCCAGGAAGAATACAGGAATTTTTACAGTCTGGAATCGCTTTGGGCTGATGCAAACATTGAAAGACTGAATGATAAAAAATTGTAAGATAATAATTTATGGCAGAAGATAATGATATAAATCAGAATCCCGAAAAGAAGACTGATAAGAATATTAAACCCCGTTTTAATTCAAACTGGATATTTGCAATTGTTGCTGTTTCGATCCTTATTTTTCAGGTTCTTTCAAGTGGGAAATCAGTTCAGAAAACCACGACAGGACAGCTTAAGGAGATGATTGTCAGAAGAGACATTGAAAAAATCATTGTCGTAAATAAAGAAAAGGCAGAGATATACCTAAAAAAGGAAGCGATTGAATCAGATCGGTATAAAGATCTACCCAAAGGAGGAAACGGATTTGGCTTTTCAGCTCCAAAACCAAATTACACCATTACAATTGGTGATGAAAGCAGATTTGAAACATTCGTTTCTGAGACTCAGAAAAATGCTGGATATTTAGAAGACAAAGATTTTCTTTACCCAGAGCCTGTTACCCGTAATGATTATTTTGGACAGGTTCTGGGTTGGATATTACCCTTGGCATTTTTCCTCATACTTTGGTTATTCTTTATGAGGCGAATGGCTGGAGGCGGAGCTGGTGGAGCTGGAGGAATTTTCAGTGTCGGAAAATCACGGGCCCAGATATTTGACAAGGACACCAATATAAAGCTTAATTTTAATGATGTCGCCGGACTTGAGGAAGCGAAGACTGAGGTAATGGAAATCGTTGATTTTCTGAAGAATCCCAAAAAGTATACTCAGCTAGGAGGTAAAATTCCAAAAGGTGCTTTGCTGGTAGGCCCTCCCGGTACGGGTAAAACGTTGTTGGCAAAAGCAGTTGCCGGCGAGGCAAATGTTCCATTTTTCTCAATATCAGGTTCTGACTTTGTGGAGATGTTTGTTGGAGTGGGAGCTTCAAGAGTACGGGACCTTTTCAAACAGGCAAAAGAAAAGGCACCATGTATAGTATTTATCGATGAAATAGATGCTGTCGGTAGAGCCAGAGGGCGGAATCCAAATTTTGGATCAAATGATGAAAGGGAAAATACACTAAATCAGTTACTTACAGAGATGGATGGGTTCGGTACCAATATGGGTGTAATAATTCTTGCCGCAACCAACAGGGCTGACATTCTAGACAGGGCGCTTCTTCGGGCTGGTCGTTTCGACCGACAGATACATGTTGAACTTCCGGATCTCAAGGAGAGAGAAGCAATATTCAAGGTGCACCTCCGTCCGATAAAACTTGAAAAAGATTTTGATGTTGTTTTTCTTTCAAAACAAACTCCGGGTTTTTCAGGTGCTGATATTGCAAACGTGTGTAACGAATCTGCTTTAATAGCAGCTCGCAAAAACAAAACAGTAGTGGAAAAGCAGGATTTTCTAGATGCTATTGACAGAATAGTAGGGGGTCTTGAGAGAAAAAGCAAGATTATTTCACAGGTTGAAAAGAAAACAATCGCTTATCATGAAGCTGGCCATGCTACCGTAAGCTGGATGCTTGAACATGCCAGCCCATTGGTAAAGGTTACCATCATCCCAAGGGGCAGAGCATTGGGTGCAGCATGGTATTTGCCTGAGGAGCGGCAGTTGACAACCCGCGAACAGATACTTGATGAGCTGGCCTATGCTTTGGGTGGAAGAGCTGCGGAGAAACTCATATTTGGAAAAATTTCTACCGGCGCTTTAAGTGACCTTGAAAAGATCACCAAGCAGGCTTATGCAATGGTTTCCTATTTTGGCATGAGCGAAAAGGTGGGTAATATAAGTTTTTACGATTCCTCAGGGCAGGGAGATTTTGGCTTCACAAAACCATATAGTGAAAAAACCGCAGAGATCATTGACAGGGAGGTAAAGGATATAATTGAAGAATCGTATGAGAGAGCAGTTGATGTTTTGAAAAGCCATATAAAAGGGCTTACTGAACTTGCAGAACTTCTCCTAGAAAAAGAGGTCATCTTCGGTGAAGATCTTGAACGGATATTTGGAAAAAGGAAAGCCGATCTTTTAAAAGATGCTGAACTAGCAGCTTTAGAGCAAAAATCTGAGTCTGCATCTGATGCTAAAGTAGAACAAAGTATTTCTCAGACAACTGAGAAAAAGCTTATAAGCAAAAAGAAATCTGTTTCATCTGAGGGAGGTAATGAGGATTTGAAAAAACCTTCAAATGAGCCAAAAGTTGAAGAATAAGATAATGAAACTATGCAGTTTAAGATATTTTAAGCTATATTGAACTGCAGAACAAAGTTGATTAATATCCAGTGCTGGAAAAAAGTGCAAAGGTTTACACTGGAAAGCAACAATTAAAAGAGTTTAGTCTTGAGCAATTTTTTCAGAAGGACTTTAACAGGTGTTTGGATCGTACTTTTTATTCTCGGTGGATTCTTGCTTCATCCCATATCATTTTTTCTGACAGGACTTATTCTGCTTGCCGGGACTCAATATGAATATTATCTGATGATTAGAAGCTATGGGGTAAGACCACAGATGGTTATTGGAATGATAACTGGCCTCTCAGTTTATATTCTTTCTACACTTATTGCTGCTGGGAAGCTTCCTTCAGATTTCTTTTTAATTCTAATACCATTATGGGCACTTATCATGATTTTAGAACTTTACAGGAAGCAGGAAAAACCATTTGATTCACTGGCACATACATTCTTTTCAATTCTTTTTACTGCTATCCCTCTTTCGATGTTCCCATTTGCTGCTTTTTCCAGGAATGGTATTGATTCAATATTACCTCATGGTTCGATTAAATTTTCCCCTGGTATTGTTCTGGGGTTCTTTATTCTCCTCTGGGCATATGATACAGGTGCATATTTACTCGGAACAACATTTGGAAAACATCGTCTTATGGAGCGCATATCACCAAAAAAATCATGGGAAGGATTCTTTGGAGGATTGGTTATTGCTTCAGCTATAGCATGTTTTTTATCAGGCTGGTTAGGTATTCTGGATACTAAAGGTTGGGTCATTATTGCTGTAATTGTATCTATAGCAGGCACATATGGTGATCTTGTAGAATCAATGCTGAAGAGAAGCATTGGAGTTAAGGATTCCGGAAATATAATGCCTGGCCATGGTGGATTTCTTGACAGATTCGATAGTATGATATTATCATTCCCCTTGGTTTATCTTTATATCGCACTTTTTGGATGATTGATTAGACTTGATTAGTTTTGTGCAAATTTTAAATCAATGAGTATTCACAAAGAAGGTTATAAAATTCTGGTATTTGGTTTTCTTTTATTACTGGCTCTAAATATTATAGTTGAGATTTTCTGGGCCGAAATGATCCTTTTTAAATGGGCATTTCTGATTTTCTCATTGTTATTTTACGTTTTTATACTTTTTTTCTTTCGACTGCCTGTGAGGACATTGGAACCAGTTCATGATCTGGTTTATTCACCGGCAGATGGCAAGGTGGTAGTAATTGAGGAGACTCAGGAACTGGAATATTTCAAGGATAATCGTCTTCAGGTATCAATATTCATGTCGCCTTTCAATATGCATAGTAATCGCTATCCTGTCTCCGGCAAGATAAAATATGTCAGTTATCACCCCGGGAAAAACATGGTTGCTTGGCATCCAAAATCATCTGAGTCCAATGAAAGAAGTTCTATTGTAATTGAAACACACGATGGGGTAGAAATTCTTGTAAGGCAAATTGCAGGTGCGGTAGCAAGGAGAATTGTTACTTATTCAAAAGAAAATCAGGAAGTTCTTCAGGGAGATGAATTGGGCTTCATAAAATTCGGTTCAAGGGTTGATCTTTTTCTTCCTGTGGGAACAGAAATTGAAATACCAATACTTCAACATGTAAGAGCTAACAAAAGCATTATTGCCAGGATATGATTATGAAGAATAATAAAGATTTCACGATAGATGACAGGATTATTGATGTGACCAATGACGTAAAATGGATTGGCGTTCTTGATTTCAATATTGTGACTTTTGATATTGTAATGCGTACTGAATATGGCACAACATACAATTCGTATTTTATAAATGCAGAAAAGAAAGCAATAGTTGAAACATCAAAGGAGAAATTCGGTGACACATATATTAAAAAACTTAGATCTGTTGTAGATCCTTCTGAGATTCAATATATTATTCTGGACCATACTGAACCGGATCATTCCGGGTGTACTGCCAGATTGCTGGAAATTGC